>Ga0209690_1000054_pt1 | contig 49697 bp, 48 predicted proteins | sample GraSoiAngelo_150_FD_186164 | JGI IMG/M metagenome (GOLD analysis project Ga0209690, IMG submission 186164) | Grasslands soil microbial communities from the Angelo Coastal Reserve, California, USA - 14_1009_09_40cm (SPAdes) (version 2) | ecosystem: Environmental > Terrestrial > Soil > Grasslands ... | reverse complement strand
CGACCAGAGCTCGCACCTTTCGCGATCGAATAGAAAAATGCTCACGCGATCCACCCCCATGAGGGTCTTCGCTTCCTTGACAATCAGCTCCTGTAAGGTGGGCACATCCCTGACAGACGTCATCTGTCTGCAGATGCCTAGGATCGCGCGGAGCCGGTCGGCTCGATGGCTTTCATTGAGCGTCGTCGAGTTTTGCACTGGCTGATTCCTTCCAATCCCCTTCGCCACTGGGTACCACATCGATAAATTCACTGTCAACGAAGTGGACGTGGCGACAACTCAAGTTACACTCTCGAAAACTTATTACTGGACAAGCTTTCAACCGGCCAAAGTCAAATGCACTGTAAACTGCGTGATGGATCCGCGTGAGCAGGACAGAGCTTTGACCTTTGCGGTTCATTCAACTGAAGGTCTGCGACATTGAAAAGTAAGGAGAAAATTATTTGTGCGTGTTGCCAGCGAATTTTTCGCCTCTTGGCACAAGGGGTGCACTCGTAACGGAGCAGGGAGTGAATCTAGAATCGAAAGGAGGTGAGAAAAATGAAAAACATATCACTTTTAACCAACCTGGTTCTGTCTTCGACGTTGTTTTGGGCCGTGTCGACCGCGAGTGGCGAGGAGGTAATCCTTAAAGTCCCTACCGACACTTCTAATTATTGCCACATGCAGTTCCCTCCAATACGTGAAGATACTCTGTCGTGGGAGCGACCGGTACTTAATGAAGCCGCCGGCAACAGCATCGACTTCTACGGGCCGTGTGATCATGACCCGGTGGGACAAGAAGAGGTCCGAGCCCAGGGGAGCGTTATTCTCCACGGAATTTTTGGAGATAGCGACTGAAAAGCGGGGGATGGATTCGCATTAGGGGAGGGGCAATTCCCTCCCCTGATTGCGAGTCTAACAACAAAAACCCAAACAATGTGCCAGCGAGAAAGCCATGAGACCGGGAGATCCATTGAAAATCATTAAGCAGATTCGATCACAGAAAACCGGGATCATTTTGCCTCGGGAAGGCACCTTCGTCAGGGCCGTCGACAATCTGGGGCGAAAGCTAATTCTGGTTAATTTCGGGACCGCCGGTGAAGAATACCTGTTCCCGAACGAGATCTCGGCCGGGACTCGTAGGGATCAATCGGCTGTGTACCACTGACTCGATAGTCCGGTTTCTTCGTCCGTCCGTATCAATGAAAATGAAATGTGGGGATTATTCCTCGACGACGATTCCGCCGTCGAGTGATCGCGCAACGATTCGGATGTCCAAAAATCCTAATCGGCCAAAGCAAAATAGCCAGCGCACCTATTCGGCCGCTTATTTTAGCCTAGAATTCCCGGCGGTCCTGAGCTCGGCGTAATTCTGAATGCCGAGTTGTCTTTTGCCGGTTTCAAGCTCATGAATCATCTCTAACAGTTCGCGGCAGAGCGGCGTTGGAATCTTTATCCTGTCTCCCTCCCGAACGACGTGCCCGAGGGTGTAATCCACTTCAGTTTTGATCCCGCGGAGAATCTGTCGGAGCGGCCCTTTGCGGTCGTCCGGCTTCCAACCCTTTGCCAGCTGATTCACAGCGGCAAGCCGTTTGTCGAAAAAATTGCTCGGGTGAAAGTCCGGTGGATTGTATTCGGCCAATGGGATAAAGCGCGCGCCCACCGCTGCGCCGACGGCGACAACTTCGGCGAAAAAAGCAACGAGCATTCGGCGGTCGAGATCGCTCACGCAGCTTGTCGCCAGCGAAGCGTCGGCGAGGGAGCCAAAGTAGCCCAAGCAAGTATAAGTCAGCTTGCTCCAGAGCACGCCCGATATATTGTCTGAAATTTCGCTCGGAATGACGGCGTCGAGGAGCGCGTTGAGCTTTTCGAGTTGCGGCGTTGTCTGGCCATGCAGATGACCGACATACAGATGTCCCCGGGTGGCCGTCTGCACGTGCCCGGGAGCCGGTCTGGTGGACCCCATGCGAATGGCCACTCCGATGGTGCGGTTGGACCCAATCTTTTCTTCGAGGAGCGGAGGATTGATGCCGTTCTGCAACGACACGAGCAAACCATCGTCGTTCAGGTACGGCATCACGGTCGCCAGAGCATCCGGTGTGTAATTCGACCGCACGGCGATGAAGCCGATATCGAATTTGCCCTGGATCTCACGCGGAAAAATGATGTTAATTTTGACATTGAAGGAACCGTCCGGTATATCTACCTGCAACCCCTTCTCGCGGATTGCCGCTATATGCTCTTGGTCGACGTCGACGAAAGTAAGGTCGTGACCCGCACGCGCGAGTCGTCCGCCGATGATGCCGCCGATAGGTCCGGTTCCGATCACAATCATACGCATGGCGTTTTGAGACCTCATGTTTCCCGAGATCCGTGAGATGAGCCAAAGATATTGAAAGTGTGACAACCCGTCAAACTGTTTGATTTGCCTATCTCGTCCCTGTCAAGCCATCTAAAAATCTAACCGGAGTTGGGGTTCGTTGAGTCATGTGAAAATCTGACCGAAGGTTGTGTACGAATCTGTCGTTGGATTTCATATTGCTGACGCTGCTGAAGGTCCAGTCTTTCCAAGGCGACGGAGATTTGTGCGGAAGTAAGCCGGGCTCGTGTTACGGGGAGAGACTTTCTATGAAACTTGTCAAGGCTTTTTTAAAAAAATCTTTCACGCCGCCTGACGCATCTTCTGACGGGCGATATTGGCCAGGTGGTAGTTTTCGTCGTAAGGTTTATGGTCTCGCCACATCACAAAGATAATCTTGAGCCACTTGGCCCCCAGGGCGCGTAACGCTTGGTGATGGCTATGGCCGTTATCCCTCTGGCCCCGGTAGTAGAGCCTGGCCCACTCACTGTGGTTGAGCGAGACAAAGGAAAACCAGTACATCGTGTGGCGCAGATGCTTGTTACAGGCAAAACGAAAGTGTACAACACGACTTTTGCCACTGGCTTTGGTCACCGGTACCGCTCCCGCCTCGGCTTGAAGATGACGAGAGGACTCCCAGCGACCCTGGGCATCGCCGAGTTCGGCCCAGACCGCCGCCACCAGGGTTCCGCTTTTACCGCCCGGCAGCGTCTTGGCAAACTGAGCGGCCGGGCTAGAGGCGAAAAAACTCTCGACCCTGTGATTATAGATCTTCACCGCTTTGATCGAAGCCCTAAGCTGCTCGATGAGGACCTCGACCAACTGTGCCTTGGCTCTGACCACATGCTCGGGCACCGCAAGTTGCGGTTTATTAAGCTTCTCCCACAACTCCTCACAGCGCTGTGTACTGAGATGATGTTGCTTGGTGGCAAAGCGATTGAACTGTTTACGTTTAAGGGCACTGAGATGAGCCGGGGTCGGATACCGTTGGAGAAAATCCAGGGCGATCTCAGTCTCCAGGTCCTCAAAGGCCTCCAAAGGCCGGGCATAATACTCTTTGAGCGTGGTGGTGAGCTGATTGAGAAACCGAGTTTTGTGGCGCACCACTCGGCGCTGATCCCGACTAAGCATTTTAAGCTCTTGAGCTTTCTCAGAGCTCGGTCGCAGCGCTCTCAAGTGCGCCTGATCGGTTCTGAGAAACTCCGCCAACACATAGGCATCAAACGCATCGCTCTTCGAGCCGCTCATCCGATAGCGATCCCTCACTCGATCCACCGCCTTGGGATTGACCGGGTAAACCTCCACCCCGTGATCGAGCAGAAAGTCTACGATGCGCCCCTGCGGCTTCTCAATGGCCGCCCAAAGCTCAAATCCCTCGGCTCTTTTCTCGTCGAGCCAGCGCCCGATCTCTGCCAGCCCCTGCGGACTCTCTTGCACTTTCATCTCTCTTACCTTCTTCCCCTCCTGATCGCCTACGTAGACCTGGTGCAAGCGGTCTCCCCAATCCACTCCCATGTAGTATCGTTTCACTGTTTGTTGCTCCTCCGTTATGTAATTCCAATCCCAAGTGCTCTGAACGGAAAGTTAGCCTTATATCGGTCCTCCAAAAGGGGACTACTTTCTATTGAACCTGTAGCTCCGTTCTCTTACTGGCCGGGACAGTCTCTCCCAGATCCTCGAAAACGGGATCGGGTAGGGTTGGTCCTCAACCAGCAAGCTCTTGAAATCGGTGTCACATAAACATGATCTCCTCTATGTCAATCTGCAACGGTGTTAATATAAGGGAAGGGTGAGGGAATAAATTGGCAACAGCAGATTGTTCCCTCACCTCTGTCCCTCCCAGAGGGAGAGGAGGCACAAACGGACTCGTGAATGTGTCTTTACTCAAGGTACACGATTGAAGTGATTTAGCGGACAATCACGCAGGAGGATTTTACATGTACATCGATGGCGACACGCATTATTGGCCGCTCCGTTTTTTAGACAAAGTATCACATCCGGGCAAAGTCTATATTGAAATCGGCAAGGATGATCTGAAGTACATTCGCTTCGGTGAGGTCGTTCCCGGCGCAACCGCGACTTACTACCGGGACGGCAACAAGGTGCATTCTTTTAAAGAAGGCAGGTGGAGTCTTTCGCTGCGTGCCGAATATATGAGAAAAGACGGCTTCGATGTCCAAATTCTCATCCCGGATAACCGGCCGTTGATTTACGAAGTCGATCCTGAGCTGGGCCGCCAGTTGGCCCGCGCATATAACGACACGGTCGCAGAGGACATCGCGGGCGATGATCGATTTATCGGCGTTGCCTGGATCTATTTGCCGGACATTCAGGAGTCCGTGCACGAGCTACGGCGCGCCGTGAAAGAGCTCGGCCTAAAGGCGGTGAAGTTCAATGGTGGCTGGGGCAACGGCGATCTCGACAACGAAATATTATGGCCGCTCTATGAGGAAATCGCCGATCTCAATATCCCCATTCTGCTTCACCCCGCGGCGCGGGTTTTTGAGCTGCAGCACAGCCATCCCTGGCTCGTCGGCAGCGAACGCTTCCAGGGCTTTCAGCATTTTCCCACCGCTCTTGGGTTTCCGCTGACGTATATGGTTAGCGCCGCGCGGCTCATTTTTAGCGGCGTGCTGGACCGATTCCCGACTTTGAAGTTTGCCTTCTTCGAAGGCGGCATCGGCTGGGTGCCGTGGCTGATGCACACCTTAAATGCTCATACGCCGGGCGAAGCAGGAGTGTCCATCGCAGTTCAGCAATTCTTCGAAGGAAAAGAAAAAATCAAAAAAGCTCCCAGTGAATATTTCAATCAATTCTATATCGCCGCCGTGTCGTGGGAGACTTACCTTGCCGAAACGATCAAGGGCTGGCCGAATCACAACATCATCATCGGCAGCGATTTCGATCACGGCGACGCCGTCGCCACGTGGCCCAAAACGGTCGAAGTTATAAAGGGCATGAAAAATCTCTCCGAGGAAGACAAGGAGAAGGTGCTTGGTGGCAACGCGATGCGGTTGCTTGGAATGAACGGGAACGGCGCCGCCAGCGAGTGATGGCGGCCGGCAAAAAATTGATCGGTGTAATGGTGCTCTACTGGGCCCTACGGCAAATCCGCCTCGAAGTGATTCGATTCATGATCCGTGGGCATCTTTAGTTACGCGGATTGGCCGTTCTTGCATTTAGACGGTCTACAATATCCGCGCTTTAGGTTATTCCATTCAGTTCATGCGGACAGTTCCATTGACAAACCAAAACGCTTTGGATAAATCTTTTGCATAAAATTTTTCATAAATTGTTCAGGAGGAGTGCATGCCTAAGAGTCTGAGGACCTTTCTTGAAGATTGCCAACGCGAACTGCCTGGTGAAGTCATTCACATCACAAAAGAAGTTAATCCAGCAAATTACGACGTGACGGCGATCATCAAACACCTCGGAGCGCAGAAAAAATTTCCCATTATAATCTTCGATAAGCCGCTAAACCTTAACGGTAGAGTCGGCCCCATAAAGCTGACGATGAATTGTGAGATTTCCCAGGGGAAGACGCAGATTGCGCTCGGAATGCCGAAGACCTCGACGCGTCCGGAAATAGCCGAAAAGTGCCTCGAGATGGAAGAACACCGGATTCCTCCCACCATCGTCGATAGGAAGAACGCGCCGGTCAAGGAAAACATCATGGCCGGAAGGGAGGTCGATCTGTATGAAATTCCGATCATGAGACACCACGAGATGGATGGGGGGCCGTACATCGTTTTATCGACCGTCACCAAAGACAAGAAAACCGGCATTTATAATTGTTCGTATCACCGCATGGAGGTGAAACACTACGGCGCTCTACGCCTCGCCGCGTCATCTCTGGAAGATCTACCGCGACTACGAGTCGCGCAATGAAGAAATGCCGGTCGCCACGGTGCTCGGCCATCACCCGGCCTATCATATGGGCGCTTGCTATAGCGGCCCGTTTGAAGTTAGCGAGTACGACGTCATCGGCGGTTACTTGGGCGAACCCCTACGTCTCGTTCCGTCGGAAACTTTTGGAGAGGATCTCTTGATTCCCGCCGATGCCGAGATCGTAATCGAAGGAGTGCTGATCCCGAACAAGCGAGTCGTCGAAGGTCCATTCGGCGAGGCGCCGGGTTATCTGGGCCCGCAGCGTTATACTACCTGCGCGGAGTATCAGGTTCGAGCGATCAATTATCGCAACGGCGCCATGTATCAGTCCGTCATCACGCCTGAAGGCGATAAACCGTGGATGGACCTCCCGCGCGAAGGCGCGTATCTCCGCCGCTGCCGCGAAGCGGTTCCCGGCGTGACCGCTGTCTGCAAGCAGGGCCGCCACGCGCACTACAATGTTTTTATTTCGATGAAAAAGATGTCCGAAGGCGATCCGGGCCGCGCCGCCGCGGCCGCGCTGACGTTCGATCACACGAAGAACGTTTTCGTGTTCGATGACGACATCGACGTGTTCAACCCGACGGACATTCTCTGGGCCTTTGCGACCCGCGTGCAGCCGCACCTGCAGGTGTCGATCTTGCAGCCGCTGTTCCGCGGCAATTTTTTAGATCCGTCATTGGTTGATGAGATCAAGACTTCCGGCATGATCGTCGATGCGACCCGGCCGCTGGATCGGCCCTTCTCGCCGGTTTCGAAGTGCCCGGATGACGCCATGGCGCGCATCAAGCTCGAAGATTACGTCCCCGGGGAAGTGTTGCAGCACATTCCGACCGACCGGACGACATACTGGGCATAATCCGTTCCGTACGTGGCGATCAATTCGGAGAAACTGAGCACCAGGAGGAAAAATGGGTCAGGCTGTAGAAGTCACTTGTCCAACTTGTAAAAAAATTTTTGTTGTCAATCCCCACATGCTAGGGTCTCAGATGGATTTCCACTGCCCCTATTGCAATCTTTACTTTCCTGAAAAAGACAGTCCGAAAATTCGCAAGTAGATCGTTCGGCCTCCCGCTCCGAAACCACGGGCGGGTCGTCGTTTTTTGAAGACCATGAAAAAGCCTTCTAGCTATACTGCGGTGGGTAAAAACGCTCATCGCGTGGACGGAATTGAAAAGGTCACCGGCAAAGCCGTCTACGCGGGTGATATTGAATTGCCGGGAATGGCCTACGCGAAAATTCTTCGCAGTCCGATGGCTCACGCCAAGCTGGTCAAGGTCGATGCTTCCAAGGCGGCAAATCTCACCGGAGTCGTCGCTGTTCTGACGCGGGATGACATCAAAGATCTCAATTATCGCTACGGCGCAACCTATAAGGACCAGTGCATCGTTGCGGTGGATAAAGTTCGTTACGTCGGCGATCCAGTGGCGGCGGTTCTGGCCGATGATCCGGCGAGGGCCGAAGAAGCCCTCGATCTCATCGATGTCGAATATGAAGAGCTGCCGAAAGTAACCGGTATCGACGACGCCATCGCTCCGGGCGCTCCGCTGGTTCACGAAGGCGATGTGGCCCGAGCCGAGCTGCGCGGCTCGACTTATGGGGCGCCGGAGCGGTTCAAGGGGACCAACATCTGCTACTACTTCGGATACGAGCGGGGAAATCTCGACGAAGCTTTCAAGAAAGCGGATTTCGTGTTCGAAGACACGTTCCGCTTTCACAAGGTTCAGCACTATTCTTTAGAGCCGCACACGAACATCGCCTACTACGACGGCGAGAAGTTCACCATCTGGAGCTCGTGTCAGGACCCGTTCACGCTGCGCGATCATCTGTCCGGAATATTTCGCTTGCCGCTAAGCCGCATTCGCGTCATCGTTCCTTACGTCGGCGGCGGTTATGGCGGCAAACTTTACGTAAAGTGTGAACCCATCGCAGCGGCCCTCTCTTGGAAGACGCGCCGACCGGTAAAGCTCGTGTTGTCGATCGGCGAAAGCTTTAAGACGGTCACGCGTCACGCGGCTCGCGTGACGCTCAAAACCGGAATCATGCGCGATGGCCGGCTCTTCGCAAGAGAATGCCAAATTTTCACCGACACGGGCGCCTATGCGGACGCCGGACCCCGCGTAACCCAGAAGGCCGGCTATCGGTCCTTGGGACCCTATCGGATTCCCCACGCCAAGATCGAAGCCCACAGTGTGTATACCAATACGGTTCCCGCCGGCGCTTTTCGCGGTTTTGGCGGAGTACAGGTGACCTGGGCTTATGAATCCCAGATGGACATGATGGCCGAGCGCTTGGGTATCGATCCGGTAAATCTGCGCCTGCAAAACCTCTTGAAAAAAGGTGAAATCTATACGGCCGGCGACACGCCCGTGGACTGCGATTTGAAGGAAGGCTTATTGAAGGTTGCAGACGCTTTAAAGTGGAAGCAGAAATCCACTAAGCGATTTACCGGCAAAGGGCTCGGCATGTGCATGAAGGATGCGGGCGGAACTTACAAAGTTGCCGGGGCCACGGTCAGAATTTCATCCGACGGCAGCGTCGTACTATTGACGGGCACCGTGGAGATCGGTCAGGGGCCGCGAACCGCGTTGAGCCAGATCGTTGCAGAAGAGCTGGCCATGCCTCTAGATCAGGTCACAGTTGCGCAATTGGATACAGACGTCACGCCGTACGACATTTCGACGAGTGCCAGCAGTTCCACCGTCGTTATGGGGTTGGCCTGCCAGCGAGCCGCTCAAGACGCCAGAAAACAGTTGCTACAGTGCGCTGCTAAAGTGATGAAGCAGAAAGCGGCAGCCTTAAGCCTTAAGAATGGCGCCGTTCACACCCGAAGCGGTGCAACCGCGCCGTACGGCAAAGTCATTATGGAATTCTTCGGCAGCAAAGCCGGAGAAATTATCGGCAAAGGACTCTATCGCGACAAGCGAAGCAAGAAAGCCGTGCTCGGATCGCCGACGACTTTTTGGGAAGTCGGATGGGGTGGAGTGGAAGTTGAAGTCGACCCTGAGACGGGTATCATCAAGTTGTTGAATTATATCTCTGTCGCCGACGTCGGCAAAGCCATTAATCCCGCCCAAGTGCATGGTCAAGACGAAGGCGCGGTCATGTTCGGCATCGGCCACACGATGCTGGAAGAGATGGTCTATGAGGACGGACAGTTGCTGAATCCGAACCTGGTAGATTATCGGGTGCCGACTTTTGAAAATCTTCCGCAGAAGTTTTCCACGAGTATTATTGAAAACGGCAATGGACCGGGCCCGTTTGGTGCCAAGGGAATGGGTGAAGGCGGCCTTCTGCCAGTCGCCTCGGCTGTTGCTAATGCCGTCTCTCAGGCGGTGGGTGTGCGGATTCAGAACCTGCCGTTGACTCCGCCGAAGGTTTGGGCGGCGATTCAAGAGAAACAACAAAGCCGCTAAGCGGCTCACCAAAGCATTTCTATCAGGTAAGGAACGAGCAAAAGCGATTTCCTCGCCCTCCTTATGAAGGGAGAGAGGAGAAAGACGAGGGTGATCGGATGGGAGAGGGATGCCAAAACCGGCCTTTTAAATGCGCGGTTATGGATGCATTACAGACTTAACACCTCGCCACAATCATTGCACGTAGCCAGCTTCGAATCGGCCTTCATAGCCTGTGTCGCGTTCGCAACGGCATTGGACGGATCGTCAAAACGCACCGTTGTTTCGTAAAGCTTGTTTCCGCAGTTTTCGCAGATCCAAATAAATCGGTCCCACTCCTCAGCTTTTCTGATGCGCTCCACCACAAAAGTCCACGAGCCCTCCCGTCGCCGCGGCGAATGGGGCACGTTATTCGGCAAGAGAAACAGATCGCCGGCTTGAAGCACGGCCATTTCCTGTTTTTTATCCGTTCCGAGATAGTGCAGATTGAGTTCGCCTTCGAGTTGGTAGAAGATTTCATCCCCGGGATTGATGTGATAATCCTTCCTTCGGTTGGGTCCGCGAGTCACGAACGCGATGAAGTCGGAGTCTTGCCAGATAACTCTCCGCTGCCCCCAGTCGTTGCGGTTTTCGTCGATCCATTGCTTTAAGTTGAAGCCTTTAAGGTGAGGAAACATAACGCCTCCTTTAGATCAGAGAGTATAGAGTCGCCAGGAAGGCCAAATCAAGCGTTCCATGTCATTGCCATTGCGAAAGATCGAGCGTAAACACCAACGGATCGGTTTGATTTCCGACACCCATGGGCTGCTGCGACCCGAGGCGTTGGCAGCGCTCGCTGATTCGGACTTGCTGATTCACGCGGGCGATATCGGCAAACCGGAAGTTGTAGCGGCGCTCAAAAAGATCGCTCCGCTCGTTGCCATTAAGGGCAATAACGATACCGACAGGTGGGCTCACCGCCTGCCCGAAACAAAGAAGATAACCCTGGGCGCTTTGAAGCTCTACGTTATTCACAACGTCAAGGAATTGAGTTTCGATCCTGCAGCGCGCGGCTTTCGAGTTGTGATCAGCGGTCACTCGCACAAACCGGTGATTCAAACCAAGGACAATGTATTGTTTGTTAACCCAGGCAGTGCCGGTCCGCGGCGCTTCAAATTGCCGATTTGCGTCGGAAAACTGCTCGTTCAAGGCGAAACAGTCGACGCTGAGATTATCGAATTGCCGACGTGAATTACATAATAGTTGACTTTCATCCGTTCACGCGTTAAAAAGCATCAGTCCTTTTAATCCGATCCTGTGAGATCGGAAAAGGGTAGCATGAACGAAAAAACTTTATCGCAGGCTTATTCAATCAGACCCTCTCGGTGACGCCGAGGGGGTCTTTTTTTTCTATGAACGACGAAAAACAAATTCTATTCGACAAGGACGAACTGGGTAGAACCATCACTCGAATGGCGCACGAGGCCGTTGAGAAGACAGCGGGTTCAAGTGATCTGGCATTGATCGGCATCCGATCCCGAGGCGTCTATCTGGCTCGTCGCATCGCGCGAAAAATTCACGCCATCACGGGCGTAGACGCCTCGGTCGGGGTCGTCGATGTGACTTTGTATCGTGATGATCGCCCCTCTGAGGCGCCGGGCCAAAAAATGTTGCCCTCCGAAATTCCGGTCTCGGTGGATGACAAGTCGGTGATTCTAGTCGATGACGTCATCTTTCGCGGCCGGACGATTCGCGCAGCGATGGAGGCCGTGTCGCGGCTCGGACAGCCAAAGAAAATTCTGGTCGCCGCGTTGGTGGATCGAGGGGCGCGAGAGCTTCCCATCCGAGCGGATATTATCGGAAAAAATGTCGATGCCGGCGAAGACGAGAGGATCAACGTCATGCTCGAGGAATCGGATGGCGTCGACCAGGTCACTCTAACCGCCTGGCGGGCGCGTTCCGCGGGCTGACGAGAGGAAAAACCGTGATTTGGCGCAATATCATCTCCATCGCCGATCTGACCAATGACGAAATCGAGCAGATCTTTGAGCTGGCCGATTCCACCCACCAACTGCGAGCCGACAAAGTCGCGGCCGGAAGAATCATGGCCACTCTCTTTTACGAACCGAGCACGCGCACTCGGTTGTCCTTCGAGTCGGCGATGCAACGGCTGGGCGGCTCGGTCGTCAGTTGTTCCGACATGAAATCTTCCTCGACGGCTAAGGGTGAAACTGTTGCCGACACAGCAAAGGTGGTTTCCAGCTATGCCGATGTGCTGGTCGTGCGGCACCATTGGGACGGAGCCGTGCAAGCGATGGCGGAACATGCAGACGTTCCAATGATCAACGCCGGTGACGGGAGCCACGAACACCCGACACAAACCCTCTGCGATCTCTATACTCTGAAGAAGGAAAAAGGCGACCTGAAGGGATTAACCGTCGTAATTTGCGGCGACCTTAAAAACGGTAGAACAATCCACTCGTTGGTCTATGCCCTCGCTCGTTTTGGCGCCAATGTCGTCACCTTGGCGGCGAATGGCATGGAGCTGCCGCAATACGTGATCGAACGGCTCCAAAGGGAATACCAATATAGCCTGGCGCCGGTTGCCTCCGATGATTTGAGAGCGGTCGTAACGGAAACGGACGCGCTTTACCTGACGCCGAAGCAACCCCATCAGTTGGCGCTTTTTACTCAAATGGACTCCGCCGTCCAGTCCCAATTGGCAACGATGGTCTCGGGGTTGCGCTACGATGCCTTTTATATGACGCGCAAGCAAAAAGAACGGATGAAAGAAGGAACCACCGGCGGCAGTTATCCGACCATCGGTGCCGACTTTCTTCGGAAGCAGCGATTCAAAGACACCGTGGTGATGCATCCGCTGCCGCGTGTCGATGAGCTATCGCCTGAAGTCGATAAAGACCGCCGAGGCATCTATTTCAAACAAGCGGCCTACGGAGTGCCGGTCCGGATGGCTCTCCTGAAGTTTGTGTTTGATCGAATGGACGGCAAAGCGAAGCCCGCCAAAAAAACCGTTCAGTGGTTTCAAAGTCCGGATCCCTTCGGGCCGCAATGTTCGAACGCCAATTGTATTACTGTGACGGAACCCGGCTCCGCGACAAAGAAGTTCGAGGTTCTCTCGAATGGCCCGGGAGCCGCGCTTTTGCTTCGCTGCAGTTACTGCGATCACCGTTTCAAAGTACAATTGATCGGGCACGCTAAATCGAAGCGCTATTGCGCTTACGACATCAGCTTGGCGGACACCTTAAAAGACTGGCTGAAGAAACATGAACTGGCGATTTTTAATTCGATCAAAGAGGCCGAAGAATTAGGTTACGAGCCTTACAAGAGCGGGCCGCAAAGAACCATCATGGACGACGTGGAAATTCTCGCCGGGGTGAGAGAATTGAGCCAGCAAATAGCGCGCGACTGTAGCGACCTCGATCGCTTGCTGATTTTGGGAATTCGCTCAAAAGGTTCCTATCTGGCGCAACGGATCGCCGCAGAACTCGAAGAGAGGCAAAAGCGCAAACCTGAAGTCGGTGAAGTCGAGATTTATGGCTCAGGAGAGGAGATTAGGAGAATCGCCCCGGCAGATGCCGAGATGGCTCCCATGGTCTTGAAGGACCGAACCATCATCTTGGTGGACGACGTTATCTACACGGGGAGAACGGTTAACAGCGCCTTAAGTATTATTTTTCGATCCGGCCGACCGCAGTCGGTCCGGCTCGCCGTGCTGATCGATCGCGGCCATCGCGAAGTTCCTTTAAAACCGAACTACGTCGGCAAACACATACCCAGCTCCGAGCGGGAGCGGGTACGGGTCAAACTGCGCGAAGTAGAACACGACGAAGAGGACAAAGTCGTGATCTATTCCATCATCGGTCCGACCGAGGCGTAAAATGGCAGGTGGAATGGTACGGAAGAAAGCGTTACTCGCGCTGGCCGACGGGCGCACTTACCGGGGGATCTCCTTTGGCGCCGAAGGTGAAGCGGTCGGTGAGGTGGTTTTTAACACCAGCATGACCGGCTATCAGGAGATCCTGACGGACCCTTCTTACGACGGACAGTTGGTCACTATGACCTATCCGCAGATCGGCAACGTGGGCGTGAATCCCGAGGATGTGGAGTCAAAAAAGCCTTTCATGAAAGGTTTTATCGTAAAAGAATATACGCCGACGCCGAGCAACTGGCGCGCGACCCAAGCGCTCCACGAATACATGCGCGAGCATGCAATCGTGGGCATCGAAGGTATCGACACGCGCTCATTGGTGCGCCATCTGCGCGACTATGGTGCCCAGGAAGGCATCATCACGACGATCGAATCGAATCCCGGCGTTGCGATCGCAAGAGCCAAGGCTTCTCCAGGACTCGTCGGCCGAGACTTAGTGCAGAACGTGACTTGCTCGCAGGCGTACGATTGGAATGAAGGCAAGTGGGAATTAAAGGGGGGATATAAGAAACGGGACGAACCGAAGTCGAAGCGCCGAAGCACGAAAGGCGCTACTTTTACATCCCCGGCCTATTTCGTCGTCGCCTACGATTACGGTATCAAATACAACATTCTACGAAACCTCGCCGAGTCGGGTTGCCGAGTAAGAGTCGTTCCCGCCGGCGCGCCCGCCGAAGATGTCTTGGCCATGAATCCTGACGGGATCTTTCTCTCCAATGGTCCCGGCGATCCCGATGCGGTTCCTTATGCCAAGGAGAACGTAGAGAGCCTCATCGGCAAGAAACCGATCTTCGGAATTTGTCTCGGCCACCAGATCATGGGGCTCGCTTTGGGCGGGAAGACCTACAAGCTCAAGTTCGGCCATCACGGCGGAAACCAGCCGGTGATGGATTTGACCACCCGAAAGGTGGAGATCACCGCGCAGAATCACGGCTTCGCCGTCGACGCCGACTCTCTCAAGGGCGCGGTAGAAGTCACGCATCTGAACCTCAACGACAACACCGTCGAAGGGTTAGCTCATCGCGAGCTGCCGATTTTTTCGGTTCAATACCATCCCGAATCGTCGCCGGGCCCGCATGATGCAAACTATCTTTTCCGTCGATTCATCGACATGATGGCGCAACACCGAGGTTAACCACCGATCGCCATGCCCAAACGCACCGACATCAAATCGATTCTACTCATCGGTTCCGGTCCCATCATCATCGGACAGGCCTGCGAATTCGACTACTCCGGTACCCAGGCGCTAAAGGCGCTGAAGGAGGAGGGCTATCGCGTAATCCTGGTGAATTCTAATCCGGCGACCATCATGACCGATCCCGACTTCGCCGACCGCACTTACATCGAACCGATCACGATCGAGATCGTTGAAAAAATCATTCAAAAAGAGCGGCCCGACGTACTTCTGCCGACCCTCGGCGGGCAGACCGCGCTTAATCTCGCGATCGAGCTCGCCGAACGAGGCATCCTCGGCCGTTACGGCGTCGAGATGATCGGCGCTAAATTGGAATCCATCAAGAAAGCCGAGGATCGGGATTTATTTAAACAGGCGATGCGGCGCGCCGGCTTGGATTTGCCGCGGAGCGGCTACGCGAGAAATCTGCGCGAAGCGGTGCAAATCCAGCGGCGACTTCACTTTCCGGTGATTATCCGGGCCTCTCGCACCCTCGGCGGCAGCGGTGGCAATTTCGCCTATGGTCCGGAGGACTTCAAGGAGGTGGTGCAAAAAGGGATGGATATTTCACCGGTTCACGAGGTTCTCATCGAAGAATCGGTTTTGGGTTGGAAAGAATTCGAGCTGGAGGTGATGCGTGACCACAAGGACAACGTCGTGATCATCTGCTCCATCGAGAATTTCGATCCCATGGGAGTCCATACCGGCGATTCCATCACCGTGGCTCCAGCGCAGACCCTGACCGACAAGGAATATCAGATCATGCGCGATGCCGCGCTTCGGGTCATTCGCGAGATCGGTGTCGATACCGGCGGTTCCAATATCCAGTTTGCGGTGAGTCCCAAAGACGGGCGCATGGTGGTGATCGAGATGAATCCGCGGGTCTCGCGTAGCTCGGCGTTGGCCAGCAAGGCCACGGGGTTTCCGATTGCCAAGATCGCGGCCAAGCTGGCCGTGGGTTACACGCTGGACGAGATTCCCAATGACATCACCCGCGAGACGCCGGCTTGTTTCGAGCCGACGATCGATTACGTGGTGGTCAAGGTGCCGCGCTTCACCTTTGAAAAGTTTCCTCAAGCCAAGGATCTGCTGACGCCGCAAATGAAATCCGTCGGCGAGGCGATGGCCATCGGCCGCACGTTTAAAGAAGCCCTGCAAAAGGCCATGCGCTCGTTGGAAATAAACTCGTATGGTTTTGAGGAGAAGATAGAGATTTCTGCCGCTGACCGGGAAAACCAACTGGAGCTGTTACGGGGTAAGCTCAAAAATCCCAACGCTCAGCGCCTTTGGTATTTGGGAGACGCTTATCGCCACGGCTTAAGCACGGAGGAAATTTACCAACTCTCGAGGATCGATCCATGGTTCCTGGAAAAGATTCGCGAGATTGTGGAGAGTGAAAAAGAAATTCAAAGTTTCAACGGCAAACTCCAGGACATCCAACCCGCGCTCTTGCGCCAGTGGAAAGCCATGGGCTTTGCCGACCAACGGCTTGCGAAACTTCTTGGCTGTGGCGAAGCAGGGCTGCGGGCGTGGCGGCTTCAAAAAGACATCCAGGCGGTCTTCTGTTCCGTTGACACCTGCGGCGCTGAGTTTGCCGCCTACACTCCTTATCTTTATTCCACCTACGAAGGGCAGGACGAATCCAAACCGACGCCACGTAAGAAAATCATGATCCTCGGCGGCGGCCCCAATCGCATCGGCCAGGGCATTGAATTCGATTACTGCTGTGTCCACGCTGCTTTCGCTCTCAAAGAAGAGGGTTATGAGACCATTATGGTCAACTGCAACCCCGAAACCGTCAGCACCGACTACGACACCTCCGACAAACTTTACTTCGAGCCGCTCACGATGGAAGAGGTGCTGAACATCGTCGATCGGGAAAAGCCGGACGGTGTCATCGTTCAGTTCGGCGGTCAGACGCCGCTCAAGCTCGCGCTGCCGTTGGAGCGAGCGGCCGTCAAGATCATCGGCACATCGCCCGACAACATTGATCTTGCCGAGGACCGGGAACGATTTGCGAAACTATTGAACAAGTTGAGCATCGAGCAACCGGACAACGGCATCGCGCGATCTTATGAGGCGGCCTTTGAGATCGCCGAGCGGCTCGGTTATCCCGTCCTGGTTCGACCGTCCTACGTGCTCGGCGGGCGCGCCATGCAGATCGTTTATGATCGGGACGCGCTGAAGGACTATATGACATACGCGGTGGCGGCATCGCCCGAGCATCCGGTGCTCATCGATAAATTCCTCGACGACGCCATCGAACTGGACGTCGACGCCTTGAGCGACGGTGATGCCGTAGTCATTGGCGGCATCATGGAGCATATCGAGAGGGCGGGCGTTCATTCCGGCGACAGCGCCTGTAGCCTGCCGCCGAAGTCCATCAACCCGGAAATCCAGGCTCAGATCAGAAAACATACCATCGATCTGGCGATCGCACTCAATGTCCGTGGCCTCATGAACGTTCAATTCGCCGTGCAGGGGAAAAATGTTTACGTGCTCGAGGTCAATCCACGGGCCTCGCGCACGGTTCCTTTTGTCAGCAAGGCCATCGGCGTACCACTGGCTAAAATGGCCGCGCGAATCATGGTCGGAAGGAAACTCAAGGATCTCGGTCTGATCGCAGAGGTGTTGCCGAAGCATATCTCGGTCAAAGAAGCGGTCTTCCCGTTCAATAAATTTCCCGGCGTCGATACGTTATTGGGCCCGGAGATGAAATCCACCGGCGAGGTGATGGGGATCGACAGGTCTTTCGGCCTGGCCTTCGCCAAAGCCCAACTGGGCGGCGGCATGCGTTTGCCCAACGAGGGTAAAGTTTTCATCAGCGTTCGGGACGAAGACAAAAAGAGTGTGAATCGAGTCGCCGAGAGACTTCATCGGTCGGGCTTTCAAATCGTCGCCACTCGCGGCACCGCAGCCTATTTCCAATCGCGGGGGATTCCTTCGGAAGTGGTTAACAAGGTTCAAGAGGGAAGCCCGCATATCGCCGACACCATCAAAGAAGGCGCAATCGCCATGGTCATCAACACTCCGACCGATGCCCATTCCCACGCCGATTCCTACCTTATCCGGCGCTGCGCGCTGGATTACCAGGTGCCGTATTACACTACGATTGCGGGCGCGGAGGCCGCCGCCGAAGGCATCGAATTCCTCCGCGAACATGAGTTCGACGTCCAAGCTCTCCAGGACTACGAAATGCCGCTTCAGCCGTAGTGTTTTCATGCCGCTTTCCAACCCGAACATCGACACCAGAATACGACCTCAAGCTCCAAAGGCGCCTTCCGTCCGAGAATCTTTGAAGCTTCTCCAAAGCCCGATTCGTTTTGTCAAAGGCGTCGGACCAAAGCGAGCGGCGCAGCTCGAAAGCATAGGATTAAAAACCGTCGAGGATCTCCTTTACCACCTGCCGTTTCGCTACGAAGACCGGCGACAGATCAAGAAGATCCGCGACGCCGTCCCGGGCTGTCATGAAAGTTTCGTCGGAACCCTGATCAATTTGCAGAAAAAATACGTGCCGCGCCGGCGCTCGCAGTTATTGTCCGGACATCTGCGAGATGACACCGCAATCATCAGTTTGATCTGGTACCGCGCGCCGACATACCTCATCGAAGGACTCTCTAAAGGCCAGCGCCTGTTGGTTCACGGCAAGGTGGAAGCTGGCAGGGGAGTCCTGCATCAAATTGCCCATCCCGAATTCGAGGTGCTGGAACCCGACGGCGATCAGGAGCTGCAAAAAATTCTCCCGGTTTATCTACGCCCAGGCGGGCTATCGCTCAGCCTGATGCGAAAATGGATCGGCCACGCTTTGGCCGAATACGGCTCGCTTATTCCCAGCTATTTGCCTCCGCCGACCATGAAACGGCAGGGTCTGATAAGTCTGACGCAAGCGTTGGCGCAGTTGCATCAACCTGATGCCCAGACCGATCCGTCAGCATTGAACGACGGTTCTTCCGCGGCGCACCGCTCGATCCTCTTCGACGAGCTTTTCTATCTCCAACTTGGCTTAGGGCTGAGAAAAAAATCACGCAGCACAAGCGAGGGCGCTATCCTCACCCGGCAGAGCAAAGATCTGGCTGCCGCGATGGAGGGATTGCTGCCGTTCACGCTCACCCGGGCGCAAATTCGGGTACTGGGGGAAATCTACAAAGACATGGAATCTTCCCGCGCGATGCAGCGCCTGATGCAGGGAGACGTCGGTTCGGGCAAAACCATGGTCGCTTGGTTCGCCTCTCTGCGCGCCATTGAGAACGGCTACCAAGCGGTTTGGATGGCGCCGACGGAGCTGCTCGCCGAACAGCATTACCGGAGCGTGAATCGTTTCAGTAATGCCTTAGGAATCAATGCGGCGCTTTTGACGGCGTCGCAGCCGGCCAAAGAGCGAAAATCAATTTTAGACCGCATCGGCCGCGGCGAGATCCAGTTGATCGTCGGCACCCACGCGCTCATTCAGGAAGGAGTTCAGATTCCTCAAATGGGGCTGGGAGTTGTCGACGAGCAGCATCGGTTCGGCGTCCTGCAGCGACTTTCACTGCAACGTCTGACGTCGCCAGGCTTCGCCTCAGCGCCTGCGGCTCGGCAACCCCATATGCTGCTCATGAGCGCAACGCCGATTCCACGCAGCCTCGCCATGGTTCTGTACGGTGACATGGAGGTGTCGTTCCTGGACGAAATGCCACCGGGCCGGGTGCCGGTAAAGACCAAGGTCTATCGCGAGCACGAACGCAAAGCGGTTTACCAACTCGTCGTCAATGAACTGCGTAAGGGCCATCAGGCGTTTGTCGTCTACCCCTTGGTGGAAGCCTCCGAGCAGCTGCAACAGGTGCGCGACGCGACTCAGATGGCGGAAAAAATGCGCCAAAGCGTGTTCAAGGATTTCGGCGTCGCTCTGGTCCATGGCCGCATGGCGGCGGCGGAGCGCGACGAGGTGATGCGCCGTTTCCGGGACGGGGAGATGGGGGTTCTGGTCGCGACTACGGTCATCGAAGTCGGCATCGACATTCCGAATGCCACCGTGATGGTCGTCGAACATGCCGAGCGCTTCGGCCTCTCGCAATTGCATCAGCTGCGCGGCCGGGTAGGTCGCGGCAATGCGCCCGGTTATTGCTTGCTCGTTAATCGCGCTCCGAGGAATGCGGTTGCGGAGCAAAGGCTCCGCGTGATGGAACAGGAACATGATGGCTTCAAGATCGCCGAGGCTGATTTGTCGTTACGCGGTCCCGGAGAGTTCTTGGGAACACGGCAATCGGGATTGGGCGATTTTAGGCTCGTGAATCTCGCCCGCGATGCTCAACTCCTGATCGAGGCGCGCAAAGAGGCCCACGCCTGGCTTGCCGATGATCCGGAACTCAGAAGCGGGGAAGCGGCGGTGATGAGAGAGATATTACTGCATCGTTGGGGCCAGCGTCTGGAGTTGGGCGCGGTGGGATAAGGGAGCAACCACAGGAGGTTGCCTCTACCAAAACAATGATAGCGTGAATTTGGTTTGGCATAACCGCGAACGCGTCGCATTCCCTTCTGAGTTGCAGGCAGGGTGACGATAGCTTATAAAAAGCGGTTAACATGGTTGTTTCAGAAAGCCTGAGGTAAAAAGCAGTGGAGTTTCAGCGGATCAAAAGACTGCCGCCTTACGTGTTCAGCATTATTGACGGCCTGAAAATGGCGGCGCGCCACCGGGGTGAAGACATCGTCGATTTTGGGATGGGCAATCCTGATTTGCCGACGCCGCCTCATGTCGTTGCCAAATTAGTCGAAGCGGCAAGTAAACCGCAAAACCATCGTTATTCCGTTTCTCGAGGGATCTATAGGCTCCGGGTTGCCATTTCGGATTGGTACAAGCGGCGCTATCAAGTAGACATCGATCCGGACGCGGAGGCGATCGTCACCATCGGCGCGAAAGAAGGGATATCGCATCTCGCATGGGCGATCGTGGACCCCGGCGACGTGGTTCTTTGTCCTAGTCCAACCTATCCTATTCATCAGTATGCCGTCGTTTTGGCCGGCGGTGATTTGCGTTGTATTCCGCTCACCACCAGTGAGTCTTTTTTGGGTGGTCTCGAAGCGGCGGTCCGACAGAGCTGGCCGAAGCCCAAGCTGCTCATTATCAGTTTTCCGCATAATCCCACCACGGAAGTTGTCGAGCTGGATTTCTTCGAGCGGATCGTTCGATTCGCGCGGGAGCACGAACTGATCGTCGTGCACGACTTGGCGTACGCCGACCTTACTTTCGACGGTTATCAGGCGCCCAGCTTTCTTCAGGTGCCCGGCGCCAAAGAGCTTGGGGTGGAGTTCTTTTCGCTTTCCAAGAGCTATAACATGCCGGGTTGGCGGGTCGGCTTTGCCGTCGGCAATCGCGACATCATTCACGCGCTGGCGAGAATCAAGAGTTATCTTGATTACGGCATTTTTCAGCCGATTCAGATCGCGGCGATTCATGCGCTCACAGGGCCGCAGGATTGCGTGGAAAGCATCCGCTTGATGTATCAAAAGCGGCGGGATTCCCTCGTCGATGGCCTCGATCGCGCGGGCTGGAAAATCAAAAAGCCCAAGGGGACGATGTTCGTCTGGGCTGAGATTCCGGAGCGCGCGAAGCCCATGGGCTCCGTCGAATTCTCGAAGTTTTTGCTTCAGGAAGCGAAGGTTGCGGTTTCACCGGGCATCGGTTTCGGCCAGTTCGGCGACGAGTTCGTCCGCTTCGCATTGATTGAGAATGAGCATCGAACGAAACAAGCGGTGCGCAATATCAGGCGCGCCTTGGGCAAGCTATTGGACTGATGCTTTTTATGGTTTGAAAGCTCTTCCAGCCAACTTTTACCCGGACGGATGAGAAAAGCCGCGGCGTAAATGTCGCCTCAAGGCACAAGTTCATTGCCATCAACCGGAAGGGCTTGCCCGAGGGGTACCCTTAGTCATGAATAAAACCGTTTAGATCAGACCATGGCATCAACCAGTACGCGCCGCAAAGTCGGTCTCGGGCTGCTTGGCTCCGGCGTTGTGGGCGAAGCGATTCAAGATATCATCTTTGAAGACCGTCGAGGCAAGTTGGGGGAAGATCTCGAGCTCGAGATCCGGAGAATCTTCACCCGCAGTCCCAAACACAAGAAATGGTTTGCCAAACGCTCGGCGCTCTTTGCAACGAAGGCCGAGGAAGTCATCGACGATCCCGGCGTGGAGATTGTTATCGAGACTCTCGGATTTCAGGACCAGGCTGAGCTGCCGATTTTTCGAGACTACATTCTGCGCGCCTTCGAGAAGGGTAAATCTGTCGTTACCTCGGATAAGGCGGTTCTGGCCACGTTCGGCAACGAAATTTGGGCCGCAGCGAAAAAGTACGGCCGGCAACTGCGCTTCGAGGCTTGCGTCGGCGGCGGCATTCCGATCATTCGCTCGCTGAGCGAGAGCTTTGCTGCGGAAGAGCCGGAGGCCGTTTTTGGCATCGTTAACGGTACCTGCAACTATATCCTGTCGCAGATGGAAAAGAGCGGCAAGCCCTACGCCGAGGCGCTCAAAGAAGCGCAGCAGAAAGGTTACGCCGAAACCAACCCCGCATCCGATGTCAGCGGTAGCGATGCCGAGGCCAAATTGCTGCTGCTGAGCGCCGTGGCCTTTGGGCTCCAACTGCAGCCTGGAACCACCTGGCGGAAAGGCATCGAAGACATCCACGCCGTCGATTTCCGTTATGCCGGACGGACCGGTTCCAGCACGATTAAGCATTTCGCGGTGGCGAAACGGCAGGGTCAAGTCGTGCAAGTCTTTGTCTCGCCCGTCATGCTGCCGCGGGAAAATTTTCTCGCCGGCATCGACGGCGCGACCAACGCCATTTGTTTCAAAGGCAAGAAAAGCGGTGGAGCGCGTAGGGATCGTGATTGCGATTACGTTCTCGTCGGTCCCGGGGCGGGCGGCGGCCCCACCGCTGTGGCTGTCCTGGGGGACGTTTGCGAGCTCTGCCGCGGCGGACAAGGGCGATTCGCCGGTCTCCCAAGTCTGGTACAGCCGGGAACTCTGGAAGTTCAACCGGAAGATGAGATCGACGGTTCTTTCTATCTCCGATTTATTGTGAAAGACCGCGCCGGGATCGTGGGTGATATCGGCCAAACCTTCGGCCGCCTGGGCGTCAATATTTCAGAGATCTGGCAGCTAAGACACAGCGAGGAAGAGCTACGCGCCTTGGCTCAGAGCTGCCGGCTCAAAGAAAACCCCAGCGAGATCTTGCCCTTTGTCATTACCCTCGAGCAAGCGACCCTGCGCCAGATGCGCGAGGCTCTGGATTATGTTCGCAATCGCGACTATATCCTAGTTGATCCCGTCTGGTTTCCAATCTGGGGAGCGAAGTGACCAGCATTAGCTTCCAATAAGAAAGCTGAAATGCCGGGAGTCGCGCACGTGCAAACACGGTCTCAAGGACCCCGACATCGCCATTCGTCAGGCGGAAAAGCCGGTGCGAGTCGTTCCTGGTCTTAAAAACTTAGAGGAACTCTTTAGGGCGGATTTGGAAAAGTGAAATACATCATTCTTCAAGGCGACGGCATGGCGGATTATCCTCTCGACGTTCTCGGAGGCAAAACGCCGCTGGAAGCCGCACGGACACCCAACATGGATTGGCTTGCGGTCCATGGCGTATTCGGTATCGCCCACGTGATTCCGGACGGCTTTCCGCCCGGCAGCGATGTCGGGAATATGAGCATCATGGGCTACGATCCGGCGGTCTATCATACCGGCCGATCTCCTTTGGAAGCGGCCAGCATCGGGGTGCCCCTGGGTCCCAAGGACATCGCTTTTCGTTGCAACTTGGTAACCCTCGGCGGAAGCGGCGACGAGAGCTTCATGGAGGATTTTACCTCGGGCCACATCTCCACCGAGGAGGCGTGTGAGATCATTCGCGATCTCGGCCAAGAGCTCGGCGGCAACGGCATCGAGTTCTTTTCCGGCGTGAGTTATCGTCATCTCATGGTCTGGCGTGAAGGCAAAGAAAAAATGCGCACCACGCCGCCGCATGACATCACGGATCAGAAGATCGCCGGCTACCTGCCGAGCGGCGACGGCGCGGATCGTCTGCTCGATCTGATGGAAGCGTCGAAGCCGATCCTTGGGGATCACCGGGTGAATAAAAAACGACAAGCCGCGGGGCATCGACAAGCGACAACCATTTGGCTCTGGGGACAAGGGAAGGCGCCGGCGCTGCCGTCTCTGACCCGGCGTTTCGGCATCAAGGGCGGCGTTATCTCCGCCGTTGATATCGTTAACGGCCTCGGCGTCTGCGCGGGGCTGGAGCGCGTTTACGTGCCGGGCATCACCGGCTTCCTGGATACCAACTACCGAGGCAAGGGCGAATACGGCGTCGCCTCGCTGGAAAAAAACGACTTCGTTTTCATCCACGTCGAGGCGATCGACGAAGCGGGCCACATGGGCGACGTCGAGAAAAAAATTCAGGCCATCGAGGACTTCGACGAAAAGGTCGTCGGCACCGTACTCAAAGGCATGGCGCAGAGAAAAGATTGGCGCGTTTTGTTGATGCCCGACCACCCGACCGCCATCGCACTCAAAACTCACGTCGCGGAACCGGTCCCGTTCGTGCTTTTTTCCGCCGCCGAGCCTCGCAATAACGGTTCTGTGGGTTACAATGAAAAAGACGCCGTCAAAACCGGCGTCGTCGCGAAGCAAGCCTTCAAGCTGATGGAGGCGCTCGTAGAAGGGAGGCAAACATGGACCGAAATCTAGCTTTGGAAGCCGTTCGAGTTACGGAAGCAGCGGCGTTGAGTTGCGCCCGCCTCACGGGCCGTGGCGACGAAACAGCCGCGGATCAAGCCGCCGTGGACGCCATGCGCAAGGCCTTCGACGCTCTGGCTATCGACGGCACCGTGGTGATCGGCGAAGGCGAACGCGACGAGGCGCCCATGCTCTACATCGGCGAAAAAGTGGGCTGCGGCGGCCCCAAGGTGGATATCGCGCTCGACCCTCTGGAGGGAACGACTATCTGCGCTACAGGGGCGCCCAACGCTTTGGCCGTCATCGCCATGGCGGATGGCGGTAATTTACTTCATTGTCCGGACACCTACATGGAAAAGATCGCCGTCGGCCCCGCCGGCAAGGACGTCGTCGATCTGGACAAGACTCCGACGCAAAATCTTCATGCCCTCGCCGAAGCGCGACGGTGCAACGTTGAAGATCTGACGGTGATCATTCTCGCCCGTCCGCGACACGAACAGATCATAAAGGAAGTTCGCCAGGCAGGCGCGCGCATTCGCTTGATCGGCGACGGCGATGTCTCTGCCGCGATCGCGACGACCAAGCCGGAAACCGGTATCGATCTGCTGCTCGGTATCGGAGGCGCGCCCGAAGGCGTTTTGGCCGCGGCGGCCCTTCGCTGCGTCGGCGGGGAATTCCAAGGCCGGCTCAAACCGCGGAACGAGAGCGAAATCGAACGGGCCAAGAAGATGGGCGTCAGGGATATCAATAAGAAGTTCAAAATCGAGGAATTGGCGAGAGGCGACGTGACGTTCGCCGCCACCGGCGTGACCGACGGGGACTACTTGAGAGGCGTTCACTTTTTCCCGGGAGGAGCGACGACGCAGTCCGTGGTCATGCGCTCGAAGAGCCGCACGATCCGCATCATCAACGCGACGCATTACTTCGAGCACAAGCCTAATTACTAAAGCCTTCCGTTTCGTTTCGGCATCGTGGCGCAAAAAAGACGAAAGAAGAAGAGTGGATGGCTTCGAGCCGCCCTGCTCTTCGTCTTTGCTCCCCTGTTCGTCTGGGCGCTTGCGTTCCTCATCTGGTTCAACTGGACAGACTTCAACAATTTCGGCAAAAAAACGCCTGCGACAAATCCGTCGCAGGTTGAGAGGCCAAGCAAACAAACTGAAAAGCCTCCGCCGGAAAAGATCCTCGAGGAGGATCGGAAGAAACTGGAGGAGATCCTCAAGCGGCGTTGACCGTAAAATCGGTGCCGAGTTCAATTTGAACGATGGATCGTTTGAACCCGCTTTTAATTTAAACCGACGCGCGGACTAGCTTTGCATGACCGTTAGGAACAAGCGAGCTGGCGCTATTCCGTCTCGCCGGACTGGATGTCCAGCACCTTAACATCAAAGGTCAAGTTTTTTCCCGCCAGGGGATGATTGAGATCGAGAATCACGGTTTCTTTACGGATCTCGTGCACGCGAATGGAAACATCTTCGCCCTGCGACCCCCGGGCACTCAGTATGGTCCCCACTTGCAGCCCGCTAACCGGAACCTGTTCCTTTGGCACTTCCGTGAAAGCCTCAGGATTCACCTGCCCGTAGGCTTCTTGCGGCTGAAGCCGAATATTTTTCGTCTCATTAACCTCCATCCCGGCGAGGCCCCTTTCTAAGCCGGGGACAATTTCCTCTCGCCCGTGAGTATAAGTAACTGGTGATTTTCCCCTGTTCGATTGAAGGACGTTTCCGTTGTCATCCGAGACGGTATATTCAAAACTAACGACGGAACCATTTTTGATCATGCGCTCCTCCTTGTAATTGTATTTTTCGTAAATGTCTGTCTGACTACAGAACAATTTCCGACAGGGCGATGAGTGGTTGGAGGTGTTACTGTGGGAAGAGAGGGATCAGAAAAACGGACCGCCCAAGCGCGGACTATTTTTTATACGTTAGCCCCTGGAAAGGGTCAATACAACCCACTTAGCGAAAAAAATGTTGGCAGCGGCACTGCCAATTTAATTAGTAAGCGGACGGTTCTCGCCACGAAAAAACCGAAAAGGTTTACTTCCAGAGGTGCCAGCCTTCTTCAGGCTGCACCATTGTCTTAACGGCGGCATTTGATTGCTTGAATGCTTCAGCACGAGCGACAGGGCGAGTTCGAAGTTTCTCTTGAGAAAAGCGTCCAGGTCGGATCGCGTTCGCGCACGGAGTAAGCGAACCCTCGATGGTTGAGACTATTTGCCGTGGCGAAACTCTTTGAACACGCTCTCCTGCGAATCGAAATCGGCCAGGGTCCGCAAGGACGCGAATGTCGGAAAGATCATCGGCAATTCATCCTTCGCAAACAAGTGCAAAGCCCGATCAGGAGTCAGCCAGAGGCTGTGCGCGACTTCGGGCGAAGCGGGCAGGGGAGACTGATTGGCCGGCAGCGCGGCGAGAAAGAACCGCGTATCGAAGCGCAGCGAAAACTGCGAGGGTGTTCGCCAGTAGGAGAAGTAGGCTAAGTTTGAAGCGTGGCAAAGCAATCCGTCGCTTTCGAGAAGAGATTGGAAACTCGAAGACTTTTCGAGCAAGGCGGCATGTTTCTTCGCGAGTTCGGTTTTGTCAATTGGTTCCGCCGCCCAACGTTCTCCTTTTTCCTTCACGGCCAGGAGAATTCCTACCTCTTCGAAAAGCTCTCTAATCGCCGCAATCCAGAAGCCCAAAGCTTCATTCGGCGCGAAGTGAGCGCCGACGATCTTCCGTGCGTCGTTGGGTGTGAGCCCGTGGCAACGGCGCAGGATTGATGCCGAACAGTCTTCTTTTCTCACCGTTCCTCCGGGGAAACAGTACATGCCGCCGAGAAAGGCCATATCATCGGGCCGGCGGGTGAGGAACACTTCCAACCCTCGCGGCTCAGCGTCCCGGAGGAGAATCACCGTAGCGGCGCGTCGAGGTTTTTGCCGTTCAGTCATCGCACATCGAATGTAAGCGCTTCGCCGAACGGTGTTCGGCAGGGTGGCCCCGGGCTATAATAGCTGTGGAATCGTTTTTCGGACTGCTCGTAAAAGATGATGCTGGAGGAGACCGTGCCTGAAATGTCGCCGTGTACACAGATCGCGTCTCGAGGATCAGTGGAACCGTCGCTCAATGTATGATCGCCGAGAACCTTTGCAAGCGAGCGCATCCAAAATGCGCCGTCGCAGGGGTTCAATCGGAACTCATCGGTGAGTTGAGAAAACTGCCGATAGGCGCGATCCAGTTTTTCCGATTGCGCGTCATATTCAGTCGTGTTGCTGAAAACGTGCAATCCCCGGCCGAGTCGACGGCCTTTGATTTCCCTCTGGACGTTGTAGGCGGCCCAGGCTTCGCGTGAGTCGGCGAAGAGAACCGTGAAGGGCTGGTAACTCGCTTGATGTACTTGGACAAATTCACGTGCGTCCGCGGCGCTCTGAAGCGCGAGCAGGTCCAAACAAAATAGTCCGCGTGATCGCGTGTTGGTTGGCACAGCTCGCTCGCTGGTTAATCTCCGGTTGAGAATTCCGACCAATAGACCGTATTCATTCACCCCGAGCCAGGTGCCCCCGGCCAGAAGATCCTTGCCGGCAAAGATGGCTGGATTCGAACCATATAAACCCGGCGCCGCCGACGGGCGGTCGTAATGCTCGTCACGGTTGGCGGCGACGATCAACGGACATTCGTCCAACATCCGGAAATAAAGCGCCAAGGTGCACACAGTTAAGGTTTACAGAAAGCCATAATGTTCTGCAAATGACCAGCGAAAACCCATGTTTGTCGTCCCCGACCAATTATGTTAGCTTCCAAATATTGGAAAGGATTTCTATGTTTCAGTCAGTAGATGACGTGGTCAGTGGCTTGGGTAGGCAGGAATATATCTGCAACAAAAATGTCGCCACAGTGGTTTATCTCGGCACCATGCTGCAAAAGCCGATTTTGGTCGAAGGACCGGCCGGTGTCGGCAAAACGGAGCTCGGCAAAGTGTTGGCAGGCGCATTGGGCATGGAGCTTATCAGGCTCCAGTGCTACGAAGGATTGGACGAGGGCAAAGCGCTTTACGAATGGGAGTACGCCAAGCAACTTCTCTACACGCAAATTCTAAAAGATAAGATCGGCGAAGTCTTACAGGGGACTCGAACTCTTCAAGAGGCTGTGGAATGCATCGCCAAGCAAGACGGCATTTTCTTCTCCGACCGTTTCTTGCTGCCGCGGCCGCTGCTGCGCTCCCTCATGGCGGAAAAGCAATCCGTTCTGCTCATCGACGAGGTGGATAAGTCGGACGCGGAGTTCGAGGCCTTTTTGCTGGAAGTATTGAGCGATTTTCAGATCACCGTGCCCGAGATCGGCACGCTCAAGGCGAAGCACATTCCGCTCGTCGTATTGACCAGCAACAACAGCCGTGAGATGTCCGATGCTCTGAAACGGCGCTGCCTCCATCTCTATCTGGATTTTCCCGACCCTGAGCGAGAAATGGAGATCATCAAGCTCAAAGTTCCCGGGGTCGGGGATCAGCTGGCAAAAGAAGTCGTGCTGCTGCTGCATCGCGTGCGCAAGCTGGACCTGAAGAAGACGCCCAGTATCAGTGAAACCCTCGACTGGGTGAAGGCGCTGACGCTTCTCAACATCAAGCAACTCGACAGCGAGCTGGTGGACCAGACGCTCTCGGCGCTCATGAAATACGAGGCGGATGTCCGCAAAGCGCACCAAGAACTGAAATCTTACCTGGCGGAACGCAAGTCGCGGTTGGGCGCCACGGCAACCGGCAGCGATAAAGATCACCTGCATTAACTCTCATTGGTCTCGGTTAAAGAATGGAAGATCGAATCGTCGAATTCGCCACCGTCTTGAGGCGCAACGGTGTGCGGGTGTCGTTGTCTGAAAACATGGACGCGTTCCGCGCGCTCCAGCTCGTCGGTGTCGTCGACCCGTTGCTCTTTCGCAACGCCCTGCGGACGACTCTCGTGAAGCGCTCCGTCGATCTCAAGCCCTTTGAAGAACTCTTTGACTTTTACTTTTTCGGCATCGGGCAAGCCATTGACGCGGCCGATCGCCGCATCATGGAAAAAATGGGTCTTACTCCGGAACAGTTTCAGCAGATGCTCGAACAGATCCAGCGGCGATTAAAAGAGATGAAAGGGGATTGGTCCGAGCTGACCCGCGCCCTGTTGAGCGGCAACCGCGGTGAACTGGAGCGCTGGTTGAGGGAAGCGGCGAGCCAAGAGGCGGAGGCGCCCGAGAGTTTTCGTTTCACGCCCTACACGACAATGGGCGCTCGATTGCAGCTGGATCGCGTCCAGTTCGAGATCGACCGGTTCAAAGCGACGCTGCAAATGCCGAGCGGTAACGGCGAAGATTTGCAAAACCTCCTGCGCTACCTGGACGAGCGGATGAGAGACCTCAACCGGCTGCTGCGGGAGATCATCCAACAGGAGCAACGAAAGCGCGGCGTCGAGCCAACCGATTATAACCGCCGGAGCACGCTCGCCGACAAGAGCTTCGCTTTCTATACCGAGGATGACATCCGGCGCATGAACGACGCCGTGACGCGGCTTGCGCAGCGGCTTAAGAATCGGCTGTCGGTCCGCCGCAAGAAGGCCGCCCGCGGGCGTTTTAACGTGAAGGAGACCCTGCGCAAAAATCTTCAATATGGCGGCGTGCCGTTTCAGATCCAAATCGATCGCCGAAAAAAGACCAAGCCTCAAGTGATGATCCTGTGCGATATTTCGGACTCCGTGTTGAACGCCTCCCGCTTCATGTTACAATTCGTCTACTCGGTGCAGGTTCTCTACGCCAAAGTTCGCAGCTTCGTCTTCGTCAGCGACCTGGCTGAAGTCACCAAACTTTTCGAAGAGAACGAGATCCATCACGCGGTGGAGACCGCGCTCAAGGGCGACGTGATTGACGTTTTTTCGCACTCGAATTTCGGCCGCGCGTTTGAGAAATTTTACAAAAACTATTTTTCCGCGGTCACCGGCAAGACCACCCTTTTAATCATCGGCGACGGGCGAAACAACTACAACCGGTCCAATGAGTGGGTGCTGAAGGAAATTCAACAGAAAGCGAAGCAACTCATCTGGTTGAATCCCGAGAATCGAATGACCTGGGGCGTGGGCGACAGCGAGATGCCGCGCTACGCGCCCTGTTGCGACGTCGCCGAGGAATGTCGGAACCTCAATCAACTATACAAGATCGTCGACCTCATCGTGCCATGAAGAGGCTCTACATCCAGACCTACGGTTGCCAGATGAACCAGTACGATTCCGAGCGCATCGCGCGGGTGCTGGGGCGGGTGGACTACGTTGCGACCGAAAGCATAGAAAACGCCGATCTGATTCTGCTGAATACCTGCAGCGTTCGTGACAAGGCGGAGCAAAAGGTCTACAGCTCCCTAGGGCGCTGGAAGGAGCTCAAAGAGCAGCGCGAAGGAGTGGTCATCGGCGTCGGTGGCTGCTTGGCTCAGCAGGAAGGCGAGCGATTGCTCAAGCGAGTGCCGCATCTCGATCTCGTTTTCGGCACGCACAATATTCACAAACTCCCGGAAATGGTCGAGCAGGTTCAGAACTGGCGAACCCGGCCGGTGGAAACCGCTTTTTACCGCGATCCATCCTACATGGAAGATGCCGAGTGTCGAACCCACGTGCAAGGTTCCAAAGCTTTCGTCACGATCATGCAGGGCTGCAATAAGGTCTGCAGCTTCTGTATCGTGCCGCACGTGCGCGGGCGGGAAGTCAGTCGTCCGAGCGAGAAAATTATCGCGGAAGTCGAATGTTTAGTCCGCCAGGGTGTCAAAGAAGTCATGTTGCTCGGGCAAAATGTCAATTCCTACGGCAAGACTTCACCGGGAGAGATCAATTTCGCCGAATTGCTGGGCTGCGTGAATGCCATTCCTGGCCTTGAGCGGATTCGCTTTACCACGTCGCATCCGCAAGACCTTTCACCGGAGCTGATCGAAGCGTTTGCGACGCTGGAAAAACTTTGCGAGCATCTTCACTTGCCGGTGCAGTCCGGTTCGGATTCGGTCTTGGCGCGCATGCGTCGCGGCTATAATTGTAAAGAATACTTACATCGCATTCGACTCCTGAACGATCGCTGCCCACAGGTCGCGCTCAGCACCGACATTATTGTCGGTTTTCCCGGTGAAACGGATGATGAATTCCAGTCCACGCTAGAATTGCTCCGGCAAGTGGAGTATGATGAAATCTTCTCGTTCACGTACTCACCGCGACCGCAAACGGTTTCGGCCAAACTGTATGACGATGACGTCCCTAACGAAATAAAAAAAGATCGTCTGAAGAAAGTGCAGAGCTTGCAACGGGAAGTATCGCTGAGGAAGAATAGGGAGAGGATCGGCGCCGTCGAAGAAATTTTAGTTGACGGTCAGTCGAAACTGAAGAACGGACAAATAATGGGACGGACCCGGACCAACCGAATCGTGAACTTGTTGGGGCCGGAGGCTCTGGTTGGAAGTTTGGTGTCCATCCGGATTACGGGAGCATCGGCGAATTCGCTGGTGGGTGAACTGTTGACCGTAGATCGAGAGTGTGATTCATACCTAGAAGGGGAAACGGCATGACCAAAAGGGAAGATACGATCCAAATGTCCGTCGGCGGATTAACCTTGGACCCGGTGACCAAAACGCCCATCGTCATTCTCAAGGACACCGAAAACAAGCTCAACCTGCCGATCTGGATCGGCCTTTTGGAAGCCACGGCCATGGCCACGGAGATCGAAGGTATCAAGATGGCGCGGCCGATGACCCACGACCTGCTCAAAAATATTCTCGGTGAAGTCGGTTGTTCCGTGGAGTCCATCGAGATCACGGAGCTCAAGGAGAACACGTATTACGCCCTGGTGCACATCAGCCTCGCCGGCCGGCAGCTGATGATCGATTCGCGGCCCAGCGACGCCATCGCGCTGGCGCTACGGACCAAGAGTCCGATTTACGTCGCCAAAGCGGTTCTGGAAGCTTCCAGCGTTCTGCAACAAAACGAAGAGGGAAAAGAAGCCGCTGTGGAAAACGTTTCGAATGTCTCCAAAGAGAAATGGGCCGAGATTCTCGAAAAGATGAGCCCGGAAGACTTCAAATACAAGCAGTAGCGTGCCGGCAAGTTTCTTCTTCGGTTCACATCCCGCTGCCTCTGACTTCCACCCGCCAAAGCTAAACACCGATGGCGACCGCCAGCAGAAGAATAACTCGCAAGCAGCTTCGCCAACCTGATTGGCTTCACACCACCACCGAACAAGCGCTTGAGTTCTACGAAGGAAACCGCGTCGTAGTCCTGACGGGTGCCGTGGTCTTAATCCTTCTGATGCTTGGAGTTTGGGCCTTGCAAGCGTTCAAACAAAGCCAGGACAACCAAGCCGTTCAGGAATTCAGCCGAGCCATCAACCTCTACCAGACGGAAAAATACCGCGAGGCCGTTGCCGCATTTCAAAAAGCCGGAGCCTACCGCTGGTCTCACTATGCGCTGCTTGCGCATCTCTACGAGGCGAACAGTTACCTGGCGATCAATGACTCGGACAAAGCGATCACGGCCGCCGAGCGGTTTATCGCCGGAACAAGCTCCGATTCATTGTATCGGCAAATGGGATTGCTCGCGCTCGCGTCCGCGGAGGAGCAGAAAAATCAGTGCAAGCAGGCCGTGGAACACTACTCGCAAGCCGCGATGATCAAGGCAGCCTTCCGCGAGAGAGCCATCATGGGCAAGGGCCGCTGCTCAGAGCAGATCGGCGACACCAAAGGCGCGCTCGCCGCTTACAAAGAATACCTTCAAGATAATCCAGATTCCCCACTAGCCATCCGCGTCGCTGAGCTGGAAGCAAAAGCCGGCGGGCAAGCGGTGGCTAAGTAGCCTCTGACTTATGTAAACTTCTTCCATCCGCCAATTAACCCTTGGATGATTTCATACCATCCGCGTTTCTCACCACAATCGGATGATCGATCGCAAAGTATACAGGCCATAAAATCTCCATCATCAGTCGACTGATATTCCAGTTCCCCGTGAGCATCATGAGCAAGACACAACTTTAGCAGCTTTGCCTACTGACTGGAGCCTTTGTGAATCTTCGGCTCTCACGACCTCACGCCGGCGATCCAGTTGCCTTGCGAGTGATCCCAAAATTTGACCTCCTTTAAACGAACTATCTCGACTCGATCCTTGGCTGACCCCCCAACCCCCGTCACCGATTTTTTTTCTCACCAAGGTAATCATCACTTATCCAGAGGGTTGAACTTGCGGTGTTGAACTACGACCGACGTGCACAAGCGGCCGTTTTTACGTGAAGATAAAACGTCTGATAAGATATATTATGTAAACTTTTGGAGATAACCCAAATGGGCGGCCGGCGCCCTGTTTTTACGCCTTCCCTGCTGCCCTTCTCACAACTATCTCGCCGGGTGTAACGCCAGTTCCCACGGGTTGGTTCGGATAGCTGATAAATTGCTTTTGGTAGGTAGCGACTGCTTATCTCGCTGCACGGTGTGCGTGTAGCGCGCTCGATTCATACTGGCAAGTGTTCTCCGGTTGAGCGCTTGGTTTTTGAGGATGGCGTGTTCTTATCTGAGTTTGGCCGCTTTAAAAATAGCGCCACAGCCACCACTTCTCAAAGCCTATCTTTGCCCAATAGATGAGCCGCGACGGTCCCCACGTCCTGGGCTCGGTGACACCGAACGGCGGCCAGCCGGTTGGATAAACTGTGCGGTTTGCAGCGGCGCGGCCCGCGCCGAATGCGAGCAGTCATATGGTATGCAGCCAGAGATCGACGGGCCTACCTTTACCCGTAATCTCGACTGCTAGATTATGCGCGAGCACGTCCGCTTCCTGGTGCGCGACGCCTCCGGCTTTGGACGCCGGCATGTCGGCGCAGTCGCCGATCGCATAGACGTTGTCCCACTTGGTTCTGAGCGTGTCGTAATCCACTCGGATGCCGGTTTCCGTGTCCGCCAGTCCGCTGTCGAGAAGAACCTGAGCCGGCCGGTGCGGCGGCACCATCACCAGCAAGTCATACCTGAGTTTATAGTTGTAAAGCCCTAGAACTTCTTTCTTTTCCGGATCGATGGCACGGACGACGAATTCATAGTTCTGTTTGATATTGCGCCGCCGGCTCTCGGCGTCCATCCAGACCACCGGATCATGCGCTTCGCCCGCGGGCTCCGGATCCCTTGTGAAGTATTCGATTTCGACGCGATCGCGGACGCCGCGCTGCCGAAAGTAGCCGTCCAACATCCACTGGGTTTCGTATGGAGCGGGCGGGCACCGATACGGTCCCAAAGGAACGCCGACGACAATCCGGCCGCTGCGAAAATTCGCCAGGGTGTCGCGCAAGCGAACTGCCGATTCCATTTCCCACGGGTGGATTGAAGCCTCGGCGAATCCAGGCACGAGATCCGGTCGAGTCTGTAGACCGAGTGAAACGATCAAATGATCGTAATTAATTTTCTCCTTTTGCAGCGCGACTTCCTGGCGCAACGGATCGATTCCGAGGATCTCGGACTGAGTGACTTTGACATTACGCTTTTGCAAAACGCTGAGGCTCCGGCTGATATCCCACGGCTGGCGTTGGCCCACCATGACGAAAAGAAAGGCAGGCATGAAAATATGATTGGGCCGCCGGTCGATGAGAATTACGTCGTGATCCGCGCCCAACTTTCGGCCCAGCTTGGTGGCGGCGACCACCCCGCCGCAACCGCCGCCCAAGATCACAATCCGCTTTCGTCCGTTAACGTACGCCATGGCGTCGCTGATCTACCTCTGGCAAAGCCGGGAGGCCGTGTCTGCTCTCCTAGACCACGATTAATTAGCGATGAGCCTCTACGCCGATTTCTTTTTCTCGCCGAAACGTCGACGCGAGCGGATCGCCAGTCCCTCGAGATTTCTCAAGCGTTGGTCGCCCCACATCGCCTGCTCGGTCTTTCCTTCCAGCGTCAGCTCCTTGCCGAATCGGGACGTGGTTCGTAAAAACCAAAGTATTAATCGATCCGAAATGTCTTTGATCCATTCCATAAAATATTCTCCAGCGACCCTACACTAGCAAAACCGCATTCCTCCCGAGCAGCAATGAAATGGAAATTATCTGCTGAGATAGGATGCGGCTTAGATATGAACCGCTAACGGAGGAATGTATCTTCCTGCCTTAATGTATCGGCCGCGTCGAGCAAAGCTTGCGGATTCGGCGGCGCTTCGCCGAGCAAACCCACTTGACGGAGAAACTGGCCGATTTGAGCATGGTCCCGGGGACTCACCGGCGCGTACGGCCTTGACGGATCACCGATATCGACGCCGAAATGCTTCATCGCCGATTTCATCACCGGCGGTAATCCATAGGCAGCCCACTTGCCGGGAAACAAGGCATAGCAGCGCGCCCAAAAGCGCGCGCTCTCCAAATCCCCTACTCTGAACGCTTTCACGATCTGCGCGCCGATCCGGGTACCCGGCGGCGGCATCGTCGCTCCGGAACCGCCCAACATCAATGTCACCAACAAAGGCTGCATCGTTGTGAAGTAATGGCCGCGGCCGGCAAGATCAATTTGCTCAATGAGTCTGGATATCTTTGTGATATCCCGAGAGCTTTCCTTGAAGTACCGAATATTCTCGATCTCGCTGATCTTGACGAAGGCATCCTGCGGCGGGTCGGCACCGGGGCCCGGGTTGTGATAGCAAACCACCGGCAACGGGCTCGTGGATGCGACCTGAGTGTAAAACTCCATAAGTTCGGCGATCGTCGGCTGGCCGCCCCAAGGCCGTAGCGGCATCAAGACTTGAATCAGATCACCGCCGACCTTTGCGGCATATTCGGCCAGCTCAATCACCTCCCTGGGCGATGGGCTGGAGCAGCCGAGCAGTACCGGCACCCGTTTATTGACGATTTCGGTGCCGATGCGCAACAATTCCTTCCGTTCGTCGCGCGAGAGCATGGTGTATTCGGCGGCTTCGACGGCCGCGATCGAAATCGCATCGCAGTCGGCGACCAGGAAATCGATTTCTTTCTCCAACGCTTTGTAATTGACGCGATCATCGTCGCCGAACGGCGTGAGGCAAGCGCCGATGATTCCTTTGATCGGTTTGGCGAGTGGCATGGTTCTAGTGTAGGACTTCCGCCACGATTCGAGCGTGACCGGCGTCGCTGCCCTTGACGCGCAGCGGAAAGGCCATGATTCGGGTCCTTTTCCCGACGATGCTCCCCAGGTTGGTCACGTTCTCGGCAATCAACACTTCGTTGCCGAGTAAGGCTCGGTGCACCGGGAAATCAAATCCCTTGGGACGCAGCGGCGTCGGCAAATCGACTGTGATGCAATCGATGCCGAACATTTTAATTCCCTTTTTGACCATCCACTCCGCCGCGTCGACCGACAGGTAGGGATGCAAATTGTAGTCGGGGCTGTCGAACTTTTCATCCCAGCCGGTATAGAGCATGAGAATATCGCCGCGATTCACGGGCACGCCCGAACCTTCCAGGTCTTTGGCTGTGACCTCTTCGCCCCCCTTCTTTTTAACGCCGATGACGGCGCCGGCGCCAACGAATGCATCGAGAGGCAACTGTTCGATTGATTTTCCGTTCGCCACGATGTGAATCGGCGCGTCCACGTGCGTGCCAGCGTGACAAGGCAACGAAAGCTCGGTTACGTTCAAAGGATGACCCTTTTCTAAACTCAAGAATTTTCGCACGTGAACGTCCGGCAGGATCGGGATCTTCGGCATCCCGTCATAAATCACACGCGACAGATCAACCATCTCCATGGCAGGCCCTCCTTAGTTTCCGTTTCTCCACCTTGCATACAGCGGATCTTTGTCTACAAAAGCCCGCTTAATTCCATCGAACGCCAACCAAAATTGATCGAGTGTCTTTTGGACTGACGCACGCACTTCGGCTTGTTGATGATCGGTCAACGCGTAACGTTCCACGGCCAGCGGTCCGACCTTCATGTGTTCTTCATCCACTCCCATGTGCAACGTCCAGTAACGAATATCCTCCGAGTTGCGATCAAAGCCGTAGTGTTGGGTTAGCCCGGTAACGATCCGCGCCATCCGTTCATTGGCGGTTCCTTCCAAACAAAAGCCTTGGCAGGCATAAAGTTCGAGCCAGGATCGCTGGTACATGAGCAGCTCGCGCCAGTCCAAGAAGGCTTGGGTTTCGGGCGTCGGCTCGACACGATCCAGTTCGTCTTTGCTGTAACCGCAGGCCTTCGCAAAGCGGATAAACAATCCCTTATGGCTATCCGTCCCGGTGATCTCTCCTGTCCCCTCCTCCACTACGTTTTCAATCCACATCTTTTCCAACTCCGGATCGTCCGGGCAGCGTCCCAACATAGTCGCGATGGGCTTGGGAAAAGGTTTTGGGAAAAACAAATAGAACTGGCCGACAAAGCCTTTTAGTTGTTCACGCGTCAACTCTCCCTTCTCGATCATCCCGATAATCGGGTGGTCCTTCGAGTGCTTGGCTAGTACCATCTGTTGTATTTCTTTAACGAATGCCTGGCCCGACAATGTCATTAGAAGGCGCCTCCATTCAGAGCTGTTTTGTCACTGAAGCATTAACAGAAAAATTCCCCGGCGAGATTCAAGCTCACGCCGGCTAAATTAGGAGCCAAACCGGGAGTTTCCACTAACTCATCTGAACCCTTACCACACGGGAAAATCGGAAGAAAGATCTGGCGGCATTTCCTAGTCTATTCCCCACGGGTAATTTGCGACGGATCGCGGACCACGATCTCGGCGACCCCTCGAGATACGTTAATCGTACCGGTGACGCAGATTTTCTTTCCGGCATAGTTTATTTCCGGAGGCTTGGAAAATTTGTCTCGATTCTCTCCCGGAATAACGGCGTTAAATTTTTGATTCGGGTAGGCGCGGTCGAGGTTCAAATAAGTAGGACGGCCTTTGCTGTCTTCGGCATAGTTCGTGCTCGTAACCTGCCCGCACACCGTGGCTTTTTTTCCCGCATACCTTGCAGCCTCGGATGGAATAATGCGCTCCTGGGCCGGAACCGAAGTCGCAACGATAAAAAGAACCGCCGCGATCGCAAGCTGAAACGCAAGCTTTCTCATCTGACACTCCTTCCCAGTTAGTGCTGGATCTTCCCATCAGGAACTAAAGCCGTCAACCGAATTTTTGGTCGATCACGCTCATGCTCGGCCCACTCTTGGTATCGCAATTGCCCCCTCGCCCGGTAACGCATCCACGCAGCTTGTGTAGTTGTGAAGATTTCCTCGAAGGAAACCGAAGCGCGTTTTACCACGCGGTCTTGAGTCACAAGTACGATGACACACCACCCTTACCCGTGTCGTTTTCTTGAAGCAGATCGCACTTAAATGGCCAAGTAAATCATGAACCACGCGTATGCCAATTTTGCAAAAAGAACGGTGATGATAATTTGCCAGACCATTAGGATAACCGTGCCGATCGAATTGATTCTTCGTACCGCTTGGGGTGGGGGCGGATTGGTAAACGATTTCCAGAGGATCTCGCCAAAGCGCCGTTGAAAAAGCTCCGCGGACATCCCGATAGCAACCGCGGCTATAAGCGTCCCAAGAACGAAGAAAATTAGCACCTTAAACGAAGTAAGAGAAGTTAGGCCGGCGTTCGAAATGAACAAATAAGAAGCCGAACAGATAAATGCGCCTGCCGCGATTCCACCCCGACTGAGTAGTTTTCCATTCGCAGGCATCTACCATCATCTTCCGACTAAAACCATCGACTATCAATCCCACTCGTCTAGTTTCGGGATTTCTTCGTCGGGCCACATGCCCTACACTCAGGCTGAAGGCGTGGCTAATCTGAACCTCGTGCCAGAGACAGGCTGCCTGGTGGCCATCGGCTATCCTAAATTGGCGGGCGGCCTCGGCGGTTATGCGTGCTATATCGCCATCTGTCCGGCGGATTGGAAGTATGGCGTGTCGGTGGGCGAAGTACCGGAGGCACTCCTGCCCAAGAGCGATAAGATCCTTCAGTGGGATGCGAAGCAAGGCATTCGCGTGCGCAAGTAGCAGACTTGCAACCAAGCGTCCGTGTACGCCTTCCGCGCAGGCGGTTCTTTTTCGGAGCGGTGAGCTCTTCTCATCCGACGCTACTCGCTAATAAAAATCGTGAATTTAGCATCCACTCGCGTTGAAGCCGATCCAGTCAGTTCCTCGTCGACCTGGCTTAAGCCTCGCGGCTGGAACGCCGGAATCTCATGTGCAAACCTAGCTGATGGAGTTTTTCGATACTAAAATTTCTGCGCTCACGGTGGCCGCCGCGGATCTCGTAGTTAACCGCCACGGAATCGGGATCCCAGGAAATATTAAAGGCGCTCACCTCTATTCTATCAAGGTGTTCACCCAAGGTGCGCAAGAGTTGCGAAAGCTTACTGGCTCCGCGTATCTGCGCGGCAGAATGACCGCGCCTTTTTTTTCTTCCCTGGACGTCAAGGCGTGAAATATCCAGAGGATCATAGCGCAGCCATCCATCGCCCGCTACCGATCGGGTGCTTCTCTGCTCGGGGTCTGAAAAATCCCAAGTGTTGTCAATGAGACTGTTCCTGACAATCCATTGAGAGGTCGGTGTCAGGGACTTGCTCCGCACTACGTAAGCATCGTCTTCTTTCTCCAGCTCAAAGTCTTCAACTCGGAGAGTTTCCAGGGACTGACCGATTGTTCTTAGAGACCGCGAATACCGCATTGAATGACTCTCTCTGAGTCATTCTATCTATGGAAAATGATGGTGCAAGCCGGTAAAAATTTTTCTTGAGCGAACCGTAGCGAGAGAATCAACGCATACAAAATTGAGAATAATTTGTGCGCCCGATCCCGCGCGAGCCGGATAGCCGAAAGGGGATAATCGGGGCGCAAACCAATCTCCGAGGTAGCCCACCTCGGACGGTTCGGTCAGCCAGTCAAATAGCATCTGACCGCTAGTTGCTAGCCTTTAGTGCAGGCGTTTCACGCCACCCTTTTTAGGATAATCGCCTTAACGTGTGGCTTGACTGTTATAACAATCCGTGATATATACATTGCAATTAGTGATATGAGACTTGGGGGCAAACTCCGATACTTGCGCGAAGTCGAGGGGACGCTTCGCGGTTTAGGACGCGCGATGACTCAGCAGGAAATCGTTCGCTCTATTAAAAAGGATCTCGGTAAGACGATCAGCCAGTCTTACCTATCACAGATCGAGAGTGGGGCTCGGCCGCATCTTACCAATTCGACGCGCATGCTGCTGGCGCGGTTCTTCAACGTGCATCCCGGATACCTCGTCGATGATCCGGAAGGCTACTCGACTGAGCTCATTTCCGATGTGGGAGGCATGGAAAACAAACTGGATCTCTGGCTCATCAATGGCGCCGAGCGTTTCCGCCGCGACCTCGATCTGCATCACGCTCTGGTTGCCACTGCGCGGCATGAAGATTCGCGCATGTGCCTGGTTCTGCTCGGCGCCATCCTCGAAAACCCTGGACTGGCCGAACGGCTGCTTCAAGTGCTCAAGCCGGCGGCGGAAAGGAGTCGTGCAAAATGACTTGGGCTGATTTCTACCTAATCTGCTTTTTTCTTGGGTTTGCTCTCAGTCTGCTCTCGCTGCTGGGAAGTTTGCATCTCCACCTGCCCCACCTGGATTTACATATCGGCGGCGATCACGCGCATGGTCCGCACTCGGGCGGAGGGCACGCGAGTGAGATTGCCCCGATTAATTTTGGCACGGTCGCCGCCTTTCTCGCTTGGTTCGGCGGCACGGGTTACCTCCTCGCCCGGTTCTCTAGCTTCTGGTTCCTGCTCGGCTTCGGTATCGCGTGCGCGAGCGGATTCGTCGGGGCAGCGATCGTGTTTTTTTTCCTCGCCAAGGTTCTCATCCGCCATGACGAGGAGCTCAACCCGGCGGACTACGATATGATCGGCGTACTCGGAACCGTCAACAGCAACATTCGTCCGTCCGGCACCGGTGAAATGATCTTTTCACAAGCCGGGGTTCGACGCGCTGCTCCCGCGCGCAGCGATGACGGACTCGAAATCGCAAAGGGAACCGAAGTCGTTGTGACCCGGTACGAGCGCGGCGTCGCCTATGTTCGGCCTTGGGAAGAGCTTACGAATTCGTCGGCAGCGTCAAACGAAATTAAGGAGGACTAAAATTATGAGCATAGAAATTATTTTCGCCATCGCAGGACTGATGGCATTGACTCTCATTTTGCTGATGGCCATGTTCGCCCGGCTGTACCGCAAGGCCGGGCCGCATGAGGCTCTCGTGGTATATGGTTTCCGCGGCACCCGCATCATCAAGGGGCGCGGCTCCGTGATTTTCCCGATGGTGGAGAATTGCCGCCTGCTCTCGTTGGAGCTGATGTCGTTCGACGTCGCGCCCCAGCAGGACCTCTATACGAAACAGGGTGTCGCGGTAACCGTCGAAGCCGTCGCGCAGATCAAGGTCAAATCAGATCCCGAATCGATCCAGACCGCCGCCGAACAATTTCTCACCAAGACGCCCCAGGAGCGCGAGGGACTCATCCGCTTGGTGATGGAAGGCCACCTGCGCGGCATCATCGGACAGCTCACTGTGGAAGAGATCGTCAAGCAGCCTGAAATGGTCGGCGACCGCATGCGCTCCACCTGCGCCGACGACATGAGCAAGATGGGACTGGAGGTCATCTCGTTCACGATCAAGGAAGTCCGCGACAAAAACGAATACATCAGCAACATGGGCAGGCCCGACGTTGCGAGGATCAAGCGGGACGCCGATGTGGCCGCCGCCGAAGCCGAGCGCGACACAGCGATCAAGCGCGCCGAAGCCATGCGCGCGGCCGCTGTCGCCAAGGCGCAAGCCGATAAAGAACGCGTGCTCGCAGAAACACTTTCGCAGGCCGCGCAGGCCGAAGCGCAGCGCGATCTCCAAGTCAAACAGGCCAACTTTCTCGAAACCGTTCAAAAGCAGAAGGCGTCCGCCGACAAGGCCTATGAGCTCCAGACCAATGTGATGCAGCAGCAGGTCATCGCTGAGCAGGTCAAGATCGAGCAAGTGCAAAAGACCGGTCAGATCGCTGTGCAGGAGGCCGAAATCCAACGCCGCGAGCGCGAATTAGTCGCGACGGTGCTCAAACAGGCCGAGATCGAGCGCCGCAAGATCGAGACGCTGGCGGAGGCGCAGAAGCAGAAGTTGATCTTCGAGGCCGACGGCCAGGCTGCTTCCACCCGCGCGACGGGCGAAGCGGAAGCCGAGATCATCTTCAAGAAGGGAGAGGCCGAAGCAAAGGCCATGAACGTGAAGGCCGAAGCCTACCAGGATTATAACCAGGCGGCGGTCATCGACAAGCTGATCAGCAGCATGCCCGAGATCGTCAAGGCGCTCGCTTCCCCGCTGGCCAACGTCGACAAGATCACGATCGTATCGACGGGCAACGGCAATTCCGCTGGGATGAACAAGATCACGGGCGACGTGGCTGCAATGGCCGCCCAGATTCCCGCGTTGTTCGAAACGCTTTCCGGAATGCAGCTCTCAGACCTGCTTTCCAAGGTAAGATTAATTGGAGACAAGTCGCCCAAGCCTGACGAGAAGGCGTAGGGCGCAGCTAACTAACAGAAGGAGGTTTGTATGGCTTTACTAGAAAGAGTATCCACACTGATCCGGGCCAACCTGAATGACTTGATCGACAAGGCCGAGGACCCGGAAAAGATGGTCAAACAGGTGATTCTGGACATGCAGAACCAGCTCATGCAGGTGAAGACCCAGGTCGCCATTGCCATCGCCGACCAGCACGTGCTTGAAAAAAAACGGAAGGAGAACGCGGACAAGGAGGCTGAGTGGATCCGCAAGGCCGAACTGGCCGTGGACAAGAAACAGGATGACCTCGCACGCGCGGCCCTCGAGCGCTCCATGAGTTACAAGCGGATGACCGCGAACTTCGAAGTGCAAGTGGCGGATCAGAAAACGGAGGTCGAGAATCTGAAGTCGGCCCTGCATAAGCTCGAGCAGAAGCTGGCCGAAGCCGAGTCGAAGAGCGACATGTTGATCGCACAGCACCGGCGGTCGCGGGCGTCGGCTAAAGCGAGCGACGCGCAGATGGTGATAGGCGATAAGTCGAAGCTCGCGACGTTCGACCGGATGAAGAGCAAGGTGGGTCACGCGGAGGCGGTCAGCCGAGCGAAAGCCGAGATGATTAGCGACAGCGTCGAGGACAGGCTGGCGGCTTTGGAGAAGCAAGACGAGATCGAGAAGCTGCTGAATGAAATCAAAGCGCGCCGCGCCGGTTAGCGCCGTGAAGAAGGTCTTCCATTTCGACTCGCAGACCGATGGGTATCGCGCGGACGTGTGCGTCGTCTCGTGCTTCGACGCGCGCTTCGAGCTGGTGACGCGCAAATTCCTCAAGAAGCGCGGAATTTGGTGGGCCGACCCACTGAAGATCGCCGGCGGGGCGAAAGCCTTCGCCTCCCCGGCGGAGGAGTCCGAGCGCAGCTTCGTCCTGGGACAGGTGCGAACCTCGATGCGGCTGCACGGGACGAACCGGGTGATCCTGATGGTCCACAGCGATTGTGGAGCATACGGCGGCTTGCAGGCCTTCGGCGGGGATGAGGAACGCGAGGCTGCGAATCACGAAACGCAATTGCGCAGCGCCGCGGAGTTTTTAAAGGACAACATCCCAGCGATTGAGGTGGAGTGCTATTACCTGAAGTTCACCGGCGTTTGGGCCGTCGAAGCGGCTTGAATTGTTTTGTGCCACGTACCGCCGCGATATGGGGCTCTTAGATTGAAGCAGTTTTCGAAGCTTTGCATTGTCCTTTGGAGGCTCATCCGGTCTCACGATTCCCCGGTCGGCTGAACGAAGTAAAACGCCCCTACGTTTCTTATAATCCTTAATAGTGTCGTGGTGATCCCGCAATTTTGCAAACGCACTATCCATAGTTGGATAAGCATCGTCAACTTTGAGGATTTAAGGATAGATACACGGAATTCTCACATACCTCTTAGTACGATAATATGGCAGTATCACAATACGCTGTTACTAAAGATGACGCATTATGACATTACACAGAAGGGAAAAAACGGGTTGGCTCAGGAAAGTCAATGGGTTATGAATTTGGCGGACGGATTGCTCTAGGTGAAAAGGGTGATCATGCCAAAAACCAAACGAAAAGAGGCTAGACAAGATATGTTCACCACAACTATTTCCCTCTGTCCTGAGATTCATCAAAAGCTTAAACACCTGGCAGTGGATTTAGGGGTGTCCTTCCGGGACCTGATTCGAGCGGCCATCGAGGGCTACCTTGCAAACTGTAAAGAGAAAGAACGGAGTGGAGTTGAGACAAATCGAGACCACACCGCGGTTCTTGGGTGAGATTAGACAATACAAAGGAGTATTCATTATGAAAGCTCAAACAATCGACTTAGGAAAGTCCAGTTTTTGGCAGCTTGTCTTTTCACAAAGCAAAGTGAATGGTGCACCATACACTGAGGAATGGCTGTCGTTGCGCAGCTGGAAGTGGCCGGAGAATACCTATCTCCAACGTAGACTGAAGCATCTACGACGATCTCGATCCTCTGACTTTGGTGACCTGCATCAACTTGCGGCATAACCGCTTCGAGCGAAAATTAAGCCGATCCGTTCATCGGCGGCTGCCATCACGGGGCGTCAGCCATTATGTCTACGACTCTATATAGCTGGCCTCTCTGCTGCCCGGTGCGACGGTAAACGACTTGCTTCAAATTGCGCCGTAACTGCTGGTGAGAAAACAGAATTTTTAAATGCCCCCGGCGTGACTCGAACACGCGGCCCCAGGATTAGGAATCATAGCCGCCCTACCCTCTCTGTCCACTACAGTCCTTATTGCCTAGGAAAGATCCGAATCGAGACCATCTCGTTTCGTGCGGTTTCGGATCGTCATGGCCACTTGATGGACACTTCGACAGTGGTAAAAGCCGCTTTCGCCCCAGGATTAACTATCCTGTGTGTCTCGGTAAGCTGCCGGACAAGAACAGTTTTTTTTGCCCGGTGTCCATCAGGTGGACAAGAGGGGAGCAATACGTGAGCACTCCATCTTCCATCTTTGGCGAAGCGTTCATGGCCGCGATCCGTCAGGCGGTCAGGGAAGAGATCCAGGCGGCCGACGATGGACACAAAGAGAGCGGACTCCTTACGCCGGAGGAGCTGGCGGAGAAACTCAAAATCCCGGTGAGTTGGGTGTATGAGCAAAGCCGTCAAAAAAAGATCCCAACCCACCGCTTGGGTAGATACATCCGCTTCGACATCAGGGAGGTATTAGAGAGCCAGAAGAGAAATTGATGCACGTGAATCGACAGATCAAATAAAAAGCGGGGCTGAGAGAGAGCGTCACCTCTCGCCAAGCCCCTAAGAAAAAAAACCGATGCTTAGAATCGGCTATTCCCTACCCTTTTGTAAATCCCCTCTTTCGGTAAAGCAACTCCCGCGCGCTCCGCCCGCGGATTGCCTCGTTGGCTACAGCCGAACTTTACAGATTTCGCAACCGAGGAGGATCACATGGTAAAATTAGTAGAGAAGAGACTCATCAACGTGACACGGGATTTTATCCGGATTGGAAACCCCGAAGAACCCTGCGAGTGTCCGGTTTATTACGCTCTTAAATCCGCCCTGAACAACGCAAGCCAAGGGGTCAGTGGGGTTTATCGCGGCGGCAAAGTTACCTTGGCCCGCGATGAAGGAGGGCGAGAGTGCAAGAAGTATAACATCAAACTTCCCTGCGAAGCTCGATCTTTCATCAAACGCTTTGACGAAGGGAAATCGGTCAAGCCGTTCAGGTTTGAAATTGACGTGCCTACTTGTGCTGCGGCCGGGTTGTGATCGGCGTGAGTTAACAGGGCGCCGGTCTTCGGGCTGGCGCCCGCGAGCGAGCTGAAGCACTCAAAGAATCATGCGGAGGTAAACACGCAGAGATGGTCATGGAATAGAGGAAACGGCGCATCAGCGAAATTCGGCAGAGCGATGGTCAATAACAGCGCGCTCAGCGTAGAGGAAGATGAAAGGAATTCCCCCAGGGGCCCGGGCTTCGGTCTGGGCCCCTCTTTTTTTCAGTTTGCGAAGGCCGATCTGATGTAATATTCGATCACAAAGCAGGGCAATAGGAGGTAAAAAAATGGACCCTCCAGAAATGATCATGGTTGACTGCAAAACGTTCGAGGAGCTAGTGCAGGCTTTGGGTGAATTGGTGGATTATTCGCGGTGGGTCATTGCACGCCAGGACGTGGAGGCCTCCCACAAACTAAGGCCGATCGTAAAACGAATGATCTACCTCTTGGTCGCGATCACGGAAGGAAAGGTACCGGAGGCTGGTACTGTGATTGAGATTCTTGACCGAGTCGACGACGAGGTTGAGGGGCACCTCGCGCACGCAAAGTCACCAGAGGAAGAAGCCACGCTTCTCCATGAGTACGGCAGATTCTTAGATACAGTCCAAGAGCTAATGCAACGGGGACAGGGGCGCGAAAAGTAGCGAGCCATCGCGTCTTACGAACAACTCCAATACTCACGAAACCACAGTGCGGCAAGAAATATCGAGATGCCGACTGTTGGTAATAGCCAATCCAGCCCAAAGGCGGACTTATGAAATCAGATGTAGAAAAAAAGATCAGGCCCAGAATAGCCGCTGTCTTTGAGGCAGATTCGATCCTTGTCGCCAAAGTGGAGCGTGGAGATTTCATGAATAAAACGCGGTGACGTGACCGAGCATGAACGATAACAACCTGGCGCATCCGCCGGGCGTGAACGGCATGAAAAAAGGGAACGGTCGCACAAGAAGACTTGACGGACCCGGAGTAATTAGAGTATACACGGTGTATGCCGATGACTGGTAAAGAATTGAAGCGTCTACGGACGCAGATGCAATTCACGCAAAAGCAGCTGGCTGAGAAACTCGGCGTTACAGAAAATACCGTCGCACGGTGGGAGCGCGGCGAGGTACCGATTAACGAACCTGCGGCGCGCCTGCTTCGAGGAGGTCAAATGAGTGAGACTATGGCTGAATTGTACGAACGAGAATTCCCAACACCAGTAGGGAAAAAGCTGGCGGCGCTCACAAGAAAAAGTGAGGAAGTGGCGCGCCGCATAGACGAACTTAACGAAAAGATCCAGTCTGAGCCATTAGACTCTAAGAGGTTCAGGGGATTAGTTAGAAAGTTTTTGTCGGCCGCCAACGAACACATGCGTGCCGTGAACCAGATTGAGCATGAATTAGATCGGCTCGGGGCTGCCGCTCTGCGGTAGCTGGAGGGTCATCTCCGGTGCCACTTTCGCGGGAGAAGGATTTACTGCTTTCGGCCCGCTCAGATCTTCGGACGACATGCAGCGGAACGGAAGAGTGTTTATCGGCGATCATCGCTGAACCGCTTCTTTTCGGCGGAGAGTTTCTTTAACGCACCGTCAAGTGAGTCGCCCGACAGCCAACCTCACGGCGTTGAGGGAGGCGTTGAGCTAAGGAGCAGCGTCGGCCCTCGCCTTGCAGGCGGCCTTTGCTGATATATTAATATCGCAAAAGACAGATCTGTTACTGACTATTAGGCGGACAGCATCCGAGACGAGGCGATGACCAAACGGGCATTTATAAGCCATATCACTGAAGAAGCGGGTGTCGCGGCGAAGCTGAAGGCCGCATTGGCTCGCGATTTCCTGCAGATGTTGGATGTATTTGTCTCGTCTGACGGCGAAAGCATTTCGGCGGGTGACGACTGGTTAAAGTCCATCGACAACGCCTTGCAACAGTCAGCTTTGATGCTCATCCTTTGCAGCCCCAGCTCCATCCGGCGCCCGTGGATCAATTTTGAGGCCGGTGCTGCGTGGATGCGGAGGATACCGTTGATTCCGTTGTGTCACGCGGGGCTAACTCCTGGCGATCTCCCGGCGCCGCTGTCTTTCCGGCAAGGACTGCTATTGACGGAATCGCGTGGCCTTCGGCAGCTCTACGCTCGCATCGCCCAAGAACTCGGTTGCGCCAAGCCAGATTCGTCTTTCGATTCCCTGGCCGGGGCATTAGCCAAGAGTGGCGAGGCCCTGAAGCCAAGCGAGAGAGACGTGGACCTCTTGGATCGGGATCGAGGAATCAAGCGCAGACTCGACGAGGCGCTTCGCCACGAAAAGTACAAGTGGCGATCACTGGAGTCCGTTGCTGCGGCCGCGGGGCTTGCCGAAGATGTTGCTGCAGATCATCTTCGCGCGGACTCCAAGGTGGTGTTCAGCAAGGGCAATTCCGGTAATGTCATTGTGGGCCTGCGCTCACGCGTGCGCTGAGCTGGTTCAGCACGGCGAAGTCTTACACGGAGTTTAGGCGCCGGCGAGCTTACCAGAAGGAGAGTTGTCAAAAAGAGTTCAAAATCTTATCAGAGCGCTCCTCGTGAAGCGGAGGTTTGAAATATGACATTCATTCGATCCGCAATCTGCTTAGCACTTCTTGCCTGGGGCTTAGTTCAGGAAGTGAACTCACAAATTACGCCCAATGTCTTTACGAGAGTGTTGATGATTCGGGCGGGAAGCGCCGCTGGAACTAGTTTTAGCATTGACTGTCGATGGGCGGCAGTATCTCATTACGGCGAAGCACGTTGTCGCGAAGCTCAAGGATGACGATGCAATCCAGATTCAGAGAGACAACAAATGGACAGCTGCCAAAGTAAAAATCTTGCGCGCTAACGAACCCATCGATATTGCTGTGTTGATACCGACCGAACAAATGACGGTAAGTTTTCCCCTAGAGCCGACTGTGGCTGGGATGATATACGGTCAAGAGGTCTTTTTTGCGGGGTTTCCCTTCGGTGAAAATTTGTTCACGACGAGTACCCAAACGGTAAACGGTCTCTTCCCAATGCCTTTCGTTAAAAAAGGTATCATCTCAGCTGAGGCAACCGAAAACGGCGCGACGATTCTTTATCTTGACGGTCACAACAATCCAGGTTTTTCCGGGGGCCCAATTTGTCTTTCGTGATCTCAACCAACAGGGGGTTGTGTATAAAGTGGCTGGTGTCATCGGAGGGTTTCGGTTTGATATCGAGCCCGTATTTGAAGCTAAAGAGATTACGCGCGAACAAATAACAGCCGAAGACCTCACAGAAAGCCGCCTTGCAATGAAAAACGGCCGCATTTTACCTTTGCCAACGGCGCGCTCACTTTGCTAGAGGGCCATGTCCAACTGACCGACCGATCCTTCCAAGCTCCCACTGGCTTCCGCGGGAGAGTGATCCCTTGTGTTCGCCCACCGAGGTACCCTCACGTGCCGGCGACGCATCGAGCCGGTCGATTTCCGATCCGCAACCGCAAAGAGCCGGCGCCTAATCCACGAGGTTCGAGCAAACTCCGACAGCATCTTCATCATCGAATCCGT
>Ga0209690_1000053_pt1 | contig 50149 bp, 53 predicted proteins | sample GraSoiAngelo_150_FD_186164 | JGI IMG/M metagenome (GOLD analysis project Ga0209690, IMG submission 186164) | Grasslands soil microbial communities from the Angelo Coastal Reserve, California, USA - 14_1009_09_40cm (SPAdes) (version 2) | ecosystem: Environmental > Terrestrial > Soil > Grasslands ... | reverse complement strand
TGCTATCGAACACCTTTTCCCGCCGCATACTCCAGAGAAGAATGCGGAGCTTAAAGTATGGTTCGAGTATTAAACCTATGGCCTTGGCACGTTTGAAATCGGTGGCCGGTGTTATAATTCCGGATACCGCGCTGTGTAAAGCAGCCGTCGAGTTGCTGGAGTCAAGTTCCCCTGAGTTTCTCTGCACGCATTGTCTCCGAACGTACATTTTCGGAAGCCTTGCCGTTCGGAGCATCGGTCGTTCTGTGTCCGATGAGGAAGCGGCATTTTGCGCCTCTGCACTGCACGATCTAGGACTAGTGCCTGCTTACCGTCGCGACAACCGGTTCGAGGTGGATGGAGCGGATGCCGCTCGCCAATTTTGCGAGAAACACCAGGTGCCACCAGAGCGCGCCGACCTCGTTTGGAAGGCAATAGCACTTCATACATCGCCAGGAATCGCAACTCGCCTGGCAGACGAAATAGCATTGGTGCATCTCGGCGCCGGGCTCGAATTGTTTGGCCTGGGCCTCAATCAAATGCCGCCACAAATGGTTGAGGAGGTGCTCCAAAAATATCCACGGATGGATTTCAAGACCGAATTCCGAAATCTGTTGGTCGAACACTGTCGGCATAATCCCGCCGTCCAAGTCCTAAACTGGACCGACGATGTGGCGCGCACCGCCGGGTGCACATTGCAGGGTCGGCCAATCCCAACAGCATCACAGTTGATGTCAGTCGCTCCGTATGAGGAGTGACCAACACCAACTCAACGAGCAGCACAAAGTTGAAAAGGAGAAACAACATGCAAATAGAAGCGAAAGATTTAAAAGCAATTACCAAAAAGTTCTTCGCCGTCTACGGCGCTCATGACGTCGAGGCCATGACCGCGCTTTGTGCTGATGACGCAAAGGGACGATATGCCCCATATGGCCGCGAGTACGTCGTGCCGGTGCGGGGTGGGCTTAACGCCTTTTGGAAAGGTTTTACGCAGGCCGTTCCGGATTTCCATGTCGAGGTAGTCGAAATGCTTCAAGCAGAAGGTAACGCCATCGTGGTGCAGGCTGTCCTAGGCGGCACAATTTCGGCGGACGCCCCCGGCGGTATTGCGAAGAAAGGCGACGACATACGCATCCCGCATGCTTATATCATCCGCTACAACGCGGACGGCAAAATCTCCTACATCGATTGTTATTGGGACAACACATCCATCAATAGCATCAAGGCAAGCGCGCTGTAGGTATTCTGACACTCGTGAACTCGCCTTCAATTAAAACTGCGAGTGAATTAAAGCGGAAAACCGCACAAAACGAGAGTGTGATATGAGAAATGGAAGAAATATTCAAACGAAAACAGGAGACATCCTATGAGTGCCCGAAGCCACAAAATTCGTGTGGGGCAAGTGGAGATTTATGCCGAAGACAAGGGGGCAAGGAAGTCCGGCTGTGGTGTGGACGTACGAGGATCCGTACTCCGCTGTTGCGCAGATCAAGGGACATGTCGCGTTCTATCCCGACCGAGTCGATGAAATAGCAGAGCACTAACAAACGACGAGGAAACAATTATGAGTCAGACGGTACAGGAGACAAATAAGGCACTGGTACTCGAAGCCTTCGACACTTTGTTCAACAAACGCGATTACGCGGTTCCAAGAAATCTCCGCCTGCGAGACTCCTAGATGAAAGCCATTCATCTCACTGCGTATGGTAATCCAGCTCGGAGCTTAATGATGGTCGAACTTTCGGAACCAGACGCGCCGTCTGCGAGCGAAGCTCTAGTGCGCATGGAATATGCGCCGATTGATTACAGCGACCTCCTTTTAGCGAACGGAGTTTACTTTTTAAATCCGAAGCTTCCTTCTGTCATAGGAGGTGAAGGTGCGGGAATTGTCGAGGCGATCGGGCCGGGAGTCACCAGCGTCAAGGTAGGCGATCGTGTTACCGTCCCGTTTGGAACATTCACCTGGTCTGAAAAAGTCCTTGCTCCAGCCGGAGGTCTTTTCGTCGCTCCTCCTTCAATCGATGCCAGAACGGCCTCGATGTTAAACATCAATCCGACGACCGCGGTTCTTCTCTTAGACGAATTTGTAAAGCTAAAGGCGAAAGACTGGATTGCATTAAACGCAGCAAACTCCCACGTTGCGCGATGCCTGATCGCGATTGCAAAATCGCGCGATCTCAAGGTTGTAGGTATTGTCAGGCGGTCCGAGCTTATCCCGGAGATTGAAAAACTGGGCGTTGATTTCGTAGGCGTGGAATCGCCGGACCTCCCAAAGCAAATTCAGATTGCAACCGGCGGAACACCAATATCTCTGGGTCTTGATGCCGTAGGTGGTCCAGCGACAGCGACGATGGCCAGCGTGCTCTCATCAGGTGCTCATCTCGTCAGCTACGCGTGGCTGAGTGGTTTGCCGATTCAGGTGCCGCAGGGCGATCTCATTGGCAAGAGGTTAAACATCCACGGCTTCTGGATGTATTACGAAGAGTATCTCCCCAAAATGCGAGCGGCACTGACTGAGGCAGCGAAAGTAGTCGCTTCCGGCAAATTAACTTTGCCAGTCACCACAACATACAAACTATCCCAAATCAAAGAAGCAATCGAACATTCCCAGCGTGGTGGCAAAGTTCTATTGGATTTCAACCACCCAAACTAGCGCCATGTCCTACAGCATATCGACCTTACTGATCCGTAATCTTCGCGACGTCTTCGGTGAAAACGACCCCGCGCGTCGGCGCGCGGCCATCGACGAGATCTACACCGAAGACTGTGTGTTCTACGACCCCAGCAAGGGAGTTTACCGTGGCCGTGACGAGATCGATCGCGTCGCAGGCGCGATCAAGGCTACTCACCCTGACTTTCTATATCAGCCAATTACCGAGCCCGAGGAATCGGGCAATGGCGGGCTGGTCCGATGGGTATCGGGCCCTCCTGGTGAGGCGCCGGCTTACGCCGGAACTGATTTCATCATTGCCCGGGACGGTCGGATTGCCGCCATTTATCTCTTTTTCGACAAGCTACCCTGATGAAAGGAAATCATAGGACAATCAAAGAGTGGTCTGCCCATGTTTGGTGAAGAGTTTTCAACAGAAGGAGAGGTTAGATGATAAGGAAAATCGAAGTAGAGCGATTCACCCTGAGCTCCTCTAAACCGTTTGATCAAGTAGTGGCGGCTCTCAATGCTGCGGTCGGTCATCCGGACATGTCGGATTTCTGGAAATCAACTGATCGTGCGCAGTCCGTCGCCGAACTAGAGAGCACAATCGAAAAAGGCCTCGGGCGAACAGGACTGATGTTGTTTGTGGAATTCGATCACGGCGCAATTGTGCGCAAAGGAATAGGTCGCGCTACGCCGAGAATGATCCGCTTTGTCATTGGCAATCCACTTATCATGCGAGAGATGGCGAAACATGTTCCCGACGCCGGCTCTTATGCCCCGGTCACGGTCCTGGTGGATGAGCGCGTGGATGGCGTTCATCTTTCCTATGACAGAATGGCGAGCTTTCTCGCTCCTTATGAAAACGCCGACGGTCTTGACGTCGCCAAGGACCTGGATGCCAAGGTTGAAGCCCTGATTGCCTCAGCGGCGACCTAACGAGTGTTCAACGTGAATCCCTAACAATACAGATAACTATCGGAGAAATGAAAATGAAGCAGTCTATCGAAGAGAGAAACAAGACCTTGGTGCTTGATGCGTTTGAAACCCTGTTTAACAAACGTGACTACGCGGCGGCAGAACGCTACTGGTCTCCGAAATACATCCAGCACAGCGCCCATATTCCGGCGGGACGAAAAGGTCTTTTCGATCTGATTAAAAATTCACCGGCGACGCTGAAATACGAAAATCAGTTGATCTTGGCGAATGGGGATTTTCTGATGCTGCACGGTCGATACTCGGGACTTGGTCCAGGCCGGCCAAACTGGATCATTGTGGACATTGTGCGGGTTGAGAACGGTGTTTTAGCTGAGCATTGGGACGTAATTCAGGACGAGGCAACACGAGCTTCATCAAAGGGCGGTCTTCCGATGTTCGGGGATCGCTTTGGAGAAATTTGAAGGGAGAATCCACGGGTGCGTAGTCCCACCTTCGCCTTAGGAGTTCTAAAAGTAGCCAAGTATACCGAATCAAAAAATCAAAGGAGATAAATATGAAAACAAAACCAAGTATTGTATTCGCTCACGGACTCTGGGCGGATGGTTCGTGCTTCAGTAAACTGATCCCGACGCTTCAAGCCGAGGGGCACGAAGTGATCGCGGCCCAAAACAGTCTCGACAGTCTCAAGGGCTACGTCGCGGCAGTCCACCGAGCGTTGGGACGGGTCAGCAGCCCGGCTATTCTCGTCGGTCATTCGTACGGCGGAACTATCATCACAGCCGCGGGAACCGACGAGCGCGTTGCCGCGCTGGTCTACATCTGCGCACTCGCGCCGGATGCCGACGAGACGTCGCAAAGCCAGCAGGACAAATTTCCGCGTACAGACGTCTTCGGCCACATCGAAGTTGCTGACGATCGCGTGTGGCTGAAACCGAGTGGCATTGCGTGCTTCGCGGGAGACCTGCCTGAGCAGGAACAGAAACTTGTTTGGGCGACCCAAGGCGTGCCAGACGCGGACCTGTTCAACCAGAAACTTGAAGGAACGGCGTGGAAGTCGAAGCCGAGCTGGTACATTGTGGGCAAGAACGACCGCACTGTGCACCCTGAGCTGCAACGTTTTGTTGCGAAGCGCATGAAAGCGACCACCCATGAGTTCGAGAGCAGTCACGTCCCCATGCTTTCCAAGCCCAACCTCGTGCTCGACGTAATCCGCGCCGCCGCAAACGCCTAACCAAGCGCTCCGGCCAACCGCTGACCGTTTAGAAAATTACAAAGTTGAAATTAGAAAGTAGAAAAGAAATGAGAAAGCTCGGTTTCGTCAGCGATGGCTGAGCTTGTTCTCGTTAGGCGGATGCACAATGTCAACGACATCTATGGATGATAACAGAAAGGAAAAGTCTATGGAAACCAAGATTCCCAACAGATACCATGAGCGACTCACATCGGATAACGCCGCCCTACTTCTCATCGACCATCAAGTCGGGCTTTTCACTGGAGTCAGAGACATCCCTGTAGGGGAGCTGAAGCATAATGTTGTCGGGCTGGCGAAGGCGGCCAGGGTTTTGGGCGTGCCGACCATCGTGACCGCTACCTCGCCGGAGTTGTGGGGCCCTACCATCCCGGAGCTGACGCAAGCCTTGCCCGGAAGTTCGATCATTAATCGAACAACGGTCAACGCGTTCGACGAACCCCGGTTTGCTAAAGCTGTGGAGGCGACTGGACGCAAGAAGCTCATTATCGCTGGCGTTTCAACCGAAACCTGTCTGGCTTTCCCCGCGATATATGCGACTGCGGCCGGCTACGATGCGTATGCCGTGATTGACGCCTCCGGCACTTTCAGCGAAACCAAACGCGTCACCGGGCTGCTGCGTATGGTCCAAGCGGGCGTAATCGTCACCGACTATGCCACCGTCGCCGTGGAAATGCTCAAGGACAATGCGAGTCCAAAGGCGGGCGATCTTTATGCGGCCCTCGATATGCCCTGGGCCGGCCTGGTCGGGCAGTTGGCGGGAGCATTTGCGTCAACAAAATAGAAAGATAAAATTATGAACGGCAAACCTGATTCAACTGTGAAAGCAATCGTTCTCGTTCACGGCGGCTTCGTGGACGGCTCCGGCTGGGAAGAAGTGTACAAAATCCTCAAGAAGGACGGGTACACCGTCAGCGTAGTTCAGAATCCAACGATATCGCTCGCGGATGATGTGGCCGTAACCAAGCGCGTTCTAGCGACGCACGGCGGTCCCGTGATTCTCGTTGGCCACTCCTACGGCGGAGCGGTAATCACAGAAGCCGGCAATGATCCAAAGGTCGCAGGGCTTGTTTATATCACCGCCTTTGCCTTGGATAACGGCGAGTCCGTGTCAGCGCTTATCAAAGACCCTCCGCCTGGCGCGCCCGCGCCGCCGATATTGCCGCCGCAGGATGGATTTCTGTTTCTCGACAAGGCGAAGTTCCGCGCCTCATTCGCCGCCGACGTGGAAGCTGAAAAGGCAGCGTTCATGGCTGACTCCCAAGTCCCGTGGGGTGTCAATGCACTCAGTGGCACGATCAGTCAGGCGGCATGGAGGACCAAGCCGAGTTGGTATTTGATCGTGACCGAGGACAAGATGATTCCGCCACCGGCGCAGCATTTCATGGCCAAGCGCGCGGGTTCGACAGTCGTCGAGGTTGCGGGTAGTCACGCGATCTATGTGTCGCAGCCCACCGTCGTTGCAAAACTGATTGAGGACGCCTCTAAAGGAGTGAGCAAAAAAGCCGGTTCCTAGTATTTGACGTTTTCATTCGGTGATCTCGCCCATGATGACACCTGTCGCCTAACCAAGCGCTGCAGCCAACCCAGCACCTTGTTGATGCCCATCGATTTTATGCACCCTCTTGACTTCAAGGTGCTGGGTGGCTGAGCTTTGTCTCGTTAGGCGTAATCCGCGTGCATGACCACGGAGTTACGGTTTCTCGTTGCTAGCGTCGTTCTTGGTCTGGTCCATTTAATCGCTAGTTCACATCTGATCAGTTGGCAACGCGCCTATCGCTGGACAGCGGGTAGTCGCGAAGGAGACGCTCCGCCATTGCGCGGTGTCGCGAACCGCGTCGGCCAAGCTACGACCAATTTTCTTGAGACGTTTCCCTTCTTCGCCGCGCTCGTTTTTGTCGCGCGCGTCACCGGCCATCATAGTCTACTGACCATCCTCGGTGCGCATTTCTATTTCTGGGGTCGTCTCGGTTATCTGCTTGCCGCCGCTGCTGGTTTCAGCTTGGTTCGTTCGATGGAATCAAACCTTATCTCGTTCCCTACGGTGGATCGAGTCCAACCGATGCGTTGGGATATGCGTTCGCTATGAAAGAATTTATGAAGCAAAACATCCATGCAGACTGGATCGTGTTTGCCACATCCTCAGCTGGGACACATGCGGGACTTGTGTTGGGTCACCGTGTGTTTGGATATAAAGGCAAAGTGTTGGGAATTAGTGTTGATGAATCGGAAGAGTGGCTGAAGAACCACGTCTCAGAGCTGGCATCGTCAGCCAGTGAAAAGCTGGGGCAGCGGTTTGAGTTCACTCCGGCTGAGGTGTTGGCAAACGTCGATTATTGTGCAGCAGGCTACGCTGTGTTAACCGAACAGGAACGCGAAGCAATCCATCTATTTGCAAATTACGAAGGGCTTTTGTTGGACCCAGTCTATACGGGACGAGCAGCAGCGGGGATGATTGATTTGATCCGAAAAGGATTTTTCAAGAAGGACGAGACGGTGCTGTTCTTGCACACAGGTGGTCAGCCAGCGTTGTTCGCAAATGAATATGCGAACAAGATTTAATGAAAAACGACGGAGTATCGACCGCGCGTCACTTTATCGATAGCGGCGGTTTGCAGTTCGGCATTTTATCTTCCGATACCCGCGACTGCCGGCACGCTACTGGAGATTAGGCGTGGTGCGCCATCGCCAATTCGCTCGATGAAGAAGAAGAACGATCAGCCAAAGAACGAATGCGAATGCTCCGGCTGGCAGCGTGACGAGCATAAGCCAGCCCATCACACCAAGAGTATAAAGCAGCTGCCCATAATCTTTTCCGTTGATCACGCATGGATGCACCGAGCCTTCATCCACGCGGCATCCGTGTGCGTTAGCGATTAAACCACACGCCACCACAGATCCCACCGGCGCAAACGTCACGAGGACGATGAGGACGAGAACGATCCAATAGAGAATCCAGGGGAAGCGTTTCTGAACGGGTAAAGGTGGCGGATTCATCATGGCAGCCAGCTCAGATCTTTATCCACAGATGGACACAGAATACAGTTACAAGCTTCAGTAGCCAGTCGTCTCCGTGCGAACCTGTGCTAACCCGTGGCCTAACAAAATTTCATTGAGCGGGTCCCTGCCGGTGATGCGTCTTCTTGAACCCGTCCGTGTAACCGTTCTCGAAGGCCAGGTCCCGACTCTGCAGTTCGCCGGACCCCTGCTGCTTGAAATACCCCTGAGCCATCATGTTCAAGTCAGCGTCCGTCGGCAACTTTGCTCCCGCCGGCGCCTCCTCTCCCGCCTTCTCGCCGATTGCATAAGCCGCCCGCTCTTCTGCCGTTCGGCCATGAGCGGCGCGATGAGTGTAGAAGGCCGTCACGCCACTCACGACGAACGTCGCCGCTCCCATCACCACAAAAAAACGCACCGGTTTAAATTGTCTGGCCATAACTGGACGCCTGATCTAATTCCGGCGAGGCTCGGACGCAATCGGACCTATGGTAGACAAAACCGAATTAATCCTGATTTGTCTCGTTGCGGTCGCTCTGCTGGCGATCGTCGCCCGGAAAATCCGAATCCCATATCCAATTCTGCTGACCATCGGTGGTGTGGTCCTCGCTCTGGTCCCCGGCCTTCCTGCGATCCATCTCGATCCGCAACTGGTCTTTAATCTGTTTCTTCCGCCCCTGCTCTATCCCGCGGCCGTCTACACCTCCTGGAGAGATTTCCGAGCGAACCTTCGCTCCATTCTCCCTCTGGCAATCGTTTTGGTCCTTTTGACGATGACGGCGACCGCTTATCTGTTCCACGGCCTGGTCGGATTACCTTTGGCGGTGGGTTTTGTGTTCGGCGCAATCATCTCGCCGCCCGACGCCGTGGCAGCGCTGGCGGTGGCTCAAACTTTGCGGGTGCCCCGCAAGATTATTGTCATCCTCGAAGGCGAGAGTCTGATAAACGACGCTACTTCTTTTATCTCGTTCCGTTTCGCAGTGGCCGCCGTGATGACCGGCTTCTTTTCGCTGGGGCAAGCGAGCTTGCGATTCCTTTTTGTCGCCGCGGGCGGCATCTGTGTTGGTCTGGCCGTGGGCTGGCTGGCAACGCAATTGCAAAAGCGTTTGGACGATCCACCAGTTCAAACAATGTTCTCCCTGCTTACGCCGTACGTCGCCTACTTCAGTGGTGAAAGGCTAAATGTCTCCGGAATCCTAGCAGTCGTGATTGCCGGCATTTATTATGGGTGGCGCGCCCCGCGGATCCTGAGCGGGCGCATGCGACTGCAAGCGCTGCCTGTTTGGGAAATGGTCACGTTCATTTTGAACGGAATCCTTTTCATGCTCATCGGGCTTCAACTGCCGCAGGTTATCCGCGCGCTCGCTCCGGGCACGGTGACTCGCGTAGCCCAGCTGGCGATCATGTTTGTTGCCGTGATCGTGCTGGTTCGTTTTGTCTGGATGTTCGGGGCCACCTATTTGCCGCGGCTGCTGAACCGAACGTTCCACCGTAAAAACCGCGCTCCCTGGCAACAGACTGCGTTGATCGCATGGACCGGAATGCGCGGGGCGGATTCGCTTGCCGGTGCGCTGGCCATCCCGTTTGTCCTGGCTAATGGCGAACCATTCCCGGGACGCGACCTCATCCTCTTGCTGACGTTCTGTGTCATTTTCGCAACGCTCGTTCTCCAAGGACTCATTCTTACGCCTCTGGTCCGTTGGCTGAACGTTGTGGACGATCGCGTTACGGAAAAAGAAGAGAGACTGGCGCGCTTGAAGGCCAACGAAGCAGCCTTGGCTCGTCTCGAGGCAATCGAATCGTCGAATCGGGCTAGGCCCAAGACCGTAGAACGTCTTCGTTCAGAATACGAAGACCGTATCCGACAACTTCGCAGTGAAGCCCCGCCTGAAGAAAGCGTCAGCAGATTGTTCTCGGAAGACTTCGAAGAATTGGCGCGCGAAGTGTTACAAACAGAACGCGACACCGTGATCGAACTGCGCAACGAAGAGGCCATCAACGACCAGGCCTTGCGCCGAATCCAACGTGATATCGATCTGGCTGAAGCCCGGCTTAGCCGATAGACCCTTTGTCCTTTATGCACACCGGTTCGATGATTTGTTTCAGCAAGTCTCCGCGCCTTGCTCACAGGTTGAATCGTCGGCTATCATCTCGCGACAAATGATCAAGGGCAGCGAAGTTCGAAAAGCAGACCATCAGATCGAACCGTTTCTGATTGATCGCTGGTCGCCGCGCGCCATGTCGGGCGAGGAAATTTCACAAGAAGAATTGATGCGACTTTTCGAAGCGGCGCGCTGGGCTCCATCTTCGTTCAACGCCCAACAGTGGCGCGCGCTTTACGCGCGTCGCGGCACGGAACATTGGCAGACGTTCTTCGATCTGCTCGTCGACGCGAACAAGGCCTGGGCAAAAAATGCCGGCGTTCTGGTCGTGTTCATTTCGCGAAAATTGTTCGACTACAATGACGAACTGTCAGTGACGCATTCATATGACGCTGGAGCCGCGTGGGAGAACTTCGCTCTGCAAGGCTTCCACCAGGGTCTGGTGGTGCATGGGATGGAAGGATTCGATTACGAGCGAGCGCGCAAAGAACTTCGAATACCTGACGAATTCCAAGTCGAAGCGATGGCCGCAGTCGGCAAACCAGGACCTAGAGAATCGCTGCCCGAAAAGTTGCAGGCACGCGAAAGTCCGAATAATCGGCGGAAACTTTCCGAAAGCATTTTCGAAGGGCCATTCAAATGACCATTGCTCACAGCACCATAGTTCCACGCAGTATTTCCACGGCATAGCCGCCCACGCGGACGTTGGTAACGCGCTCGCCTTCCCGCGTTGCTCGGACATACATCTCACTCGGACGGCGGCACTCGGCGCCCTGGCGAATCAGCACCTGCTCGTCGCTATTTGCGATTCCATGTTTGACCAACCAAGAGGCGGCGCATCCGGCCGCTGATCCTGTGGCAGGGTCTTCGCCGCCGTAAAAGAACATCCGAGCTCGAGCTTCGAGCCGGCCCTCGCGCCGTTCAGGACACAGAAAGTAAAAAAAGTTGGCACCGGTATGCTTGAGAAATTCCGCTGCCTGTGCATAACTAAACCTCAGATCCGAGAGTGTCTGTTGATTGCGGAACGGCACAATCGTAAAGGTCAACCCTGTCGAGACTGGTTGTATGGGCCATTCCGAAGCAATCTCGTCAACAGCAATTCCAATGACGCGAGCGACTTCTTCTCGCGAAAGCGGAGTTCCAAATTCCGGATCGCGTTGACGCATTTCACCGAACACCTGACCGTCCACTCGATTAGCAGCATTCTCCGAATGCGGCTGGAAGCGCACGGGAATTTTGCCGGCTTTCAAATCAAGTGTGATCTCGGCACACCGATTTGAATCGTCGGCATACAACTGCAGCGCTGTCCCGAGTGTCGGATGGCCGGCGAAGGGCAACTCCTCCTCGACCGTGAAGATGCGGACCTTCTTTCCTTCTCGCGCTTCAGTGGCGGAATCACGCGGCAGAATGAAAGTCGTCTCCGAAAGATTCATCTCCCGCGCCAAAGCTTGCATCTCACCATCGTTTAATCCTCGAGCGTCCGCGAAGATAGCCAGTGGATTACCCGCGAGAGGCGTCTGCGTGAACACGTCAAGCTGAATGAATTCGTAAGTGCGGCCCGGCATAAATAAAACTTGTCAATGTGTGCCTGAAAACACGCAAAACGAATGATAATTTTTGCTCGACGCTTATCGGTTCTCTTTACTGTTCAGGTAACAGCCATCAAGCACGACTCAGATTTGGATTGTCCAGATGCACGCGTAGAGTGCGTACGTGACTGACGAGCAACAGGACGAACAGTTTTATCGCGACACCGAAAGCATCGCGTTTCCAAAACTGAACGATCATCAGCTTTCGCTCCTTGAGCCATTGGCCGAACGCCGTGTGATGAAACGCGGTGACGTGCTCTTTAAAGCTGGGCAGCGCGATCTCGGATTAGCGATTGTTTTGCGCGGTGAACTCGAAGCCTTCGAGACGCGCGATGGCACCGAATACAACCTCGCCACCGCGCGTGAGCGCGATTTCATGGGCGACGTATCGATGCTCCAAGGCACATCGATCCTCGGTTCGAGCAGAGTGAAATCGGACGAGGCCGAGATCCTCCACATTCCGGCCGCCGCACTTCGGCGCACGCTGGCGGAAATTCCCGCCGTCAGCAAGACAATCGTCGATGCCTTGATCATGCGACGGCGACGGCTTCGCCGCGATCGCATATTCGCGGGCATGCGTGTTCTGGCTAACCGCGATGCGCGCGATGGACATCAGCTTGATGATTTCCTCGACAAGAATCGCATCCCGCATCGGCTGGTCGAATTTGAAAGCGAACAGGGCAAGGCGCTGAGCGAACGTTTTCACCTAACGAGTCGCGATTTGCCGGTCCTGATTACTCCCGCAGGTGCGCGCCTGCGCCAGCCTTCGTTGCGCGAGGTCGCGAGGGAAGCCGGTTTGCTGCGCTCGCTCGCGGAAGAAGATGAAACGGAAGTTTTCTGCGACCTGGCCATCGTTGGCGCTGGACCAGCCGGACTGGCCGCAGCGGTCTATGCCGCGTCCGAGGGATTGAAGACGGTCGTTTTGGAAAGTTATGCTCCAGGCGGACAAGCCGGTTCTTCGTCACTCATCGAAAACTTCTTTGGATTCCCGACCGGCATTGGTGGTGGCGAATTGACCTGGCTCGCTCAGCTTCAGGCTTACAGATTCGGCGCGAAATTTTCCACACCAGCCTCGGCCCTCTCCCTGCAATACAACACTGATGGCGAGTACCGCGCCTGTCTCGAGACGGAAGGTTGCTCCGCGGTGCTTCACGCAAAATGTGTCTTGATCGCGACCGGAGCGGATTACCGCCGGCTGGATGCGGAGGGGCGGGAACAATTTGAGAATATAGGCGTTTACTATGCTGCGACTGCGCTGGAAGGTCAGATTTGTCGCGGGGAAACCGTCATCGTCGCAGGCAGCGGCAACTCAGCCGGCCAGGCGGCCATGTTCCTTTCCGAGGGCGCGGCCAAAGTCTTGCTCGTCGTCAGGGGAAATAATGTGAAGATGTCGGACTATCTTTCCCGTCGGGTGCAAGCGCACGAAAACATCGAGATTCTCTGCAACACCGAGATCCGCAAAATGTCCGGCGGGAAAAAGCTGGAACAAATCGAACTGGAAAATTCCAAGGCACGCGAACGCCGAGTCGTTCAAACGCCGGCCGTTTTTTCCATGATCGGCGCCGTTCCATGCACCGAATGGCTGCCACTCGAAATCGAGCGCGACGACAAAGGATTCATCAAAACCGGATTGCTTGTGGCGAGCGCGCCGGCGTGGAAAGAGAACAAACGCCAACCGGGCCCGCTCGAGACCAGTCTTCCCAACATTTTTGCTGCCGGCGATGTCCGGTCTGGTTCGGTTAAACGTTGTGCAGCCGCTGTCGGTGAAGGCGGCATGGCTGTCGCGGGCGTGCAAGAGGCCCTCGCCGCCTCAGCTAATCGGACTTAACACATCGCCATGGCAGCCTGCTCCCATCTCAAAACGGTTGGGTCGGTAAAACGTCCGCAGCGCCGCGAATGCGAAGAGTGCGTGAAGATCGGCGCATACTGGGTTCATCTGCGGACCTGTCAGACGTGCGGCGTCACCTTGTGTTGCGACAGTTCACCGAACCGCCACGCCAGCAAGCACGCGCACCAGAGCGGGCATCCGGTAATTGCGTCGGCTCAGGCCGGTGAGCGCTGGCTCTATTGCTACCCGGACGATGCCTTTGCGGAATATTGATTAACGCTTCCCTTCTCCCTCGAACGAGGGAGTACGGATCACCTCGCGAGTGGCACCGGAAAATCCTGCGTACGCGAAATAGCGACAGTCCGATCAGCGCCGATGTTTCGCGTGATGAAAACGAACACTGTTCCACGAACGCCTGACGAAACCGGCTCTTACGTTCAACTTCAGCAACAGATTCACGACGCTTTGCGCGTGCAGCATCCAGAATGGATCGAGTCTAACGGCGATTGTCCTACCTGCGAGTCGTACGAATCGCGGCTCGCAGAACTGCTTCGTCTTTCTTCGCCGAGCGAACATCGCTCGGCTGCCTAATTAACCTGCCAACAGAGCAACACAACCTTATGTATATGAATACTAAAAAACTTGATGGTAAAGTGGCGATCGTGACGGGAGCGTCGAAGGGAATCGGCGCCGCGATCGCCAAACAATTCGCTGCCGAAGGCGCAGCTGTGGTCGTCAATTATGCCTCCTCAAAACAGGGCGCAGACCGCATCGTGGACGAAATTGCAAAACGCGGCGGCAAAGCTATCGCCGTCCAGGCCAACGTCGCCAGGAAGGCGGAAGTCGAACGGCTCTTTTCCGCAACGAAGAAGGCATTCGGCACGCTCGACATTCTGGTCAACAACGCCGGCGTTTACGATTGGTCGCCACTTGAAGAGATCACCGAGGAACAATTCCACAAACACTTTGACGTGAATGTTCTCGGCCTGCTCCTCGCCACCCAGGAAGCGGTCAAGCAATTCGGTTCCAATGGCGGCAACATTATAAACATTAGCTCGACCGTCACGTCGTTGACACCGCCGAGTTCGTCGGTTTACACCGGCACAAAGGGCGCGGTCGATGCCATCACCAGAACGCTGGCCAAGGAACTCGGCCCGCGCAAAATTCGAGTCAATGCCATCAATCCCGGCATGGTGGAAACGGAGGGAGTGCGTGCAGCCGGCTTCGATCAAGGCGATCTTCGCAAAAGCGTTGAAGCGCAGACACCGCTGGGCCGCATCGGCCAACCCGAGGACGTTGCTCCCGTCGCGGTGTTTCTCGCTTCGTCCGATTCCGCGTGGATCACGGGTGAAACATTGCGCGTCGCGGGCGGCCTTCGTTGACTAAAAGGCCCAAAACAACTTCCTAAGCGGTTCTCACCCCAAAGAGGGAGCGAGGATCAACTCTAACGCGGTATTAGAAAATCCCACACACGCGCAATGGTCACGATACGACCGTCACCGATAACGTAAGCGCATGAAAACGATTAAGACTCACTCGAGATTTCTTCCAATTGCAAACGTGCGCCGTCCGCGAAGGCGCGATTCACTCCCATTAAGCGAAGTGATTCCATTCTGGTTCGCCGTTTCCAGTCCATTAATCGGATTAGTACTCGGATTTCTCGGCGCCTGGTTTGTCACGTGCCTGACAAGCTAAGAATGCCCGCAACATTCATTACCGGGAAAATATGAACAATATAATCGAAGCAGACTTCCTTCCCCGGGGAACCGACGTTAATTTCTCCTGGCCAGGTTCAGCCCTGAGGGCCTTCGGAGTCAACGAAAAGCGGCGCATCCTGATTGTCGATAACGACCGGGACACCACTCACCTGGTGAAAGTTCTTCTCGAAAGGACCGGCCACTATCTGGTGCTCGAAGAAAACGACGCTACCAAGGCTCATCAAAGCGCCCGGAATTTTCGGCCAGATCTTATCTTGCTTGATATCGTGATGCCAGAAAGAGACGGAGGCGAAGTAGCAGCGCAAATCCAAGCCGACGCTGAATTGCACAGAACGCCGATCATCTTTCTCACGGCGCTCGTCACGAAAGCTGAGGCAAAATCCGGCCTTCGCATCCAGGGACATTCTTTTCTCGCCAAGCCCATCGGCATTCCTGAGTTGATCAACGCTATTGAAGAACATCTGACCGCGCGTGTGGCGGTTTAGCGTAGTGCCGCTATCCCTAAAGAGAGAGCGAGCATCAACTCTTAGGTGACACCGTAAAATCCTACGGACGCGCAATGGCAACCAGCATGCCGCTTACGAGGTTGTGGCATGAAAACGATTAAATTATTTAGTTTAGTAACCATGGCTCTTGTTAGCCTCAGTCAGCCGACGTGGGCAGGCCCTCACGGCGGTGGAGGATTTGGTGGCGGCTTCGGCGGTGGCCACTTTGGCGGCGGCGGCTCTAGCCGCGGTAATTTCGGTGGCTTTGCCGCTGGTGGTTTTCGCGCAGCACCAGTTTTCTCTGGTCGCGGCGCATACTATACCGGGAGAAGTACCGGCGGATTAAGCGGCGCACCGCGGTTCTACTACGGCGGCGCCCGCATGTCTGGCGTCAGGTCGCATGCATTGACCGCGCCAACGAGCCGATCAATTGGCTCACCGGCCGGAAGCAGGGCAACCATAACCCGTCAACAAGACCGCGCCGGCTCGGTAGCAGCGCGCACCAGAGTTTCAGATCCGAGGATCTCAAGAGCGGCAAATCGAGGATCATTCAACACGAATCACGCGTTTGCGCGCCATGATGCAAATTGGCACGGCAACTGGGACAAGCGGCGTGCACATTTTGACCACGGTCACGTCTTTGTCTTTATCAACGGTTTTTGGTACGGATTCTACCCATGGGATTACCTGCCATATTACGGCTACGATTATTACGGTTACCCCTACGATTATTCCGACTCCGACTACTACCCATACTACGACGATGACCAGTCGACCTATGTTGGTTTGGATCAGTACGGAAATAATGCGACCGTAAGCGCAGTTCAATCAGAGCTTGCAAAGCTTGGTTACTATCGCGGCGCGATCGACGGAGTTGTTGGAGACGAAACCCAGGCGGCTCTCGCGCGTTATCAAGAAGACCACGACTTGAGCGTCACAGGGACACTCACGGCGGCGACGCTTCAATCGCTCGGATTGCCGCAGGCAGCGAGCTAGCGAGACCAACGTTTTGAACAGGGAAACCTCAGCACACCCACCGCGCTACCCTCTGAAGCGTCGCCCCTGCAGCTCCGCCAGCTTTCGGAGGGACGCCGCCTGGGAGGTTTGCGAATCCCGACTGGCGACCAGGGCAAAACATGGTGGCGACTGAAGACGAAAAATTCCGGCCATTCATTCCCATTCGAGCGAAACATTGGATAAGAAGCGATGGCTAGGACGGGGAAGAAACGATGGTCAGCCAAGGTGACGCAGCACAGTGACGCGCTCGATCTTGAGCGAGATGTCTTCAAATCAAAAGACCCACGCACGATCGCGCTGTCCCTAAAACGCTCGGCTGAGCAGAGCAAACGGCGCAAAGGCACGCCATACCAATCGGCGATGTCGATGTTGAATTTCTACATCAACCGCGCCGGCAAAAACCTTCCGCAAAGACAAAAGCGCGTCCTGGAACGGGCAAAAGACGAATTGCGAAACGTGTTTGGACGAAAGTAGCCACTGGCGCTCTTCAAATGATCGACTTTCTTTTAACTTGGTTTGCGACATTCCACGATGCCGACCTAACAACCGGCTTCCCCATGGTCAACGGTTCTTCAGCTCACCGTCCTTGTGGCCGGCGTTCGTCGTTAGAAGTCCCAGGTCGCCGCCGAAATTGCTTTGTTAAAAGCTGCGTTTGTATAAGCGTTACCGGGTGAGTTTTATCCGCACAGGTTTTCGCGAGATGGCGTTGAAGATTAAACGCCAGCGGACGCGCATGGCTTTGCGTCACCAGCGACGCCTTCTCCAGAGAAGTGAGATCAATCTGGGCCGGGAAGGCACTGCGCAAGCGGCAAATTTCCCTGAACTACGCAACGAAATCGTCGCTCTTAAAAAGCTGGAGCAAGAACAAAAGGAGCTCGCGCTTCGCATTGCGCAACTCGAGGAGGGAATCAAAAGAATCGAAGCAGAACGGCAACAAAACACCGAGGACCAAAATGCGGCCATCGCCAAACTAGAAGCGGAGAAAAAACCGCTACTTCAGCAGCGTAATCAAGCTAAGACCACTGCCGATGTTTGCGAGCGTGAACTAGCGGCCGTGGAGCGGCGCATTCGGGAGAATGAAACCGCCGACCGTAATCTGCTCAAACAACTCTCCGACCTTCACGCACTCGATCCCGCCCCGGCGGATTTCGAAGCGCTGGCCGCCACTATCAACGCGCGCCGTGCCCGTCTTCCGGAAGAGCGCGCTGAACTTATGCGGGCACGCTTGGGCAGTGCCGACGCCGCAAGTCTGGCTAAGGAGAAATTACTGGCAGCAGAATCGGAACTTGCCGTCGTGGAAAAGAAAATCGAGCGGGTACGGAGTGAATTTGAAGCGCGCGATCGAAAATTGAACGAGAACATCCGCGTCCAACAGGAGGCAGTGCGAGAAGCGCGCGCGCGTCATCACAAGGTCGAGGAACGCAAGACCCCCGCTTATTTGAACATCGGCCGACACCTTTCCGCCCAGGGAATCGCGCCTCCCAACGCGCCACACCTCCTCACCGACGCGCACCGTCACCGCGGCACTGTGGATCAACTTTTGCAACATCGGGCAGAGCTGACCACGCTCTCCAACCAAATCGACATGCAGGAGCTGCGAAAGTTCTACTTCAGCGTTGTCTCAATTCTGGCACTGTTGGCGATTATTTTGCCTGTTGCCGTCAAATCTCCGCGCAAGCGCGAGTGGCTGCCCCAAGAGACGGATATGATTTTGTCGATCAATATCGAACAACTCGAGCGCGCTGATATCCCAAAACGCTGGCGCAAAGACCAACCAGAAATATGGCCAAAAGTCTGGCTCGGATTGGTTGGCGCTGCCGCTTTAACACCCGGGTTAACCCTGCCTCGTGACGCAGTGCACATCACTCGCGCGGTCAGCACTGACGAGCCGGAAACGCCTCGGGAGTTCATTCTGATGGAGACCCGGCGCGATGTCTCCCCCGTGATCCGAACGATCGGAGGCGATCCGACTTTCCGAAAGCATCCCATCAGCGGTTTGCCGGTTTGGGAACGATCCTCGGACCTTGCTGTTGCCCGCGTGGGACCGGCAACCCTCGCCATCGGCGCTCCAGGGGAAGTGGACGAGCTCGTTCTCGTCCGGCTGGGGATGAAACCGGACCTGAAGATCACCGATCAACTTTTCAACCGGTTTCAGGCGCTCGATCGCGAGAGTGCCCTCCGGTTGATCTCCCGGAATCCGCCCGATCTCTCGCGCGTTTTTCATCCGATCTTCTCCCGTGAATTGCTGGACGCCTCACAATTACTTGGTCTTGCCGTGGCCCTGCAAAATCCAGTAAAAGCCAGATTGCTCCTGAAAATGAATTCATCGAAAAATGCGGCAGAACTCGCCCGTAATTTGCACGATCAGCCGCAACGCTGGCTGCGATTAGCCGATTCCGAATTGCTTCTTTACTCCCAACCCCCGGAAATTCAGAGACAAGGCGACTCGAACCTGGAGCTGCGTTTCACCCTCCCCGAGAACAGCGCTCGACTCCTTCTCGAACGCATCGCGAAAACCGATGCAGGCGCCGCGCTAACAGCACATTGATCGCCTCATCCTTGCCGTTGAACGAAATATAAAAGCAAAATGTCAATTTTCTTCCGACACTTCGAGCTTCGTCTGGGCCGCTGTTGCGCAGGCGGCATGTTTTTTCTCCTCGCGGTGTTTCTTACTGCGCAATCGCACGCAGCAGAGGACGCGAAATCCAATCTTGTCGATATCAAATCGGTTGATCCTTCAATCGTCGTCGAGCTCCGGTACGCCGGAACGCACAATCGGCTGCATCGTCGGTTGTATCCGCCTTCCATGCGGGCGCTCGTCCAGCCGAGCGTCGCAAAACAGTTAGTCGGTGCGCAAAATTTCCTGCGTCCTTACAAGTTCGGCTTGAAAATTTGGGATGCGTATCGGCCGGAATCCGTGCAGCGCCAACTCTGGCAGTTCGCGCATGACGAGTCGTACGTCACCAATCCTGATGATGGAGTCGGGTCGCTGCACACATGGGGCGTGGCTGTCGACGCAACACTGGCGGACCGCTGGGGCCGATCGATATCGATGCCTACCGATTTCGACGAGTTCACACCGGCGGCAATGCTTCATTACCACGGAATGGATGCCCAGGTCAGATCGCACTTGAGGCTTTTGCAAACCGCCATGGGGCGCAACAGGTTCTATGGTCTGCACACGGAATGGTGGCATTTCATCAGTCATGATTGGAAAAATTATGTTCACTCGCGCGAGACACAGATGACAGAACAAGCGTCGAAGACAGAGCCCAGCGGCAAGTTATGATCCATTCCGTGCGTTGCGCGGAACCGCCAAACAATGATCGACACCGTTTTACGGGATTTGCGTCAGCCGGAATACATCCACGTGTTGCTCAATCCGTTGCCAGTTTACGGATTACTTATCGCTTGGATCGGCTTGATCGTCGCCTTTTTTTTCAAAAATCGTCGCGCTCAGCTGGCAACATTAGTGCTCGTCCTCATCAGCTCCATCTCTGCGTGGCCGGTCTATGAATTTGGCCAGCAAGCGTATGATCGCGTCCTGTCGATGGCGGATGAAGATGGACACGCCTGGCTCGATGAGCACAGGGATCGCGCCGAGGATCTCATCTGGATTTTCTACGCCCTTGCAGCTTTGAGTGCGATTGCAATCGCGGCGCCAATGAAATGGCCAAGATCTTCCTTACCGCTCGTAATCGCGGTGATTTTGCTTGGCGGTGTGACGTTGGGAACCGGTGGGTACATCGCGTACGCCGGCGGCAGAATTCGGCACCGCGAATTTCGCAACGAACCGGTGCCTCCCAAGAGACCAGAGCACGAACACTAGATCGATACCGAAAACCGATTGTAGGGCAGGCGCTTCGCCTGCCAAAAATTTCCGGTTAGGCAAGCGGCGCGCTTGCCCTACAATTTTCTCGTGCCTACTAAGCTCGATCGCGCAGAACGCGATATCAAAGAACGCAGCGTCGCGCTGAAGAAACCGCTCGGTCTGCGCGACCTCGTTCTGACGCAGATAGTCTTTATCGTTGGTTCGAGCTGGGTCGGCACCGCTGCAAAGCTTGGGCGTGCGCATCTCTTTTTCTGGCTGCTGGCGATTTTGCTTTTCTACATTCCGCAAGCCGCCGTCGTCATTTACCTGAACCGGCTCATGCCGCTCGAAGGCGGGATCTACCAATGGGCAAAGTTCGCGTTCAACGAGTTCGCCGGCTTTATCGTGGCATGGAACCTCTGGCTCCTGTCGATCATGGTGATCGCCCTAGGCGGCATGTTCGTCACCACGAATCTCTCCTATGCCATAGGCGACGCGGGCGCGTGGATGCGAAATACTCCGTGGTGCGTCTCGCTCATCAGTTGCGCGCTGGTAGGCGGCCTTGGCTGGACCGGCGTGCGCGGATTATCGTTAGGCAAATGGCTCCACAACATCGGCGGGTTCGCCATGCTGCTGGCTTACGCCGCCCTGATTGTTTTGCCCTTCGTTAACCTCGCCCGCGGCGATCTAAGCGCATATCGCCCGCTACAAATCGCCGCGCCGACGATGTCGATCTTCTATTGCTTCAACATCTTCACCAAGCTGGCAGTCGGCGCATTGAGTGGTTTCGAATACGTTGGCATTCTGGCCGGTGAAACTCATTCCCCGGCGCGTAACATCGGTCGGTCGGTCATCATCGCCGCTCCCATCATCGCGCTGATGTTCATTCTCGGAACAAGCTCGGTCCTCGCTTTCATTGGAGACAATGCAATCGATTTGATCGGTCCAGTGCCGCAAACACTGCGACTCGGCCTGCATTCATTCCGAATCGCCGGCGCAATCGCCTCAGTCGGTATTCTGCTGATGACGGTGCGCTCGATTTCCTCGGTGAGCATTCATTACACCGGCAGCTCGCGCCTGCCCATGGTGGCCGGATGGGACCACCGGTTGCCGGCGTGGTTCTCGCGCCTGCACGCCCGTTACAAAACGCCTATCAATTCAATCGTGTTCGTCGGCGCCATTACGCTGGTAATTGCTATCTCCAGCCAGATCGGCGCCGGCCTGCAGGAAGCATTTCAACTCGTCGATAACGCTGCCAACGTCTTTTACGGAATTGTCTATGCTATGATGTTTGCCATCCCGATCGTGGGCGCGACCGCGGTACGCTCCAGCGCGCGCATGTGGCTGCGAATCGCAGCGCTCTGTGGCTTTGGCGTATCGCTGCTGGCCATCTTTTTCACCGTCTATCCGATCATCGAGGTGCCGAGCCCATTAACTTTCGGCGCAAAAATCATTGCCGTCACGATCACTGCCAATGCCATTGGCGCGGCGATCTTCTGCCTCGGGGGGAAACGACGACGCGCTGCACTTAGCTAGCGCAGCTTTGAGCAACCCAATTCAAATACTCAGAAAATCCTTTCTCGATCTTAAAGCAAACGATCTCCGGAACCTCGTACGGATGAAGCGACCGCAATTTTTCCTGAAATGCTGCTTGTCGATCTTCGCTCAGTTTAAAAAAAACGAGAGTCTCGTTGCCGATCTCGATTCTCTCGTTCCAGCGATAGATCGACTCCACGCCGGGCAAAATGTTCGCGCAGGCAACGAACCTTTCTGTGACTAGTTGATTGGAAATCCGCCGCGCAGTTTCGGCATCCGGGAACGTGCTGAGTGCGAGTAGGATTTTGTCGGCCATGCGTCACGCCAGCACGGCAGCCTCATACCGCCTGGCCGGCTCGGCCCGGCAAATCCAGCCGCCACCGAGGACGACGTCGCCATCGTAGATTACCGCCGCTTGTCCGGGCGTCACCGCGCGCTGTGGCTCGTGCAAATGAACGCGAGCACGATTACCCTCCAGCAGCGTGACGCTAGCGGGCGTGCCGGGATGATTGTAGCGGATCTTCACTGTAAGATTGGTGTAGAGGCGCATGTCCTCACGCGCATGCCGATCCTCCTTGCGGCTGGGGACAGCCGCCTCTACATCTGAGATCCAATTCACGCGCTCGATTTCAAATTCGTCCACGGTCAAATCGTCGGCATCGCCGACGATGACGCGATTTGTTTGCGGATCGAGGTCGATAACGTAACGCGGCCGCGGCGAACCGCCGGGAAGACCTTTGCGCTGACCGATTGTGAAAAGCTCAATGCCGTCATGTTCGCCGACGAAATTGCCATCGACATCGTAAATCTCGCCGCGATGAAATTCCGAGTCGCCAAGATGCGAGCGCAGGAAAGTTTTGTAATCGTTGCCGGGAACAAAACAAATTTCCTGACTGTCGATCTTATCGGCCACTTTCAAGCCTAACGACCGCGCGATTTCGCGGATTTGTGGCTTCATCATTCTGCCCAGCGGCGTAAGCGCGCGACGCAACTGCGGCTGGCGCAGGCTAAATAAGAAATACGATTGATCTTTGCGCAGATCGATGCCCTTGCGAAGCACTGCGCCTTCGGCGTGATGCTCGATGATTGCGTAATGGCCGGTCGCGATATAATCACAGCGGAGCGCCTTCGCCTTGCTCCAGAGATTACCGAACTTGAGTTTTTCATTGCACATCACGCACGGGTTCGGCGTCCGGCCAGCCTGGTATTCGCTGGAGAAATAATCAATCACCAGGCGCTCGAACTGATCGGCTTCATCAACCACGTAGTGCGGAATGCCTAGCGAATGAGCGACACTGCGCGCATCGGCCACCGCTTGCGGCCCGCAACATTTGTCTTCTGCGCGCGAGATGCAATCCTGCGGCCAGACCTTCATGGTCACGCCGATGACGTCATAGCCCTGTTCCCGCAACAAATAGGCTGCGACGCTGGAGTCCACTCCACCGCTCATGCCAAGCAAGACTCGCTGTTTCTTTCGATTCATGTGAGCGAAGAATTTCGATCAAGCGGCGCGTGAGTCAACGTTTCAGGGGAGCACAGTCTGCCAGCCAGTGCTTTTCGGCAGCCTGCCGAAAAGAAGTGTCGTCGGCAAGCTGCCTGCGCTCCCAGAACCAAACTGCGCACCTACTGTTTCACCGCTCGACTTAGGAACGGGCTCCCGCGCAAGGTGAATCGCCACGGCAAATGCGCAGAGCGACTGATACCGATGCGTTTGTCCGCCACAACGTCGAAAGTTGCCTGCGCGTTCGACACAAAGCAATGGCGCGGATCCGCGCATAAATCCATTTCATGGTGCCGATCGGTGATGCCGAGCGCTTGCGTGAGTTTCCCCGGTCCAGAGCAGAGTTGGTGGAGATCGTCAACGCGGCGGCGTCTCTGCATCAACTCGGCACCACGCCGTGGTTCAAGCGCGCGGATCAAAACGAAGCCGTTCGCGTCCCCTTTCACGAGCACATTCAACATCCAGTGCACGCCGTAGTTGAAATAGACGTAGGCCGCACCGGCTTTGTTTCGCTCGATAAATCTGCGCGCGCTCGGCCGCGTAAAGGTGTGCGCGGCTTCGTCATCGATTGCCGCGTACGCTTCGGCCTCGACAACGATCCCGGAGCAATCGCCCCAGACCAGCTCCGTGCCGATGAGTTCGCGCGCGCACGTAAGCGGATCGCGCTGAAAAAATTCCCGTGGCAACATCGTGATGCGGGTCGCTGCGCGTGTCACTTTCATGGTGCTACGTCGCCCGCTGCGGCAGCGAGCGGCAGCGCATCTTGCACCAGGTGCACCAACACGCGCCCGGGCTCCTCTGCGTAAATCATGTGTGCCGAATTTTCGAACCAAATCCATCGTTTACTCGGAGCTTCTACCCGTTCGAACCAGCGCTGTACCGGTTGAGACGGCGTGGTGTAATCATAGCGGCCGGCGAAGATGAGGAGTGGACAGTCGAGGCGCGTTAGTTTCGTGAAATCGGTGGACGCCATGTCCAGCAACAGCTTGGGCAACGAGAACGCACTCCCTGCGTCGATCGCCTTGAAGTCTGTCTCGGAGTAGTCTGGCGAAATTTTTTCAGCGTTTTCCCAAAAGTTGTAACTCTGGCGTCCGAACGTCAGCGCGCCGTAGTGTACCGACCACTTTCGTTCTACGTTCATCTTCTCGAGCGGCAGCGCACCGTTGGATTCGGGGTAAGGCGCGATGGCTTCGAGTTCCTTCTCCGCGTCTGCATCGCCAGCCTTGCGCGCTGTGCTCAGCACCCAATCGTAAGCGATCTGCTCAGCCTCACGCATATTGATGATCTGTCCGACGCCAATGTAGGCATACAGCCAGTCAGGTCGCCGCTGCGCTAGATAAAGGCCAAGTATCGTGCCCCATGAGTGGCCCAGTGCGAAGATCTTCTTCTTGCCGTAAGTCGTGCGCAGATAGGTGACCAGCTCCTCGGCATCCTGCACCATCCGCGCCACGCGCATCGTCGGCGCCACCTTTTCTGGATCGTTCAGCTCGTAGGTCTTGCCAGCACCCCGCTGATCCCACTCCACCACAGTGAAATAGTCGTTCCACGGCCTTTCAAAGAGGTAACGGTTGGGCAGATCTGGCGCTGCCGGGCCGCCATGCACCACGAGAAGGATTGGATTGCGTCGGTCGCGCCCGCGTACAGTGATCCACTGGCGAATGCCGCCGATCTCGATGGCCTTGGCCTCGTCGATTCCGTTGGAGGAAACGACTTTGTTGAATTCACGAAGGATCGCGTGAGCGTTCGGCGAAGCCTCCACGCGCGCCGGGAACGCGGCCATCGGCGTTAGCGTCAACGCGCAGATGAAGGTTTGGACGAAAAGCTTCATGCTTGACCGCTGCTATCTCACGAAACACCAAGCGCACGAAGTGCGCGCACATGTTGGCGGATCACGCTGACAAAATGGGCGAACAAGTTGTTTTTGATTAACGCAGGCGGAGCCTTCACAAACGGCGAGCGCGCCAGGCATTATCGGCCTTAGAAACCTGCCGCTTTGTAAAAGACTGGTAATGTCACTTCGCATGCCACCGGTTTGCCGTCACGAAACGCGGGAATAAATTTCGCGTTCTTAAAATCGGCCACAGCGGCATCGCCAAAACCGAGAAAAGGCGGTTCCTCTGAAACGACGTTTATCTCCTGCAGCTTACCGGTAGCATCGATCTTCATCTTGAGCTCGACCATGCCATCCACCTGAACCCGCGCTGTTTCCGTCGGCGGATAATGGAATCCCGTAAACCCCGAGTCACTCCCGAAAAAAGATTGTGGCCCGATAAAGTCGTGTTCCTTCTCGAGTTCGACGGCTTCCTGATTGGAAAAAATGCGCAGCCGCGGTTTCCCATTGACGACTCGGAACGTAACCGTGCCGTAGTAAATCGCGTCCACCGGCTGATGATCATAGATGGCTGGGATAAACCTTAGATCAGATGCAGGTGAGATCCTCTTCTGCAACTCCTGCTTGAGAAAATCCGAATCCGGCGTGCCACGATACGTCGCGCTCCACTCCAGCTCGCCGGTTTTTCTCACCGCGCACATGAACATGATCAGGGCATCTTTCTGGCCGTTCCTGATCAAGCCCTGCTCGTCGATGCGATTGATCAACGCATTAGGACCCTGCCCGAGCAGCGCCGGACGAAACATCGGCAGCTCAGCCGCCTGTGCCGACGGCGTGGCGCTTTCCTGCGACCAGACAAGATCGACAATTGACAACAAAGCGATCAGGGAAAATGCGAACGCGCGCATGGGCAAATACGCAAGCGGAGCACGCTGCTTTTTCAAGCGCAATGTGGCATCGAATTAAGCAGCTGCAGCTAACTCTCCGGCAGCGGCAATTTTGTGCACGATTTTGTGACGCCGGAAATAATCAATGAGCGCGTCGCGCGTTTGCACCGGATGCATGACGTAGTTCACTGATGGCGTCTCGAGCAAGGCGCGCAGTTTCATGAAGTGATGGCCGGCACTGCGTGAGTCGAAACTGTTAAAAGCGACCATGTACTTTTTGCCGCGCTCGAGCGAGCGTCCGCCTGGCAACTTCATTGATGTGATTCTGCGATCAGAACCACGGCCTTCTGTCTCCACCTCGATGCCTAACAAATTTCGCCGTTCGTGGCTGGCATACACTTCTTCCATGACGGTTTTTATTTCATCGGGCGAAAGCGCAGCCGTCACAATGTAGTTTTCGTAAGGAACCATATTCCAAATTTCGTTTACCCTTTTCGCGCCGGCGACCAAGTTGGCGTTTTCATCGAACACGCCGTGCATGACGCCATCGACCGGGATGTTTCGTTCCCGTAACGCTTCCATGATCGCTGCGCCGATCAGCCTCTCGATGTCGCTCGGCCGGCCGGGTCGGCTACGGGCGTGCAAGGTCTCTGCTAACTCGCCGATCGGCTCTGCGAGCGCGGCACCCGATTCCGCAAGCTGCGATTTTGCCCGCGAAATAACTACGCGATCGAGATGGATACGGTTGTCCATCCGTTCGGAGATCGCTTCACGATCGAGCAACTTTTTCGAATTCCGATCAAACAAAAGATCGACTCGACCCACGTGAATGCCGAAGTGATCCGCCTGCGTGAAAAGCACGCCGTTCGAGAGGCGACTTGGAATTGTTTGATGAGTGTGACCGGCGATAAAGGCAGCGACATCCGGAAATTCGGAGGTTAATGCCATCACACTGTTTGCAAAATCATCGCCGCCGGTCCGCGGCTTAAGTCCCATGTGACCCGTTAGCACAACCGCATGTGCGCCTTCACTCTTTGCTCGCACAATCGCGCGACGGACAGGCTCGACCGGCTGCTGAAAATCGATTCCCCGGGTAAATTCCCGCGGAAGCCAAAACGACATCCCGGGTGTCGTGATCCCTATGATCGCCAGTTTGATCCCCGCGATTTCCTTCAAAATGGACGGCTGAATTTTTGCGTATGGATGTTTCGCATCGGGAAATTCGCCCGCCGTCTTCCCCTCCAACATCGTGTTCACAGCCAGCACCGGCATTCTCGATCTTTGCAGAGCTTGGTGAAATGGCTCGACTCCCCAATCGAATTCGTGATTGCCAACGACCCACGCGTCGTATCCGAGATGATTAAACAGATCGATCATCAACTCACCTTTGCTATGCAGGCTGACCTCGGTGCCCTGATAGACGTCGCCGACGTCGATCAAAATCGAGTTTGGATTCTCTCGCCGCCAGCGCCGGATTTGCGTGACGCAACGCGCCATGCCACCGCGATCGGCATTTCCATCGTAATCGGAGGTGGGCAAAATGTGTCCGTGCAAATCCGTCGTATGCAGGATGGAGATGCAGATCGTATCAGGCTCGAGCGCAGCAGCCGCACTTGCCAGCGTAGGGAACGCGCTGACCAATCCGGCCTGGCCAGCGAGTTTCAAGAAATCGCGCCGCGTCCAGAATCTATCAAGATGCAACATCGCTTTACTTCCGTACCGGGAGCATCTTACCGGTGTGCCGCCTATTAGCTCAATGAAAATGCCGCGACTCGACATCTTGACCGCGAGATTGTTTTAGTGACACTTCGTCATGCTTAACGAAAACTCTATCGCCAATTTCAAGGCGAACCTGCGTGGACGGTTGATTGAGCCGGGCGATAAAGACTATGACGAAGCCCGGAAGGTTTACAACGGGATGATCCACAAAAAGCCGCGCTTGATAGCACGTTGCGCGGATGTGGCAGACGTGATCCGTTCAGTCAATTTTGCGAGAGAGAATGATCTGCTGCTGGCTATCCGCAGCGGCGGTCATAATGCGGGAGGCTTGGGAATTTGTGATAACGGCCTGGTCATCGACCTCGCACCGATAAAATACACCCGTGTTGATCCCTCAGCTCGCACCGTTACCGTGGGCGGCGGATGCACATGGGGCGATGTCGATCATGCCACTCATGTGTTCGGTCTCGCTACTCCCAGTGGAATTATTTCTACTACCGGAGTCGGTGGACTGACCCTGGGCGGAGGAGTCGGCCATCTAACCCGCAAGTGCGGACTGACAATCGATAATCTGCTCTCAGCCGATGTCGTGTTGGCGAACGGCAAATTTGTAAAAGCAAACCCTGACGAGAATTCCGATTTGTTCTGGGCCATTCGCGGCGGTGGCGGAAATTTCGGGGTGGTAACATCGTTTACGTTTAAGCTGCACCCGATCGATATGATCTACGGCGGCCCGATGCTCTACGAATTGAGCGAAACGGCAGACGTGATGAAATGGTATCGCGAACTGATTCCCACGGCGCCGGACGATTTGAGTGGCTTCTTTGCATTTCTCACCGTGCCACCTGCACCGCCTTTCCCCGAACATCTGCACATGAAAAAAATGTGCGGCGTCGTTTGGGCATACGCTGGTCCGCAGACGAAAGCGGAAGAAACATTCAAGCCGATTCGCGCTTTTAAGAAGCCTGCGCTGGATTTTGTAGGTCCACTGCCGCAGCCGGCGTTACAAAGCATGTTCGACGCGCTGTATCCTCCGGGCCTGCAATGGTATTGGCGCGCCGATTTTGTGAATGAACTGAGCGATGAAGCGATTGCTCAACACATTCACTTTGGTAAGGCGCTGCCGTCGATGCATTCCACCATGCATATGTATCCGATTAATGGCGCGGCATCACGCATAGGCAAAAATGACACCGCCTGGAATTATCGTGACGCTACCTGGGCGCAAGTCATGGTCGGCGTTGATCCCGATCCGGCAAATAACGAAAAGACGATTTCGTGGACCAAAAATTATTACGATGCGCTGCATCCGTACTCAGCTGGTGGCGCATACGTAAACTTCTTGATGGGAGATGAAGGAGAAGAACGCGTGAAAAAAACTTACGGCGGTAATTACGAGCGGCTGGTCGCGATTAAAAGCAAATACGATCCTGATAATTTTTTCCGCGTGAATCAAAACCTCAAACCGACCAAGTTGTAGAAGCGCTTTTGCCAAGCGACCGAACTTGAAAAGACAGGCGTTTGGCACAAACGCCTCTACAGAGAAATGAGACGCCACGACTTCAGAATGCAGCCCGCGAATCGATGAACGCTGACGAACTGAGGGCATTGCAAGCGCCTCTTAAAGCGCAGTATCGAGAGCGTCCTGAGACCGCGTTAATCACTCTTCGGGCTGAAGGGCGGGTCGGCGAGAACATCACCTGCAAAATAGAAACCGGCCTGGCGCGTGTCGAAGCAGGGCTTCATCCTGCGACCGGAGGCGATGGGCTCAGCGCATGCTCAGCCGATATGTTACTCGAGGCGCTGGTGGGATGCGCGGGCGTCACGCTGCGCGCGGTCGCCACCGCCCTCGGCATTCCATTACGTGGCGCGATGATTCGCACTGAGGGCGATCTCGATTTTCGCGGGACGTTAGGCGTTTCCAAAGATGTGCCGATTGGTTTCAAGCAGATTCGATTGCATTTCGACCTGGACACCGACGCCAGCGAAGAGCAACTCGCCACATTGCTTCGTCTGACCGAGCGATACTGCGTTGTTTACCAGACGCTCAGTCACCCTGCCGCGATTAGCGTCTTGCATCATGTCGTATCGCGGTAAATTCAGTTACTATGCCATTATACATGGACATTCACGAGCTGGGGGAAGTTTCCGCCGAAGACGTCGCAAAAGCCCACCTGGCGGATCTCGAAGCGCAAGAGAAGTACGGTGTCAACTACCTGAAATATTGGGTTAACGAGAATTGCGGGAAAGTCTTCTGTCTGGTCGAGGCACCGAATGCCGAAGCGGCACACTCCTGCCACCGTGAAGCGCACGGTCTCGTCGCTCGAAAGATTATCGAGATACAGCCCGAGCTCGCAGATGGATTTCTCGGCGATGTCCAAACGAATGCGGCGGGAGCAGCCATCTTGCCTGGCGGCGAAACCGATGCGCGCGACCCTGGGATCCGGACCGTTCTCTTCACGGACATCGTGGAATCTACTACATTGACTCAATCGCTGGGTGATGAGGCGGCCATGGAATTGCTCGACTTGCACAACACTGTCGTGCGAAACGCGCTGGCCGATTTGGGTGGCCGCGAAGTCAAGCACACTGGCGACGGCATCATGGCCTCGTTCGTATCGGCAGCGGGCGCCGTTCGCAGTGCAATCCAGATTCAACGCGAATTGGCCAAACATGCGCAAGCGAATCCTCAGCGCCCGCTCAAGGTCCGAGTCGGCGCCGCAGCAGGAGAACCGGTCGAACAACATAACGATCTTTTTGGATCGACCGTTCAACTGGCTGCCCGGCTCTGCGCCCACGCGCAGCCGGAACAAATCCTGGTGACGAACGCAATTGCCGAGCTATGCCTCGGCAAAGGACTCCAATTCGAAGACCTTGGCGAAGTTGTCCTCAAAGGCTTCGGTTACCCAGTCCGCGCCCATGCCGCTGCATGGAAGCAAGCCGCCATATAGTTGATCCGAGTTAGGTGAAGAAATCTTCGTGATCTTTTACGAATATTCGCCTACTTCTCGTTAGACTCAATGCATGTGCAGGAAGACGCGAGTGAGAAGCCCGAGCGCGAAGCCGGTTAGGAGCGGGTGATCGTACATGAGATGGAAAAGGCCCGAAACCGCTCGACGCGCATACATCCGACTGCTTTCCGAGCGCGCTGGAATACAAGAATCAGCGGCACCGGAAGACCGAGATTCCGCGCTCTATTCGGAACTCATCGATGCCGGCTATCTGCGAGGCGTGCCATTTCGGGATGCAGCTAAGGGCGGCATGACAACGGGCGTGACCGTGACTGAAATCACGCTCAAATGTCGCCTCTTCCTGCAGCAACTCAAGTCTGAGGAGCGACGCCAGTCGTTCTTGGGCCGACTTAAGAAAGTTGGTTTGCTGATCGGCGGCTATCTTCTCGGCAATTTTCAGCCCGGCGCTAACGGACTTGGTAAAAGCACTGCTTCACTTGAAGCCATGACGGGTCTAACCAGGCGCTGCAGCCGACCGCTTCCCGGCGCTTTGTTTCGCTTCGAGTTCGCGAGAACCTTTTTCATTTCAAATCCCGCTCGCTGTCAGGCGCAGCGGCTGAGCTTTCTCTCGTTAGGCCACCTCATGACGCTTCCTCTTACGTTCGCCATTGTTCTTATCGCGCTTTGATCATTTGCGCGCGCCGCCGATGATGCCGCGATACTCGACGGCCCGAATTACTCGTTCTCGATTCGCGCGCCGGATGGTTGGCACATGACTTCCACGCGTCAGCTGCAAGCGGCGTTTTATCCGGCGGACAAGACGTTCGAGAGCACACCCGTCATAATGTATGTCCGCTCCGCGGACAAAGCTCAGCTGCATGTCAACAACATCGAAGAGCTAAACAAATTCGACCTGCGCGGCATACAGGAACACCATCCAAATGCAGAATCAAAGAAGGTTGGCTCGGCACGTCTCTCTGACGGAAAAGAAATCCCCATCTATTCCTTCTCAGGAGGCGGTTACTTTGAGCGGGTCGCATACGCTGAACAGTCGAAGACGATCACAGTTTTCGTCGCCAGCGCAGAGAAGAAGGACGATTTGAAATCTTCTGAGAAGGCCTTTCGAGAACTCGTCACTTCCTACTTGTTTATCTCGGACAACGTCACTACTCCGAATCATCCGTGAGGTCTAACCAGTCGATGGAGCTCACCGCGAGCAGCCGTTATACCCATCTTTACATGAGTTCAACCCTTCAGCCATCGGCGACGCGCGCCCTCGCTCGCGGCAGCTCATCTTGTTCTCGTTAGGTAATATGCGCGCTGTTGCGGTTCTTCTAGCAGCACTGACGGTCGCAGCCTCAGTTCGTGGTGGCGAACAAAGCGATCGCGAGCTGTCGCGTTTGATGGTTGGGGCGTGGCGCTCGCCACGCCATGATTATCTTTATCTTGCAGACGGAACCTGGTGGATGGGCAAACCTGATCCGAACGGACCCGAGCCACGCGTGACGCACGGCCGGTGGAGAATCGAGAATCATACGCTTGTGATAAGCACCACGTATTTGGGAGGCGAGCTACCGCCGCCTTGGAAAGAAGAGCGCTACCCGATTCAAAAGCTCACACGCACTGAGATCGTTTACGGCGGCGTGTATCGTCTGACGCGCATTGGCCTCGAACACGTCGATGAAGAACGATAAATTCAGTAATGTTTGCGCGTGGCGGAGCCGTTCGTGAGCTTGGTCTCGTTAGATCCTGGCGTAGTGCGTCACTAGTCGCTTCATGTACAAAAGCTCCGAAAGAAAATGCCGATTTCTGGTCACCTCTCCCCTTGCTGAAGGGGAGAGGATTGAGGTGAGGGTTCCGAAACAGTAAAGAAGTCAGTCGCAAACCCTCACCCTACCCTCTCCCTTGGAAAAGGAGAGGCGAATCAACGCGCTAATCTAAAGCAAAGAAACGTTAGACCAGCACCCTACGGCCATGAAACAGATCGGTCTTTGCTTACTCTTCGCCGTCGCTTGTGCTACGCAGATATCACCAAACTTCCGGCGGAAGATCGCAAGGTGTTGCAGGATTCATCGCGCTTCCACGAAGTCCATTCCACGAACGACCTGCCACCCACCGTTATCGCTCTTTGTGCGGAGGACGGCAGGCTCGCAGAACCAGGCCAGAACTGGAATGCGAGTGATGTCGTCACGGATCCAAATCTTCCAGGCAAACGTCTCATTTGGGCAGCAGCAGGAGGCGAGTATTACGTCGTCCATTACGAGCGCGGTGGGATCGCTCACACTTTTCATATTTTAGTTGCCAAACTCACGAAGAATGACACGAAACCGAACGCAGTGTGGCGCGCCGTTGGAGGTCCGCTCAAAGATTACGCAGCATTTGTCGACGCGTTGCGAAGCGGGAAGTTGGACGACCGTTTGGATTATTCGCATTGACCCCGAATGTTTTCGGGGTTGAGCGGCGCCCGGCGGTCGCGCCCTACCAAGCATGGCGTTTCCTATTTCATAAAATACGCTCTAAATTCTGTTTCAATTCTCATGCAACTCGAAGGCATTGATCACGTAGCTCTCGGCGTGCGCGACGTCGAGCGATCAGCGAAATGGTATATCGAAGTCCTCGGGTTCGAGCGATTTCATGAGGGGGCGTGGAATGGCGTGCCGACTTTTATTGGCAGAGGAAATACCGGGATTGCTTTGTTCCCTGGGAGCCCGGACGCGACATCGACGCCGTCAACTCGCGGCGAGATCCGGATGCTTCACCTCGCGTTTCGCGCGGACCGGGAAAATTTTCTCGCGGCGCAACGCGAACTGGAAAAGCGCGGAATCAAATTCGAATTCTCCGATCACGAGATTTCGCACTCGATCTATTTCCGCGATCCCGACGGCCACCAGCTCGAGATTACAACCTATGAATTGGAACAGCAAACGTAGAAGATGCGCGTTTAAAGACGCGCTAATTGGATCTAGTTCTCGTTAGGCGCGACCGATGTACACGCTCGGTGTTTTTGCTTCTATTTTCGACGAGACAAGCCGCATTCTTCTTGTGCGCCAGGCCTACGGATCGCGGCAGTGGACTACGCCCGGTGGACGTGTCGACGCCGGCGAGTCTCTCCTTGTCGCGCTCGAACACGAAACACTTGAAGAAATCGCGTGTGACGTGCGCATCGAGCATCTCATTGGCGTCTATGCCAAACCATATCGAGACGATCTCGTCCTTTCATTTGCTGCCGCACTAATTCGCGGCACTCCTCAACCCTGTCTCCCTGAGATTTCCGAAGTTTCGTTCTTCACAAGAAGCGGGTTACCACGCACTCTCGCGTTCAATACGCGTGTGCGGATTGACGATGCTTTTGACGGTCACCGCGGGATAGTTCGTGTGTTCAATAGTGCAGAGTCTCTGGTCGCTCATTTTTGTAGCCAGGCAGACGCTTAACCAGGCCGCTCAGCCAGCGGCTCCGCTGCGCCATGCTTTCGATGTCGATTTTGTAGGGCAAGCGCTCCGCTTGCCGGGAGCCGATGTGGTTGCCCTACAATGCGCGAGAATCAGTATCTGCGAATTCGAATACGCCGCTGAGGACAGCGGCCGCTACAATTTTTAAGCGACTCTGCCGCAGCAGTTCTTATATTTCTTGCCACTGCCGCAGGGACACGGTTCGTTGCGGCCGACTTTCGGTATTGAACGACGAATGGGTAGATCGATTGAAACTTCGCCCGCGCCGTCGCCGTCTCCGGCAACTCCGGCCATCGCGCCGACCGGTTGAGGCTGACGTGCACGCGACGGAGCGCCAGCTGTGGGCGCTGTCGGCGCGTGCTCGCGCAGCAAAAATTGGGGCAAGGTGGCCAGGAAATTCTCGAACGCCTGCAAATTGGAAGTGCTGCGGAAGAGATTATTCAGCACTTCATTCTTAATGTTCGCCATTAATTCGACAAACATGTCGTACGCCTCGGTCTTGTACTCGATGAGCGGATCCTTTTGCGCGTAGCCGCGGAGATAAACGCCCTCCCGCAATGCGTCCATCGCATAGAGATGCTCCTGCCAGAGCCGGTCGATCGCGTTGAGGATGATGTAGCGCTCCAGGCTTTTGACCGACGTGGGCTCTTCGTAGGCTGATTTGCGCTCGTAAGCGTTCTTGATCTTTTCAACCAGGAACTGCGCGTTTTCTTCGACACTCCGCGTTTCAAATTGCGCTTTCTCTTTGGTCAGACCGAGCGGGAAAGTCGTGTTCACCCAATGGATGAGGCTGTTGTAATGCGGCTCATCGACCTCGAGATACTCCTTCACTTTCGCCGGCACCGCTTCATCAATCACTTCGTAAATGAGCGTGCGCGGATCTTCGGAATCGATCACTTCATTGCGATAGGTGTAAACGACCTCACGTTGCATGTTCATCACGTCATCGAAATCGAGCGTACGTTTTCGGATGAGGTAATTGCGTTGCTCCACACGCTTCTGCGCAGTCTCGACCGATTTATTAAGCCACCGATGTTCGAGTTCCTGGCCCTCCTCAAGACCGAAGCGCTCCATGATTTTCGTCATTCGATCGGCCGCGCCGAAATTGCGCATCAGATCGTCTTCGAAACTAACATAGAACCGCGATGCGCCCGGGTCGCCCTGACGCGCACAGCGTCCGCGTAATTGTCGATCGATCCTGCGCGCCTCGTGACGCTCCGTCCCAATCACCATAAGTCCGCCCAGTTCTGTGACGCCCGGGCCCAACTTAATATCGGTGCCGCGCCCAGCCATGTTCGTTGAAATCGTCAGCGTGCCCGGTTGACCGGCGCGCGCCACGATCTCGGCTTCCTGCATGTGAAATTTCGCGTTCAAAACGTTGTGCGGAATTTTCTCGCGCTTCAGCATGCGACTGAGCAGTTCGGAGGCTTCGACGCTCACGGTGCCGACCAGCACCGGCTGAGTTTTCGCGTGGCATTCTTTGATCTCCTTGATGACCGCGTGGTACTTTTCGCGTCGCGTCTTGTAGATGCGATCGTTGTAATCCATGCGTGCGACCGGTCGATTAGTCGGAATCATGTTGACGTCGAGTTTGTAAATATCGTGAAACTCGGCCGCCTCGGTTTCCGCCGTACCGGTCATTCCAGCCAGTTTTTGATAAAGCCGGAAATAATTTTGAATGGTGATGGTCGCCAGCGTCTGCGTTTCGCGATCAATCTGAACGCCTTCTTTGGCTTCCACTGCCTGATGCAGACCGTCGCTCCACCGCCGGCCCGGCATTTTGCGGCCGGTGAACTCGTCGACGATCACTACCTTATTGTCTTCTATGACGTACTGAACGTCTTTCTCGAACAAGCAGTAAGCGCGAAGGAGTTGTGAGATATTGTGAATGCGCTCCGCCTGTGCATCGCAATGCTGTTGCCGTTCCGCTTTTTTCTTGTCCTTCTCCTCCGGCGAGAGCGTCTGATCGAGATCGATCTCGGTGAATTCGTTAATCAAATCCGGCAGCACAAACGCGTTCGGATCATCCGGATTTAGAAAGATGCGGCCCTGCTCGGAGAGATCTGCTTCGTTCGATTTTTCGTCGATGGTGAAGAAAAGTTCTTCCTTCAGCGCGAACAGCTCTTCCTTGCGCGTGTCCTGGTAAAATGAAAGCTCGGCTTTATCGATGGCGCGGCGTTTGTCCGGATCTTCCATCATTCGCAGAAGCTGTTTGTTGCGCGGTTGACCGAGTTTGACCTTGAACATGAGCCGTCCGCCCGTCTCCACACCGCCCTGCTCAAACTTCCCGATTGCTTCGCTGGCCAGCCGGTTACAAAGCATGTTTTGCTTCCGCACCAGCTGCTCGATCAGCGGTTTCCATTTGTCATATTGGTGTGTGGAAATTGTCGCTGGACCACTGATGATGAGCGGAGTGCGGGCTTCATCGATTAAAATGGAATCGACCTCATCGACTATGGCGTAGTGGTAGCCGCGCTGGACTTGTTGCTCGCGCGTCGTGGCCATGCCGTTGTCGCGCAGATAATCGAACCCAAACTCGCTGTTCGTTCCGTAGGTGATGTCCATCGCGTATTGCTCGCGACGCACATCCGGCTCCTGATCGTGTTGAATGCAGCCAACAGTGAGCCCGAGAAAGTTGTAGATTTGCCCCATCCACTCCGCATCGCGTCGCGCCAGGTAATCGTTCACGGTCACAAGATGTGCGCCCCGGCCAGTAAGCGCGTTCAAGTAAAGCGGTAAAGTCGCAACCAGCGTCTTGCCTTCGCCGGTCGCCATTTCCGCGATCCGGCCCCGATGCAAGACGATTCCGCCAAGCAACTGCACGTCGAAATGCACCATGTCCCACACCATGGGCTGATCGCATACCGTGAATGTGTGTCGTCGCTCTTTCAGCCGGCGCGCTGCGTTTTTCACCACGGCGAACGCTTCCGGCAAAATTTCATCCAGCTTCTTCCATTGCTCTTCCAGTTCCGGAATTTTGGATACTTCTTCCTTCCACGCGGCGGTTTTTGCGCGCAACTCGTCATCGGACAAACTCTTGAACTGCTCGTCCAGCTCGTTGATGCGGTGTACGATCGGCATCAGGCGCCTCAGCTCGCGCTGATTTTTCGAGCCTAAAATTTTCTTTAAAATCCAACCAACCATTTCGGGTGTAATATCGACTACATTAGGTGACTTGTCATTTGCCTCGCCACCTTTGTCATTCCGAGCGAAGTCGCCTGCCAAGCCGTAGCTTTATGCGAGGGGCTGGAGGAATCTCTCATTGTTGGATTCCGCTTTGCAGCTACAATCGGCCGCATGAAGAAAACTGTTTCCACTAATGAAGCCCCGGCTGCGATTGGGCCTTATTCGCAAGCGGTGCGCAGCGGAAGGTTTCTGTTTTGCAGCGGCCAAATCCCGCTCGACCCTAAGTCAGGAGAAATCGTTTCCGGCGATATCGCCGCGCAGACCCGTCGAGTGCTGGACAACATCGCGGCGGTTTTGAAGGCTGAAGGACTCACTTTCGACAACGTCGTTAAGACAACCATTTTTCTCACCAATCTTGGCGACTTCCACGAGGTTAACGACATTTATGGCTCATATTTCAAGCACGAGCCCCCGGCTCGTTCCACCGTCCAGGTCCCGGCGCTACCTAAAGGAGCGAATGTGGAAATCGAAGTTATTGCCGCCTCCGAGGAGGCCGAGCGAGCGGCTTATGACACTTCAGGCTGAGAATTCCTGTAGCGGCGGTCTGTGACCGCCGAATAGGCTTCATGCGACACCCACGGAGTTCCGGTACGGCAGAGGAGAAGATGACGAATGCTCGTCTGGCGAAATCGTTTCCGGGGAGCGCACGCGCCCTCGCGTGCATGTTTCGACGCCTCGTCGAAACGCCTTAAGCGCAACCACACGAAAAGACGTGCATAACCCAAAAAAGTTCGCGATGGCGGAGGCGCCATCGCCAGCACGCGAGGCGCGTGCACTCCCCAGATGAGCGAAGATCTCCTAGCGCTTTTCCGCAAAACTGGCGCGCTGCTGGATGGCCACTTCGTTCTGCGATCCGGGCTGCACAGCCGGCAATATTTCCAATGCGCCCTACTTCTTCAGCATACCGACATTGCCGCAAAAGTTTGTGGACGGCTCGCCGACAAATTGCGCGAATTTGATTGCGACGCGGTCATCTCCCCTGCTCTCGGCGGAATTATCGTCGGCCAGGAAGTCGGGCGGTCGTTAGGCAAACGGCACATTTTTGTTGAGAAAGAAAACGGCAAACTCGTCTTGCGCCGCGGTTTTCAAATTCCACCTAACGAAGACTTCATCGTCGTCGAAGACGTTGTTACTCGCGGTGGCCGCGTGCAGGAAACAATCGACATCGTCCGTGCACGGGGCGGTATCGTTTCCGCCGTAGGTGTGATCGTCGATCGAAGCGGCGAAGCAAAGCCAGATTTTAGCTGTCCGTTCGTCAGCTTAATCGAAATGGATGTCGAAACCTTTCCCGCAGACAATCTCCCGCCCGATCTAGTAAGAATCCCTGCCGTTAAGCCAGGTAGTAAATAGGCTAAGTGAGCTGTAGGCACCGGCCTGTGACCGGTCCACCAGCGATCACCGCAACACGTTCAGAGACAGCCCTCAGGGCCGTGCCTACGGAATGCGTTCTGTGAAACTAATTATTCGAGAGTAATTCAGCCAAGTGCTTTGGATCCGTCGCCGGCGCTTTGCAGGTGAAATTTTCGCAAACGTACGCGGCTGGTTTGCCGTCAATCAGCGACATAGCACGGACCGCTTCATTTCTCTCGCCGAGAAATTTCTGGCCTTCACCGCCATCGGCCAGAAGCAGGACGGTTTTTGGCAGGAAATGACGACGCACCTCTTCAAGCAGCGCTTTCGTTTCCGGCGCATCTTTCTTCCCGGCGATCACGATTTGCCGCGGCTTGCTTAAGGAATAATCGAGCGCGACCAGCATTTGTGGCATGGCGCTGGGAAAATGCGACAGGGTAGTTGCAAATGCATCGATCGTCTTTCGCGCGCGCTCTGCCATCTGTTTATCGTCGTGAAACTGGGATAACCGCAAAAGATTCAGCGCCGCGACCGAACTGGCAGCCGGTTCCGCGCCGTCATTGTCGTCCTTCATGCGGAGAAAGACGCTTTGATCTTTTCCGCTGGTGCTGAAATAGCCGCCGTTCTTCTCGTCGAAAAACAAGCGATCCTGCGTTTCCTGCAACTGGGTCGCAAGCTTGAGCCATTCCACGTCGAACGAGGCTTCATAAAGATCGAGGAGGCCTTGGATAACAAATGCACAATCATCGGCGAAACCTTCAATATCGCTCCGACCCTCTCGATAATTGCGATACAAAATGTCGCGCGATGAATCGCACAAGTTTGCCCGCAGGAAATTCGCAGCGCGAAGCGCAATTTCCACGTAGCGTCGGTCGTCCAGTACTTGCGCAGCGCGAGCATAAGCAGAGATCATCAGGCCGTTCCAAGCGGCGATGACCTTATCGTCAAGATGCGGCCGCGGCCGTTGGGCACGAATGGCAAACAGCTTTTCGCGACTCTGCTCAAGCGATTTAGCAATGTCCTCCTCGCTTTTCTTAAAACGCTGCGCGGTTTCCGGAATCGTGTGACGTTCGATTAAAATATTTTTGCCGCGGAATTCATCCTGCGGATCGCTTCCTTCCGGCGCATTCCCGTGCGCTTGCACGCCGTAATGGAAATCGAAAATCTCAGCGTCATCACCGATCGCGGTATCGATCTCCTTTTTTGTCCAAATATAGAACGCGCCTTCCTTCGTCTCGACGTGGCCGCGGTCAGCACCCGCGGCTACAACGGGACTGTCGGCATCTTCGGCCGAAAAAAAGCCGCCTTCCTTGGCGGTCATGTCACGAGCGACGTAATCGAGAATGTCGCGCGCGACTGCTGCGTATTGCCGATCTCTTGTGATCTGGAATGCGTCGAGATAGGCGACCGCAAGCTGCGCCTGATCATAGAGCATTTTCTCGAAGTGCGCCACGTGCCAATAACGATCGACCGAGTAACGATGAAAGCCGCCGCCGATATGATCGTGCATTCCACCGGAGGCCATCTTGCGCAGAGTGAACAGAGTCATTTCAAGAGCATGTATGCCCACGGCCGCGGCATCGGCATCCTGCCGATCCTTTCCGGAGATTGGCTGGAAGCCAATGCCACGACTTCGCGCGTAAAATCGCGTCAGGAAATTAAGCGTTACTGGCCGGGGAAATTTTGGCGCACTACCGAAGCCGCCCTCTTTCGGATCGTAACTGCGCTCAATCTGTTGGTAGGCGGCGTCTAAAATCCCCACGTCGATTTGGCCTTCAGCCGCCGTCGATTGAGATTCGCGTAACGCCGCAACGATCTTTCCACCTTGCTCGACGATCTTGTCGTGATTTTCCTTCCAGGCGGTTGCGATTCGTTCCAAGACTTTTTTGAAGCCTGGCTGGCCATATCGATCTTCCGGCGGAAAATAGGTCCCGCCGACAAACGGCTTCAGATCTGGCGTCAACCACACGCTCATTGGCCAGCCGCCCCCGCCAGTCGTCGCTTGCACAAAGGTCATGTAAACGCGGTCAACATCGGGACGCTCTTCCCGGTCCACCTTGATGTTGACGAACTCGCGATTCATGATCGCGGCCACGTCTTCATTTTCGAACGATTCATGTGCCATGACATGGCACCAGTGACACGTAGAATACCCAACTGAGAGAAAGATCGGTTTATTTTCCCGACGCGCCTTGGCGAACGCGTCCTCGCCCCACGGATACCAATCGACCGGGTTATGCGCGTGCTGAAGAAGATAAGGGGACTTCTCATGCGCCAGCCGGTTCGTGTGTTCGAGGGGCACGGGTGTCGGGTCAGCAAGGCTATGAGTTGATGTCACTAACCACGTTAGCGCAATAATTCCAAAGCGGAAGCGCCTTGTCATGGGATGACTCGCGACGGAGTACAAGTTTAGACCACCATTCTTGTCATTCCGAGCGAAGTCGAGGAATCTCTTGCCCATCCTAAAAGACACTGAGAGATGTCTCAACTCCGCTCGACATGACAAAACATGGACGCCGCGCATTTCATCTTCCTTTTTCTCGCCATCGGACTGGTTGCCTTTCTTTATTCGTCGGTCGGCCATGCCGGTGCATCGGGTTACATCGCCACCATGACATTGTTCGGGGTTGCCCCGACGATTATTCGACCGACTGCGCTCGTCCTTAACATCCTCGTCGCGTCCATTGGCGCATTCCAATTCTGGCGTGCGGGTCACTTCTCATGGAAACTATTCTGGCCATTTGCGCTGCTTTCGATTCCCGCTGCCTATCTCGGCGGCTATTTGCAGCCGTCTGCTTCTATTCTGAGGATTTTGATCGGGATCGTGCTTCTTTTCTCCGCGGCGCGGCTTGTGTTTCGCCGAAGTGATCCATCGCAAACGGCGGTTCCGTCGCGACCGATGGCGGTGAGCGTCGGTGCAGGCCTGGGATTTCTTGCAGGGCTAACTGGAACCGGGGGCGGCATATTTCTCACTCCGCTTCTGTTGTTTTGCCGATGGGCGCACATTCGACAAGCTGCCGCCGTTTCTGCGCTATTCATTTGGGTGAATTCCATTGCCGGCTTGATCGGCTATTTCACTGCGGTCCATTCCGTGCCCACGCTCGGCATTGTGCTCGGAGCCGCTGCAATCGTTGGTGGTTTCGTCGGCTCGCGTCTGGGGAGCCGCCATTTTCCGACACGCACGATTTCGATCCTGCTGGCGATCGTTTTAACCATTGCAGGTGCAAAATTAATTTTTACGAGGTAAGGGCGATTGACTCAATCGCCCGGGCGGTTCGGGTGAACCGCCGCTACCTGATGCCAATCTCGAGCCTTGGCGCGGTCTTGGGAGACCAGGGGTTGGTTTTGTAATCGGATGCAACGATTTTGTCGGCGTACGCGTGCAGAAGCTGGCAAAGCGCCGCGACGTCCAAGCCGTGACGTCGCGGGCTGAACATTGATAGATTTCTCTCCGCGAGTAGAAACAAACGAACGGCTGGCTGTAAGCGCCGGCTATGTTTCGGGTGGGACGGATGTTCAAGTCGCTTTTGCAAATGCACAAAGGCTCCGGCGGCCTGGATCAATCCCTTGAAGAAATCTGCGTCGCTCGAATCAGTTTTCAGCCAAAGCTGCTCGAGGACATCGTGAGCCTCGTAATAGCGCTGTTCGTTCCAGCAACGGAAAAACGCCTGATAAAATGGATGCTGTGCCACATCGGTCCGGCGCGGGTCCACCTCTCCGCTGGTCAACTCGGCCACGAACCGCGAAATCCTCTCGCCTTTGCTCATGAACGGCTTAATTTGCTTGCAGCTCACACAATGGGCAAACGACCCGCAAAGAAGCTTTTCGAGGAGAGACGCCACGAGCGGTCGAGTTGTGATTCCACAACGGTCCGCGTGGCTGTACTGCGATAGATGATCACAGGCGCGGCCTTGGCCATTCTGCTGGTCGTTATCTCCATCCTGATTTTTTGCTCGGCGCTTTTTTCGGGATTGGAGACAGCGCTCTTCTCGCTGAGGCCGCATCAACTTCGCCGATTGCAAACGCATCATACCGGGCTCGCCAATTTGATTCGGTCATTCCGCGAGAATCCACGCGGCGCCTTAAATGTGCTGCTTCTCGGCGACGGGTTAGTGAAAGTTCCGCTGATTATTTTGTGTCTCTTTTTTCTTTGGGAAGGTCCTCTGGTCTCTCACATTCCGCAGTGGCTGACGGCAGCCGTCATTTTCGCCATTGTCGTGTTGGTATGCGATCTGATTCCAAAGCTTCTCGCGCTCTCTGCGCCCTATCGACTTTCAGCCCTTGGGGCGTTCACGCTGCAGATAGCGATGCCGCTCCTCAATCGTCTCGGCCGCGTGCTCGAGCGTGTTAGCGCTCTTGTCGTCGATCTTCTGACTCCGTCGCATCTGGGTATCCGGCAACGCTTGAGTGACGAGGAGCTAAGCACACTGCTTGAGATCAGCGAGGAAGAAGGCGCGTTGCATGAAGAAGAAGCCGAGATGATTCAGGAGATCATCAAGCTCGGTGATAAAACGGCTAAAGATTGCATGACGCCGCGCGTCGATACTTTTGCGCTCCCGGATGACTTAACCAACGAGGAAGCGATTGCGCGTTTAAAGGAAAAACGTCATCGCCGCGTCCCGGTTTATGCCGACACGCCGGATCAAGTCCTTGGGATCATCGATGTAAAATTGTTTTTGCTCGAACCATCGGAGCATTACACCGAAAAATTGATCGCTCCGTCGTTTGTGCCCGAGACGATGCGGGCGCTGGAGTTGCTCAAGCTTTTTCTGACGCATCCACAGGGAATGGCAATCGTGGTGGATGAATATGGCGGGACCGAAGGGATCATCACCACAGGGGATATCGTAGAGGACATTCTGAGCGACGCGCTTCCCCGAAGCGATGTCGACCTTTACATCGAACCGGTCGAAAACGGCAAATTTCTGGTGAGCGGCAACGCGCGCCTGGACGATTTAAGCGAATATCTTGGTTTTCGAATCGATGCGGAAGGAATAGACACGATTGGCGGATTTGTATTCACACGGCTGGGGTATCTGCCGTCCGCGGGTACGAAACTCGAGATTCCGGGTCTCAGCATCACCGTGCGCCAAGCGGGGCGGAAAAGAATTCAGGAAGTCTTGCTCGAAAAAACGGCGGACCGGGACGTTCAGAAAACATCGGACCAAACCAGAGCTGCAGCATGACAGTTGGGTTCATCATTTTCTGTTGCTGGATCGTTTCGTTCTTCTTTAACGGAATCGAAAGCGGCCTGCTGTCGATCGATCCGGTGCGGTTGCGCCAAAACGTGAAACGTCGCGTGCCGGCAGCCTTGCGATTGAACCGCTTGCTCAAACATCGGGAGCGCCTGTTCATGACGGTTTTGTTCTTTACCAACGCAGCGGACATCCTGGGCCTGCTCTTGTTGACACGGCAGCTCGTCCGCGCTTTCGGCTACATCGGATTTCTCTTTGCGCTGTTAATGGCATTTCCGGTTTATCTCTTTCTCCTTTCGGTCCTCCCGAAATCGATTTTTCGCCGATTTCCATTCCGCGCCCTGGCACATCTTGCCGGTGCGCTGGAATTCGTTTCCATTTTTCTTCTGCCAGTGTGGGAATTCGGGGGTTGGATGGGCAAATTGCTTCTGCCGCGGCGCGGAGCAAAACATCCTCGACTATTTGCCGCCCGGGAGGAACTCAAGCAGATCGCAGCACAAAGTGAGCGCGAAGGTTCTCTCACAGCCATCGAGCGCGCGATGATTCATAACGTTGTGGATTTCTGGAACGTTAAAGTGCGCGATGTAATGACGCCGTTGTCGAAAGTGGTTGCCTTGCGACCAAACGCGTCGGTTCGGGAAGCGACTGAACTCAGCGCTTCATCCGGCATCGATCGTCTGCCGGTGATAACGCCCGGCGGTCAAGCAACTGGGTTGGTCAACGTGCTCGATATTTTGCTCGAACAAAATGGAGAGAAGCCGCTCAGCAGTTATTTCCGGCGTATCGTAACGACAACCGAAGAGGAGCCGGCCCATCGAATCGCGCAGCAATTACGCGCTGCTCGTCTTGGCTTGGCTGCAGTCCGGGACGCGAAGAAGAACTTGTCCGGAATTGTTACCTTGGAGGATTTGATCCGGCGGCTCGTTTCTTCCAGCGAGGTGCGAGTTTAATCTTCTGAACGGAGCAACACGTCTTCGTCGCGGAGGATTCGCGCGGCACGAATGAGCGCGACGTGCGAAAATGCCTGCGGGAAATTTCCAAGCTGCCGTTTCTCGCGTGGATCGTATTCCTCGGAAAGAAGTCCCAGGTCGTTTCGCAGGTCGAGCAAGCGCTCAAACAATTCGCGCGCCTCTTTCTTTCGGCCAAGGAGATGCCAGCAATCGGCCAGCCAGAAAGAGCAAGGAATAAAAACCCCTTCCCGGCCCGGTAATCCGTCCACGCTGCATTCCTCCGGCCGGTAGCGCAGAACGAAACCATCCTGCATCAACTCCCGTTCGATAGCCTCGATCGTGTTGCGGACACGTTCGTCACTCACAGGTAAAAAGCTGACGAGCGGTATGGTAAGTAGGCTCGCGTCCAAGGCATCGGAGCCGTAAACCTGCGTAAAGGCCTTCCTCCGCGCGTTGTACCCACACTCGCAGACTTCCGCGTGAATCTGGTCTCGAACTTTTTGCCACCGGCTAAAATGCTCGCCGGCTGCGCATCCGCAGTCCTCAACAAGCTTCACCGCGCGATCGAATGCCAGCCACGCCATCACTTTCGAGTGCGTGAAATTTTTTCGTCCGCCGCGCACTTCCCAAATTCCTTCGTCTGGTTTCTGCCAATTTGATTCCAGGAATTTCATTAGCTCGACCATCAGGGCCCAATCCGGTGCTTCCAATTTGATTCCCAAGCGATCCGCCTGCCACATCGCCGCCAGCACCTCTCCATAAACATCGACTTGAAATTGGTTCGACGCGGCATTGCCGATGCGGACCGGCGCGGACTTTTCATAGCCTGAGAGCCACGGAATTTCGACCTCGTCGAGCCGGCGTTCGCCGCGAACGCCGTACATGATCTGCATTTGCGCGGGGCTACCAGCGATGGCCCGCAAAAGCCATTCCCGCCAGGATTTGGCTTCCTCGCGATAACCGGAACGCAACAGCGAGAGCAAAGCGAAAGTGGCATCTCGCAGCCAGCAGTAGCGATAGTCCCAGTTGCGCGGGCCTCCTATTTGTTCAGGCAGCGACGTTGTCGCTGCGGCGACCAACCCGCCTGTCGGCGCATAGGTTAGTCCTTTAAGCACGATCAGCGAGCGCATCACCGCGTCGCGCCATTCGCCTTTGCTTTGAAATTGACTCGACCATTCTCGCCAGTATTTCTCGGTGTCACGCAACGCGTGTTCAGCATTGACTTTTCTCGGCGGATCCTTGTGCGACAAGAACCACGTGAGCACAAATGGCACCCGATCCCCTTTCGTCACGGTAAACTCCGCGACCGTGGTTAAATCTTTGCCGTAGGTTTCAATCGGAGTCCGCAAGATCAAACCGTCAGGTCCCGCAATCGCCTCGAGCCCGTCGTGACGTTTTCGCACCCAGGGCACGATCTGCCCGTAATCGAAACGGATGATCAGTTCCATGTGCATCGACACTTTGCCGCGCAGCCCTTCGACGATCCGAATGATGTCGGGATTCTCACCGCGCGGCGGCATGAAATCGATCAAGCGCACGGCGCCGCTCTTTGTTTCAATTTCCGTTTCGAGGATCAGCGAGTCTCCACGGTACCGGCGACGCGTCTCTTCAATCTTTTCCTCGGGGAAAAACCGCCAGTGTCCGTTTTTCGTATCGCCCAGGAGCGAGGCAAAGCACGCCGGCGAATCGAACCGCGGAAAGCAAAGCCAATCGACGCATCCGTCTCGGCTCACCAGCGCGCCGGTTTGGGTATCGCTGAGAAACGCGTAGTCCTCGATCTTTGTTTTTTCCTGCGCCACCTGATTCCTCCTCTTACTCTTGCTCGACTTGCTCCGTCTCCGCGAGCCTGGCGATCCCATCACGCGTCAATCGGTACACGGTCCATTCGTCCAGCGGCATAGCGCCAAGCGTCCGATAAAACTTGATCGCCGGTTCATTCCAATTGAGGACGGCCCATTCCATCCGGCCGCAACCGCGGTCGCGCGCGATCTTCGCAAGATCGACAAGCAACGCGCGGCCATAACCTTTGCCGCGCTTCTCCGGCTTCACGAATAGATCTTCGAGATAAAGCCCCGGACGCCCAAGCCATGTCGAAAAGTTGTGAAAGAAAACGGCGAAGCCAATCGGCGACTTTCCTTCAAAGGCGAGCAATACTTCTGCAACGGGTTTTTCGCCGAACAGAACATCGACAAGTTGTTCTTCCGTCGCGGTGACCTCGTTTGGCGCGCGTTCGTAAGTCGCCAGATCGCGAATCAATTGAAGGATGATCGGCACATCTTCCACACGCGCTGGACGAATCGCGAAATCAGTTTGAATTTTCATTTCCCGCTGATTGTCGACGACACGTGGGCGTAAGCAACTCCGAGCAGGGTTATGGCTTTGCGGTCGTCTCGCTGGCCAATGCGCGGCCGATGCGACTCAAGCCTTCGGCGAACATTTCCGTATTCACCCCCATCCCCATGCGAAAGTGGTCAGGCATTTCGAAAAAGCGGCCCGGGACCGCCGACGTGTCGAACTCCGATCGCAGGCGCTCCAGGAACGCGTCGACGTTCCCATTCCGTAAGCGCGCAAATGACGTCGTGCCCCATTGCGTAGGCACAGCAGAAAGACCTCGCTCGCGCGCCAAAAAATCGTCGACCAATTTGCGATCTGCTTCCACGATCCGCCGCGCTCTTTCACGGAGCAAATTCAGATGCTGGAATGCGGCGAGACTGAGAAGTTCACCCGGATAAACTGCTGTCGCGGCATAGAGATCGTTCAGGCGTTTCATCTTCCACGCGAGATCAGGACGCGCCAGAATCCATCCGCAGCGTAGACCGCTCACGCCGTAAACCTTCGTTAAACTACTGGTCACCACAAACTCGGGCCCGAGATGGAATGATGTGCGCGGTGTGTCCTCGTAAACCGCGTCGAGATAAACTTCATCGACCAGCACAAACGCTCCAACACTTCGCGCGATATCGCCGATTTCACGCAGAACCGAATCCCGCGTAAGCGCGCTCGTGGGATTATGGAGATTCGTGATCACGATGAGCCGCGTCTTCGGCGTAGTGCACCGGCGAACCTCCGCTGGATCGACGACCCATCCCTTTTCCTCAGCGCGCCGGAAGCGCTTCACGTTCGCTTCCAAATAATAAGCGACATCGAGAATTGGACCGTAAGCTGGATGCTCGATTAAAACTTCATCGCCCGGTTCAATGATGGCAGCCATGGCCAGATGGTTTGCCATCGAAGTGCCTGCAGATTCTACGACGCATTCGGGATCAACGCTGTGGTGTTCAGCGATGGCGGCCTGCAAAGACGCGTAGCCGTAACTGTTCTCCCCATTAATTTCGAGTTTCGCCAGATCCACTGGAAGTTCGCACGGGGGAAATGCCGCCACGCCACTCGTTGCGAGATTGAATCGCGCGCGACTCTGCGTCTTCGACCAATGCATGTAGTCAGAATGCTTGTGTCTCATGAATGGGTGCGCCTGAATCTGGTCCAAAAATAATAAACCGGGAGAGCAGCCAACATGATGCATAACGCGATCGCGCTATTGCGAGACGAAGCGATGACGGCGCTTATCACAATTCCGGCGCATGACAAAACAAACAGTATGGTCGTGAACGGGTGCCCTGGTACGCGATAGGTAACAACGTCCGATCCGATACTGCGCCGGCGCAAAATAAAGAGGGATGCCGCAGTCATTCCGAAAAAAATAAAATCAACAGTTACCTCGAAATTGAGGATCTCTCCATATGTCCCCGAAAGAGCAATGATGATCGCCGCCAAACCTTGAAGAACAATCGCGACCACGGGCGTTCCCGATTTTCCGAACAGTTTGCCGACGCTCTTGAAGAAAAGCCCGTCGCGCGCCATCGCGTAATAAACCCGTGGAGCGGTTAACATGCTCTGGCTGAGAAATCCGAGAGTCGAAACTGCGATTCCGGCAGCAATCCATTGCGCGCCGCGCTCTCCCAGTGCGATCCGCATTACATTAGAGGCGGGCGTTGTTGTTGCGTCGAGACCGACGGGACCGAGCACGCGCAGACACGCAAGATTGACTGCGAGATAGAGAGCCACAACTCCGGCCACACCTATGAGCAATCCCCGTGACAAATCGCGCCGCGCATCGCGCATTTCACCCGCAAGGAAAGTGGCTGTCTGCCATCCCCCGTAAGCGAAAGCGATGGGAACCATGGCAGCGCCAATGCTCTTCAAGAGACCAAATGACGCAGGCTCTCCAAGGAAGGGTTCCAATCTCAGCGAACCGTGGCCAGCGGTAAACCCAATCATTACGAGTGCTGCGATCGCACCAATCTTTAATAACATGAGAGCGCTCTGCACATTGCTGCCGGTGCGCGCACCCAAACAATTGATCCCGGCCAACGTGAGTAGCGCGATTACTGCGATCGCGCTGCTGTTCCAATCCGCTCCCGTCAGCGCACGAAAGTAAGATGCGAAAATAACCGCCACTGCCGCCATGCCGCCGGTCTGCGTGATCAGAAGTAGTCCCCATCCATACACAAATGCGACCGCAGGATGATAGGCCTCGCGCAAGTAAAGATATTGACCACCCGCCGCGGGCAAGCGCATGGCGAGCTCCGCCCAGATAAATGCGCCACACATCGCGAACAAACCACCGAGCACCCATACGCCGAGGATCAGGAACGGCGTATGCACCCGGTGCGCTACCTCCGAGGGATTGGCGAAAATCCCTGCCCCGACGATACCGCCCATGACGATCATTATGGCGTCAAACAAACCAAGCTGACGTCGAGGCCTTGGAGTCTCTCTCATTCCCTAGGACGGTTCAGCTTGTAGATTCTGAACTGGCGATTCATTTCCATCAGTGCCGCGGTTTCCGTCAGATGCTGCGCAAACTCGGGATAATAGTCTAACCACCAAAATGTGTTGGCCGTGAAAACAAGATGCGTCGCCCCGCGGCTGCGCAGCTGCTCAAGATCGACAATGGCCCGCTGACTGTCGCCTGGATTGCCGTCGTAAATCGCATCTCTCTCGAGGAAGTGCCAACCCTTTCGCTGCGCATAGTAAAATATCGTCGGATCGCCAGTGTCTGCGGCAACAATCAATGCATCGTGCGCTGTGATTTTGTGTAACTCCAAGCCGGCGTCGCGAAGTTGAGCGGCGGACGATTCGTAAAGCGGCCGCACATAAAGACAGGCAAGAGCTGCGAACGAACCCGCAAGCAGGATCGACAGTGTTAGTATCGCAACCCGCGAA
>Ga0209690_1000052_pt1 | contig 50202 bp, 34 predicted proteins | sample GraSoiAngelo_150_FD_186164 | JGI IMG/M metagenome (GOLD analysis project Ga0209690, IMG submission 186164) | Grasslands soil microbial communities from the Angelo Coastal Reserve, California, USA - 14_1009_09_40cm (SPAdes) (version 2) | ecosystem: Environmental > Terrestrial > Soil > Grasslands ... | reverse complement strand
CCGGAAGAGGACGTCCAGCTCGTCGCGGAGAAAGCCGGCGTCTCCGAAGCGGAGGCGCGCAAGGCCCTCGAGGAGTGTGGCGGCGAGCCCGCGGAAGCGATCATCCGCTTGATGAGCCGATGAACATCAATCGGGTCCGATCGATCCTCGGCGTGTGGGCACCGATGGCGATCGGGCTGTTCATCATCGTCACGTCGGTCAACTTCTATTTCACCGCGAATCTCACGAACGGACTCTTCCTGGGGAACCTGGAATCGTGGCGGCCCGTGTGTTCCGCGGGCGCCTTTTTCCTTGGAGGCGTCCTCATGCTATCCACGTACGGGCGGTACCGAAAGACCAAGGAAGCCCGGCGGGAGCGATGAGCGCGGACCTCAAGGCCTTCGTACACGGCGCCGCCGCAGGAAGATGATGGCGGCGAGGGCGGCCGCGACCACCAGGCCGATGAGGCCCCAGCCGGGCGCAGAGAGTCCGCCGAGCGGTGCGGTCGATGACCACGTAGCCCGAACCGTCGTCGGCCCATTCATCGTTATCGTAATCGAGCTGTCGGACGAAGTCCGATCCCCGGTCCAGCCGGAGAACTGATAGATCTGGCCCTCGCTCGTCATCTGAGCCGGCGCCCGGATCGTCACGCTCGCCTGGGAGAGGTACCATCCGGTGCCTTGAATCGCGCCGATATCCGAGTCGACCCGGAGATAGTACTCGGTCCTCCACTCCGCCGTCGCGGTCCGCGGCCCGGCCATCAGGATGGGACTCGAATCCGATGCGGCCGTGCCAGTGGCATCCCCCGTCCATCCGGCGAACTCAACGCGCGTTCCCGGACTCACCCCGACAATGCTGGCATTCAATCCAGCCACCGCGAACGATCCGGACACATACCATCCCGTCCCGATCGCGGTGCCATGACCCTGCGTATCGATCGTCAGCTCGTGCTCGATGCGCCACGATGCGCCGACGGTCCGTGGACCGTTCATCGGGATCGATGATGATGCAATCGGGTCGGTCCCAGTCGCGTCTCCTGTCCAAGAGACGAAGGTCGCGCGCGTGCCGGCGGTGAGGGGGACGACGCTGGGCGCGAGGCGAGCGACGGCCGTCGAACCGGCGTCATACCAGCCCTGACCCGACACATCACCGTAGGCCGACACAACCTGGAGCTCGTACTGGGTCTTCCACATCGCCGTGGCGACTTTGGCACCGTCCATCACTATAGGGTTTGAGGTCGGGGCCGTCCCGCTCGCAGCGCCTGACCATCCGACGAAGACGAATCGGGCACCCGGACCGGACGATTCCAGGGTCGTCGAGAGGATCGCCGTCGCGGGCGATCCGGCATCGTACCACCCGCTCCCGGAGGGGATTCCGTGCGTGCTCGAGACCTCGAGATAGTACTGCGTCCCATACATCGCAATCGCGGTCTTCGGTCCATCCATCACGATGGGTGCCGAGGTGAGACCGTCGCCCGCCGCGTCGCCGGACCATCCCTGAAATGCGAGGCGCTCCCCGGGGGCCACTGCGAACGTCTCGTCGGCGACACTAGCCGTCGCGGTGGCGCCGGCCGCGTACCATCCGCTTCCGCTCGCGCCCGAAACTGAAGAGACGACATCCAAATAGTACTCCGCTGAGAAATTTGCCTGGATCGACGTTGACGCCGCGAACGCGACGACGTGACTCGCCGCGCCGCCGTCGCTCCACGAAGTGAACCGGTATCGCACTCCCGGGGTTCCGGATTGGAGAGTGGACACCGCGATCGTGTGGTACGTCCCCGGCGCGAGCCAAAACGTGGTTGCGCTCGAGTACGTCGTGCCGTCCACGATAAACGCAAGGCCGACCGGTGATGTGGAAATTCGCATCGCGTCCTCCTCGAGGAACGTCGCCACGAGCGTGAGAGCCGTGTTCGCGGTGACGAGGTGCGTGGCCCCGCCGCCATCGCTCCAAGAGGACCACACGTACCGGACATCGGCCGAGACGCTTTGCGGCGAAGGGGCCTGGACCTGGTGAGAAGACCCATCGTCCCACCAGAACGAGGCCGCCGTTGTGTAGACAACGCCGTCGACCAGGACCCGGAGTCCGGCCGGATCGGGCATCACGCTGCTCTGGTACTGTTTTTTGAACGAAGCGGTAATCGTTTGACCGACATCGGCGACAATGACGTGGGAAATCGCTCCTCCGTCGGACCATCCGGTCCAGATGTGTCGAGACGTCGCGTTGATCGGAATAGGCGACGTCGTGCCGATGCTATGCGTGGACCCGGTCAGCCAGGTGTTTTGGACCGGCGACGGCATCGTGTTGCCGTCCACCGTGACGGGCAATCCAACCGGACTCGTGGTGACGGTAATCGTCGCCGTCGGGAAGCCCGGGTTCCGAGCAAAGAAGATGTCGAAGTCCTCGCCTCGGCCGTCCGTCCAGACGATGTTGATCGAATCGTCGAAGCCGACCTCGATCGCGAAGTAGTCTCCGGGTCGATCGTATGATCGGGGTGTGTCCTCCGACGACACTCGGACATTCGTGGCCCACGTGGCCCCCCCGTTCGTGGAGTTCGAGTAGAAAATGTTCGAATTGCCATCCCGTCCGTCTTCCCAGGCGGCGTGGACCGTACCGCGGCGGTCGACCGCCAAGTCCACCATCCACTGGGACATGGCGCCGGAGTCGTCGTTGATCCGGTGGTTAGTCCCGAACGTCTTGCCGCCGTCCGTCGAGTTCGCGAAGTAGATGTCTTGATTCCCATTTCGCTGGTCGGGCCACGCGAGGTAGATCGCACCGGAGCTCCGATCCACGTTCATTGCAGGAATCGGAATCTGCCATGCGCCCACCGGAGCGGCCGATCCGATTCGGTCGTTGACCTGCACCTGCGGGGACCACGTCTGACCGCGATTCGACGAGGATTCAAACATGATGTTGTTTGTATTAATATCCCACCATGTCAGATAGACGGTGCTGTTCTCGAACGTCGCAACGATGGCGCCGAGTACGAAATCGCCCACGTTTCCCGGGTTCCTGATGGGGGCCCAGTGGTTCCCGTCGTCGTCAGACCATGAGAGGGCGAGAATGTTGCCTTCGTCCCACGCGGCATACAGCCGTCCAGCAGAATCGAACGCGATCGAGTCCTTGTCGACGAGACCGCCAAGTCCGGGAATGTAATGGACCGTACCCCAATCCTGTCCATCCGAGGTGTTGGACACATCGAGTCCGGAACCGCAGGGCGGCAAACTGCCACCGTTCGGATCGTATTCGAGGTACGCGAAGTGGACCCGATCACGTGGATCGAGCGCCATCCACGGATCGGAATCACGACAGTTTTGGTTCGGATGTGTCTGATTCATCAGGATGTTCTTGGCCCAGGTGCGTCCCAGATCCGTGGAGTACGAGGATCCGACCCGGTAACCGGCGGCATCCGGCCCGTTCGTCTCCTTCCATCCGACGAAGACGGTCCCCGACCCATTCACGACCATCGTGGGTTCGACTTGCCATGCGTACGGCGACGAGCCGTCGGTGATTTTGATGTTCGGTTCGAACGGGACGATCGCCTCGGGAGTCGACGCCGTCGCTTGAATCGGGGCGGAACGGGCGGCGACCCTCAACGTCCCAGAGGTGGGTGGAACGAAGACAATCGATGCGGCGACAATCGCAATCAGTAGAACAACCAACGGCCTCAATGCTCTCCCCCGCATGGTCGGGGAGGGGGAGAGAGACAATAACCATTTGCTCGGGATCGGCTCGGCCGGTTCGACGGCGGATGCCACCCAGCCACGAAGATTAAATACGATGCCTCGGTTGAGAACACGCTAGGCTTGACCGGGGGGTTGGGCGTCCCCTTGTAGACCCAAATCGTCCTCATGGGGCGGTGACAGTCGGGGGCGGTGCTCCCAGTCTGGCGCTGGTCCGGATGCCGACGTTGAGGTTCTGTCCCGCGGGGCTGGAGGCGACAGGGAACGCAGCTGGAGAGCGGCGATCCCCGTCCCGATCGTGGGGAACGGGTCAGGCACGGAAGTGAGCAGCCTCACCGCGGACTACCAACGCTCGCGGGGGTGCGGGACCGAGGACGCATCCGGGTCACCCGGCGTCGGAGCTGAGCATCCACCTCGATGGCCTAGCTTCGCGGTCAGCGTTCGGTCAGCTTCATCTGTTTCGTCCCGAGGACGAGCGCGCCCATCCCGAATCGCTTGACGACCAGGTCGTAGAGGATCTCATCGCGAACCTCGTTGCGGCGCTCCGGCATTCCGTAGGCGGGTTCGTTCGTCGGGACCGGGAGGCCTAGTTTCACGAGGCCGCGACGGGCCTCCTCGCGCTCCTCTCGCGGAGCCTGCGGCGCGTCAACCGCGGCGCCGAAGCCGCACTCGCGAAGTTCTCGAAGAAAGATCGGACGGTGAAAGAGCTTCTGCAGGACCGCGACGGCGAGCCGGATTTGGTCGGTCTCCTCACGGGTCGCCTCCCGACACCGAGCGCCCACGAGCTCGTATAGGTTCGGCTCTCGGTGCGCGGACGTACTGTACACCTTCGCCGGCGGGATGTCCTTCTCGCGGAGGATGCCCGCGTCGGCGAGCGCTTTCAGGTACCCGGTCACGAACAATCGATGGAACGGATAACCGTCCGCGCGGAGTTGCTTCGTCAGAGCGCTGATCGACCGTTCCTGTTCCCGGAGGTACGAGACCACGAGGTCCTTGAGGTTGCGGTCAGGGACAAACAACGGCTCCCGCCCGGATCTGGTAACAAACCGGATAACAAATAAACGTTTCCAGCCGAAACCTTGCTCACAGACCGAGTTCAAAAATCATCTTATCCTCGGGCCCCTGTCGTCTTTCAGTTCGCGCTTACTCCCCCTTTCTTTTTTGTTTTCCTCCATACGAGGCGACTAGCTCCCGGTGATAACGGCCTCGGAACGGTTATACGCGGTCCTTCCAATGGAATGCGTTGCTATGGGCCAGGGAGACCGTATCCGCACATTCATCCACGGTTTTGATGACAAACTCGGGGGCGGCATCCCGGAGGGCCACATCGTGCTCCTCGCGGGAGAGCCGGGGACGATGAAGTCCACGATCGCGTTCAACATGATCTACCAGAATGCGCTCCGCGACGGGAGGCCCGGGACTTACATCTCGCTGGAACAGGGTCGAGACAACCTGACGCGCCACCTGGATCAGATGAGCCTCAGCCCGCGGGATGTGGAGACGAAGGTCAGCATCGTCGACCTGGGAATGATCCGCCGCAATCTCGACGGGATGGCGGACCGCACGTGGCTGGAGATTTTCAAGATGTACGCGATGAACTTAAAGCGGTCTCTGAACTACGACATCCTCGTCGTCGATTCGCTACCGGTCCTCGAGCTCATGTCGCGATTCGAAAACCCGCGCGAGGATCTCTTCCAGCTGTTCGAGTGGATCCGCGATCTGAAGGCGACGACGATCCTGATCAGCGAAATGAAACCGGCCAGCGAGGACTTCGGGAAGAACGGCGAGGAGTATCTGAGCGATGGAATCATCCACACAAAAATGGAGCGCGTCGACGACGCGAACATCCAGCGGCGGATCCGATGTGTGAAGCTGCGTGGAACGAATCACTCGCCGAACTACTACACGCTCATCTTCCAGAGCGGGATTCTTCAAGCGACGCGGATCATCGCCGAGTAGCAGCGGAACGGAACCCGGCTCGATTCCGAATTTGGGCCAAAAGCCTAATCTGCGCCGCGTCGCATCCGCGATTCTGAGGTACAGGTCAGCCGCCTGCACCTCCACGGGAGGCACGGCCACACGGCCAGTCTTGTCTTTCGAGTTTTCGTGACGTTCGCGGTCGCGCTGGTCCTGATCGTCCAACTGCCGTCCTCGGACACACGCCTCGAGCCGATGTCTGCACACTCCGTACCGGCCGGCAGCCCGACAACGTTCCGCACGGACGCGACCGAGGCGGAACTCACGGCGGCGGGTGCCCAGCTGCTTGCATCCTACGGAGCGTTCGCCGTCGCGCATGGTCCGAGCGGAACCCTGGCGGTCCTGCGATCCCACGGCCGGTACGCGGAGCCGATCGGCCAATCATCGGCCCTTCAATTTGCGGCCGGTCGGGTCGACGTCGCGGCCGTCCCATCTCCGGCCTCGTGGTCCGTAGACTATCGAGGAATGGCGGTCGGCGTGGTCCACTTCGTCGGACCGATCAAGCCCGAGTGGCAAGATGAGCTGGCGTCTCGCGGGCTCGCGCTCCTTCGGTACGTCCCGCAGGACGGGTTCGTCGTCCGCGGACGCCCCTCGGACCTCCAGGGCGCCGCGTCTTTGCCGTACGTGGACTGGGTCGGACCGTATGAGCCCACTTGGAAGGTCCGATCGGGGACGGCGACCGACGGCATCGTGAACGTTCGGATCGTTGTTCTCCCGGGAGAATCTCCGGAGTCGGTCGAAGCGTGGCTCGGCCATGCAGGAGTCCCAACGGCCTCCGCGAGCCGAAGCGAACCGGCCGTACTCGGCGCATTCGGGACCGGGGATTTCCGATGGGTGGCTGCGCGAATCCCGGCCGGACTCGTCTCCTCGCTCGCCGATCAACCGGCCGTCGAATTCATCGATCCCGTCCAACCGATCCACCCCCTGAACGCGGAGACGGACTGGGTCATCCAGACGAACCTCACCGGGAACGACCGCTACTGGACCTTCGGCCTCAATGGCAGCGGTCAAGTCATCGGGATGGCCGACACGGGTCTCGATTATGACGGCGCCTCGTTCCGTCAGTCCGCATCGACAATCACCTTGGGAGGTATCTACAACACGACGGACCCCGCTCGGCGGAAGGTCGTGCGGTATGTGAACATGGGCGTCCTCACCGGACAACTCACATGGCCCGGAGGGGGCGGCCCCTGGGACCCGTTCTCGATCAAGGACTGCCCGGACGGTCATGGGACGGGCGTCGCGTCGACGCTGGCGGGGAACGACAACGGGATCGGCGCATCACCGAACGACGGCAATGCGTTGGGCGCGAAAATCTACCTCCAAGACGTCGGCGGCTTCCAAGGTCTCGCGATCTGTTCAGCCGGGGAGGGACTCATCTACATTCCGGAGAACTACGACGATCTCTTCGGTCCGGCCGGGCTCGTCTACAACGATCCGCTCGCGCCGGTGCGGATCCACAGCGACAGCTGGGGCGCGGACACGAATGTGTACGACGTGCAGGCGCGCATGGTCGATGCGTTCGTGTGGGCCCACCCCGACATGACCATCCTTTTTGCCGCGGGGAACGCCGGGAGTAACCCGGGAACGGTCGGGACACCCGCGACCGCGAAGGACGTCGTCGCGGTCGGCGGGGCGTACAACCCGGACACGGGCGGCGGACTCGATCAGAACGACTTGGCGCCGCAAGCAAGTCGGGGGCCGACCGTCGATGGCCGAATCGCACCGACGATCGTCACGATCTTCGACGGCGACTCCGCGATGTCGGACGGCAACCCGCTGAGCGGGACCGGGCTTCCGGATGCCCATTGGGGCGGAACGAGTTACTCGACCCCCGCCGCCGCCGCGGCCGCCGCAATCATCCGGCAGTACTTCGTGGACGGCTGGTATCCCACCGGTGCACCGGTCCCCGGCAACTCCATGAATCCGAGCGCGGCGCTCATCCGGGCCATCCTCATCGCCTCCGGGCAGCAAGTAACGGGCAGCGGGCTCGTCGCTCGTTCTTCGACGGACACATGGCCGAACAACGAGCAGGGATTCGGCCGGGTCCTCCTCTCGAAGGTGCTGCCAATCGCCGCGGCCGGGGACACGTTCCGAACGCAGCTCGTCGATGGGACGGCCGGGCTGCTGACCGGAGACGAGGCCACCTACACCTTCCATGTGGGGAGTTCCGGCCCCGCGAAGTTCGTCTTGACCTGGAGCGATTACCCCGGGACTATCGGAGCGACGAAGGCACTCGTGAACGACTTGGACCTCGAGGTGACCGCGCCGGACGGGACGGTGTACCGGGGAAACCATTTCGCGCCGTTCGCGCAGGGGCAGTCCCTGCCCGGCGGGACGTTCGACACGACGAACGTCGAAGAGGCCGTGATCCTGAAGAACGCGATGGCGGGGAACTGGTCGGTCCGGGTGATCGGATCGAACGTACCCGTGGGCCAGCAACCGTTCGCCCTCGTCGCGACGGGCAACCTCGACGCCTCCTATGGCCGGTTGACCTTGGACCGCATCGTGTACTCGGAAGAGGACACGATTCACATCTCAGTCGACGACTCCGATGCAACGTCCGTCGTCGCGCATGTCGCATCGAGAACTGAGCCGGCCGGGGAGAACGTCACCCTGACCCGGGGCGGCCCGGACGAGACATGGCACGGCTCGATTGCCACCGCGTTCGGCACCGCGACGCCGGACAATGTGCTCCAGGTGCGCGAGAGAGATGTAGTCACGGCGACGTATCAGGACGTCTCGCCTCCGCACACCGCGACGGCGGAAGCGAAGATCCTCGCGAGCGGCCCGACGATTCACGACGTCACCGTGACGTCGATCGGCTCGACCACGGCGACGGTTCAGTGGACGACGAACGAGCCTGCGACGACGGAAGTGAGATACGGCACGAGCGTCGGCGCGCTGACGTTTGGCGCGAACGGCTCCGACCTACGAACGGCACATACGATCACACTGATGCGTCTCCGCCCTGAAACCCTCTACTACCTCGAGGTCACCTCCCGCGGACGACTCGCGAACGTGACCACGGATACGAACGACGGAGCCGACTATCAATTCCAAACGTCGGCGATGGGCGATGTCCTTCTCGTCGTGGGCGGAAGCTCGTTCCCTCCCGAGCGGGAAGCGTCGTACGCGGCCGCGCTCGACGATAACGGATGGACATGGTCCGTGTGGCGTGTCGCGGAGCTCGGGCTCCCTCCTCTCGGAGTCCTGCAAGCCCGTCGCGTCGTGATCTGGCAGGTCGGATTGGAGCAATACCCGCCGTTCAATGCGTCCGCGAGAGCGTTGGTGCAGAGCTACCTCGATGGCGGCGGGCGCCTGATCGTGTCCTCTCACGACGCCGCGTGGGCGCTCGGGAGCCCGTCATCTCCATTCGCGAGCGCGGAAACCGAGTCGTGGGTCCGGGCCGTGCTCAAGGCGACGTTTTTGTGCGACCCGCTGACGATTGGCCAAGTGAGGGGCGTTTCTTCGGACCCGATCAGCGGTGCGTACGCGGGGGGAGGCGTCGTCTACACGCCGCACCGGGATGGTGGGGCGGACGACCAGCTCGCTCCGAGTGTGGCGGGCGGGACCGCCTCGACGGATTGGACGGACGGCCTGGTTCAGAGTCCGTCCCAAGGTCCGTCGTGTGCCCAAAACCAGCCGATCGGATTGCGTTGGGTCTCCTCGTCGACAAACGGCACGGCTGGCCAAGGCATGTGGGGCGGGACTCCATCGCGCCTCGCATACTTCGCCTTCGAGATCACAGGGATCGACTCGACGGGCACGAACCTGAATCCGACGAGCCCGACGCGGGCGGCGATCCTCGATGCTGCGCTCCGCTGGCTCGTGAGCACATCGACTGCCGGACTGGACCGGGACCACCCCGATGTGAACGTCACCGCACCGAACGGGGGTTTCTTCTCGGGCCCATCGATCCCGATCACATGGACGGCGACCGCGAATGGGTCGGGTGTGGGCATCGCAAATTTCACGTTGTCCTTCAGCGCGGATGGCGGGGTGACTTGGAATCCGATCACCTCGTTGTTGGGCTCCGTGCGATCGTACACATGGGATGTGAGCGCCCTCCCGAACGGAGCGCGCTATCTCGTTCGCATCGCCACACAAGACGACGGGATTCCTTCGCTCGGTGGCTCCGACGTCTCCGATGGGATGTTCACAATCGCTCGCCCGGGAGGCGACCCGGAGGGCCCAATCCTGTGGGCCGGAAGCGTTCGGGTGGGTCCGAGACCGCCGGGAACCGGGTACCTCGCGACATTCCGGGCGACGGCGGACGACCGGACCCGGGGCGGAAGCACGGTCGCGGCGGCGGAGCTGTTCCTGCAGATCGCGCCGCCCAACCCGGGGGACTCGGGGATGGGTCTTCCGATGGTTGCCGTGGACGGCCTCTTCGATGGTTCCGTCGAGAACGTGTCGTGGCTATCGCGCCTGACCTTGTCGGAGGGCAACGCGTGCGCGTGGGTTCACGCGCGAGACGGTCCTGGGAATTGGGGTCCGTTCATGTCCACATGCTTCGTCGTGATTAATGCGACGAACCAGCCTCCGACCGTTTCGATTGGATCTCCCGCGGAACACGAGGCGTTCCCTGCGGCATCCACGATCACGTTCACGTGGACCATGTCGGATGAACTGCTCGAGTCGGCTCAACTGCCAGTGTGGGCCAACGTGACGATCAACGATGTGACGACCACGCTGCTCGTCGCGTCCTTGGGCGCGACCTCCGTGGTGTGGACCGCGCCGGATGTCGCCGTGGACCGGGCTGTCTTGCACGTGGACGTCGTCAATCCGGCCGACTTGCGGGGATCGGCCGAACGTACGTTCAGCTTGACTCGTGCGTCTCTGCCACAACCGCCGCCACGGTCCCCGCTCGTGTTCGTTGTTGCTGCGCTGATTGTGGCAGTCCCTGTGGCCTTCCTCCTCGTTGGCTTCTTGCTCGCTCGCCGGAGGAAGGTGGAACAACCGCCACGGACGGCGCCTGCGCCTCCGCTCCCGTCGCCACCCGTCGGTAGCGCCTTGGCATCCGCCTCCGGGACAAAGGTGTGCCCGCAATGCCACACGACGGTCAACGCAATCGACGTGTCGTGTTTCTTCTGCGGCTACCGATTCCCCGGGGAAGGCCGACCACCTTCGGGAGGGGCGTGACGCCCTTCCGACCTAGCCTTCGCGAACTTCGAACACGTCGGATTCCGGGACCGTGTAATAGAACAACGACTGTTCGATCTCTGTCTCCTTCGACATCTCGCGGTCGATCCGCTCCCTCCATCCGGGTCTCAGTGCGACCCGCAGGCGTCGTCCCTCTTTCTCGAACGTGACCGCAGGGTCCGTCGCGGACTCGAGGCCGATGTTCCCCTTCCCCATCGTGCAACCGCTGGAGAATTGGATCCCGTCGACCACGCAGCGCATCGGCGGCTCGGGCTGGCTCTCCACGCGCGCGTGGAGGCCCTTGTAGTGTCCGAACCGCCGTTTCCCGATTTCCCCCATTCGGAGCCCTAGGGTAACATACACACCCAAGTGGCCATGGAAGCGCTGGAGGTCGGCGAGTTTCGGGGGCAGATCCATCGTGCGACGATAGCTACGCGCCCGCAAGAACCTTCGCGCACCCTCCAGACGGTCGCACTTTCAGCTACCCCTCCCCTTCCTCCTTTTAGCGCGGATCGCGTCTACGGACCACGGGGAGAAAGCCGTGCGCGTCTCTTCGGTCGACCGTGAAGCCACATCCGTCGAAATCCGCGACGGCCTCCGGTTCCAGTGTCCTGAATGCAGCGAGGCCCTCCAGCACGCGGGTGGCTGCATTCGATGTGCCGATTGCGGGTACTCGCAATGCGAATGAGTCCGCGGACCACGCGCGCGTTCCAGTGGAAACGGTCTGACCTAGACTCACGCCTGAGAGATGGACCACTGGAAGGAGGACTCAAAGAGATATGACCATTCCCGATGCTGCGCCGCCTCCGAGCCGGGGGAAAGAAGTGCTCGTCGAGTTTCCGCAAGATGAGCTGATCGCGAAGTGGGAGGAGTTCTTCGAGGAGATGGGATACCTCTCGAAAATCATCGCGGTGGCCGACCGCTACCCGGAGTCGCGGAGCCTCGAGGCCTCGTTCCTCGACCTGAATCGATTCGACACGGACATGGCGATCTATCTGTTGCGACACCCGCTGAACGTCCTGATGGCGGGCGAAGAGGCGATCCGTCGGCTCGTGCCGCCCGGAGAAGAGGCCCCCCAGATTCATCTCCGGATCAACGGCCTTCCGCGGGACCGCCGGATCCAGATCCGGGATCTGCGTGCGAAGCATCTCGGGCAATACATCTCCGTCGAAGGGCTCGTCCGCAAGAGCACGGAGGTCCGCCCCAAGGTCGTCGGTGCGTTGTTCCAGTGCCTCCGATGCGGGACGATCATCAAGGAAGAGCAAGACGGGCAGACGTTCCGAGAGCCGCTGGAATGCTACGAGGAGCAAGGCGGATGCAAACGGTCCGCGAGCGCGACGAAATTCAAACTCCTCACGGAGACGTCGTTGTACCTGGACACGCAGAAGATCGAAGTGCAAGAGGCGCCGGAGGGGCTCCGCGGCGGGGAGGAACCGCAGCGCCTGAGCGCCTATGTGGAAGACGATCTGACCGGCCGGATCACGCCGGGGCAGCGGGTCATCCTGAACGGAGTCCTCCGCAGCGTGCAACGGGGACGGCCGGGACAGCGCTCCACCCTGTTCGACATCTTCGTCGACGTCAACTCGGTCGAAATGGAACGGGTCGAGTTTGAAGAAATCGAGGTCACGGAGGAAGATGCCCATCGGATCCGGGAGATCGGATCGAGCCCGGACATTTTCCGCCTGATCACCGCGTCGATCGCACCCTCGATCTATGGGATGCACGTCGAGAAGGAGGCCCTCGCCCTCCAATTGTTCGGCGGGGTGGCGAAGGTCATGCCCGACGGCCGGCGGATCCGCGGGGATATCCATCTGATCCTGGTCGGCGATCCGGGGACGGGCAAGAGCGAGCTGCTGTCCTACATGATTCGGCTCTCGCCCCGCGGGATCTATGCGACCGGCAAGGCCGCCTCGGCTGCGGGTCTGACGGCGGCCGCGGTCCGAGACGAATTCGGCGAGGGACGCTGGACCCTCGAGGCCGGAGCCCTCGTCCTCGCGGATCTCGGGCTCGCCGCCATCGACGAAATCGAGAAGATGAATCCGCAAGACCGGTCGGCGATCCACGAAGCGATGGAGCAACAGCGGATCAGCGTCGCGAAGGCGGGCATCACCGCGGTCCTCCAATCCCGATGCGCGATCCTCGCCGCGGCGAACCCCAAGTTCGGCCGGTTCGACGAGCACAAGTACATCTCCGAGCAAATCGACTTGCCGCCCGCGCTCCTCAGTCGCTTCGACATCATTTTCTCGATCATCGATCGGCCTCAGGCGGACCGCGATCGCGAGCTCGCCGAACACATCCTCAAAGGACACAAGGTCGGCGAGATCCGTCGGCGGCGCGAGGCGGGCTTCGCCGTCGAAGAGGCGACGGTCCTCGAGGAACCGTTCACGCCTCATTTCGATCCGGATTTCTTCCGCAAGTACGTGGCGTATGCGAAGCGGATCTATCCCGTGATGACGGACGAGGCCATGGAGATCATCGAGAAGAAATATCTGGAGATCCGGAAGACCGGCGAGGCCGCGGGCTCCAGCGTCCCGATCACCCCGCGGCAGCTCGAGGCGATCATCCGTCTCTCGGAAGCCGGCGCTCGGCTCCGGTTGAGCGAGACCGTTGGAGCGGAGGACGCGGAGCGCGCCGTGCGAATCGTCGAGTACTGGATGGGCAAGGTGGCCGGCGAGGAAGGCCGCTTCGACATCGACATCATCCAAACCGGCATCAGTCAGTCGCAGCGCGAGCAGATCATCTCGATCCGCGACATCATCAACGAGCTCGCGGGCCCCGAGGGCGTCGCGGACTACGAGGACATCGTCCGAATCGCGCAGGAGCGCGGCATCCCGCCGGCGAAAGTGGACGCGTGGTTGAAACGCTGGGCCCAAGAAGGCGAGATCTACAGCCCCGCGAAAAACAAGTATAAGCTCGTCGAACGGTTGTAGCCGGGACCCGCCCGATGCCCATCCGCATGAAGGTGTATCACCAGGGGAAAGAGACCCTCGTCGCGGCGGCGGACGCGGACCTAATCGGCAAGACGTTCCGCGAGGGCAAGTTCAAGATCGAGGTGGGTCGGTTTTACGAGGGCGACGTCGTGAGCGGGGAACGCTTCGTCGCGGAGCTCCGGCTGGCGACGATTGGAAACTTCGTCGGCCGCGAAACGATCGAGGCGGCGAAAGACGCCGGCTTCGTCTCGGACGACGGGATCCTCTGGATCAGCGGCGTGCCCCACGCGCAGTTCGTCTTGATGATGTAGAGGGCCGCGCACGAGGCGTGTCATCGGCTTCGGGCTGCGCCTTTCGCCACCGCCGCCACACGCGCTTGGCGTGTTTCTTCAGCAAGATGGCGTACTGAGCCATCAGGGTGTGGCTCACGAATCCGAGCAGGATCCCCAGTCCGGTCAGCGAAGTCGTGTAGGGCACGATGGCCGCCAGGGGAGTGCCGGTCACCAAGACCGCCTGGGCGAGTCGGCTCAGAAGTCCGATGAGGCTGACCCCGATCCCGAGGCCGACCAAGAAACGCCCTCGACTCACACGGCCCCACGAGAAGTGTAGGCCGCCGAGGAGGACGAAGACTCCCCCGAAATACGTCGTGAAACCGAGGATGACCAGGGTGACGATGAGGATCAGAAAGCCGGGATTGTTCAGGGCGCCCGACGGCACGATGTATTTCTGGTACACGCTCTGGATGTCCTGGTTCGCGAGTTCTCCCGCGAGAAGAAGCGAGGCGGACAGGACGGCGAGTGCGACGGCGTCGCGATGGCGAATCTGGCGCATCCGCCACCACGAGCGGGGCTTCGCCTTCGCTTTCGCCATGGACGGTGGACGACGCGTCGAGGGATACTTATGCCCTCCCCTTCCGGTATCGGGCCCGATGCCGCCACGCCAGTTCTTAAGTAGCGCCGCGCCGTTCGAAACCGACGGAGATGTTTTGCGTCGAGTGCGGAGCGGAAGGGCCGACCTACCAAGGCCTCTGCGCCCGGGACTTCCTGAAGAAGCATCCGGTCGTAGCGCCTCCGGACGTCCTCGACCTGGATCGATGCACCTCCTGCGGCTCGTTCCGGCTCGCGTCGGGCTGGTCCAAGATCGACCGCGAGCTCGCGCTCGCAGGGCTCCTGCGTGAGAACATCCGGAAGCTCCCGCCGTGGGAACGCGTGACCTTCACGCATGTCGCCCGTGAAGAGGACGCGAACAACCTCTCGCTGACCGTCAAGGCGCTCGGGCGATTCGAGGCCCTCCAATCGGTCCAGGACTTCCGGGTGCGCGTGCGAATCAAACCGACCCTGTGCGATTCGTGTCAGAAGCAGCGGAGCCGGTATTTCGAAGGGGTCCTCCAGGTGCGCGGGGACGGCCGCGAACTCACGCCGCAGGAAATCCGCGGGGTACGGACCTTTGTCCTCGCGCGCGTGGACCGCTCCGGAGATACGGGGGCTTTCATCTCGCGCATCGAGGACGTCCATGGAGGCCTCGACTTCTATCTGAGCACGAACGCCCTCGGCAAGACGCTCGCCCGCGAGGTCTCGGAGTCGTTCGGAGGGAGCGTTTCCTCGTCCCCGAAGCTGTTCGGCCAGAAGGAGGGCCGCGAGGTGTACCGGGTGACGTCCCTCGTCCGCCTCGGTGCGTTCCACGTCGGAGACGTCGTGCGACACAAGGGCGTCCTCGCCGAGGTGACGTCGGTCCAGCCGTTCGTGGTCCTTCGCGACCTGACGACCGGCGAAGCGCGGCGCTTCAAGCCGAAAGACGTGCGGACCGCGCGACGCGTCGATGCGGAGCGGTTTGAGGCGAAGATCGAACGCCTTGACAGCGGCCAAGTCGTCGCGATCCACCCGGAGTCGGAGGAAGCGAGGCCGGTGCGCCCGCGCCCCGAGGATCGGACCGCGCGAGCGGTCGTCGTCTGGACCCCGGAGGGCGCGTACCTGTCCAAGGTGCCGCCGGGGCCTTCGAAGGCTTAAAGGGCGCCGGGACTTTGTCGATGCAAATGAAGGTGGCCCTGGGCTGTCGGGCCCTGGACGACCTCCTGGGCGGGGGAGTCGAGGAAGGATGCATCACGCTCCTGCACGGGGAGGCCGGGAGCGGCAAGACGAATTTCTGCTTGCAGCTCGCACGGAACGTCGTGCGGGCGGGACACAAGGTGATCTACATCGACACGGAGGGCGTGTCGCTCGATCGCCTCCAGCAGATTTGCGGTGACGATTTCGATGTCGTCGTGAAGAACATCCTCTTCTCCGAACCGTACAGCTTCGAGGAACAGGAGAAGCTGATCGACAAGGCGGTCAAGCTGGCGGACGGCAATGCCGAGGTCGGACTCATCGTGATCGACAGCATCACGATGCACTATCGCCTCACGATGCGGGACGAGACCCGGAGGGACGAGCGATACGGACTCACCCGACAGATTGCGAAGCTCCTCCGTGCATCCCGCGTCCGGGGCATCCCGGTCGTCGTGACGTCGCAGGTGTACACGGACATCGACACGGGCCTGTACATGCCGCTCGGCGGTCACATGCTCAGTCACAACGCGAAGACGATCGTGCGCCTCGAGCGGACCGGGGTCAGCACGCGGGCCGCGGTCCTCATGAAGCATCGACACCTCGAAGAAGGCGCCCACGCGGCGTTCCGGATTACGGCCCACGGGCTCGAGGACTAGCGCAAGCGGCTGCGTTGTGCGTCGAGGAGCGCTTCAAGCAACCGTCGGGCCTCGAGGTCTTTCGAAGGGAGCCGTTCGAGGGCTCGCCTCGCTGCGACGAGATGATCGGCGATGCGCGTTTCCATCGTGGGGAGGACGCGCTCGCGGAGGAGCTCCCGGACGCTCCGTAGATCGCTTCTGGTCGTGCGTGGGCCGCGTCCGTACGCGCGAAGGAAAGCCCCACGGTCCTTGGCAGCGAGTCGTTGGATCGCGAGGACGAAGAGCCGTGTTCGCTTCCCCTGCCGGATGTCCCCCTCGGCCGATCCACCGATTCGAGACTCGACGACGCCGGCCCCGAGAAGGTCGTCGCGATCTTGGAATGCAATCGCGAAGTGTCGCGCGAATGTTTCGAGCGCCGCGCTGTCTTCGGACGACGCACGGGCCGCGATCGCCGCGGTCGCGGCGGCGCCCAAGTAGAGGCGAGCCGTCTTCGCCTCGCTCATCCTCACATAGTCCGCCTCGGGGATTCGATTCGCCCGCTCAAAGTCGATGTCGAGTCCTTGGCCATCGCTGAGAATCAGGTCGACTTGGGTCAACTCCGAGAGGAGCTCGAGCCGGACGGATGGATGGAGGTCCGTGGCGCCCTCAATGGCCCGCTCCGCAAGCGATCGGATGCGTAGCGCGTCGAGGATCGCCTGGGACACCCCGTATCGATGGCGCTGGGTCCGAAAGACCACGGCGGGGCGGTCTGCACCGGGGCCGCGATACAGCTTCGCATCCGTGGCCCACGCGCTGGCGAGCGTTCGTCTCCGGACGTCCTCGTCCATGATGTCGTCCAGGAACAAGGTGTACAGATGGTACCATTCGAGCCACGTCGCGGCACGCTCGAGGCCGCGGGACGGTGCCTCTCCCGTCAGGAGTTGATATCCGGCGAGGGCGAGGGCGTACCGATACCGCTTTCCCGCCGTGAAGAGTCGCGAGTTGTCCCGCATCGTCCGGCTCGATGGGAATGCACCGACCGGATGTTCCGCTGCGAACTCCTCCCAAATCGCCTGGATGTGGGCATTCGATCGGTCGCGGTATGGTTTCAGGAGGGATTCGAGTCGGTCCTCCGCAGACGAGGTCGCAAGGGCCGACATCGCTCACGCCTCTCCAGCCTCGAGCCAGCTCGCGGTCGGAGGACTCACAATGACGGGACGATCCTGCAACGCGGCGATCGACGTCGAACCGGTGAGGAACATCGCCGCCTTCAGTTCCTCGACGACGGCGCGGAGCTCTTGAATCGCGGCATCCGCGGAGACCCTCGCGGCCTCGAGCATCGGCTTCGCCATCCCGGCCATCGTGGCCCCCAGCGCGATCCCTTTCGCGACATCGAGGCCGCTTCGCACGCCGCCCGTCGCCACGAGCGGCAATCCGACGTCCGCCAAGAGGAGCGACGCCGGCGTCGGGATTCCCCAATTCCAGAACGTCGCGCCGAGGCGCTCCTTCAGGCTCGCGGCCTCTTTCCGCGCGCGGTAGTGCTCAACCGCCGAGAACGAGGTTCCGCCGAGCCCACCGACATCGATAGCACGGGCGCCGGCGGCTTTCAGCTTCTGCGCCGTTTCCCGGGAGATGCCGGCGCCGGTCTCCTTCGCCATCAACGGAAACTTGGAGGCCAATGCCTTGATCGCGGCGAGGCAGCCTTTCGCGCGTCGATCGCCTTCGGGCTGCACGACCTCTTGGAGGAAATTGAGGTGGACGATCAGCGCGTCCGCCTTGATCATCTGCATCGCCTTCCGCGCGTCGGCGACCCCGTACGCACGCTTGCCTTCCTGCGGCACGAGCTGGGGAGCCCCGAGGTTCGCGAAGACGAGCGGGACCCCGTAATCCTTGACGACGGAATAGGTTGGCTCGAGATCCGGCTTCTCCAACGCCGCACGCTGCGACCCGACCCCCATCGCGACGCCGACTTCGGAGGCCGCTTTCGCGAGGTTCGCGTTGATCTCCTTCCCCATCCCGAACCCGCCGGTCATCGACGAGATGATCAGGGGCGCCTCGAGGCGCTTGCCGAAGAACTTCACGCTCACGTCGACGTCGTCGAGGTCGATCTCCGGGAGCGCTGTGTGGACGAGCCGGACATCGTTCCAGTAGTTGTACTCCGCGGAGACGTTCTCCTGGAGGATGATGTTGACATGTTCCGCCTTGCGCTGCTCCGTCTTGGAGGGCTCGGCCATCTCAAGGACCTCGGCTGACGCGGGTGCCGACGACGTGCCGGCCCCGGAGGGCATCCCGGACACGGTTCTTTACATTACCGTTGACGATCCAACATTCGTCGACGTGATCGGCGATCTCGAACATCCGACGCACTTTCCCCTCGATGCTGCCCGTGACGTCGGTCCTCGAAGCCGCGCGGAACTTGACCTGCGGGAGGTCCGAGGGCTTGACCGCTTCGAGCAACCGCGCGCTCTTGTGCGTCTTGGGATCCGCCGTGAAGAGGCCGTCCACGTCCGCCACGAACAGCGCCCGCTCGGGTCGGAACGCGCGCGCGAGTTCGAGCATTAACAGGTCGCCGGAGCAAATCGAGAACCCACGGCGCAGGTCCCGCACGACATCTCCGAAGGTGACCGGGGTGAAGGACATCGAGGAGAACTCGAGGAACGGCGTGAGGTCGATCGACGACACGCGGCCGTCGTCGAGGCTGAGGACCGCGGACGGAGGGATCGGGACGGCGGCCAAGCCCGCCGCGATCAGCGCGTCGACGACGAGGCCGTCGAGAGCCTTCACGTCCGCTTGGACGCGAGCGGCCGCGCCACGCTTCGCGCGCGTCGCGCCTCCCTCGTTCAGCCGGTGCTTCCTCGCGAGGATGTGCCCGTAGGAGCCGGCGCCATGGACGACGAGGAGCGGTGCGCGTGCCGCCGCGAGCTCCCGCGCAAGCCGACGGATCGCGGTCCGACGTGGGGACCGGAGGCGGCCCTTGTCCGTCAGGACGCTCCCGCCGAGCTTCACGAGCAGCATGATGGGCGGGCCACACCTAGCGCTGCTCTTAATATGTTTCCTGAAATCCGAATCGCAAGTTTCTTCCGCGTGGACCGTCTGGGAGACTTGTCGGGTGATGGAGATCCGATCCACCAAGGCGGCGGGCATCGCCCTCACGATCGCCGGGGCCTTGACATTCTTCGGCGGCCTCATTCTCGCGACGACGTACATCTTCCCGGAGATTGAGCAGGTTTCCGGAGACTTCGTCTTGATCAGCCAGAACCGATGGACCCTACCCGCCTTGATCGGCGGAGCGGCCATGGCCGTCTTGGGCCTCTTGATGATTTTCGGACGACGGCCTCGATGGCGCAAGACCGCCGGGGTCCCTCTTCCGACCGCATCGAAATCGCCCACCCCCGCCAAGGATTAAATAGCGCTCGCTCCTTCGAGCGCCCCTCGGACCATGACTCGCAAACCCGGAAGCATGTATCGCGAGATCCGCGGTCAGGCGTACGCCCGCAAGGAGTACATGGGCGGCGTCCCTCAAATCCGAATCAGCCAATTCGACATCGGCGATCCACGGACGAAGTTCCCGGTGAAGATCCATCTCGTCGCCGCGGAGGCGTGCCAGATCCGGCACATCGCCCTCGAGGCCGCGCGGATCTCGGCGAACCGGTACATCGCGAAGAAGGCCGGGAACGCGTACCACCTCAAGCTCCGCCTCTATCCGCACAACGTGCTCCGCGAGAACAAGATCGCGACCGGGGCCGGGGCGGACCGCATTTCGGAAGGCATGCGCGCCGCGTTCGGAGCACCCGTCGGCACGGCCGCGCGGGTGAAGCCGGGCACGAAGGTCTTCACGATCTCGACGACCGAGGACCACGTGGATGACGCGAAAGAGGCCCTCCGGAAAGGTGGCGTGAAACTTCCGACGCCGTGGCGGCTCGAGATCGAACGCGAAAAGGAACGCTAGGACGCCGAGGGACATCTTTTTCCGCGCGTCCGTGTGTCTGTCGAGATCCATGGGCGAAACGGACCGGCTCCTCGAAGTGATTCGAGGACGGAACTCGAAGACGGTCGGTCTGCAATTCCCGGTCGGTTTGCGCACGAAGGCTGTGGAGCTCGCGCAGGAGATCGAAGCGAAGGCCGGCGTCACGTGCCTTGTCTCGGCGGACCCCTCGTTCGGCGCGTGCGATGTGGCGGACATGCCCGTGGACCTCATCGTCCATCTCGGGCATGCGCCGATGCCGCATCTCCGATACAACCGCGTCTTCTTCTTTGACCTCCCGGGACCTCCGCTCGGCTCGATGGCCTTCATCGACGCGGCCGAGCCGATGCTCCCGAAACGGGTCGGGCTCCTGACCACGACCCAATTCCGCGGGTGGCTCCCGGCCATCCAAGCATACCTGGAGAAGAAGGGCCATGTGATCCGCATCGGGGAACCGGACCGGCGGGTCGCCTACGCCGGTCAGCTCCTCGGGTGCGACTACCACACGGCGACGGTCGTGGAAGGCGACGTCGACGGCTACCTCTACATCGGCACGGGAGACTTTCACCCGCTCGGCGTCGCGATCCTCGTCGACAAGCCGGTGATCATCGCCGACCCCGAGCGCGGGACCGCAAGGGACCTCAGGGAAGTGCGAGACCGAATCCTCCGACAGCGGCATGCCGCGATCGCCCGCGCCCAAGATGCCAACGTCTTCGGGATCATCGTGTCGAAGAAAATCGGTCAGGCGCGGATGGAGATGGCCACGGAATTGAAGGCCCTAGCCGAGAAACACGGCAGGCAGGCGAACCTGTTCCTCATGGACCTCGTCGCCCCGGAACTCCTCGAGGGTTACCGCGTCGATGCGTGGGTCAACACGGCCTGTCCCCGGATCGCGATCGAGGACATCCTGCAATACAAGCAGCCGATGCTCACGCCGCAAGAGTTCGAGATCGTGCTCGGGGAGCGGACGTGGGACGACTACGTGCTCGACGAGATCCGGGCTTAGCCATTCATCACCACAATTCCTATCATTGTTCGACGGAGTCGGATTTCGCCGCCACAGAGGCGGCCGGACTACGATGACCCGCGGATCATCGCCAGCGACGCCGACCGGAGACGCTGCAGCTCGGCCATCGCTCGTTCATAGTATCCTTCGCAACGCCGGGCCGCTTCCGCGATCGAGCGCGAGGACCTCGCGGGTCCGATGTACTCCTTGACCTGCACCCGGAATCGCCCTTTGGTCTCGTAGTGCCAGAAGTACAGATACGCTCGCCTGCGGACTGTGAGAAGGTACACGCCACATCCAACTTGCATGGGCGCTCCTAGGATGTTATGGTTATTTAACTATAACGACCAGGTCTGCGAAAGAGGACGAAAAGGGCTTAGCCGTGGAGAGTTCTTGCCTGACGGGATGGAGCCGCCGAAGCCAGAAGGGATGCCGCGGAGGAAGCGTCGGGTCATCCTGGTGATCGCGGTTTCGGCGATCGTCGTCGCAGCCGGATTCCTGGTCTGGGAGGTGTTCGTTCGGCCTCGATCCCTCGCGGAGGTCTACGGCTTCGACCACTGGAGTCCGGGAAGTACCGTCACCGTCGTGGGGACGATTACGAGCATCGAACGACAGAACACCAGCTACGGGCCCGCGGTGTATCTGGGACTCGATGGCGGGCCCGGCTGTGCAGGCGTGCCGAGCGTTGCCGGCGACCCGACCGCGAAGTACGCGATCGGCGCCCGATTCCAGACGACCCTCCACTTCCAACGATACACGATTAACGGAGACCCGGCGGTATCCGCTCCGGAACTTCAGTGTCCGTTCCCGTCGGGGCTGCGGGCGATCGGCACGGTCCTGGATGCCGGGAGCCTCTATGCCGGACGGCTCTTCCTCGTCTACAACGGCACCGAGTCAAATGGCACCGTCCACTACGAAATCGTCACGGCTAACGGAGCGGCCTACCCACCGGACACGCTCCCCGCCACGCTCCGCAAGTCCACACCGCTCCAGGGATCGGACCCGATCCTCCCCGCCGGCGCCCCCATCGATTCGTTCGCGCGCTGGATCGATTTCGGTGGACTGCAATATCTCGGCGCGCTCGGAGCATACTCGGAGTTTCCGATCGTTGACGAAATGAGTTCCCTGGCGGCCGGCATCTCCCGGAACGGTTCGCTTCGATTCGTCGACGCGAACCGCAACGGACTCGTGGACGACGGCGACCGCCTGGACGTCAACCTGGCTGCGACGGGTTCGTCGACTACGTGGGACACGTACCAGCTCATCATCGGCGGCCTCTTCGCGGCGCCGGAGACCTATGTGGCCTGCACGCGTTTCATCCTGAACGGTCCGATGGGACCGTTCGACATCCCGTTGCCCGAGAGACGCGACTCCCATGTGAAACTGCGCTACCCCGGGGACACCTTCGGGACGACGTTTACCTCGAGGATCGACGTGCGCCCCGGATTTGGACCCGCCCCTGCGATTTCGGACGTCCGCTTCTTCGTGCAGGCCGGCGGCTCATCTGGGAACGGGACCCTCTCCAACCTGCCGATCAGCCTGAGCAACGGAGTCTCGCTCTCCCTCACGGACGCGAACGGAAACGGCCGGCTCGATTCCGGCGATATGTTCCGTGCCGCCGGCTTATCGAACCGGACCTCAGTGACCTTGAGTCTGGCCCAGGACAATGCGAGCGTCGGAGACATCTCCTGGGTCGTCGGCTACGGCGAGCCGATCGGGCGGGTTCCGACGCTCACCTTCACCACCCAGGGAACGAACCCGTGGCACGCGACCGCGAACCCTTCGTTCTGGAGTCCCGAGCTCGCCCTGAACCGGACCCTGCATGCGTCACTCCTAGAGAACGGAATCGCGGTGTTGACGAACGTCTCCCTCGCGAGCGGGACTCTCGGGACGTTCGCGAACGGCACCCTCGCGCTCACCGACTCGGATGGCGACGGAAGTCTTTCTAGGGGGGACGTCTTCACGGTGACCGGCACCGGCACTAACCGGTACGAGCTCGACATCTCCCTGCTCTACGGATCCTCGTGGCCGATCTACTTCTGAACCGTGCAACGCCCTTTGCAATTTGGCGTCCCAAGGCGGAAGAGAGATAACGGCCCCGTCCGCTCGCGGTCGCGGAGCTGGATCGAATGCCCTTCGCCATCGAGGGGATTGTCTGGTATTCGCAAGACCTGGATCGAGCGAGGGCGTTTTACCGAGACGTCCTCGGCCTGCCGCTCCTCCTCGACGAAGGCCACGTCATCCATTTCGACGCGGGTACGGTTCGGCTGGCGATCCATCGATGCCCGCCCGGAGAGGGTCGAGAGGCCCTCGAAGGTTTCCTCGTTTTCGGCGTGGACGATATCGTCGCAACGTACGAGGAATTGAGCAAACGCGGAGCGGTGTTCCTGGGAGCTCCCGCACAGCGGCCGTACGGTCGGGTGGCCTACCTTCACGATCCGGAAGGACATGAGATCGGTCTGTTGGAGGAACCTCGTCGAGGGACGGAAGGCCATCAACGTGTGGCCCCGCTCGTCGATCGATACGAGCGCGTGATCGAGAAGCTCGCCGGATGAAATCGCGACTCGCAACACCTTTACCTTCCGCGTGCATCCCCAACACGATGGTGGAGACCGCGGTGGTCCTCCTGTCCGGCGGGATGGATTCGGCGACCGCCCTCGCGCTGACGATCAAGGAGGGCCATCGAGTCATCAGCCTCACGTTCGACTATGGCCAACGTCATCGGAAAGAGATTGACGCGGCCGAGCGGATTGCGAAGCATTTCCGAGTCCCGGACCGCAGGACCATGACGATCGACCTCTCCGCGATTGGCGGGTCGGCCCTGACGGACGCGCGAATCCGTGTACCCGAGCAACGACGGCTCGAGGAAATCGGACGCGGCATCCCGGTCACCTACGTCCCCGCCCGGAACACGATCTTCCTGGCCTATGCCTTGGGCCTGGCGGAGGCGACCGCCGCGAAGGCGATCGTGATCGCGGCCAACCAAGTCGACTACTCGGGATACCCGGACTGCCGCCCGGAGTACTACGCCGCATTCCGGGAAGTCGCCCGCCTCGGCACGAAGCGGGGCGCCGAAGGAGACGTCATCGAGATCCACACACCCCTGATCCGCATGTCCAAGGCGGACATCGTCCGGAGAGGGGAGGAGCTCGGGGTCCCCTGGGAGCTCACGTGGTCGTGCTATCTCGGCGGTGCAACGGCATGCGGCGTCTGCGACTCCTGTCAACTCCGGCTCAGAGGATTCCGCGAAGCCGGGGTGTCGGATCCGTCGCCGTACGCCTCGCGACGTAGGCGCGCCGCGAACGCTTAATAGTCCGCCGGCGCATCGGAAGCCCGATGGAGGCCCAGGCCACCGTCGCCTCGCGCAAGGGGAAAGAGTTCCTCCTGAGCGAATGCTACGTCTCAGTCCAGGGGGAGAGCTCCTTGGTCGGCCTCCCGACGATCTTCGTCCGACTGTACACCTGCAACCTGCGCTGTCGCTGGTGCGACTCGATGCACGCGGTCGAGGGCGGGGATTTCACGCGGATGGGCGTCGACGCGACGGTGAAGAAGATCCTACGCCTCGCGGGCGACCTTCAGTCCGATGCTCGCGGGATTCGGAACCTGTGCTGGACCGGCGGCGAACCGTTGCTCCAGGGCGAGTCGATCGCCCGCGCCATCGAACGCCTTCCGGAAACCTTTGTCCACTCGATCGAGACGGACGGAGAGATTGACCTATCGACCTTCGACGCGCTCGTGCCGGACGAACGGGCATCCGGTCGCGTGCGGTACGTGATGGACGTCAAGTGTCCCGGCTCCGGGATGGTCGCGAACAAGGCGTACGCGAACCTCGAGCGCCTCCGAGAACACGACGAAGTGAAGTTCGTCCTCCTCGACCGCGCGGATTACGAATTCGCGAGAAGCGTCCTGTCGAAGGTCGACACGCGGGCGCGGACCGTCCTCTTCTCTCCCGCGACGCCAGCGCACAAGGTCTCGCATGGACTGGACCCCGGACAGCTCGCGTCGTGGATCCTCGACGAGCGCTTGCCCGTTCGGCTCCAGCTCCAGCTGCACAAGTTGATCTGGCCCGGCCGTGAGCGCGGAATCTAGGCGGGCCACGGAGAAGCTTCATCCGGCATCCGCCTTTTCCTTCGTGTGCGCTACGAGGAAATCGATCACACCGCGGACGTCGGGATTCGCGCATATGGCCGGACCGTGGACGAACTGTTCGCGAACGCGGCGGAAGGGATGTTCAGCTTCATCGCGGACCTGTCGAGGGTGAAGCCGGTCGGAGAAGTCGAGGTCCGCCTGGAGGCGGACGACCTGCCGACGCTCCTCCTCCGGTGGCTGTCGGAACTCCTCTACGTCCACGAGACGCAGCGACTCCTGTTCTCCTCGTTCGAGGTGAACGTCGTCGGGATGTCCTTGGAGGGCCGGGTCCGAGGTGAGGCGATCGACAAGAAACGGCACGAGCTGAAGCTCGCGATCAAGGCCGTGACGCGACACGGACTGACGGTGGACCCGGAGAAGGGGATCGCCGAGGTCATCTTCGACATCTAGGGCGGACCATGGCGATCAAGGGCGTGACGTTTGACTGGTGGGGGACGGTCGTGGAGATCCCGGCGGTTCGAGACATCTACGACGAAACGATGCGTGAGATCCGCGTCGACCGGGCCGCGGAAGCCCTCAAGGCCGCGGGCCTCCCTGTGAGTCGAACGCTTCTGTGTAGCGCGTACGACGCTCAGACGGACCTCCTCCTTCGGACCTGGAACGACCTCCGAGATTTGTCGGTGGAGGAACAGACTCGGGCCTACCTCGGGCTTCTCGGAGTGGGAGAGGGCCGAGAGGATCTTATTCGGGCCCTTCAGGACGCTTTCGGCTCTGCAATCGAGGCCCGACTCCCGGCTCTGTATCCGGACATCGGGGAGACGTTGCGCGCCCTCCGAGACCGAGGATACCATACGGGCCTCATCTCGAACACCGGCCGGACCGGGGGTCGTTTCCTTCGTCCCGTCCAAGACCGCCTCGGGATCGGCGGATCCTTGGATGTCCGGATTTTCTCCGACGAGGTCGGCGTCCGGAAACCGGATCGGGCGATTTTCCAGACCGCTCTCGACAAACTCTCCCTTGCCGCGGAGGAGATCGTCCATGTGGGGGACGATGTCGTCGCCGACATCGCCGGAGCGAAGTCGATCGGCATGCGGGCGGTGTGGTTCAACACGGGATTCTGGAAAGACGCGAAGGCGAATCGGGCCGATGCGGAGATCCACGGGCATGCCGAACTCCCGCGGCTCCTGGAGAAATGGCGATGAAGGCGACCGCGGTGGCTCATCCGATCCAGGGTCTCATCAAGTACCATGGCCTCGCCGACCCCGTCCTCCGCCTCCCCTTCCACGATTCGATCAGCGTCTGCACGGCGCCGCTGACCAGCCGGACGACGCTCGAGTTCGGCGGAGTCGCCCGGGACACCGCGACGATCGACGGGCGGGACGTGAACGCGCGGGACATGGAGCGCATCCGTGCCGTCGTCGACGTAATCCGCGGCCGCGCCTCGCTCTCCCAGCCGTTCCGCATGGCGAGCGTGAACGATTTCCCGTCGAACATCGGGCTGGGCGCCAGCGCCTCCGGATTCGCGGCGCTCGCGACCGCGGCGGCCCACGCCGCGGGCCTCCGCCTACCACCCGAGGAGATCTCCCGCTTCGCCCGTCGGGGCGCGGGATCCGCGAGCCGGTCCGTGACCGGCGGGTTCAGCAAGTGGAAGATGGGGCTGACCGACGAGGATTCGTACGCGGTCCAGCTGGCCGGGGTCGACCTGCCGATGGCGATGATCGTCGCGCTCGTGCCGGCATTCAAGCAGACGGACGACGCGCACCGGGAGGCGCTCACCTCGCCGTTCTTCCACGCGCGGCTCGCCGAGATGCCCCGCCTGATCGCGGAGATGGAGCTCGCGATCCGGAAACGGGACATCGGAGGGATCTGCGCGCTCGCGGAACGCGACACGCTCATGCTCCACGGAATCACGATGACGGGCACCGGCGAGATGGTGCTCTGGCAACCGGATACCCTCCGGGTCATCCTCGCGGTCCGCCGGATGCGGGAGGCCGGGGTCCCCGCCTTCTTCTCGATCGACACCGGGGCGACCGTCTACGTGAACACGTTCCCGGATCGCGCCGACGACGTGCGCAAGGCGATCGCGGACCTCGGGATCCGGACGATCCCCTGCGACGTCGGCGGCCCTGCCCGGATCACGGACGACCACGTGTTCTGAGGCCTCCCGGCGGACGACCGGAAGGTCAAGCGCGCGGCGTCCGACAAGTTCTATCGGATGGCATTTATTTAATTATGAAATGATATAATTCCGGGTCACAGGCGGAGCCGGGTGCGGCCCACCGGTCCGGCCACGACCATCGAGCTCGCGGACGCCAGGAAGTACTTCCGCGCGACGTCCCGGACCCGCTCCTCCGTCAGATCCGCGATCACGTCGGGGTAGCGCTCCAGGAAGTCCATGCCGAGGCCGTAGTATTCCATCCGGTGCAACTCGGACGCGACCTCCGCGTTCCGCTCGAGCGACACGATCAGCGAACTGACCTGGTTGTCCTTCCCGTCCCGGATCTCGTCCCGCGTGAAGGGCTCCGTCCGGAGGCGGTCCATCTCGCCTCGGATCGACTCGATCGCCTTCCCGAGGTTCGCCGGATTCACGCCCGCCGAGATCGACCACATCCCGCCCGCCGTGCGCGCGTCGAGGCTCGAGAACGCGTAGTAGGCGAGGCCTTGCTCGTCCCGCAGGTTCCGCCCGAGGCGGCCGTACAGCCCGATCCGCCCGAACAGGAGGTTCGCCAGGTTGAGCGCATAGTAGTCCGCGTGCGGGCGGGGGACACCCGGCGCGCCGATCGCGATGTCGACCTGCGTCTTGTGCGGCATCGGGATCCATCCCGTCCCGGGCCGATGGGGCGGCGGGGGCGGGATCGCGGGCGGTCCGCCTTCGTCGCCGCGGAGTCGCGACAGCGGGGTGGCGATCGCGTCGTCGAGGAGGGTCCGGTCCACGTCGCCCGTCGCGGCGAGGATGAGGCCCTCCGGGCCCACGTGGGCCTCGTGGAACGACACGATGTCCGCGCGCCGGATCCGGCGGATCCGGGATTCGCTCCCCTTCGGGTCCCGCCCGTACGGGTGGTCCTTCGGGAAGACGAGCCGGGCGAGTTCGCGGAACGCCCGGGCGCGCGTGTCGTCCGCCTCCATGCGGACGTCATTCAGGAGTTCGCCGCGGACGCGTTCGATCTCCTTCGCCGGGAACGTGGGGCGGGCGAGGCACTCGACGAGGATGCGGACGGTCTCCGCCGCCGTCTCGCGCGTGCACCGCCCCTGGAACGTGAGGACCTCCTCGCCCCCGTGGAACTCGAGCGTCGCCCCGATCCCCTCGAGGCGGTCCGCGAGCTTCGCCGCGCTCATCGTGCGCGTGCCGCTCAACAGCAGGCGCGACGTGAACTCGGCCACGCCCTGGTCGGAGCCCTCCGCCGCGACCCCGGCGGGGACGCTCCCGCGGAACGCGATGAACGGGTTCGACGGCAAGGCGTGCGACAGGAGGACGGCGCCGTTCTCGAGGACGGTCCGGTCCGGCAGGTTCACGCCGGGACCTCCTGGGCGTGGAAGCGGACGACGGTCCGGTGGTCGTCGACGAGGTACGTCCGGGCGACCGCCCGGATCTGCTCCGCGCGGACGTTCTCGATCTTCGCGAGGAGCGCCTCCCCGAAATCCCAGGAGCCGAGGCCTTCGCCCGCGCTGAGGAGGATCCCCTGGAACGTGACGCCGTCTTGCTCGTACCGGGCCCAGGCGCGGACTTGCGCGCGAGCGCGCGCGAGCTCGGCCTTGGGCGGCGGGGCCTTCCGCAGCTTCTCGACCTCTCGATCGAGGACCGCCTCGACCCGGTCGAGGGACGCGCCGCGCGCGAGGGTCACGCTGGCGATCAGCAACGCGGGGTCGAGTTTCATCTCCTGCCGCACGCCGACGTCGGTCGCGAGGCGCGCGTCGACGAGCGCGCGGTACAGGCGGTTCGAACGCGGTTGCCAGTCGCCGGCCGCGAATGGCACGATGCCCCGCCAGCCGCCGAGGACCGTCGACAGGAGGACGAGCGCCGCGGTGTCCTCGTGGCTGGCGGCCGGGATGTGCCAGCCCGCGGAAAGGAGGTCCGCGGGGCCCGGGCGGTCGAGGTCGCTCCGCCGCTCCCCGTGCTGCTCCGGCTCGGCGAGGCGGAGCGGGTCCGGCGGCGTCTCCGGCTTCAGGGCCCCGAACGCCTCACGGACGTGCTGCATCGCGACCGCCGGGTCGAAGCCGCCGACGAGGACCAGGGAGGCGTTGTTCGGCGCGTAGTACCGGAGGTAGTGACGGTACAGAGGGTCCCGGTCGAGTGTCGCGAGGTCCTGCTTGTACCCGATCGCAGTCCAGTGGTACGGGTGGACATGGAAGGCGAGGCCCCAGAGCTCCTCCTCGACCGCGAACTCGGGCTGGTTCTCCGCGCCCTCCCGCTCGCTGATGACGACCGTCCGCTCGGCCTCGACCTCTTTCGGGTCGAACGCCGCATTCCGCATGCGCTCCGACTCGATCATCAGGGCCGTGTCCATCGCGCTCGCGGGGATCGTCTCGAAGTACATCGTGTAATCCGTGTCGGTGAAGGCGTTCATCTTGCCGCCGAGGCGGGAGATCATCTTGTCGATGTCCCCCTTGCCGAGTTTGCCGCCCCCTTTGAACAGCATGTGTTCGACCCAGTGGGTCGAGCCGGTCATGCCGGGGACCTCGTTGCGGGAGCCAATCCGGTAGACGACCCAGGTCGAGAGGGCCTTCGTGTCTGGGATCGGCCGGAGGATGACCTTCAGGCCGTTGTCCAGCGTCTCCACGCGGGTGGGCATCCGGCCGCTGGGAAGGCGGGCGGGCGATATCAAGTTGCCCGACGGACCGTTCCGCCCCTCTGCCCCGACCGAGCCGGAACGCCTGGTCTCACTTCATGGCCCCAGGAGCCGGAGGCCCTTTGGCGTTGAGCTTTTTCATTCGTTGGTATAGGTCTTCCCGGTAGGCAATCACCTGCTTCGGCAGGTGTCCGAAGAATCGTCCAGCCCGGCCTTGGTGCGTCCTCTTTCGGTGCTCGATGAACTGCTTTACGATTCGTGCGTTTCTCCGCTTAAGGCGAAGATGCGGCTCCACCGCGCGCAGGAGTGGCTCGACCCTTCGCCCCGTCCAGACTAGCTGATAGGAGTCCTTCCAACGAACGCTACGTCTCGGCTGGTACGTAATGACGCCACCGAACGTCCGCCGAAGATCTTCCAAGACGATTCGATTCGTGTTGCACACCTGAACCCTCGCTCCGTACTGGGGATTCCAGCCTGGGAAATGGTTCTTCGTGAGCCTCACGCTGCCCTCCGCATCGATGAAGCCCGCGAGGTACGCCGCCGACGGTATCGGAAGCTGGCGACTCTCGGCGGACACCCGTTGACGCCGTTGGGCTTGGGTCGGACCCTTCATATTGAGATTCTTGAGGCGCCGATAGAATGCCTCACGAATTCTCTGTTGTCTGTTGGACAGGGGGAGAAGCCGGCCGTATCGATCCCTCCTACGGCGACACGTACGAAGGTGGCGAAGGAATTGGAACAGTGTCGCCGCTTGCTTTGACTTGACCCTCAGATGTGGCGCAATTTCGGACAGGAATCTGGCGGCGGCGGCATTCGTCCAGATGAGCGCGTAGCTCCGCTTCCATCGAGGATTCCGCGAGGCCACGCTCGTCAGGATGCCGCCCCAACCCTCCCGGATCTCCGTGAGCACGGCTCGGTCGGTGTTGTAAATCGAAATTCTTACGCAGTATTCATACGAACGTCGCCGGGGTATCCGGTTCAGACATACCTGGGCTTCCCCGTCTACGAAGCCAGCGACATACTTCACAGAGGGAACGATGAAGAATATGAACTACGTCGAGCGTCAATCAAGAATTCGGCCAGGGGTCAGTGAAACTACTAGGCACGCCGGTCTCCTCCTTCCCCCTTCTGGGCACGAAATTTCGCACTTTCCAGGTCGAGCTCGAAGTCCTCTTCCTTCACTTCGCCAGGGGTGAAGACCTTGCCGGCCTCAAACTCCAGCTTCTTCTCGCTCTTCTTCCGCTTCTTCGGCTTTTCCTCAACTTGCTGTGGCATAGGGTGCCTCCATCTTCGTGGCGTAAGGATCGAGGAGATCGATTCGCCTGCGCGTCCCGTCGTTCACGATCAACATAGACCAATCGATCATCTCGATATTGAAGGTGTCGCATAGCTCCCTGCGTAGCGCCGCGCGGGTGTCCTTCGGCGGCTCCTGAATCGCCTTTTTGATAGCATCATCGTCCGTGATGCGATCGACCAAACCGGCGCGCTGCCGCTTGTAGAACAAGGACCGTTCCGCGCCGATTTCGGAGTATTGCTTGCACGCCATCATCTCGACGTCAGGCCCGGCCTTCTTCTCGCCCGCCTCCTGGATCGCGAACCACCGATCGAGCCATTCGATCCGGTGCGCGAGCTCCTTCGAGCGCCGGTTCTCGAGGCCGTCCAGGACCTCTTCGAACGTCCGCAACGCGCGGTGCTCCCAGTCGTCCACCGCGATCGACTCGATCTTCCCGAGGTAGTATCGCTGGATGTCGATCGGCGAGACGACGCGGCCGTCCTCCAGCTCGACCTTCCACTGCTCCGGATTCCGGATCTCGACGTTGTGCCACAGATCCCGGATCGGGTCCTTGAGCCGAGGTACGTCACTCAGCTTTCCATCTTCCATGAGCTGCAAAACGCCCGACGTGACAAAGTGGCGGAGCATTATCGCCGTCTCATTCATGAGCGCGTCGCCGACGATCACGTGCAGCCGTCGCCAGAGGCGGCCATCGGCATGGGGCTCGTCCCGGGTGTTCAGGATACCGGTGTCGTGCATCGTTTCCCCGCTGACCACCTGCGACGTCAGGAAGGCCATCGGCGAGAGCACGTATTTCCCGCGGACGATGTCGCCCGCCCCGGTGTAGATGATCCGCGTGGACAGGTGCGGGACGAGGTCGCGGACGTACTGACCGGGAAACGGCACGTCCCGGGAGACACAGTAGTTCTCGTGCGACCCGTACGACGTCCCGTCCGGCGACGTGTTGTTCTTGAACGCGTGGATCTTCATGTCGCCGGTATACTTCTCTTCCATGACGCGGCGGAGCCAGTCGAGGACCTTCTCCCCGGCCTTCTCCCATATGACGACATCGTGGAAGTTCGTCGTCTCCGCGGTGCTGACCTCGAAATGCCCGACGTCGTAGTAGACGCGCGAGCCGTTCGTGATGAACTCGCCGGCGAGGTGCAGGTCGGAATCCCGCAGGAGGTCGAGCGCCATCATGTGGGGGTCGAACCCCATCGTGCCCATCTTGCGGCAATAGAGCGTGTACTCGTGCTCGGTCCCCTGGACCATCTTCCTCATGCGTCACCCGACCATCGGGTCCGCACCGGTCCGGAAGACCTCCCGCTGGCGCTTCTCGTACACGTACATCTCCGTGATCGCGTGCTCCTTGCTCTCCTCGTCAATCGCCATCTCGAGGTCCTTCATCGTGAGACCTTCCTTCTTCCGCTCCGTCTTCTTGAGCAGGATGACCCGCTTCACGAAGTTCTTCTTCGCGGTCGTCACGATCGCCTCGATGATGGCGCCGGAGATGATGTCCTTCCGCTTCACGGTCTTGATCGCCTCTTTCGCCTCGGCGTCGAGCTTGACCTTGACCCACTTATTCTCCCCGTAGAGTTCATCGAGGACGAAGCGGCGCAGAGCGTCGACCGCCTCCTTGTGGCCTCCGTACATCTCGTCGAGGCTCTCCGCGGTCGGCAGGTCCTCGTTCAGGTAGATCCGAAGGATCTCCTCAGCCGCCTTGCGGTCCGGACGCGGGATCTCGATGATCTCGTCGAAGCGCCCCGGCCTCAAGAGGGCCGGGTCCACGAGGTCCGCGCGGTTCGTCGCGCCGATCACGAAGACGTCGTGGAGCTCGACGAGTCCGTCCATCTCGCTCAGGATCTGCGCGATGATGTTCTTGTGGACGCCGGATGTGTCCATCATGCCGCGGACCGTGAAGAGAGCCTCGATCTCGTCGAAGAAGACGATGCTCGGCTTCTTCTCGTGCGCCTGACGGAAGATCTCCTTGATGATGCGCTCGCTCTCCCCGACCCACTTCGAGAGGACGTCCGCGATGCTGACGTTGAAGAAGGTCATGTCGTTCTCCGTCGCGATCGCCTTCACGAGCAGCGTCTTGCCGCAACCCGGGGGACCGTAGAGCAAGATCCCGCGCGGCGCCTGGAGGGAGATCTGCGCGAACAGCTTCGCCTCCTGGTACGGGAGCACGACGACGTCCTTGATGCGCTCGATCGCCTCCATGAGCCCGCCGATCTCGCCGTACGTCACGTTCGGCTTCTCGCCGAGGAGGAGGGACTTGACCTCGAGGTTCGGGAGGATGTCGAGGACCTCCATCGTCGGAGGCAGGACGCCGATCTGGAATCCGGGCTTGAGCTTCTTGAAGACGTTCTTGTCGCAATCGATCAGCCGCTTCTCCATGTCCCCTTCCACGGAGATCACGAGCTTGCCGTCCAGCATGTCGACGACCTTCGCGATCACGCCCTCGTTGCGCACCGCGCTGCCTTCCACGATCGCGTACGTCTGCGGGTGCACCCAGACGTATTGGCCGACGCCGAGCTGCGACTTGTCGACCAAGCCGGTCGAGACCTTGAGCAGTTCGGTCGCGCGCGCGACGACAACCTGGTTCCCGTCGAGGTCGGGACCTTCCTTGCGGACGACGTACGCGTAGAGGAGCGGCGGTTGCTTGATCTTGTTGAACTTGTCCTCGTAGGCTTTCAGGCGGTACTCCCGTTCCTCGATCTCGTAGCGGAAGGAGTGAAGGTCGCGCTCGTACTGCCGACGGAGGCGATCCATCTTCTCCTCGAACTCGTCTCGGACTTCTTCCGCCGACTTCGACACCTTTCCGTCGCCCTCGTCACTCGCCATTTTTGGATCACCGCGGGCTTGCGCACGCGAGTCGTTCAGGACGCGACGGCATCCGCTCTCGGGACGCGAGTCTGTGGAACAAGCTGCCGCCTCGTCCCATCCCTTGTTAGAAAGTGGCATCCGGAATTAAAGCTTTTGTTATCGGTACTGAAGATGGGACAATCCTGCGACGCGTGCGAAAATCGTCGCGTCCTCCCGGAGGAACGTGATCGCGCGTCGCGACTCGCACGCGGTTTCTTGTTGTAGCGAACGGACTCACAGAAATACAGAGCGCGCACGCTCGCATCGTGCGCCCGATGTCCTTACGTGTAGCTGCCCTGGATCAATTTCTTGATGTACGGGGTGAGGACCCGCGCGAGGCCCATGTCCCCGTCCCAGTCTTCGATCTGGTCCCAGTGATGATCTTCCATGTCCTTGATGCATCGCTCGATCTGGCTGGTCCAGCTCTGCGAGCCGTCGCCTTCGATCCGAGCCGCGAGCACGAGCCACTTGCCGCGGCCGATCAGGATGTGCATGTGGCCGACCGTCATCTCGTTTAGGTCGGCGTAGTCGTCCCCGCGGAGAGCGTCCTTGACGAACGCCTGCACCGCCGTGAGCATGCCGCTCAAGATGTCCGTGTCGACGTCGGGTCTGAGCCGTCGGGTCTCGTGCTTGATCAACAGGCCGTCCTTGTGATTGAGGAGGAACACATCCTCGAGGATCGCGTCGCTCGACTTCGCGGTCGTCGTTGGCGGCGGGGCGGCGGGCTTGGACGCCTCGGCCCCTCGTCGACGCAGGATGAGGAACGCGGCCGCGGCGACCGCCGCGCCGACGAGCACGAGGATCCACCAGAATTGCGCCAAGACGCCCGGGGCGGTCGCGAATTGGAAGGTCTTCGACTGCACCATCGTGTTCCCGGCGAGATCGCGTGCGGTCGGATCGATCACGACGAAGTAGGTCGCTCCGGAATCGAGGTCGCGCGCCGGGACGAACGTCATGACGCGGGAATCCGAACTCCACAAGAATGCGCCGTCCATCGCGGGCGTGATCGAGAACGCGGCCTCGACGGAGCTACGGTTCATGGGCTCGCTGAACGTCACGATGATCCAAGGCGTCAGGTTCGTGTTCGATCCGACGGGCCGAGAATCCGTCACGAACGGCGCCAAGACGTCAACAAGCGTCCACGTGTCGTTCGTCGCGGGCGCCGCTTCAACGTTCCCCGCGCGATCCCGCGCGATTGAACGGAAGGCATAGACATGAGCGCCTTGCCCCACGAATGTCGCGCCGGTCGCCGTCGTGTTCGTGTACCCCACGAGATCCGTCCAGGGATTCGTTCCATCTTTCCACTGAATGGCATATGCCGCGATATCCGTCGTGCCGACGACGGGGCCCCATGCAATCGCGAATTGGAGGGCGTTCTCGTATCTCGGTAACGTCGTGACGGCGGAATCGGGTGGCGTGACGTCCACGATCGTCCACGACTCGTTTCCGGTCACCGTTTCGGTGTTCCCCGCGTGGTCCGTGGCGACCGAGCGGAACTGGTACGTGTGGCCATCCTGGCCGGTGAACGATCCCGAGGTCGTCGCAGCCGTCGCCACGAGCCAGTCCGTCCAGCCGGCCCCGTTGTCATTCACTTGAACGTGGTAGGTCGAGACGTCCGTCGTCCCCTCGGTCGGTCCCCAGTAGACGGTGAAGGAGAGGGAGGCTTCGTACCTCGGCAGGGCCAGCGTGCGGGAGGTCGGAGCGATCGTATCGACCATCGTCCAGGTGTCGTTCGATGCCGGGGGGACCTCGACGTTGCCCGCGGCGTCCGTGGCGATCGACCGGAAGGCGTAGATCCCTTGGCCCGAGGCCGTGAACGTCCCGGACGTCGCGGTCGTGCCGACGAGCCAGTTCGTCCAGCCGGCGGCTCCGGCATTGGATTGGATCGTGTAGGAGGCGATGTCCGTCACGCCCACATCCGGTCCCCAGGACACAAGGAACGCGCTCCGGTTTTGGTACTGGCTCAACGCATTCACATGGGAGCCCGGCCGGACCGTGTCGACGATCGTCCACGTATCGTTCGCGGACGGGCGGGATTCTCGGTTCCCCGCGGCATCCTCCGCCGTCGTGGCGAACTCGTACGCCCCGTCGGCCGACGCCGTGAACGAGAGGAAGCCGAAGTTCCCGCCAGGTTGGACGGAGTACTGAATCCAGATCGCGCTCCCGGCCGTCCGGTACCACAGGGTGATATTGGCCACCCCAGTCCCGTTCCCGTCCGAAGCGCTGTACGAGACCCAGAAGGTGAGCGTGTTCTCATACGTCGGCAAGGGGCTGGCCGCGGACGTCGGAGCGTCTTTGTCGACCATCCCGAACGATTCCGTGTGGCTGGTCCCCATGTTTACGGACCGCGGGTCGTTGGTGAACGCGTAAGGCGGGTACGTCACGCTGACCTGGGTCACGTTGTCGGTCGGGACCGGCGAGTTCACGTAGATGCGGTCCGTGACGAGGATCCAGGATTGGATGCCGGAAGGGGCCGTGCGATCCCAGATCGTCGTGCTTCCGTCCGCGACCTTGATGTGGGCCCCGGCGACCGGCGTGAAGCCGTTCGGCCAGAGCGCGTCGACCTCGAGGAAGTTCCGGACGGTGAGATTTCCTGCGGCCATCACCGCGAGCTTCGTGAACGGACTGTTCACCGCAATCGCTTCCGTGTAGTTGTCCACATAGAACTCGTAGCTACCGATCGACGACAGCGTCGCGTTGTCAGCCGTGAAGTGGATCCTGGACGTCTTGTTGCCGATGAGATAGTATCCGTCCGCATAGGACGACTGAATCGGGGGGCCATTGCCCGCTCCGCCTTTCGTCACGCCCGAGATCGTATCCCCCGCGGAGAGGCCATTCAGGACGAGTCCCGAGATGACGCCGAACGCATCCCCGCCGCGGCCACCGTTCGTCCCGATGAGCGAGTCCCCGCCCCGGCCGCCTTGCATCGCGGTCACCCAGTTCGACGAGAAGCTCGGAGACGTGTACACGGCCGCGATCCCCGCGGCCGCGCCCCCGTTGCCGCCGAACCGCGTGCCGACGCCCCCGGCTCCGCCGGTGACGATATCCACTTGGTTGAAACTGGCCTGGGTGTTGTTGAATGCGCCGTCGTTGTTCCCGAAGAAGATGACTCCGGTCGCGTTGCCGCCGTACCCGCCGCGCAGGCCGCGGCCTCCGTCCCCGGCCGTCAGGGTCGTCAAGGTGTTGGCGTGGACCGTCGCCGGGCCTGCGACGTAGAAGACCGCGACCCCGTTCGCCGCGCCGCCGGTCCCGCCGTTCCCGGATCCTCCGCCGGCCACCGCTCCGTTTCCACCGATGCCGCCTCGGATGTTCTGGAGAACGTTACCGCTCGCATCGACGTTTCGCGCACCGATCAGAAACACCGCGTCCGCGTCGCCGCCGGTGCCGCCGTTCCCGTTCGTCGTCCCACCGGTTCCACCGAGTCCCCCGCCGCCGCCGGACACTCCGTCGGCCGTGTTCGTGAATAATTGACTGGTTCCGATCGAATTCACCACTTCGATGGCGACGGCCGTCCCCGCGTCTCCGCCTCGACCACCGGTCGTCGTCGTGGCGCTCCCGCCACCCGATCCCCCGTTTCCGCCCGTCATGGTCGTGACCGTGTTCCACTGGATCATGGGATTCGTCGTGCCGACGACGACAATGCCCGCGGCGGAACCCCCGTTGCCACCACGACCTCCCGTGCCTCCAGTGTTTGCCTGACCGTCGCCCCCACGTCCTCCGCTCACGCTCTCGACTGCGTTGCTCGTGAGCGAGGCCGAAGGCGCCCCAGACACGTAGATCCCCACGCCGATCGTGCCATCACGCCCCGGAGCCCCCGGACCGATCCCGGCAAGCCCTGGGGAGCCGCGGACACCCTGAACCGTGTTTCCGTCAATCGATGCGGTCGCCCCGCCCGTCACCAAGATGCCCATCGCGAAGCCACTACTCACGTTCGTGATCCTGTTGCCCGACACCGTCGGGAAACCCGGCTGCTCGACCTGGATCCCGATCGCGGTGTTGTTGATCGCGTTGTTGGAAATCTGGACGCTGGAGGCGTTCGCGTACACGCCCACGTTCGTCGCGCGGAGGATCGTGTTGCTCGAGACATAGCTCGATGACCGAAGAAACACGAATCCGGCTCCCGCCTGGATGATCTTGTTGCTAATGATGTCCGGAGAGCTGTCCGTCGCCGAGATCGCTCGGTCGACGCGATCGAACGTCGACCAGGAAACGGAGCCGGATGAGCTGGCGTTGAATTGGATGCCGCCCCACGGGGTTAGGGATGACGTGTTCGCGGCGAAGGTGATTGGTTTCGCCAGGGTCCCATCGGCTTTCAGCTGCCCGTCGACGAAGAGGTGCACGCCCGGATCGAACCTCACCGTCGTCCCGGGCATGATCGTCAGGGTCCAAGGAGCCCTGATCGTGACGGCACCCGTCGCGATGTAGAGAGTGTCGGCCACACCCCAGGTCACGTCCGTCGTGTACACGCCTCGGACGTACGTGGTGGCGCTCACGGTCGGGGCGCTGACGAGCAGGACCGCCCCGATCGACCCGAGGAGCGCGAGGGCCACCGCCACGCTTCTCATCGAGAACCGCGGGGGGTGGGTGCGCATGCGAGGCGGCGTCTCCCAGGCGAGGGCATTCCCCGGCCCAGTGCCGTCCACGTTCTCCGCTTCCATATATTACTCAAATGTCGCCGTTATCCCGCGTGATACCGACTTCGCAACCGGATAACGGCCGCCGCATCGGACGATGCGAGAACCTTCAAGCCGCGCCGAGGGTTTGGCCGCCCGATGTCCCGCACGGGACTCGATGCGATCTTCTCGCCGTCGTCCATCGCGATCGTCGGCGCGTCCCGTCACCGCGGGAAAATCGGATACGAAATCCTTCGCAATCTCATCTTGAACGAGTACCAGGGGACGATTTATCCGGTGAATCCGAAGGCGACGAGCATCCACGGGATCCGTGCCTACCCGAGCGTCCTCGAGATCCCCGGCCCGGTGGACCTCGCGGTGATCACCGTACCCGCCGAGGTCGCGCTTCAAGCCGTCGAGGACTGCGGAAAGAAGGGGGTGAAAGGCCTCGTCGTGATCACCGCGGGCTTCCGAGAAATTGGCGACGTGGGAACGGACCGGGAGGCGCGGCTCCTCGCGGTTTGCGCGCAATACCGCATGACGATGATCGGCCCGAACTGCATGGGTGTGATCAACACCCATCCGGACATCCGCATGGATGCGACGTTCGCGCCGACGCCGCCGTTGCCCGGCGGAATCTCGCTCGCCACGCAGAGCGGCGCCCTCGGGATTGCGATCTTAGACCATGCGAAAACGCTTGGCGTCGGTTTCGCGAAGTTCTGCTCCTTAGGGAACAAGGCGCAGGTGAGCCTGAACGATCTCCTTGAGATGTGGCATGAGGACCCGGATACGAAACTCATCCTCGCGTACATCGAGAATTTCGGCAACCCGCAAAATTTCGTCCGGATCGCGCGCGAGACCACGAAGGACAAGCCCGTGATCGCCGTGAAGTCGGGTCGATCGGAGGCCGGAAGCCGCGCGGCGGTTTCGCACACCGGTTCCTTGGGGGGCTCGGACCTCGCGGCGGAAGCCGTGTTCTCCCAGACCGGCGTGCTGCGGGCGAACTCGATCGAGGAGCTGTTCGACCTGGCGATGGCGTTCGCCTTGCAGCCCATCCCCCGAGGGGACCGCGTCGCGGTCGTCTCCGATGCGGGCGGCCCGGCAATCATGTGCGTCGATGAGCTGGTTGCCCAGGGCCTCCGGCTCGCGGAGCTGGCGCCGGCGACTCGGGCGGACATGAAGAAGTGGGCCCCTCCGGAAGCGTCGCTCCAGAACCCGATCGACCTGACCCCGCAAGGGAGCCTCGACGATTACCGCCGCGCGATGGACGCCGTCCTCGCGGATGGATCCGTCGACGCCGTGATCGCGATCTACGTGCCGCCCGTACGCGTGGACGAAGTGGACGTCGCCCGCGCGATCTGGGAGATCGCCCGAAAACACTCGAAGCCGGTCTTGTGCAATTTCCTCGGACGCGCCCAGGATAGTGCGGGCTTCGTCGAGCTCGTCACGCATGGCGTGCCCTCGTACTCGTATCCGGAGAGCGCTGCGCGGGCGCTCGCCGCGATGCACCGGTATGCCCGCTACCGGGACCGGGACGAGGGAGACCTTCGCACGTTCCCGGTCGATCGCGGCATTGCCGAATCCGTCTTGGCCCAGAGCAGGGCGGAGAATCGAACGTTGTTGCGCGCCGAGGAGGCGAACCGCCTCCTGGAGACGTACGGGATTCGCACCGCGAAGACTCGGTTGGCACGCACCGTGGCGGATCTGCCGGCCACCGCGGCAGAAATCGGATACCCGGTCGTCATGAAGGCGGTCGGCCCCGCTCTTGTGCACAAGTCCGAACTACAAGCGGTCCTGCTCGATGTCCGCGGGAAGGAGGACCTAGTCGAGGGGGCGTCGAGCCTGGCCCGCCGCCTCCGGGACCGAGGAGTCACAATCGAGGGATTCCTGGTCCAAGAGTTCGTGACCGGTGGCACCGAGGTCATCCTGGGCATGACCCGAGACAAGGTCTACGGGCCGTGCCTTGTCTTCGGACTCGGCGGCATCTATGTCGAATACCTGAAGGACGTTGCCTTCGGACTGCCGCCGTTGACCGATCGGGACGCGATGCGAATGATCGAATCGATCCGGACCTTCCCGCTGTTGAAAGGCGTGCGAGGCGAGCCTCCCCGAGACGTGAAGGCGTTGCAAGACGCCCTCCTGCGACTCGCCCAGCTCGTGTCGGATTCCGACCGGATCCAGGAGATCGATCTCAATCCGGTGATCGTCCTCCCGGAGGGAAAGGGTTACCGGGCCGTCGACGCCCGGATCGTGCTCGCGCCGGCCCCGCCGCGGGTCTAGTCGCCGGGAACCGGGCCGCTCAACTCGATCCAAATCCCATCCGGATCTTCGACGTATGCGAGCATGCTCCCTCCTTCGGCGAAAGGAGGATGGCCGCTCCGCGCCCCTTTCCCAATCAGTTCGTGGTAGGCCCCCTCGACATCCGCGCACGCGAACGCGATGTGGTCCAGCTCGTCCCCGTTGCGATACGGGCCCGTGAAGAACTTCGAGCCGTCCGGATACCAGTTCAACTCGAGCATCTGCTTGGACCCGGCACTGCGAAGCTCCGCCCATTCGCCGTCCGTCTCCGGAACGCGCTGACGGCGCACGACGCGCATCCCCAGGACATCCCGGTAGAAGGAAATCGAACGCTCCAAGTTCCGAACCTGAATCCCGACGTAGGCAAGTGTGTAGCGCATCGAACCGATCCGGGAGCGAAGGGCCGCCCATAAGCGATTTGCCGCCGGACGACGGCGCGTAACCCTTGTAGCCTCGCCCGCCTATGTCGGTCCGGAGGGGGACATGATCCAAATTGACTTGGAGGTCCCGGACCGGCCGGGGGAGCTCGCGAAGCTCGCGGCGATCTTGGGAGATGCGGGCATCAACATCGACGCGATCGGCGCCGAGTCTGCGGGCGGGCGATCGTATGTGAGCCTGATCGTCAACCAGCCGATGCAGGCGCGGGAGGCGATGATGAAGAGCGGATACGCTTGCTCGACGCGGACCGTCCTCGTCGTCCGCCTGGACGACAAGCCGGGCGCGCTGGCCGCCCTCGCACGGAAGCTGGGAGACGCCGGAGTCGACGTCGTCAGCGCGATTCACCTCGGCACCGTGGGTGGTCATGCCCAGGTCGCTCTCGGGGTCGACAACTTGGAACGGGCGCGGTCGTTGGTATGAGCCCGAGAGGGACCGGAGGCTGAGTCGGTTCCCTCGATGCGTTCAGCGCCCCTTCTCACAACCGATAACCAAAGCCCGTTTCTTAAATAAGGAGCGGGCCGCTCGATTTCTCCGTACACGAACCGCGAGGCGATGCCTCGCGACCTAGGCGGCCAGCGTATGCAAGGGGCGATCGAAGCTCTGCTTTCCGGTCTCGTACTCCGAGGCCTCGGCCCGGCCCTCTCGGGAATCCTGATGGCCGCTCCGCTGAAGAAAGTCGCCCGGGCGCAGCTCAAGAAGATCTACGTCCTCGATGAGCGCGGCGAGATGGCCGGGGAATACATCCTCGATCAGGATTGCCCGATCGACTACAACGACTTCCTGAAGGTCTTGCCCGACGAAGGGATCGGCGACCGCGATTCCTTGTTCGTGGGCGAATATGTTTTCACGGCGTTCCAGAGCGGCAAGTTCGTGTTTGTCCTCCTGTCGCGCGGCCAACTCGCGCCCGAGGATGTCAACTGGACCGCCCTCCTCCTTACGGCCGCGGATTCGCATCTCGCGTCCGCGGCGAATCGTCCCGCTCCCGCCCGTGCCGCCGAACCGAAACCGGACGTCGACAAGGGAATCGCGGAACGCGATGCGCGCCTCCAAGCGAAAGAGAAGTCCCTCGCCGAGCTCGAGGCGAAGCTCAAGGCGGATGCGGCGAACCTGAGTGGACGGCAGGAGGAGCTGGACCGCCAGAAGGCGAGGCTCGCGGCCCTCGCGGACTTTTCCACGCAATTGCAGGATGCGGTGTCGAAGGGCGCCTCCCGGTCGGCGAAGACCCTGGAGATCGCGGAACAGCTCGCGACGAGCTCCAACGAGGATTCGAAGAAGGCCGAGTCGAAGGCCAGCTCGGACGCGCGACAAGCATTCGAGCAGGAGCGGAAAGCGCTCATCGCGGCGAAGACCGAACTCGAAACTCGCTACCAAGAGGCTTCTGCCCGAATCGCCCAACTCGAGAAGGAGGCGAAGGACTCGGTCGCCTTCCTCGAAAGGGAACGGGCGGAGACCGCGGTTCGGTCGGCGGAAGAAGAGAAGACCCGCCGCGAAATCGAGAGCCGGGTGGCCGACCTGAGTCAGCGTTTCACGTCAATGGCGAAAGAGCGGCTCGTGGCCTCGCATCGCCCCCCCGGCGAGGTCTCTGACGAGGTTCGGAAGGCGATGGAAGGCGAGAAAGCCGAGCTCGCGCGGGAGCGCAAGTTCCTCCAGCGTCGGGCGATCGAGCTCCTGGACCGCGAGGAGCGGGTTCGGGACCGCGAAGCACGGGTCGAGGAACGAGACCGCGAATTCGGGCGACGGGACAAGGATCTCTCCGCCCGCGAAGAGGATCTAGACCGGCAACGGACGCTCCTCGCGCAAGCAAAGCCGCAGGCGCCCGAGATCCGCGCCGAACCGGACGAAGCGAAGAAAGACATCGAGCGGCGCGTGAAGATCATCCAGCAGAAGGCGCTGGAGCTGCTGGACCGGGAGGAAAAACTGAGGAGGCGCGCGGCGGAGCTCGAGGCGATGGAGTCCCGGCTCTCCGGAAGGGTGACGGTCGAGTGAAACGGCTTCCCTCCCAGAAAGAAATCAGGTCAGATAACCACCAAACGGCGCTTAAATAGGTCCGAACGGAACCCGCTGTAACCCCACGCAGACGCTCGTCAGAGTCGTGACGGCTTGAACGTCTCATGTGCAGAACTGCCAGGTTCCAACTACGACGTCGCACGAGGTGACTCAACCGGAATCCCCCGGCCTTCCGCTGCGTCGGTGAGCGGTACCGCCGCTCCGTCCAACCACTCCCTCCCGGAACGCGCCGTGGTGTTTTCGTGAAGGCGCGAACCGCGTTCCTCGTCGCCTTCGTCATGCTTGCAACCGCCGCCCTGGTGGTCGTCAGCCAGTCGATGCCCGACCCGCTCGCGAAGTTCAGGACTCCCGACGGTCGGCTCACGATTCCGGGCCGTGCGTTGACCCCGGAACTGCAACGGCTGCTGTTCCATGGCAATGACCTGCAGCCTCTCACCAATGTCACCTTCCTTCTCCCGGTGCGATCTTCGTATCCGACGGAGCGCCTCGTCGCCATCTCATTCGCGTCTCCAAATCTCAACGTCTTGGTTCATCCGCGGCAAGCGCCGGAAACGTGGGGCAGCGCCATCGATCACGTCCTCCGAGTGTGGTTCCCTCCCGTCGACTGGCACGAGGTGGCAGTCGGATTCCGAGACTCGATCCGGGACGGCGTTGGGTGGTTTTTCGATCTCTTCACGATGAACGCCAAGGCCGACGCATTGACGGTCGATTCGACGACCGTCGCAGTCGTCGACCCCGCCGCGGCAACCTGCACGACCTCCCAATCGGCGGCCGCGGGCGACAACGCGGTACTTGTGATGCTCAGCAATCGCGGGCCCACCGCGTACGCGAGCGTCACGTACGGCTCGGTCAGCCTGAGCCTGATCCCCGGGACCGCCACGAGCGGCACCGGAATCGTGCGCTCGGAGATATGGTTCTTCCAAGGCGCGATTCCAGGCGGCGCTCAAACGATGACGGCCACCCTCGTGAGTGGCACCGCGAAACAAGTGTGTGCCACGGTCCTCTTAGGGGGAGTCTTGGCCGCGACCCCGACCGCAGGGGGAACCGCGGCGAGCGGGACGACTGCGAATCCGAACATCTCGATCTCCCCGGCATCCGCCGGTGAACTGGCCTTCGCGGTCCTGGGGATCCGAGGGACCACGGCACCGACGGCCGTCACCGGCACGGGGGCCACCGCGACGTCTCTCTATGGAATCGCGCCGACTCAGTGCGCCGCCGCGCCCAATAGTTTTTGCGGCGCGGGGGCCGACATGCCCTTCCCCGGGACGGCAATCACGTGGACGGACGGCAACGCCACCGACTGGGTCATCTCCGCGGTTCGCGTGTTGCCCACCCCGAACTGCGGCGTTGCGTCGGGGAACTGCTATCGGATCGGCGCGGGTGGGACGTGGGCCACGGGTGCGAACTGGTCGAACACGTCCGGCGGGGCGGCGTGCGGCTGCACGCCCGTTGCGACGAACGATGTGATCTTCAATGCCACCCCCACCGGCACCACGACCCTTGCGGCAGCCACGACGATCGCGAGCATCGACATGACGGGCTTCACCGGCACGCTCGATACGACCGCATCCAATTGGGCGCTCACCGTCAACGGTCCATTCGCCATTCAGGGGACGTTCCAGGCTCGGAGTTCGACGATTACGATCACCGGGGACGTCGACGTGCTCACCGCGGCGACGATCATCAATCTCGGCGCATCGAGCTGGACGGTCAACGGCCTGTGGACCAACCTATCGACCTCCGCCTCGTGGGCCGCGGGGACGAGCACGGTGACGATTCGAGATGCGACAAGCGGGACGCTCACATTCGCGGCACTGGCTGGCGGAGCGAACGAGTTCAACAATCTCACGCTGGACGCCAGTGTGACTACGAGCATCACGTACACGATGGCAGCAAACCCGTTGAGGATGGGAGCGACCCTCACGATCCGCAACTCGACCGGCGGGGCGACGGGACCGACTATCTTGACGACATCGGCGTCGAACTTCGGCATCACCGCGGGGGCGCTCGCCATTGCGACCTTCGGAAGCTTGACCGCGAACGGGTCGGCCATTGCGTTCAACGGCAACGTGAACGTCAGCGCGGCGAACGGCTACGTCGTCATGGGTACGTCGGCATGGACCGTCACGGGGACCTGGACGAACGCGTCGACGTCCGCCTCGTGGAACCCCGGGACCGGTACGGTCACGTTCACGAGCGCGACCGGCGGGACGATGACGTTCGCCGGGACGAATCTTCCGGGCAACGAGTTCAACAATGTTTCTTTCAACTCCTCGGCGGCGTCCGTCCAGACGTTCACGATGGCGACAAGGGCCCTCATCTGGGGCGGGACGCTCACGATCTCGGACGGTTCCTCGACGACGGCGCTCGCAACGGCCAATCTCGGCCTGACTGGCGGCGCACTCAGCGTCGGCAACGGCGGTATCCTCACCGCTAACGCTTCCACGGTAACCGTGTCGAGCGTGGCGATGACCGGGGGAACGAGCGGAACGATCACGCTCACGACCGGCTCGTTCACCAGCAGCGGCAACTGGGACACGAGCGGAGCCGGCTCCGTGTTCACGAAGGGCACGAGCACGGTGACGATGAGCGGTGTCGCCAACATCGCCATTCTGAACGCGAGCAACAACTTCAACAGCCTCGTCATCTCGGCGGCGGGAACGGTCACCCAAACCGGCCTCGTGGACGTCTCCGGGACCTTGACGGTGAATGCCGGCTCAATCCTCGCGAGCGGCACCTTCACGCTGACCGTGGCCACCCTCGCAGCGAACATGGCGGGTGGAATCACCGGGGGGGCGGCGGGCACGAAGACGATCACCGGCAATGTCAGCATCGCCGCCTCGGGATACTTCGGCTTCGGTGCGACGACTTGGAACTTCGGCGGTTCGTGGACGAACTCGTCGACGAGCGGATCGTGGTCCGCCGGAACGGGGACGGTCGTCTTCAATTCCGGCTCGTCTCGCACGATGACCTTCGCCAACTTGGGAGTCTCTGAGTTCAACAACGTGCAGTTCAGCCCTACTGCCGCCGCGACCTTCACTATGGCGACGAACGGCCTCCGATGGGGAGGCACGTTGACCCTCAACAACAATGCGACCCTTTCGACCGCGAACCTCGCGTTGACGGGCCCGGGAGGAAACTTCACCGTGAACAACGGGGCCACCTTGACCGCCGGCACATCCGCCGTGAGCGTGACCAACGTGGCGATGACCGGCGGAACCTCCGGGACGATCACGGCGTCGGGCTCATGGACCGTCGCAGGGAACTGGGACACGTCCGGAGGGGGCTCCGTCCTCACGGCGGCTTCGAGCACCGTCACGATGAGCGGAGCCGCGAAGACCGTCAAGATCCTGAACGCCTCCAACGGCTTCGGCGCACTCACCATCAGCGGCACCGTCACCGCGGCATCGGCGATCACCCTGGCCGGCCTCCTGACGGTCAGCGGCACCTTCGACACGACCGCGACTAACTACGGCCTGTCCGTCGGCGGCGGCCTGACGGTCAGCAGTGCCACGGGGGTCTTCCGGTCAAACGGATCGACCGTCTCGGTGGCCGGGAATGTTTCCGTGAACAATGCGGGCGGCTACATCACGTCAGGCGGCGCCGGTTCGTGGACCGCCTCCGGATCCTGGACAAACGCGTCCACATCCGCGTCCTGGAATTTCGCGTCTCCCATCATGTTCAACTCATCGGCCTCCCAGACGATGACCTTCGCCGTCCTCCCGGGAGCTGCCTCCGAGTTCACCGACATCGCCTTCAACAGCGGCGCGTCGACCGTCACGTTCACCATGGCGGCGAACCGCCTCATTTGGTCGGGGACCTTGTCGGTCCAGGGTGGGGCCGGAGCGACGACCCTCGCGACGAGCAACCTGGCCCTCACCGGCGGCGCACTCACCCTCGGCAACGGGGGTGTGCTGACCGCGAATGCATCGGCAGTCAGTGTATCGAACGTCGCGATGACCGGCGGTACCTCGGGCACGCTGACGCTGACCACCGGCGCGTGGACCGTGACCGGGATCTGGGACACCTCCGGCGCAGGATCGACATTCGCAGCCGGATCGAGCACCGTCACCATGACCGGAGCGGGCACGACCGTCAAGATCTTGGACTCGTCGAACGGGTTCGCCGCTCTCACCGTTAGCGGCACTCTCTCCGCGGCATCGGCCCTCACAACGGCGGGACTCGTCACCGTGAGCGGCACGCTCGACACGACGGGCGCGAACTACGGCCTCACGATCGGCGGCGGACTCACCGTCAGCGGTGCGACCGGGGTCCTTCGCGCGAACGCCTCGATTGTCTCCGTCGCCGGGAACGTGAATATCAACAGCGCCACGGGCTACATCACGTCGACGGCCGGCGGTTCTTGGACCGCGTCCGGATCATGGACGAACTCCTCGACATCGGCCTCGTGGAGCTTCGTCGCCCCGATCACCTTCAACTCCTCGGCCTCACGAACAATGACATTCGGCAACCCGACCCTGGAGTTCGCCGGGAACGTCACGTTCAACTCCGGCGCCTCGACGGTCACGTTCACGATGGCGGCGAACAGCCTGGACGTCGGCGGGACGCTCACGATAGCGGGCGGAGCCGGCACGACGACGCTGAACACGAGTGGTTCAAACCTCGCGATCAACCCGGCCACACTGGTCGTGAACGCGGGAGGAGCCCTCACGGCCAACGGGTCCATCATCACGGTTACCTCGATGGATACCCATCTCGGGACATTCACGGTCGGCGCCTCGACCGTCGTCGTGAACGCGTCGGGCGGCTCCATTAACGTCACGCAGACGGTCAACAATCTCACGGTCACACCCGCCGTCTCGACGACGTTCACAGGATCTCTCACATGGACAGGAACGCTCGCCTTCACGAACGCCGGGAGCGTCGCATTCGGAACGAACAGCCTGACCTCGAGTGGCGCCGCGACCTTCACGTTCGCGTCGGCAACGATCACGATGAGCTCGGGGAACTGGGATACGTCTTCGGCCACGACCTTCACGGCGACGAGTTCGACGGTCACGTTCTCAGGGACGGGGAACCTTCGAGTCGGGGGAAGCGCCTCCTTCGGCGCGCTCACGGTCAGCGGCGGCACCCGGACCCTCCAGAGCCAACTCACGACGTCGGGACTGCTGACCCTTTCGGGCGGCACCCTCGCCAAGGGGACGAACGCGCTCACCGCCAACGCCGGGATCACGATGTCGGGCGGCGCGCTCACCTCCACGTCCGGTGCGGTCAGCATCACCGGCAATGTATCGATCGCGGCCGCGTCCTACATCGTCTTCGGTTCCGAGACTTGGACCGTGAGTGGCTCGTGGACGGACAATTCCACGTCGGCGAGTTGGTCGATTGGAACCGCGACCGTGGCCTTCAACGCGTCCTCGGCGCAGACGATGACGTTCGCGGCGCTCCCGGGGAACGCACCCGAGTTTTACAACGTGACCTTCAACAGTGGCGCGTCAACGGTCACACTCACGATGACGACGAACGCGCTGGCTTGGTCGGGAATCCTCACGGTCCAAGGAGGGGGCGGGGCGACGACGCTCGCCACGAGCAATCTCGGACTCACCGGAGGCGCCATCGTCGTCGGCAATGCGGGAGTCCTCGCCGCGAACGCCTCCGCGGTGTCGATATCCGGATTGACGATGATTGGAGGGACCAGCGGCACGTTGACGCTGACGACCGGTTCATGGGCCGTCTCCGGCAACTGGAACACCAGCGGGGCGGGCTCGGCATTCTCGAAGGGAACATCGACGGTCACCTTCACCGGGGCCGGGCAGACGGTATCCATCCTCAACGCTTCGAACGGGTTCTACAACCTCGCCGTCTCGGGGACCGTCACCCAGTCCACCGCCATCGATGTGACGAATTCCTTGACGGTGAGCGGAACTCTGACCACCGGAGGGTTCAACATTACGGGCGGTTCGAACCTCTCCGTCCCGGATGGTGGCACCCTGGCGGCAGGCACCTCGACGTCCACGTTCACGAACGTCACGATGACCGGCTCGATCTCAGGCACGATCACCCTGACGGGCGCATGGACGGTCAGCGGTTCTTGGGACAGCACCGGGGCAGGCTCGGTTCTGAACCCCGGGACATCGACCGTGACGTTTACCGGGACCTCGCAGACAATCAGCCTCGCGGCGGGCCAGACGTTCTACAATCTCACAATCGGTGGCACGGTTTCCATCAACTCGTCGGTGACCGCGGCGGCGACGCTGACGGTGAACAACGGGGCCGTCCTCACAAAGACGGGCCAGACGATCGCCTTCAACTCCTTGACGCAGAACGGGACCGGGAGCATCGTCGACGGAGCGATCACCGTCGTGAACTTCTCCGTCACGAACAGTGATGGAACGAATCTCACGGCCATCAGCGTGTTCACGACGTGGACGATCGACGCGGACTACACGTGGACCCATTCATCCACGGTCGCGACCTCGACGATCACCTTTACCATCGGAGGAAACACAATCGGGCATCGATTCAATGTGA
>Ga0209690_1000051_pt1 | contig 50605 bp, 47 predicted proteins | sample GraSoiAngelo_150_FD_186164 | JGI IMG/M metagenome (GOLD analysis project Ga0209690, IMG submission 186164) | Grasslands soil microbial communities from the Angelo Coastal Reserve, California, USA - 14_1009_09_40cm (SPAdes) (version 2) | ecosystem: Environmental > Terrestrial > Soil > Grasslands ... | reverse complement strand
CGTGGCCTCTTGGACGAACTGGAAGAGAAATTACGCTCGAAGTTTGGATTCGTCTTCGAGAGATCCTTCGCTTCGCTCAGGATGACCAAACGCACGATGGAGTTGCTGAAGGAAACTGCGGTTGCATAGACACGAATTTCACGAATTCAACCCAAACGGATTGAATCAAGGTTGTGAGATTCGTGCCAATTCGTGTAATTCGTGTACCTAATCCGATTCATCTTCTTCCTCCACTGGTTCAGCTCGGCGCACCTCTGGCACCTCACGTTCGCGACGCTGCGGCCGGCTGGCGACCTTTTCGCCCTTGTAGATTTCTTTGAAGACATCCGCGACCATCGGCGCAGCGGTGGACCCGCCATGCATGTTGCTGCCGACATCGCCCTCGTATAGCGCAGCGAACGCATATTGTGGGTGATCTGTCGGCAAAAATCCCGCGAACCATGCCGCGGTGCGCTCTTTATTCTTCGGACCCCATTGCGCCGTGCCGGTTTTCCCGGCGACTTCGACGTTATCCAGGCTGGCCTGGTGCGCTGTGCCGCCCGCGCCATTCACAACGTTGATCATTCCAGTGCGCAGTTCGTCGAGCGTCTCAGACGAGAGATCGAGCGTTCTTTTGGCGCGCACCTGATACGCAGTGACAACTTGGTTGTCGAATGTCTGCACTTGTTGGACGAGGCGCGTTTGATAAAACGTGCCGCCATTCGCGATGATCCCCATGGCTTGCGCCATTTGTAGTGGAGTAACCTCGATGTCGCCTTGACCGATCGACATGTTTGCGATGTCGCCGTTGAGCAATCTGCGGCCGTGCGTTGCCTTCATGTATTCGTCGTTTGGCACACGACCTTCCACCTCGCCGCGCAGCGGGATGCCGCACTTTGCGCCAAAGCCAAGCTTCAACGCCCACTCGATGATCGGTTCGGCGCCAGTCTTGATTCCTGCTTGGTAAAACCAAGTGTCGCACGATTCGGTGAGCGCTTGGACAAAGTTCAGAGCGCCTCGATCGCCTTTTTTCCAATTGTGATAGGTAAGGTTGCCAATCTGAATTGACGGAACGCATTCAAAACGATCATCGGGATACACTGCGCCGCTTTCGAGCGCAGCGATGCCGACAGCAATTTTAAATGTCGATCCCGGCGGATACGCCGAACGATACGCGCGTGGCAACAGCGGAATGTCCGGGTCATTCTGAAGGCTCTTTAACCGTTCCGACGAAATTGAGGGAACAAACAGATTCGGATCATAAGTTGGCCAGGAGGCCAGCGCGAGAATGTCGCCATTACTTGGATCGACAATTACAATCGCGCCCCGTTTCGCTTTTGCTTCCAGCGCCTTTTCCGCCAATTCCTGAAGCCGCGCATCCAGAGTAGTGACAACGTTGTAACCAGGCTCGGGTGGCGTGATCAGTTTTTCGGAGGTTTTCCGGCCATCTTTGTCGAACGTGAGCTTGTACTCGCCGTGCTTGCCGGTGAGCATGTCGTTGAACGTCTGCTCGAGTCCCTCGCGTCCCTCTGTTTCTGGCCAAAGCGTTTCGTGGTTATCAACGATACCGTCGGGATTGCGTCCGGTTTTCCCGGTGTAACCGATTACCTGGCCGGCAAGTTTTCCGCTCGGGTAAACGCGCACGTAAATCGGCCGCACAATTGTGTCCGGCGGCAAATTATCTTTTATCTCTTTGTACTCCGCCTCGTTGAGATTCTGTGCGATCTCGAGCGGCATGATTCCGCGATTGCGATAGTGTCGAAGGATCGTCTCGTCCGAAATCCGGAGCTTGCGTCCAAGTAATTTTCCGGCCGTATCGATCTTCTCGTGAACAAAACTCAGCGTCTGCGTGTCGGAAAAATCTAGCGGAGTAGGGAAATTGATAGCCAGATTGTAACTGAGCCGGTTTTGCGCGAGCGAGACACCATTGCGATCGGTGATCTGCCCGCGTGGCGATGGAACATCAAGGATGTAGGTGCGCGCTAATTTCTGAGTCTCAAACGTCGGGATGATCGTCTCTTCTTCAGGCATTGGAGTCGCGGTTGGGCTCGGAGTCGGTGTTGGTGCGGGCGTTTGCGCGTGAGTCGTCGCCGATAGCGCAAAGATCGACAATGCGATCCACAGATTACACAGATTCTTAAACACTCGGGCGGAGGTCATTTTGGTCAATCTGCGTAAATCTGCGGAATCTGCGGATAAATCAATGCTGCTGCAAGAAACGGTGCAGATCTTCCGCCAACTTTCGGCCGATCCCTTCCGTGGAGGAAATTTCCTCTACGCCTGCTTTGCGCAGGCGGTTCACTGAGCCGAACCGCCGCAGCAATAAGTTTTTCCGGTTCTGGCTCACGCCCGGGCAATCATCGAGAATACTTTCTTCGACGCGCTTTTTCATGAGTAATTGGTGATACGCATTGGCGAATCGATGCGCTTCGTCGCGGATGCGCTGGAGCAAACGCAACGCGCCGGAATCCATTGGAAGTCGAAGCGGCAGCGCCCGGCCCGGCCGATAAATCTCCTCCCGTTCCTTGGCTAGACCGATGATCCGGAGATCGTGTAGACCCAAACGTTGAAGTTCATGGCATGCGGCGGAGAGTTGCCCTTTTCCGCCATCGACGATGATCAAGTCCGGAAGACGAACTACAGATTGCGGATATCGGATAGCGGATAGCGGATAGGTCTCCATGCGACGCGCTGTATCGAATGCGTTTTCCTGGGAGTGTTCAGGCGAAAGATCGACAATGGCATTCGCGTCTGTGCTTTCCGATCTCCTGTTTCCGGTTTCCGAAATATCCAACAGCACCCGCGAATAACGCCGTCGCACAACCTCGGCCATGCTGGCAAAATCGTCCTGTCCACCGACGGTGCGCACACGATATCGCCGGTAATTATCCTTGTCCGGCACTCCGTCGCGGAAACAAACCATCGAGGCCACCACGTGCGTGGTAGAAATATTCGAGATATCGAAGCATTCCATGACGCGCGGCGGGTGCGGCAAGCGCAGCGCATCGGCGAGCTCCTGCACGTCTGCCATTGGGTCGATTGTGCTCGGCAAACTGCCGCGAACGAACCGCCGCGTCGGCTTCGTGGTGTCGCGCAAATCTTCGATCATGTCGCGCAATTCAGCGGCTTTTTCGAAATCCATTTTCTCGGCAGCCTTTCGCATTTGTTCCTCCAGTGCGGCGATCATCTCTCGCGATTTGCCTTCGAGGAACTCGATCGCTTGCGCCACGCGTTCGCGGTATTGCTCGGCACCAATTTCGCTCAAGCGCACCGGCACTTGATAGGTCGAGGATTTCAATTCGCGCTCCGTTGGCGAACCGCGCCCAAAGGTGAGCACGCCGAATTTCTTGCGCATGAAATTGAGCGTCTGCCGCAGCGCACCCGCATGTGGATACGGCCCAAAATAACGCGCACCGTCGTCTTTCTTGAACCGCGCCAGGCGGAAACGCGGCCATTCTTCCGATAGGTCGATCTTGACCAGGAGAAACCGTTTATCGTCGCGGAAGGAAACGTTGTAACGCGGCCGGTATTCCTTGATCAATTTTCCCTCAAGCAAAATCGATTCTGCTTCGCTGCGCACAATATGTGTCTCGAAATCCCACGTCGCCTCCAGCATGGCGCGCGTTTTTAAATCGGCTTGCGCCAGTTTCGACGGCAGAAAATAGGAGCTCACCCGTTTGCGCAAATCGCGCGCTTTGCCCACGTAAATGACGCGATTAAACCGATCTCGCATCAAGTACACGCCGGGCTTATGCGCCACTTCGTGCACCTTTTTTTGCAGGTCCGGTTTTTCTTTTCGTGGCGATCCCATTGGAGGAGCAGGAATGTACGCGAGAACAGCGTCACTGGAAACCTGGAGGGCCTCGCGCTGCCCCGAAAGCTTTCGGGGTCGGCGCAGCGCGCCGACCTTACCAATTTACGTAGCCCGCCGCCGCGGCATCGCCGAATGCACCATCATCAATTCGGTAACATTCTCGGGCGTAAGCAAACCGACCAGACGCTTCATCCGATCGAGCACGGGCACAGCCGGACAATTGCACTCCTGCATGATGCGGAATGCATCTTCAAAGCGTGTTCCGGTTGTCACAGTGGGAATATCGCGTCGCATCACGTCGCCCACACGCAGCCCTGGGTCGTTCTTGCGCAACGCAGCAATGAGATCGTGGCGCGTGAGCAGACCGGCGACACTGCCGGTTTCATCCACGACTGGAAAATCGTGCTGCGAAGTTGCAAGCAAGGCGTCCACCGCTTCATCGAGTGTCGCGTTTGCTGCCAACGTGCGGAATTCGCGCACCATCGCACTGGCAACCGGAAACCGGCGCGAGACATCTTTCATCTGCGCCAGGGCTGCCTCTTGCGATGCGCCGATGTAAACAAAAAGCGCGATGAAAATCAAGAATGGATTAAAAAGCAGTCCGATAAAACCGAACGCAAACGCGAAGCCCTGGCCAATCAGCGCAGCGATTTGCGTCGCACGCGCATACGTCATGCGTGTCGCCAGCAGCGCACGCAACACGCGCCCGCCATCCATTGGAAATGCGGGAAGTAAATTAAAAAGCAGCAGCAGGATGTTAATAGTCATCAGTTGCGTAACCAGACTGCCGCCTTCGACTGTCGATGGATTAAAGAAAGCCTGCGAACCTCCCGCGACGAACAAACCGAGCGCAATAACCACATTGACCAGCGGGCCGGCGACCGCGATGACCAATTCCTGCACCGGCTCTTCCGGCATCCGTTCCAGGCGCGCGACACCGCCGATGGGGAGCAATGTGATGTCGGGCGTATTGATCCCGAAAGCCTTCGCCGCGAACGCGTGACCGAACTCATGCAGCACTACGCAAAGAAAGAGCAACAGAACAAATATTACCCGGCTTGCCGCGACGGCCGAGCCGCCCTGCGCATAGTAACCAAAGGCCAGCCAGGCGATCAGCAGCAAAAACGTAATGTGGATCCGCAATTGAATGCCGGCGACGCGAAAGATGGGAATAGACCAGCCCATGTGACTCAATCTGCTCCGCTATTACATCGCGCGCCAGTGCTCATTAGCGCGTCGATCCAAAATGGCTTTATCGCCGTCTGCTTTCCTTGAAACTAAATAGTGATGGACCTGTTCGATGTTGCAATCGTCGGCGGGGGCCCCGCCGGATCGAGTTGTGCGGCATTTTGCGCCCTCGCCGGGTTGCGAGCCCTTGTTCTTGAACGCGAAAAATTTCCCCGGGAAAAAGTTTGCGGCGATTGTTTAAATCCATCGTGCTGGGCCGTGTTCACCCGGCTCGATCTCGCTAAGCGGGTCCGAGCCCTGCCACACGCCAAGCTGGAGCGAGTCGAGTTCATTGCGATTGGCGGACGCAAAGTGATCGTCGATCTTCCATCCGGCGAGGTGTGCGAGCTCGCCATTAAACGGAGTCTTTTGGATGATCTTTTGCTAAAACGCGCAGGCGAGCTCGGCGCGCAAATTAACGAAGAGACAACGGTCACAGCGTTGAGTAACAGCAACGGCTGGAAAATTGAGACCGCTGGCGGGAAAAATTTTGTCGCGCAGATGTTGGTCGCCGCAGATGGCCGCAACTCGACAGTGGCGCGCCTTTGCAATTTATTGCCCCGACCCGAGCGCGAGCGCATCGCGTTGCAATCGCATCTTCGGCTGCCAGGCAATTTCGGCAATCGCGTGGTGCTACAGCTGCTTCCACATGGTTACGCCGGCTTGTCTCCCGTGAACGATGAGGAGTTGAACGTTTGCTTAGTCGCCAAACCCCGAAACATCAGCGCGCTCAAAGCATGGGCGACAAAACGCTTTGATGTTTTGCCTGATCACACTTGGCGGACTATTACGCCGCTTACACGCGCTCCTATTCCACCGGAGCGCGAGAATTTGTTTTTGATCGGCGACGCGGCGCGCGTCGTCGAGCCTTTTACCGGCGAGGGCATTTACTACGCCATGTGCTCTGGCAAACTGGCGGCAGAGGCAATCGCAAAAATAATTCGAGGCGAAGATCGACAGGCAAGTTTGCGTGAATTCGTTCGCGCTTGTGGCGAAATGTACCGTGGGCGTTTGTGGATCAATCGCCTAGCCCGTGCCGGTGTCTTATCGCCGCGGATCGCTTCTTTCCTTGTTCGGTCTGCGCCGTTAAGTCCGGCGATCATGCGATTATTGACGGAGAAGATTGCAGGCAGGGACGATTGATCTCAATCGATCCGAGCCGGATTGGCGTTTGCGGTCGGTTCGGGGGAACCGCCCCTGCCAAATTGCCGACACGCTTTCACTGTGTTCGACATCAGCATCGCAATCGTCATCGGCCCAACGCCGCCCGGCACCGGTGTGATCGCGGACGCTTTCGTTGCGACTTCGTCAAATGCGACATCGCCCACGAGCCGATAACCACGTTCGCTCACGGCGTCTTTCACACGATTAATGCCAACGTCGATAACGACAGCGCCATCGCAAACGTGCTGCGCCCTGACGAAATTCGCTCGGCCGATCGCCGCGATCAAAATATCGGCTGAGCGAGTAATCTTTTCGAGATCGCGGCTCCGCGAGTGAGCGACCGTGACCGTCGCGTTCGCGTTCTTGTTTTTCTGCATCAGAAGCAGCGCTAGCGGTTTGCCCACGATCATGCTTCGGCCAAGAACCACAACATGGGCGCCGTCGATTTCGATTTTACTCTCGATGAGCAACCGCTGCACGCCGAGTGGGGTGCATGGAACGAGACCGGTTGGATCTCCCAGCGCGAGCTTCGCAATATTCTCGGGATGAAACCCGTCCACATCTTTGCGCGGGTCCAAGGCGCGCACGATTGCAGCTTCGTCGATTTGTTTTGGCGGGGGCGACTGCACGAGAATCCCGTGAATCGCCGGATCGTGATTCAATTCTTGTACACGAGCGAGCAGTTCGACTTGAGTGGTTGTGGCAGGTAATTCGAATTTCATCGAATGAAGTCCAAGCTCGCGACACATTTTGTCCTTCGAGCGCACGTAGGTGCGCGAGGCTGGATTGTCTCCCACGAGAATGACGGCGAGGCCGGGTGTGACGCCTTTCGATTTTAAATCTGCGATCTCGTGGCGAAGATCGACATAAACTTTTTCCGCGATTGCATGTCCGTCGATTAATTTCGCCATAGTAACGCAGGCAATTGAGACACGAATCACACGAATTGTCACGAATCGGAGAACCTAGAGTCAATTGGGTTGAGTCAATTCGTGTAAAATTCGTGAATTTCGTGTCCTAGCGCATTTCAACCAGCGCCATCATGGCTTGCTGCAAACGCAAACGCTCGGCTTCGAATTCCTCAGGCGTGCTTGTCGATCTGACGCGGTGCGGCGACCCAATGATGACGCGAACTTTAGCGAACGGTCGCGGCACGATGAAACGGTCCCAGCTTCTAATCCGCCAGCAGCTTGAATATTCCATGTTGACCGGTATGACGTTCGCGCCGGTTTTTTGCGCCAGGAAAATAATACCGGCCCCAAGTTTGTAGGCTGGACCGCGGGGGCCATCCGGCGTGATCACTACGTCGCGACCGGCGGCAAGAACCTCGCTGAGCCGGCGAATTGCGCTCGCGCCCAGTCGCGAACTCGATCCCCGCACGACGTCGAACCCAAACCGGTGAACCGCGTCGGTGAGCAAATCTCCATCGCGGCTGGCGCTAATCAGTGCCGCACCGTGACGATGTGGAAAAAAGCCTCTTAGGATTAAAGGAAAGATCAGCAATCGATTATGCCAGAGAGCGGCGATGTAATTTTCGGTCGCGGGCTTGCCGAGGAGTCCTGCCCGATCGTCGATTTCGTAGCGCAACGTCCGCCCCCAGACCCGCAGTAAGTGAAACCCAAACGCGATCAGCCATCGCGCGAACCGACCTTCGATCTTCAACTTTTCTTTCGCGAGGTTTTTGTTGAAGCGGCCTTCTCGCCCCAGCGATACGCGCTCGGGTTGGGCAGGCCGATTTGATCGAGGATTCGCCAGACAACAGTGTCCACCACTGCCGTGACAGAATTTGGGCGGCTGTAAAAAGATGGAATCGCCGGCAGAACAACCGCGCCGGCTTCGAGCAGCGTCACGACATTGCGCGCGTGAATGAGGTTCCAGGGCGTCTCTCGTGGCACGAGAATCAATTTGCGGCGTTCCTTCAAAAAAACATCCGCGGCGCGCAGCAAGACGGTATCGCTGGAGCCGGAAGCGATTCGCCCGAGCGTGGCCATGGAGCAGGGGACAATGATCATTGCGTCGAATCGGGCAGAGCCGCTAACGAACGGGACATTCATGTCATTTTCGGAATGCCGCGACACGTCTGCGGGAATTCTGAAGCTCTCGAGCTCCTGTCTTGCCACCTTGTCTGCGTATGCGCTCATGACCAGATGCACCTCATGCGACGCGCAATCAATCTGCTCGAGCAACCGTTGCAGATAAATCGCTCCGCTAGCGCCGGTCGCCGCGATCACAAGTTTCATCGTGAGAAATTAAGCTGGAGTTTGAATTTAATCGCGTACGGGAGCAATAAGATACGTTATGGTCAAAAAACTCTTACACACCCGTTATCGGGTGAAAGATCTGGAGAAGACGGTCTCGTTCTACAGAGATGTGCTCGGACTCAAAGAGCTTCGACGCCAGAAGTCCGGTCGCGGTTCGCAACTGGTTTTTCTAAAAGCACCCGGGAGCGAGGAGGAGATTGAGATTTGCAAATTCGATGAGAGCGGCCCAGTGGTGGTTGGCCCCGACCTGACGCATCTCGCCTTTGAGGTGGACGATTTGGACAAGTTCGCGAAGGAAGCGGAGGCAAAAGGCTATCCGCTCTCGGACGGGCCGCACTGCATTGGCGGCGGAAAAATTGCGTTCATCGATGCGCCGGAAGGCTACGAGATCGAACTGATCGAGCGGAGCAGGTAGAGCGCGGCCACCGGGCATTCCGGGAAATGCGCCACGCGCTTGCGTTAATAAAAATTCTGTCGCTAATTTACCGCTCATGAGATTGTGGCGCGATCGGATCTGCTGTCTTTGTGCGCTGCTTCTCATCTCGACGGTTACTGCTTGGGGTCAGGATTCCGAGGCGATGCGGCCCACCGGTGTTTCGCCCGGTCCGGTTCGGAAGGCGAAAGCGGTTACCGCAAAAGATAAAGAGGATGCCGATGTTTCTTCCAGTCCGGTGCGCAAGGCGCACACGGCGAAATCGAGTCATACTCGCTCGCGCCGAACGCGACCAAAGCCCGAAGAGGAAGAGTCAACCCCGGCGCCGACCGAGTACACTCCTGACGGAATTCCAAAGACCAGCGCGGCCTCGGTCATCGTGGTGGATGCGAATACGGGCAAAACATTGTACGAAAAAAACGCTGACCAGATACGAGCTCCGGCTAGCACCCAAAAACTGTTAACGGCTTTGATCGTAGCCGAGCGCGGCTTCCTGGATCAGCCAGTCACGGTTCAGCAAATCGATACAATGGCCGATCCCGTGAAGCTCAATATCAAATCTGGCGATACTTACCAGCGGATCGATTTGCTGCGAGCGTTGCTGGTGAAGAGTCCGAACGATGTGGCGCGATGTCTTGCGCGGGATTATGCAGGCAGCGTGGAAGCATTTGCCGAGGTCATGAACAGGCGTGCGCGCGAACTCGGAGCGGTGAATTCGCATTTTGTAAATCCAAACGGTTTACCGATGCCGGGACAATACTCGACCGCGCGCGATCTTTCGCTGATCGCGCGCGTAGCGTACGCCAATCCCACGATCCGATCGATTGTTTGTCTGCCGCAGCTTGTTTTTCGCTATGCCAATGGTCGCACGCGCGAACTTGAGAACACGAACAAGCTTCTTAGACGACTCCCCTACTGCAACGGGATGAAGACCGGTTATACCGAAGCGGCCGGCAAATGTCTGATCGCAAGCGGCTCGCGTCCCGGCAGGGAAGTGATCGTTGTTGTCCTGGGCGATAGTTCGAGCCGGGTGTGGCGCGACGCGTCCACGCTGCTTTCTTGGGGACTCTGGATGTAGTTCTGCGTCACGCGAACGGCGAGACCACCGAATGCGCGACCTTTTTCAGGAGCAGTTGGAGGCGCTGCGCGCGTGTTCCTTAGATCGACATCTTCGCGAACTCACAAGCGCACAGGGCCCCGAAATCGAAATCGACGGCCGTCGGCTCATCAACTTTTCCTCGAACGATTATCTCGGTCTGGCAAACGATCCTCGACTGCGAAAGGCAGCAATCGCCGCGATCACAGAATTTGGCGTTGGCGCCGGCGCTTCGCGGCTCATTAGCGGGACGCAGTCGCCGCATGTTCGTTTGGAACAGGCGCTGGCGAAATGGAAAGGGACCGAGGCTGCGCTGTGTTTCAGCAGCGGATACGCCACGGCGCTGGGCACAATCCCGGCCTTGGTCACGAAGGATGACGTCATCGTGCTGGACAAACTCTGTCACGCTTCGCTCATCGACGGAGCAAAGTTGAGTGGCGCCATCCTGCGCGTTTTCCCGCACAATCATCTTGGGAAACTGCAAAGTCATCTCGAATGGGCCCGGCGCCAACATCTGAGCAAGCGAATCCTCATTCTGACTGAATCAGTTTTTTCGATGGATGGCGATCGCGCCCCGCTGCGGGAGTTAGTCGAGCTGAAAAAACGTTTCGGGGCGCTCTTAATGCTCGATGAAGCCCACGCTGTCGGGGTCATCGGTCCAAATGGCCGTGGACTGGCCGCAGCGGAGAACTTGAATGAAGACGTCGACGTCCAAATGGGAACGCTAAGCAAGGCACTGGGCGCAAGCGGAGGTTACATCTGCGGTTCGCACGATCTCATCGAAGGGCTGATTAACTGCGCTCGTTCCTTCATTTATTCCACCGCACCGCCGCCCGCAATCGCGGCGGCTGCATCGGCAGCGATAGATTTTCTTTCGTCTTCGGAAGGCGAAGCACGCAGACTTTTGCTTTGGAAAAAAATTGAGTTGCTGCGCAGACTGCTGCCTGCGAATGCCATGAACACAAAGAGCAGCGCTGCCACTAGCGCGATTTTTCGATGGATCGTCGGTGACGAGCAAGCAGCGCTCAATTTGGCGTCTGCGCTCCAAAGTGAAGGATTCCTCGTTCCAGCAATTCGTTATCCAACGGTTGCGAAAGGCTCCGCGCGATTGCGCATTACGGTAACTGCGTCGCACGATGAAGATCGAATCCGAGCGCTCTGCGATGCGATTAGGAAAATGACGAAGCACGAATGACGAAACAAATCCGAATGCCTGAATGACGAAGGTCTCCCCGCGCATCTTTTTGTCATTCGGATTTCATGGTTCCTTCGTCATTTGTCATTCAGCCAGAAACCGTCCCAAGATCGGTTTCAGCTTTTCTACCGTAGCTTCCGGCCAAAACTTCCGGTCAGTGACCAGAGCTGTGTCCAACGCGAAGTGTTCCGGCCAGTTCGGCTCCGTCGGTATTCGCGGGATCACGTCCACAATCACTTTCTTCGCCGTCTCCGCATTTGCCATTAAATGACTGAGGACGATCTGTGCCGAGACAGGTTCCTCCTCCACCTTCCAACAATCGTAATCAGTGATCATCGCCATCGTCGCGAACGCAATCTCCGCCTCGCGCGCCAGTTTCGCCTCCGGAAGATTGGTCATCGCGATCACGTCGAAGCCGTTCCGACGATTCAGTTCCGATTCGGCGCGCGTGGAAAACGCAGGACCGTCCATGTTCACGTAGGTGCCGCCATTGTGTACCGTAATGCCCAGAGATCTCGCTGATTCCGCGAGAAGATTACGCAGTTTCGTGCTGATCGGCTCAGCGAAGGCGATATGCGCGGCAATGCCCTCGCCAAAAAATGTATGGGCCGCGCGCTGGCTGGTACGATCATAGAACTGCGAGGGCAATACCACGTCTCGCGGCGCATATTTTTCCTGCAAGCTGCCCACTGCCGCCACTGAGATGATCCAGCGGACATTAAGCGAGCGAAGCGCGTAAATATTGGCACGGTGATTTATTTCATGCGGCAGAATTCGATGGCCACGGCCGTGTCGCGGCAAAAAATAAACCTGACGCCCGCTCACCTTGCCGCCGACAAGTTTATCCGATGGTGCTCCGAATGGCGTCCCGACCTTGTGTTCAGCCGCGTCGCGTAATTCCTCCATTTGGTAGAGACCACTACCGCCGATAATTCCAATTGCTGGTGTGTCTGAATTCATCTTCGCTCGCGATTAAAACTGAAAGAAAAAGTAGCGCAAGCTTCCAGCTCGCGAATGGCTGGGATACAAGCTGGAAGCTTGCACCAGCGTCGCAGCTGTCGATGTGGTGCAGTTCCATCTTGCGCAAGCATCGTCGCTGATCGAATCTTTGTTATATGAGCCAGGTCACCATTTCGCTGCCAGCCGCGCTCAACGCGTCATTGGAGACGCGAGCGAATGCCGCGGGCTTTCGTTCCAAGGAAGACTACCTGCTGGCGCTCGTGCAGGCGGATTGCGAGCGGGCGGAGTTGGAGCCGGTGCTGGAAGCACGCCTGGAGGGACCATTCGAGCCGCTCGAGGTGGACTGGAAGCAACGCGTGCGCGAAGCGGCGCAAGACCGTGGCTGAAGCGCGGATTGATCGGCATTCCGCGGTCATAGAGCAGGATCTCCCTGACATTTATGCCTTCATCGCCGACCGCGACCCCGCTGCCGCGGAACGTGTCCTCGATGCAATGGAACGAACTTTCCAGGAATTAGCCCGGCATCCTGATTCCGGCGCGCCGTATCCCACGCGAAACCGCAAACTGCAAGGGTTGCGAATGTTCCCGGTAAGCGATTTTCCGAATTACCTAGTGTTCTATCGTGTCGAAACCGCCAGCATCCGGATTCTTTACGTTACCCACGGCGCAAGGCATCTGCTTCGATTGTTTCGGCGCGAACCGCGCGAATGAAACTGGTGCCGCTCAGGCGACATCCCACACTCTCAACAACCTGTCACGCCGACTTGTCACGTCGTAGCGTTAGCGGAAATGGAAGCCGGGCGAAGGCGGATCAACTACCCGGCACGCCGTACTTCAGCGAACGCGGCTCAACCATAACCCCGCATAGATCTAAACATGAGCCGTTCTGCAAATGGGCGTCCCAATGTATTGCAGTTTTCAACTGCCCTCGCGATCACGAAGCGATTGTCGATCTTAAAGCGGAGTTGCACTACTGATTCTCTACGCGCGCCGGGCATGGCTCACGGACGAACGAGACGCGCACGCCCCGCGGAGATGTCGGCCTTGCCGCGTTCGATGGAAGCGACGAATTCGGGCGACAACTCCCGCTGATCCTCCAGCCACTGTTCCAGCCACTCGCTTACCTCCGCAGCTTGCTGTAATGGGAGCCGGGAAATCGCAGCTTCGATTTCCGCAACCGTGCTCATGGCTAAAGGCTAGCGCACCAGTCTGGCCCGCGCAATCCCATCTCATAGAGATTGACTGTTGTCTGAGTTAATTCGTGCGATTTCCTGAAATTAGTGTCTTGCGTTCGTCAATCTGTGAGTTCGTGAAATTCGTGTCGTGTCTTGGACGAAGGCGACCTGTCCGTGTATTATTTTCGCTCGCTCATGCCGAAGTTTTTTATCAAGACCTATGGTTGCCAGATGAACGAGCGCGACTCGGAACAGGTCGCGCATTCGCTCATGGCGCGAGGCTACGAGCGGGCCGCACACGAGATCGAAGCCGACGTTGTGCTGTTGAACACGTGCAGCGTGCGCGACATGGCTGATCAAAAGGCGCTGGGTAAAATGGGAATGCTTGGTCGCCTAGCCAAAGAGCGGCCGCATGTGGTGTTCGGGTTCCTAGGCTGCATGGCCCAGGCGGGCGGCGAATCGCTACTAAAGAATTTGCCGCACGTCGATCTTGTTGTTGGCACACAGAAATTCCATCGTGTCGCGGATTACGTAGATGAGTTAGTAGCGAAAAAAGCGACGCACTCAGCCGGGACCAGCGATCCGGGCTACAGCAGAATCGATGATCCACGCTTTTCGATTGTCGATGTCGGTGAAGAGGTTGGTTCGCAATCCACGATCCGTGACCAAGAACTCCTGCCCAGGCAGGCGAGGGCATTCGTTTCCGTCATGCAGGGATGCAACATGCACTGCACATTTTGCATCGTGCCGCAGACGCGTGGCGCGGAGCGCAGCCGTTCCATTAACGAAATCGTGCGCGAGGTACGTGATCTCGTCGCGCGCGGGGTGAAAGAAGTCACTTTACTCGGGCAAATCGTGAATCTTTATGGCCGCCACGAGCTTCCGAAAATCGACAAGAAATCTCCGTTTGTGCAGCTGCTCGAAGCCGTGCATGCGATCGATGGTCTCGAACGATTGCGCTTCACATCGCCGCACCCAATCGGTTTTCGCGACGATTTAATCGACGCGATCTCGCGTCTGCCAAAGCTTGCCGAGCACGTTCATCTCCCGCTGCAATCCGGCTCCAACAAGATCCTCAAAGCGATGCATCGCGCATACACGGCGGAGAAATATGTCGATCTTGTCGAGCGAATTCGGCAGGCGCGCGACGGGACCGCGATCACAACGGACATCATCGTCGGGTTCCCAGGCGAAACCGAAGACGATCACAAGCAAACGCGCAACTTGGTCGAGCAGATCCAGTTCGACAACGCGTTTGTCTTCCGTTATTCGCCGCGGCGCGGCACGCCAGCGGCAGAGATGCCGGAGCAAATCGACGAGCGAGTCAAAGAAGAGCGCAATCACGATTTGCTTCGGATCGTGAATGAATCGGCGCGCCGCGCTGGCGAAAGGCTGATCGGGCGCGATGTGGAAGTTCTTTGCGAAGGCCTGAGCAAGACGAATCCGGCGCGATTGATGGGGCGAACGCGCACCAACAAAATTATCGTATTTCAAGGCGACGGGAAGGTGATTGGAGAACTAGTCAACGTCCGAATCGAGCAGGCCAATGGATTCAGCTTGTATGGCACGCCGGTTCTGAAAGGTCGCGCAACTTTTTAAGTTGCGTCGGCTCAATCGCAAGTTGAAAACTTGCGCCACCAGTGATTTACCATCTCTCCTTACAAACTGCTGGAATTATCTCAGGAGCATTCCTCATTTTGATCAGTTTGCCTGGACTCGTGAAACCGGGTCTCGCGGGCGTAGCGCAAAAGTTTCCGCGTTCTCATGTTGCTGGAGTGGTTCTGCTCAGCATCGCTCTTGTCTGGACGTTTTGGCTGCTGGCGACAATTGAGATGGGCGAATTCTCGGCATTTCGTCGGCCGCTTCTCATCGCGTTGCCGATCGGTTACGTGCTTACGCTTCGTTTCGTCGAGGAGTTTCTGGCGGTGCGCGCGCTTGGCATTCTTTGCTTGCTCGCAGCCGAGCCGCTGCTGGATGCAGCTTTCCTTCGCTATGAAGCCGGCCGGTTGCTCGTGACGGTTTTCGCTTATTTGCTGATCGTCGCCGGATTATTTTGGGTGGCGGTCCCTTATGTTCTTCGCGATCAGATCAACTGGAGCACGCGGGGCGTTTTTCGCTGGCGTTTCCTGCACGCGATCGCCTTCGTCTATGGTGCCGTGATTGTGTCCTTCGCAATTACGAAATACTAAGAATCACCTGCATGGAGCGCGATACTGGCGCCGACCCATGTTTTATCGATGTTGAAATCGACGCCCATCATTTTGCCCTGACTCATCCGGACAAGATTGTTGACGAGCGTGGGATCAGAATCTGTCTCCGGCCAAACAAACATCATCCGAATCTCGGCCTTCGATTTCTGACCATCGACCGTCGGCACGAACGGCGCATAATCGATTTTTCTCTGCAAAATCCATTCGTGCGGATTTTGCAAGGCGGCGATTTTCTCGTGGGTCGGTTCCATATCTACGCCGTGGCCTGCGAATGAGTACAGCGGCTTCAAAACGTAATTGTCGATCTTCTCAGCGGCGGGCCTGCCCGCCGTAGCCTCGGCGAAGGCAGGAAAGTCGTCGGCGAAAAATGCCGGACAGGTGTGTTCCGTCTTCAGAAAAGGCAGCGAATGTTTACTGATCCGGAAATACCAGTTGGGATGACCGACCCATTTCACATCGAGATCGTCCTGGAAGCGAAACGGCAGATTCAGATCGGGCCGGCGAATCAGCTCGTCGAAAATGACGCGATTGTAAATCCGCTCGATCCGGACTTCGTGCCCGTCGCGATCGTAAAATAATTGGCGGCCGCGCTTCTTGATTTTCGTCACGCAAACCGGGCGGACACCCAGCAGTGTTTGCGTGGCCGCGAAATCGACCCGCGTTTTCTGTTTCTCCGGCTCGACCTCGAGCAACACGACGTTTTCTGGATCAGATTCGGCAAGGATCGTCCGGCGCAGAAGATCGAGATATGCCTCGTCTTTGATTCCGCCAAATGAGGAGGTCCAATTGCGTGGAATCGCGGGATACGCCTTTCGGATGCAACCAAGCAATAACAATTGAAACCCAAACAAGCTCGGGAACGCTTGCAACTCAATCAATCGCGGGACGAGCCGGTCATCCTCGGCGCAAATTGCGAAATCGACCACGAAAAAATTGGGATGCCGCGATTCGTTAGGCACCTCAAGGGCTTTCGGAACTGCCGATGCCGCGTGCTTTGCAAATTGCGGTGTCCGGGTAAGATCGACAATCTCGTCTGCTGTGCGGACTACGTCATTGGTAAATTCGCGCGTCAAAAAAATCGGGGTTTCCGAAATCCGAAAATCTGCCGGCCATTTTTCGGTTTCGTTTATACAACGCAGCAGTGCGTCGTATTTTCCCGAAGTAAAATCGATGTTAAAAGCGGCGCGAAGTTTTGGATCCACCGTGATGATCCGGTAGCCTGCTATTCGCCGTCCAGCTGTTGGTCGATTATGCTGTTGCTGTGAAGCGGCCCGAGGACGGCAGTGGCGTCCTCCTCGGTAAACACTACCACACGATGGCCTCGTGGAGAGATCTTGGTGTGGTCAACCGTCGGTACGGAGTACTCGTGCCCGTCTGACGTGCGGATTATAAGTGGCACGAACGGAACGCGGTCGAGGTGCTTGCGGACATCAGCAATCATCGACAGAAATATTACACTAGGAACTTTCCCTGTTCCATCACCTGTTCGCCGTCGAACCAGATGTCGAAGTCGCGGCCGACGCAGTCGATGTGCGTCTTTGAAACCCAGTTTGCGCCGGTGTGTTCGGCGTAGGGATGACCGAAAGCGATGTGGACGCCGGGAATTTTTTCGTCTTGCAAAATATGGCCGATCACGCGGGTGCATGCCGTGTTGGTGCCAATGGCAAATTCACCGACGCGATCGCTGTTCTCATCCGTGCTGGTGTAAGCGCGGAACTCGTCGCGCAAATCCTTGTTATCAGAGCGCAACGAGCGGATGCGATTATTTTCCACTTCGATTGTAAGCGGAGCGTATTGCAGATCGCCAAAGCGTTCGCACAAATAATCGCCCACTACGCCGTCCACGACGAATGTGCCATTGGTGTTCATGGGCGCTGTGAAAATTTCGCCGCCGGGGAGGTTACCCCATTTATCGCGCGTGATGATCCCGCTGGTTTTGACCCACTTCAGCGTCGGCGAGAACTCCGCTTCAAATTCAGTGCCATGCGGCGTCCGGCAGGCGATGTGCTCGGCCTGGCGCGCGCGTTCGACCAAACGCTGACTTAGCTGATCCACCTTAACAAAGTCAGCCCGCATACCTTCCAGCATGATTTCGCGATTGATATTCACCATATGCGCGTGGCGGATGCGATGATGGTTCACCACGGCCGTCATCTCCGTGCGTGCGCCGAGTTCGCCCGGCTGAGTTTGTGCGGCAAAGATTGACACCTGCGAGCACTCCAGATCATCGAGGATGATTACCGGCATATACTTTAACGGCCGGCGCGCATGATGCTCGAGCACGAACAAACTGTACTCGGAGCCAATGCGCTCCACTTCTTTTTGTAATGCGGCGACGATTTCTCGGGTGGCGGAGTCGGTGATAATTGTAATGCGCTCCTCGGGTTGCAGCCGAAGGCAGACATCAATCGCGTTACGCGCACCCGGGACTAACTGGGGATCAATCGGATGAAGATAAGCTCGGTCAGGCATTTGCGGAAGCGTTCAGTGTGACGCGCAAATTTGCTGTAATCAAACCGTCTTGTCATTCAATTCGGTAGCATACATACAAACGGCAAAGCTTGCGCGAAGAGGTAAAGTAAAACCAAAATGCGACCTAATGGAGATGCGCTAAATGCCCACACGATGCGGCCGAGGCAGCACCAATTGCTTGCCCGTGTTGCCGCGGCTATTGCGATACTTGTGTGTTTGGTTGACATTGCGAGTGCTGATCAGCAACGCCGAACGCCTTCGACATCATTTGAGGTGCCGCGCGGCGATTTAGACAACGCGGAAGCGCTGGCCAACCGACTCGCAGCGCTTTCGCCGAAAGTAAAATGCGAGGAAGCAAAGCTGCTGGCGGAATGCGCTTACGCCACAGTCAGCCAGTTGAGGGGACAATACCGCATGTTCGGCACGTCGATCTTCAATAATTTCCTTGTTTATCATGGCTTCAAGAAACGTGGGTACTGTTACCAATGGGCGGAAGACCTGCTCATCGCGCTCGATTCACTGAAATTGACCAGCTTGGAACTACACTGGGGCGAATCCTACCCTGGCACGTGGCGCGAGAACAATTGCGTCGTTGCCACCGCCAAGGGACAGCCCTTCAATCGTGGGATCCTTCTCGAGTGCTGGGAGCATTTTGGACATCTCCGCTGGGGCCCGGTCGTGGGCGACCGCGATCCGTACGTCGAGAATGCCGCGTACGGGCGCTTCGTCCGCGCCAGAGCAGCCCAGAAGACTTTCGGGGTTAATCATCCAGTCGCCTTGCAGACGCGCTCCGTCGCAAAAGGAAAAAACTACTGATGCGCTGCCCGCGATCGTTGCAAATCCTTATGGCGGCGCGATCTTGCCAATTAAGCGAGCTTCCGCGTCACGCGGCGCCGTACTAATGTGGACCTCGGCACTACCTACCTAGGAATCGGGCTGCGCACGCCGCTCGTCCCCTCGGCTTCACCGCTCTCCGAAGACCTCGACAAGATTAGACAGATGGAGCAAGCCGGGGCATCTGCCGTCGTCCTGCATTCATTGTTTGAGGAACAAACGGAAGCGGATGCGGCGGCCAAGGCGGAATTTCGGGTCGGGCCAAAAGCTTACCTGGAACACATCAGGCGGGCGAAGAGCGCCGTGAAAATTCCGATTATCGGAAGCCTGAACTGCACCACTCTTGGAGGCTGGATTAGCTACACGCGTCAGATTACCGAGGCGGGGGCCGACGCACTGGAGCTCAACATCTACAGGATACCGACCCAACCGAATGTTACCGGCAGTACAATCGAAGAAACATATATCGATACTGTTCGGACCGTACGAGCGGCTACCAAGATCCCGCTTGCGGTGAAGCTCAGCCCGTACTTTAGCAATTTCGCAAACGTGGCTCAGCGTTTCGACGCGCTCGGCGCAGACGGGTTGGTCTTGTTCAACCGATTTTACCAACCTGACATTGATCTCGAGAAAATGGAGGTTACGCCGAATCTCACACTTAGTGTACCCGCCGATATGCGCTTGGCCTTGCATTGGATTGGGATTCTTTACGGAAAAATTCGCGCCAACCTAGCCGCAACCAGCGGCATTTATCAGGCGTACGAGGTAATCAAAATGATTTTGGCCGGTGCAGACGTGACGATGCTCTGCAGTGCGCTGATGCGTTATGGCATTGCGAATATCCAAAAAATTGAGATGGAGACCGCCGCATGGCTGGAAGACCATCGATGCAGTTCTTTGAGCGAAATCAAAGGCAGAATGAGTCAAAAGAATTGCCCGGATCCGAGCGCTTTTGAACGCGCGCAATATGTGCGCGGTCTTTCGAGTTATACGTCGCTGTTCCCAATGCGACGGTGAGCTGCCGCCAAATCATCCGGTAATCCGCGGCTCGGCTGTGATTGTTTCGACGCTGGATTGTCACAGCCGTCCCGCGCACAAGCTGCATACGCCTAACGAAGCGGTTGACCTGGCGTTATTGACTGGTCGGCTCGATCCAAAAACTCCCTGGGTGAAATCGAAAGTGGTCGCGGCGTTGGTCAAGCCCTACGCAACCAAAGCCGAAGCCGAAAAAGGCATCGCTAATTCTCTGCGCGAAGCTTACCCCGACCCCGCGCAGGCGAATCCGATCATCAAGGAAGCGCAGGCGATCTATCGCGAGCATTTTTTTCCTGAAGTGAAAGTCGATTGGCGGACGTATCCCGATTTTGTTGGACACAAGAATTGGAATGGATGCTTCCGCTGCCATGACGGCAAACACGTCGCAGCCGACGGCAAGATGTCGATCAAAGCCAGCGACTGCCGGTCATGTCATCTCATTCTTGCGCAGGGTAGCGGTGAAGCACTTGAACAAATCAACGCCAAGGGCCACGATTTCATCCATATCGATGCCCCATATGCGGAGTTTTCCTGCGTTGATTGCCATACCGGTGGACCTCAGAAATAATTTCCGTTCGTGAAAATACGTTCAATTCACTTTGTTGCTCTGGCCATGCTGCTCGCGAATTGCGGGAAGAACTCGGAAATCAAGGTTTATCGCGTTTCCAAGGCGCCGCTGGAGGAATCTACTCCCCAGCAGCAAGACGCGATGCCGACCAACACGGCCGCGCCTCGGATGCCGGGCGCCGTCGCGCCGACAGCGGCAACTGCGGTAACAACTCCGCCGAATTGGGAACCGCAACCGCTCTCGCAAATGCGTCAGGCAAGTTTTCTCGTCAAAGGTGATAAAGGCGCGGTGGCAGATATTTCATTTGTGAATCTTGGCACGGCTGCCGGAAATGCGCTTGATAATGTCAACCGCTGGCTTGATCAGCTCGGTCAACCGCCAATCACCGAAGAAAAGCTCGGTGACATTGCACAGCGACTGCGGACTTCGTTAGGCGACGTCATTATTGTCGATCTTGCAGGGCTGCCGAAAGACGCCGATCCAGCACAAGATGGCAGAATCATTGCCGCAATGGCGACCACCGGTAACTCGACACTCTTTTTCAAAATGCGTGGCAACGCCGATCTGACCGAAGCGCAGAAAGGCGACTTCATTAAATGGGTCGCAGCGGTTTGCAATGCCCAGACCGAAATCGGATTGGCGCAAACGGCAGCCATTCCGCCGCGGGAGTCAGGCCTGCCGCAGATCAAATGGAAAACGCCGGAAAGCTGGACAGAAGTTTCGCCATCTTCCATGCGCTACGCTAGCTTCAGCGCGTCCGCCGAAAACGGTGACAAGATCGACATTTCCGTCGTCACTTTTCCGGGCGAAGGCGGAAGCGATCCCGACAATGTCAATCGCTGGCGCGGGCAAATTGGTCTGCCGCCACTTGATGGGAACGCCGTAACTTCACAGATTGCTCCCCTGAGAACGGCGGACGCGACTTTTTCAACGACGGACATTGTTGGCGCGAAGGCGCGGACAATCGCGGCATGGACACGCCACGACGGGCGTGTCTGGTTTTTCAAAGCGACCGGGCCAAGCGCCGCAGTTGAAAAGGAAAAGCCGAACTTCGTGAAGTTCATCGAGTCAGTTCGATTTTGAAAACATGCTACGCAAAGTCATCGATCTAATTACATCGCTGAAGCTGACAATTGTCTGTCTTGCGGTAGGGATGGCGCTGATTTTTGCCGGCACGCTGGCGCAGGTGCATCTCGGGATTCACGAAGCGCAGCAGCGTTATTTCCAAAGCATGTTCGTGTGGTGGCCGCCGGAGGGACGCGGCTTCAAGATCCCGATTTTTCCCGGCGGCCATCTCATCGGCGCGGTGTTGCTCGTTAATCTCATCGCTGCGCACGCAAAACGTTTCCGTTGGACCTGGCGAAAGCTGGGCATTCATCTCACCCACGCCGGTCTCATTATCATCCTCGCAGGCGGACTCTTCACCGATCTTTTCGCGGTGGAGAGCCACATGCGGCTCGCAGGCGGGGATACAAAAAATTATTCCGAGGACATGCGCCGGACGGAACTGGCCGTCATCGACACGAGCGACAGCGATCTTGATCAGGTGACGGCGATTCCGGACACCGTCCTGCGACGTAACCGGACGATTGACCATTGGAGTTTGCCCTTCCGGATTGTTGTCAGGAATTTCTATCAGAATTCGCGCCTGAAAATGTTGAGCGAAGTGGGAAATGAAGCCCGACCAATTGCGAATCAAGGACCCGGAGCGATGATCGCGGTCGAGCCGGCTCCGCGCGCAACCGGTGTTGACGAACGCGATGTTCCGAGCGCAGCCGTCGAAATTATGCCGAAGGACGGTGGTTCGTTAGGCACGTGGCTGGTTTCGGATGCGCTCGGCGCGCCCCAGACATTTTCCTGCGGGGGTCGGACATGGATGCTCACGCTTCGCCCGTCGCGTTATTACAAACCTTACAGCGTCACGTTGCAGAAGTTCACGCACGAAAAGTACGCCGGCACCGAAATCCCGAAGAATTTTTCTAGCCGCGTCACGTTGATCGACCCGGAGCGTTCAGTGAACCGTGATGTCTTGATTTACATGAATCATCCGCTGCGTTACCGGGGTGAGACATTTTATCAGGCTGGATTTCAGAAGGACGATCAGGCGACGATTTTGCAAGTCGTGCACAACCCCAGCTTCATCGCGCCGTATGTTGCGTGCGTGATCGTTGCTGCGGGGCTGCTAGTGCAATTCGGCTTTCATCTTGTGGGATTTTCGCGACAACGACGGAACGCAATGACATGAAACGTTTTTTGCCCTGGATTATTTTCGCGATTGCTGCCGGGTCGATCGCAGTCAATTGGCTGCCGCCTAAAACTGCAAAGAACGATATCGATCTCACGAAGTTCGGAAAAATTCCGGTCCTCGTTGGTGGGCGTGTTAAACCGCTGGACACCGTCGCGCGCAACTCGCTGTTGATCATTCACGGCAAACAGGAATTGCGCTTGGAAGGCGGGAGACGTTTGAGTGCCATGCAATGGCTCACGGACGTTTTGTTCAATGCTCCCGTTGCGGACCAATATCCGGTTTTCGTCGTGCAAAACTCAGAGGTGCTCGGCTTGTTTGGCTGGGAACAAAGCGACCGGAAATATTTTAGCTTCGCTGAGTTCATGCCGTTTCTGCGACAGATTGATGAACAAGGCGGCCAATCGGACAAACTCGAAGCGGTCCAACGCTCCGCTTATCAGAGCGGGATTCTGAATCTGCGCAACGGGCTGGCGCTCTATCAGCGGTTAAAAAACAGCATCCAACCTGAGGGCGCACAGAACTTTGCGGCGGAACTGCAGGCGTTCGTAAAGAGTGTCCCCGGTGCAGCAAAGGCAGCACGCGAACGCGAGATGGGCGAAAATTTCGATAAAGCGAAACTGAATGATGTCGCCGAAGTGATTCAGAAATACGAGCGGCTTTCGGAAATGGCCTACGTGCTCGCCGTTCCACCGGTAGAAAAAAATGGCGATTGGCGGGCGGTTGGCGACAACTTGCTGCGCTCGGTCGGCACTGGAGAAATTCATCCGATCGTTAGCGAATACGCGATAATCGGCGACGCCTACCGCGCAAACGATCCGTCGCTCTTCAATCAACACGTGAACCTTATGGCTAATTGGTTCGCCAAAGAGCAGCCGAAGGCGACGCAGCGGGCATCGTTCGAGTTCTTGTTCAATCGTGTTCAGCCGTTCAGCCAAAGCATGGCGCTTTATGTTCTCGGCTTTCTTTTGGCTTGTTTTTCGTGGCTCGGATGGAGTCGGGTGCTCAACCGTTCGGCATTTTATCTGCTGTTGCTCGCGCTTGCCATTCACACGTTTGGTCTCGTTTCGCGGATGTATTTGCAGGAGCGTCCCCCGGTCACCAACCTTTATTCATCCGCGATTTTCATCGGCTGGGGCGCGGTCATTGTCTCGCTGATACTCGAACGAATTTTCAGAGACGGAATCGGCGCGGCGTGCGCGGGCGCGATTGGCTTTATCACGTTGATCATCGCGCATCATCTCGCAGGCAGCGGCGACACGCTCGAGATGCTGCAAGCCGTGCTGGACACCAACATTTGGCTTGCGACACACGTCGTTGCGATTACGACTGGCTACTCCGCCATGTTTCTCGCCGGCATGCTCGCCATCATCTACGTCGTGCGTGGCGTATTTACGGGCTCCCTGAAAAAGCAAACAGCGGATTCGCTTGCGCGCATGACTTATGGCGTGGTTTGCTTTGCGACTCTGTTCAGCTTTGTCGGCACGGTGCTCGGCGGAATTTGGGCCGATCAATCGTGGGGTCGCTTTTGGGGCTGGGACCCTAAGGAAAATGGCGCGGTGCTGATTGTCCTTTGGTGCGCAATCATTTTGCATGCGCGTTGGGGCGGATTCATCCGACAACGCGGCCTGATGATCATGGCGATCTTCGGCAATGTGGTCACCAGTTTCTCGTGGTTCGGCGTGAACATGCTCGGCGTCGGCCTGCATTCCTACGGCTTCATGCAAAAGGCTTTCCCTTGGCTCGTCGGATTCATGGTCAGCCAGCTCGCGCTAATGCTGATCGCAGCAATGCCGCTCGAGCGCTGGAGAAGCTTCTGCGCTGCGCAGGTTTCATCTCGCGGCGAGCAGCCGCAAATTTCGTCCGCTTTATCCGCTGGCCAAACGCCGGTGCAGTAAAGCGACCCCACGGCACAGGGCTGCTGCAAGAAATGCACAGCGTTTGCCAACGCTTGGGTAGGCGCTGTCTTCGCTGGTGCGAATATCAACGCCAACCCGACGGTGGCACCGTCGTTTCTGAAGAAAGGGCCTGACATAGACGGCGCCGAAAAAACTCGAAATGATCATCAGATGCGCGCTCCAGCTGTGCACCGACCGAATCAGCCAGCGGAACGGTACTTTGATCGTCAAAAAACGAATGCTCTCGTAGGCGGTCGCTTCACCCGGTTGATATGCAAATCGCTTCACGCGCGCCACAACGTATCGTCACATCTTCCGGCTCAAACTTCCACATCCGGGCGACGCAGAATAAAGTCCCCCGCGGATTTACTGCGGCACCGTTAATTCTTCGTACGTTTCAGCAACGATATGGTCGACCACCGCTTTCATATCCTGCGTGCGTTCCCAGACGGCCAGTTGTCGATCCGCGCCGGTGCCTTCGCGAATGATTTGCTCGATGTGCGCCATCTCGCGCTGCGTGCCGAACTCGTTTACTTCGCTGGCAACAAATTCCAGCAGTTCATTCAGCAAGCTGCGTTCTTCCACCTCCGTTTCCTTGCCGAAGTCGATCAATTTTCCATCGATGCCGTAGCGCGCCGCGCGCCAGCGGTTTTCATCCAACAGGCGGCGCCGATAAATCCGAAAGGTAATATTTTGGCGGAGGAGCTTGTGCAATTTCGCGATGACCGCCTGAATCAAAGCGGCGATCGCGAGCGTGTCGTCCACGCGTGATTGTGCGTCGCACACGCGCACCTCGAGCGTGTCGAAGAACGGGTGCAGCCGGATGTCCCACCAGATTTTCTTGGCGTTGTCGATGCAGCCGGTTTTTACGAGCAGTTTGCAGTAATCCTCGTACTCGGAAAGCGACTCGAATGAATCGGGAATGCCGGTCCGAGGGAAGCGCTCGAACACTTTTAGCCGATAACCTTTTAGCCCAGTGTTTTGTCCCACCCAAAAGGGCGAGTTGACCGAGAGCGCGTAAATGTGCGGCAGGAAATAGCGTGCCTGATTCATGACGTGGATGGCCATTTCGCGATTGGGAATGCCAACGTGGACATGCAATCCAAAAATCAAATTCGCGCGCGCGAGCAACTGCATGTCTTTTACGATTTCCTGGTAGCGATCGCCCTCGGTGATAAGTTGATCGTGCCAATGCGAAAACGGGTGGGTACCCATCGATGCGATTTTTAATCCGCTCCGCCCTGCCAGTTCCGCGAGTCTGCTGCGCAATTCGATGACATGCGCCCGCGCACAGCCGATCGAGTCGCAGATTTCCGTGCCCAACTCGACGACCGATTGGTGCATCTCCGGCTTGATCTGCTCCTTGAGCATGATTTTTCCGCCTTCGAGGATCTCGTGAATATGCGACCGCAGCTCGCGCGTCGCGGGATCGACGATCGCGAATTCCTCTTCAATACCGAGAGTAAACGTGTGATCTTTCATCAACAGCGGAAGAAAAACATCCGCAGATTTCGCAGATTTACACAGATTATTTCCGAAACCCCGAAACTGCCTCTGCCTTTAATCTGCGAAAATCTGCACAATCTGTGGACGATTTTTGATTGTCCATCTTACTCGACGTCGCTAAGTGAACGTCGTGTCACTGCGGCCTGCAGGAATTTGCCCCAGCTCAAGTTGTCGCACCCGGCTTGATGCACCTGCGCTTTTCGGATGGCCATTTCCGAAATTGCTTCCACCACCCATTCGAAATTTGCCTGGCCGACCCACGCCGCTTCGCAATCGGGCGCAGGATTGCAAAAGTCGATGGCCACCGGCACCCCGTCGCGCAGTGCGAACTCGACTGTGTTGAGGTCGTAGCCGAGAAATTGATTCAACCGCAACACGCCTTCCTCAACCTTTTGCAAAATCTCTTTCGGCGCGTGCCATTCGGTTTGGTATCGCAAATGAAACGGATGGCGCGGCTCGTACGGCATGAGGCGAACGTGCCGTTGATCGATTGAGTAGCAGCGGAAGTACATATCGAACTTCACTTCCTCCTGTAACATCATCACCAATTGGCCGGTGTCGGCGTAAGCGCGGAAGAATTCTTCGCGATTATGCAGTCGATACACGTTCTTCCAGCCGCCACCGATGAACGGTTTGAAGAACGCAGGCCAGCCCACATAGCTAAAAATCGCTTCCCAATCAAGCGGATAACCAAGATTGCGAAATGATTTGTCATTCGTGTCCGGCGGCGGCTGGTTCGATGGAAGGAGGACGGTCCGCGGAACAGCGACGCCAATCTTGGTCGCCAGCGCGTTATTGAAAAATTTGTCATCGGCGCTCCACCAAAATGGATTGTTCATCACGGCCGTTCCGGTGAGCGCGGCGTTCTTGAGCCAGGCGCGATAGAACGGCACGTCCTGCGAGATGCGATCAATCACCACGTCGTATCCGCACGGCTCGCCCTGGAGCACCTTATCGATCCTTACAAATTCAGCGCTCATGTCTTTGCCGCCGGTCTTCTGATTCACCCGCTCGACAAACGCTGGTGGGAAACTGTGTTCCTGGCCAAAAAGGATTCCAATTTTTTTCATAAACGTTTCTCTATCATTTCGAGCGAAGCCGCAGGCGAAGTCGAGAAATCTCTGAACATTTCAGATATCAGCAATCCCGCAAAAGCAGGAGACTTCGCTCGACATGACAGAAAGAGACAACGACTCCGCGAACTCTCATCTACGCCACGTCTTTAACCCGGGTGCATTTCGCGTGGAGCGGGAAATAAGCCGTTTCAACGGCGTTGTCCAGAGGGTATCCTGATCTCGCGAGAACCGGCGAGGCCGGTTTTGTGCTTTCGCATTTGTGCTTTTTCATTTTGTTTGAGCTGTGATCACGGGAACTGACATCACCGTGTGGGTGATTTCGGCATTGCTGGCAGCCGGCATCGGCTGGAGCAAGTATGCCAAATGGAGAACACGCAATAAGCTCGTTCGCGAAATGGCGGCGATGGACCCAGACCGTCGCGAGAAAGTGCTCAGTCGCCTCGATCCGAAGACTGCAATGGAAATCCGCCAGGAGCTAATGAAACGCTTTTGGATAAGGTGAGCTCGGCGCTTGGCTCTGAGAAGCCGATGGCTCGGAAACGTTGAGCTATTCCCGGATTCGCTGCCCGCGTTCCTCAATGATCTGTTGCATACGGGTACGCTGATCTGGTTCCAAGATTGGATTCATTCGATCTTGCTCACGCGCCAGGATCCCCTCTGTCTCTCGAACGTCGAGCCAACGCAGATTAGCGAACTCGTCGGCCATTTGTCGCAAGATTAGTCTGACCTTCTCGGTCTGCTCGGGCTTGAGACGCAAATCGCGCTGCAATCGATCGACCGTAGGAATGCAGGATCTCCATGGTTGTTCAGACCTATGAATGGCATTCTTTACCGCGCGGCTCGTGAGTAATCCGCAGGTCACTGCGCCGCGACAAAAGTTGCAATGAGCGCCAAAACAATTTTTCATCGAACTAGCGTGTTCATGATTACAAGAAATAAAGAGAAAGCGTTGAAGGCCATCTTTTTCGACGCGGTTGGCACGCTCTTTTATCTCTCAAAGACGGTCGGCGATCATTACGCGTTGGTCGGCGAAGAAATCGGATTGAAACTGGACGCGCAGCAACTCGATCGTGCGTTTCATATGGCTTGGAAACAAATGCCGCAGCGCCGTGCGATCGACGAGCCGCGCGAGAACGATGACAAAGGCTGGTGGCGTGAACTTGTCGATCTTGTGCTCGATCAGGTCACCCCTGCATTGAGCGAGCTCGATCGCGACAATTTCTTCGAGATCGCATACGAACATTTTGCCGAACCCGGTGTTTGGGAGTTGTATCCGGAGGTTACCGGTGTTCTGGAAAAATTACGGCCGCGCTTTCAACTGGCGGTGATTTCAAATTTCGATGGTCGCTTACGGTTCATACTCGAGCACCTTGGAATCACGAAATTTTTCACTCACGTTTTCATTTCCAGCGAGATCGGCGCGGATAAACCCGACCTGGAAATTTTCCGGCGTGCGCTCAAGTTTATCGATTTGAAACCAAATCAAGTCCTTCACGTTGGAGACGATTCCGAGCGCGATTGGAAAGCGGCCAGCGAAGCCGGCTTGTCGATCTTTCGTCTGGATCGGCAAAAGAATTCGCTGCGCGATTTGCTTACGATTTTAACCACGAATGGACACCAATGAACACGAATCTATTTTGAGCGGCGCACTTCGTCGCTTCCTAAGCTCCTGTAGCCATACGTGCGCCTCGTGGAGACGGGGATACCACCTTGCAGCAGCGCGCGAACTGGATTACAGACATTTCTCTCCCGCGGGTCGGTAGCTCAATTGGTAGAGTAGCCCCGAAAGCTTTCGAGGTTGGTTCGGTATTGAAAAATCTTGAAGCTTCGTTACAAACTGAAGTTCCACGGCGGGTCGGTAGCTCAATCGGTAGAGCAGCGCCCTTTTAAGGCGTTGGTTCCGGGTTCGAGTCCCGGCCGACCCAGTCTTCCATCACGTGTGGCTCATTTTACGTGGTATTCGTCGCCAGGCCCAGGTAATGGGACTTTACCGTTGGTACGTGACCGACGACAAGATTTATTGCGTTTACCTCGCGCCATCGAAGGAATGATTCGGAAACGCGGAGCAAGGCGGCTTTCCTGCGAATCGCATTTCCCAGGTGCGCACCATGATCGATCCAACGACGGCGGAAGCCTCGGCGCGATGAGCTGCACGGCTGTAAGCCGAGCCGTAATGCGAAGCTGTCAGCTTTTCCTCCAATAAAATATTTTCGCACGCTCCGTTACGTCCGATTGTTTATCGATATGAGATTGTCGATGCCTTGTTATTTTTTCGGCATGCTAGTGGTTCCCTTTGTTTGCAACGCAGGCGATTTCGATCTGGCTGCCACCGCGACCAATCAGCTCGCTGTCGATCTTCACCGCCAACTCGCCACAGGCGACGAGAATCTTTGCGTGTCACCCTATTCAATCGAAAGCGCGCTCGCGATGACGTTCGCCGGAGCAGAGGGAGAAACCCGCACGGAGATGGCGCGTGTTTTGCACCTTCCCAACGATGGCGCCGTGCCCACGTCGTTTTCCGCGCTCCAGCGTTCGCTGGAAGAAATGAGCGCGAAGACAGCCGACCTCGTAAAAGAATCCAAGAGATTCGGCGGCCCGAGCGAACCGATCACGCTGAGCATCGCCAACCGGCTCTTTGCGCAAAAGGGCTACAATTTTCGCGAGGCGTTTCTGTCGCTGGTAAAACAAAATTACGGCGCAGCATTTGAGCCGCTCGATTTTGTGACCGATCTCGCAGCAGCTACGCAGCACGTTAATAAATGGGTTGCCGACGAGACGCGTGATCGGATTCGTGATCTCATTCCTGCCGGTGCACTGAATAATATGACGCGACTCGTCCTCGCGAACGCACTTTACATAAAGGCACCCTGGGCGGATCCATTTTCCGACAAGACGACGCACCCTGAACCGTTCCATGTCCACGGCGGCGCGCCTGTCGATGTTCCAATGATGCGGAAGACCGCGGAATTCGGTTACGTCAAGCGTGACGGCTTCACAGCTGTGAGCCTTCCCTATGTTGGCGATGATCTCCAATTTCTCGTTCTTCTTCCCGACGACGTAAATGGCCTGGACGCGCTCGAATCGAAGCTCACCGCAAACGTTTTGGCAGAGTGCGCAAAGCTCGAAGCGCGTGATGTCGATCTGCATCTGCCAAAGTTTAAACTCGAGCCGCCAACAATAGCGCTTGCGAAAAGATTCCAGACGCTTGGGATGAAAAGCGCGTTCGATCAGCCAAGAGGCAGCGCCGATTTCGATCGGATGGCGCCACGAAAGCCGAATGATTACCTGTACATCTCCCAAATCTTTCACAAGACCTTCATCGCTGTGGATGAAAAGGGAACCGAAGCCGCCGCGGCCACCGCGGTGGTGATGATGAAGGCGACTGCGATTGCGGGGCCAAAACCACAACCGATCGAAGTGAAAGTCGATCACCCATTCATCTATGCCATCCAGCATGTGCCCAGCGGCGTCTGTCTTTTTCTCGGCCGCGTAACCGATCCCCGTTGAAGTGGACCTCTCGACTCTGGCAAATCTAATCAATGCTTTTGCCGTAACGGCCGGTGTCATTTTCGCGGCCGCGCAAATTAATTATTACCGTCAACGGAGACAAAGGGAAGCAATGCTTGAGTTGGTGAGATCGTTCCAAAGCCCGGCCTTTACCAGTGCACTTCGGCGCGTGCTGTCGTTGCCAGATGGGGCCGACACACGGAAAATACGCGAAGTGCTCGGACCTGACGGCGAAGACGCGGTTTACCTGGTTTCGCTCACTTGGGAAAGCCTTGGTGTGTTGGTGTTTCGTCGCGAAGTCACGCTTGATCTGGTCGATGATTTTTTTAGCGGTCCCATCCTTCTTTCCTGGCAGAAACTTAAGGTTTATTCGGAGGAATGGCGTCGCACGCTAAAGCGAGAGACAGGCAACGAGTGGTTTCACTGGTTGGCTGAAAGAATGATAGAGCGCGAGAAACTTTCACCGCCGGTGCCGGCTTACATTGCGCATCGCACATGGCGTGAACCACGCCGGCATTTAGCCGGGGATGGATCAACTGCGCCCGATTCGCGCTAAATTAAACGATCTCTCTAGCCCGCGTAACTTAGCGCGCCGTCGATAAGATGCGCTGCGGACGTAAAAGGATGCAGCTCGATCTTGTTTGCGTCGACAATGTGCACCACTTCGATCCCGCGCACTTTCAGGTAGTCCGCAATCAGCGAACGATGACAACGCCACCACAGCGCTTCCGCGCACATGATCGCAACGGGCCCGGTTTCGCGAGCAAGATCTAGAAGGCGCTCGACGCCTTTGTGGAATTCCTTCGTCTCCATGTAGTCGGCGTAACCGCGAAATGATACATTGCGCCAGGCGGTGTTGCGCGAGTCGGGATTCGGCTTTCGTCTTCCGCCCAGCTCAGGAAAATGTCCGTAGCGAATTCCGTGTGCATTCAGGGACTCCGCCAGTGCTTCCTTGTTGAACTGCGGATAACGCTTCGACCCCGGCCACGATCGCACATCGGCGAGCAACTTGATTCCGTTCTCTTCCAGCAACGAAATGAAGATGTCGATCTTGCGCGTCGAGTGGCCAATCGTCCAGATTCGCGAAATCATCTTCATTTTGATTGCTGGTCGATCACTGATAGGTTCGTCCAAAGATTTGGGAGGCGAAAATGAACAAAATATTCTTATCGACGTTTGTTGGGCTCGCTACACTGGTATTTGTGCAAGGAGCGGAGACGCAGAAACAACCGGACGTCGGAAAACCGGCGCCAGATTTCAGTCTTACGACCGGCGATGGCTCGCGGGTAAGCTTGAAAGATTATCGCGGCAAATGGGTAGTGCTTTATTTTTATCCCAAAGATTTTACCAGCGGCTGCACAATGGAAGCGCGCAATTTCCAGCGCGACCTTGCTAAGTACGAGGAGGCAGGTGCGGTCATTCTTGGCGTGAGCTTGGACACTGCGCAGTCCCACAAAGATTTTTGCGCCAAGGAAGGACTGAACTTCAAATTGCTGGCCGATCCCGACGCGAAGGTCTCGACCGAGTATGGATCGGTGATGGATTACAAAGGGAGCAAACTCGCCGCACGGAACACATTCCTCATTAGTCCGAGGGGCGAGATCGCCAAGGTGTACAACGGGGTCAAACCGGCCGAGCACAGCGAGCAAGTATTGAAGGATTTGGCGGAACTGAAGAAAAGCTAACCGCGCCAGTGCCCTCGACGTGCTGCCGGTGACGCGTGAAGGAGGTGCCAAAATCGATGACGCCGAAGACCGGCGTACACATTAAAAATCAAACTTCACACATCAACCTTCAGAACGTCCGGATGTAAGCTTTTGCGCGCAAACCAGCGAGCCAGCGTTCCTGCAGATTGTGTGCTTGTTCCTGGATCAGCTTCTTCTCGATATCGGACCTAACTTCAGCCAGCGAGCGGGTGACACCGCCCTCCTTTGCTTCGACTTTGAGGATGTAATAATTGCCGCCGTACTCGACGATATTACTGATTCTCCCTACCGGCATGTTGAAGGCGATCTTCTCAAGCGGCGCGGCGAGGGTCTTGCGCTCGATCCAGCCCCAATCGCCCCCGAGATCGCGGCTACTGTCTGTGGAATAAACTTGGGCCACGTGCGCAAAGTCCGCGCCGCCCGCCAGTTGGCCGAGCACCTCTTCGGCGAGCGCCTTTTGCGCTGCAGCATTGGCAGTGTCAGCCCGGCTGGGAACCATAATCAGGCGCAGCTTGATCCTTTCCTTGGAAGTGAATTCGTCGCGGTGTTGCTTGTAGTACTCTTCAATTTTCGGCGGCGAAACGACCATGTCCTTCTTGACGTTCTTGCCGCGCATTGCCTGCACGATGATGCTTTCCATCTCCTTTTGTTTAAACTCGCCCAGGGTGAATTCCTGCGCCTCGAGCGTTTTGATAAACGTGGCGCGGTCCCCGCCAAAATTCTCCCGGATGATTTCGTGCATCCGCTCTTCCACAAAATGATCTGGAATTTCGTACTTCTCTTTCTTGAATGCCTGAATCACTAGACGCCGGTCGATCAGGTCTTTTAGCGCCAATTCTCGCGTTGCCTTCAATTGTTTTTCCAATTCTTCGCCGGTGTATTGGGAACGCAGCAACTTTTCCCGTGGCGCAGACAGACCGCGAACCTGCGAGAGAGTAATGATATCCCCATTCACCACGGCAGCGACGCCGTCAACCATCTGAGGCTCGGCGGCGAACCCGGCGCAACAGAGTGGCAACGGAGCGAGCCCGAAAAACATCAACAAGGCGATGACAAACGGAAGGCTTATGCGTTTCATAGCTTCTTGATCAGCTCCAGAATTTCCCTGAGGTGCTGTTCGATTTTCGCCCCAACTAAACGGGGGAATTTGCCCGCGACAAGTATAAAATCGCCGCACCGCGTCAACATCAATTTACGTTCGCGCACTTCGACGCGGCTGACGCCTGCGCTTGTCGCGGCCAGCTTGATTTCCGTAAGAAGAAACAAATTGTCAATCGCGGGCGGAAACGGCCCGAAACGATCTCGCCAATCACGGCGCAACCGGTCCAACTGATCAAGTGTGGTGATTTCCGCGATGTCGCGATACCCTCGGATCCGCAGTGCAGGGTCGCTGATGAAATTGGTTGGGACAAAGGCCGGTACGCGCACCTCCGGACCAGGGTGCACGAATTCCGCTTCGTTTGTGGCAACGAAATCAAGACGTAGATCCACCTCGACCCGGAGCTGCAATTTCTCGCCTTTGAGCTGCGCGACTGCCTGCTTGAGCAACTGGCAATACAAATCGAAACCGACCGCCATGATGTGGCCGCTTTGCGCTGTGCCCAGAATGCTGCCCGCGCCGCGAATCTCCAAATCGCGCATGGCGATCCGAAATCCCGCGCCTAGCGCGCTGTATTGTTTGATGGCGCTGATTCGTCTACGCGCGGCGCCGATTGTCATCATTTCGCGCGGGAGCAGGAGATAAGCGTAAGCCTTGTGCTCAGCCCGGCCTACGCGTCCGCGCAGCTGGTAGAGATCGGCCAGACCAAACCGGTCCGCGCGATCGATGATGATCGTATTGGCATTTGGGATGTCGAGACCGTTTTCGATAATCGTGGTGCAGACCAGCACGTCGTTCTTGCCAGCGATGAACCGCGCCATCACCGCCTCGAGTTCATCCGAATCCATCTGGCCGTGACCGACTTCTACCCGCGCTTGCGGGCAAAGATGGGTGATCCGATCTCGCGCGTGCTCGATCGTCTGCACCCGGTTGTGCAAAAAGAAAACCTGCCCCTGGCGCTTCAGTTCCCGATCGATCGCGTCCCGAATGATTCGCTCGTCATAAGCGGAGACCACCGTTTCCACTGGCAAACGATTCAGAGGGGGCGTCTCGATCGCGGACATGTCTTTTACGCCTACGAGCGAGAGATAAAGCGTGCGCGGAATCGGCGTCGCCGACAGCGTGAGGACATTGACCAGTTTGAACAGCTCCTTGAATTTTTCCTTATGCAAAACACCGAAGCGCTGCTCTTCGTCGATGACAACCAGGCCGAGATCTTTGAAAACGACATCGCCAGAGATCAGCCGGTGCGTGCCAATCACAATATCGACGCCGCCTTCGCGCAATAACTGCAGGATTTTTTTCTGTTCCAACTGCGAACGGAAACGGCTGAGCATTTCAATTCGAACCGGATAATCGAGCATCCGCTGCCGGAAGACTTCGAAATGCTGCTGGGCCAGTACAGTCGTCGGCGAGAGCACAGCGACTTGTTTTCCGTCCATAACGGCCTTGAACGCCGCGCGAATCGCCACTTCCGTTTTGCCAAACCCGACGTCGCCGCAAATCAAGCGATCCATCGGTTGCGGACGTTCCATGTCGATCTTTGTGTCGATGATCGCCTTCATTTGGTCTGGCGTTTCCCGAAACGGAAAGGAATGTTCGAATTCCGCCTGCCATCTCGTATCGGGAGTAAACGCGTGGCCGGGATGCGTCTGGCGCTCTGCTTGGATGGAAAGCATTTTGCCGGCGTAATCGAAGACGGAAGCCACGGCATTCTTCTTCGCTCGCATCCACTTCGTGTCCCCGAGCGAGCTGAGCGGCGGCGTTTTTTTTCCGACGCCGACGTAACGAGAGACCAGATACGCTTGCTCCAGCGGGACGTAGAGCTTGGCTTGGTCGGCAAACTCGAGTGCGAGAACTTCTTGCTGTGGCACAGATATCTTATCTGTGGGGACCGCGAGCATCTTGTTTGCTGATTCGACAGGCGAGACGCCCGTCGGCCACACAGTCTGAAAGCCTGTGCCACGTGGCAATTTCCGGAGCCCGAGGAATCTTCCGATGCCGTGTTCGAGATGCACCACCAGATCGCCCTCGGCCAACTCGCTAAAATCGATCTGGGCCCGCTGACGTTCCGCTCGCCGCAATCGCCTGCGGCCATGCGCGGCCAGCCTGCCAAATAATTCTGCCGCCGAAAGCACGACGAGATTTGCTGTTGGAAAACAAAAACCGCGAGCGAGCGCGCCTTCGACAAGATCGACATCGTCCAGCGCCTCCTTCTCGCCCATGATTTCGCGGAAGCGTTCGATCTCGCCCTCGGTCTGAAAATAAATGACGATCCTCGCCTCGTTCGTTCGCCATTCCTGCAGACGCGCGACAAACTGCGCGCGTTTTGCTTCGATCAGCAGGAGATCGCCGATCGCGAACTCACCGATCTCGCAATCCTGGAACGCGCCGTTGAAATCTTCCGGGCCAACCTCGATCCAGTTTTCGCTAATTCGGATCTGTGCATCGGAATTTTCATCCGGTTCGATGTCGATCTTGAGATGATTGGAGGGGAGGTAGTCACGGACAACACCGTATTGATCATCGGCTGTTCCGAGCAGAAGATCGGCGGATCTCAAGTCGCGCACCGAAGTCTGCGTGTCGATGTCGAACTCGCGCAGCGATTCGATTTGATCGCCCGAAAATTCCAGGCGCACCGGCAACGGCGCCTGCCACGAATAAAGATCGACAATGCCACCGCGCACGGCGAATTGTCCGCGCGTCATGACCTGGGTAACACGTTCGTAACCCGCGGTCGCGAGTTGTTCGAGAAGATGTTCCATCTTTCTGGTGGCCCCGCGGCGAAGTTGAACAAGAGCGGACTGCAGCGCGCCTCGCTTCGGCGCAGCTTGATCGAGGCTTGCGCGCGTTGCGATAATCAGAAGCGGGCCGGGCCCACGCTCGACTTGCATTAGCAACGCCAGTCGCTCCGCGGCGATTTCTGGATCGGGCAGAACATTTTCGCCCGCGGCGAACTCAGCTTCTGGGAGGAAAAGCGCATTCGGATGCCAATTCAGCAAGCTTTCGTAGAGCAGTTCCTGGGAATGAACGCTGGGACAGAAGACCCAAATCGTCTTGTCGATCTTTCGCGCGATTGTAGCGACGAGAAATGCCTGCGCCGGCTGGATGACATGCGAAAACGATACCGGCCACTTCGCTTGCTCAAGTGCCCGAAGCTTACGCGCAATTGGTTCGCTTTTGGCGACAATTTCCAGAAGCTCCGTGGATCTCAATTTTTCCACCGCAGACTGTACGCCAAATTCTTCCAGAGTTGTAGCGGCGTCTCAGTGAGACGCGTCTCTCACACGTCGCAAACGCCTCAGCGCCGCGCTTCGCATCGGCGTTCGCCAAACCTTCGGCGTGACAAGCAGCGAAGCGGCTACAGTGCCCGACCGATCGCCGCGGCGACGGCGCGGAGGCGCGGAACGAGCTCGGCGAAAATTTTCGGCGTGAGCGCTTGGTCGCCGTCGCTTTTGGCCAGCTCGGGGAAATCGTGCACTTCAACCATGAGCGCATCCGCACCGGCGGCGACCGCGGCGAGAGACATCTGTGGAACAAATTCGCGCAGACCAAGCGCGTGCGTTGGATCGACAATGACCGGCAAATGCGTTTTTGATTTTAAGAGCGGCACGGCGCTCAGATCGAGCGTGTAGCGCGCTGCAGTCTCAAACGTGCGAATGCCCCGCTCGCAGAGAACCACGCTCATGTTGCCCTCGCTCAGAATGTATTCCGCGCTCATGAGCAGATCGTTGATTGTGGCGCTGAATCCTCGCTTTAGCAGAACGGGCAACTTGCTGCGACCCACTTCTTTCAGGAGAGAGAAGTTGTGCATGTTCCTTGTGCCCACCTGAAGGCAGTCCACATATTTTTCGATCACGGACAAATCACGCGGATCCATGATTTCCGTGATTACGGGCAGTCCTGTCTCCGCGCGCGCCTCGGCGAGGAACCGAAGCCCTTCTTCGCGCAGCCCCTGAAAACTGTATGGCGAAGTGCGCGGTTTGAATGCGCCGCCACGCAAGATTTTCGCGCCGGATTTTTTCACAATCCGCGCGATGGAGAAAATTTGCTCTCTGCTTTCCACCGAGCATGGACCGCAAATCAGAACGACCTTTTCGTGTTCGCCCACTGGTACGCCACCGATGGCTACGGAGGACGCGCCACGGGAATCGCGCGCGGCAAGTTTGTAGGGTTTCAACACGGGCACGATGGCTTCTACGCCCGCCATGGCGGCAAGAGGTTTTTCGCGAAGCAGCGATTCGGGCCCAATCACACCGATGATGACTCGCGAGGCGCCGCGACTGATGTGCGCGTCCAGCCCGAAATCGCGCACACGGGTGACGATCCGATTGATCTGCTCCTCAGTCGTGTTGGGCTGCGTGATGATGATCATATTTCCACGGGCGGAATAATCAGAATGCCGCCCCCGCGAATTTTCTGCAAGCCCAGATGCTGATGCTTCCCCGAGGAATCTAGTTCGTGATTGTGACTGGGGTGCCGACTGAGACGGATTTGAAAAAGTTTTCCGCCATGAATTCGGGCATGCGGATGCATCCGTGCGACGCGGGATACCCGGGCAAATAGCCCGCGTGCAGTCCCGTCCCTGAAACAATGCGCATAAAGTAAGGCATCGGTGTGCCCCGGAAGTGCGTGCCCGGCGGTTTCGGATCTTTGGTAATATCGACATTGGGCACGACCACGTTTCCCGCTGAATCGACATAGTCGCCGAATAAGCTGGAGACGTGATTAACGTCCTTCTGAGTGACGGAGAAATGGCCATACGGCGTGTTGAGTCCTTCGCGACCAGTTGAAAGTTGTGAAACGCCCACGAGCACACCGCTCTTGTAAAAATAGGCGCGTTGTTCCCCAAGACGGATGGTGATGGAGGGCTTCCCTTGAACTGAATCGCCGTCCCAATACGAGACAGTGTCACGCGGAGGACCGGCAGGCGCACCGCCGTAAACGCCTCCCAAATATTGCGTCTTGGCCGAGAAGCGCGGGTCTTCGCCGCACCCGGCGGTGAAAAAGAGAAAACCAATAGCAACTGCGCCCAGAAAATTGCTGAACAATGAGTGGAACATAATTGTTTTGAGTCGGACTTTTAATGCGCAAGCACAGCAAAAAGTCAAGGAGAAGCGGCCAGGCAGACGAATCCAGAATAACTGGGGAGCATCACTCCGGCCGCGGCTTGAATTTGTGCTTTGCTTCATGCAGACTTCCGCGCATTTCCGCTTGGAGCTGAATCGACATTTTCATGCCAACCTACGAGTATCATTGCCAGAAGTGCGGCCAGAATTTTGAAGCGTTCCAGTCGATGCGTGCCGAATCGTTTCGGGAGTGCCCAAAAGATCTTTGCCGGTTGCCGAAATGGGGACATGGAAAGGTCAAACGCCTGCTTGGCACTGGCGCAGGCATCATTTTCAAAGGCTCCGGGTTCTACATCACTGATTATAGGAGCGATTCATATAAAGAAGCTGCGAAAAAGGAATCGCCTGCTACATCCGCAACTAAAGAAAAACCGGCCGTATCAAGAGAAGCCGGCGCGAAACCCTCTTCGACTGCGCCGACCAAAACGCCGGAGAAAAAATCTTGAAAAGAGTAATTCGCCGGATCAAAGGTGGAACGCGATCTCGCGCCGCCGCCGTAGCGCTTTGCGCGCAGGAGGCTGAACGCGTCGCTGAAAATCGTGTCAAGCGTGCGAAAATTCTGGCGAAAATAAGAAAGACCGGCGGTTCGCCCTTTGCACCCTGCGAATTTCCGCCGGTCAACCAACCGAAAGATCGAGAATCGACTGCCCGTCAACTCCTTGCCGATTAGTGAGAAGCCGTGAGCCAATCAGCCTACGTATCCATGGTCGCGCTCATAGGCGCGAATTGCTCGTCGAGTCGCAGGTCCCATGATTCCGTCAACGGCGCCATGATAATAGCCCGCGCGAGCGAGGCGGCGCTGTAACTCGGCCACTCGGGACCGGCTGCCATAGCCTCCATAGCCGGGCTGTCCATATCCATAGCCAGGCTGGCCGTAATCATATCCGTACCCACCGCCGTAGCCATACGGGTAACCATAGCCATAGCCGTAATATCCGTATGGATATCCCCAGCCCCAACCCCACCACCAAGGAAAGCCGAAGTCACCAATAAAGATGAACTCATTAAAGTTGTGGTGGTGGAAACGGTCGAAACGGTCGAAACGGTGGAAACGGTCGAAATGCCGGAAATTGCCGCTGAACGTGCCGGCTCCGCCGCGCATGACGGGATGTCCTCCTCCCATCGAAGTGAAATTGCCGCCGCCGCGTGAAGCAGCGCTGACTCCTGATACGGCCAACGTGACCGCCGCAAACAAACTCAAGAAAAGAATAGATTTTGCATTCATAGATTACTCGGGGTTTTCACTTATTATACACCACGAGCCATCGGAAGTTTCGATTTTTTACGTGCTCAGGGATAAAATGAGACCGGCGGCTCGCCCTTTGCACCCTGCGAGTCCCGCCGGTCAAAGTAACCGACTATCAAATCGTTGAGTCTCAGATTAACTGAGGCCCATTCTGTCGAGAAGCGGCCCACTAATCGTGCCGTCCACGGCCAGATTATGCGTCGCTTCATAAGCGCTGATCGCGGCCCGGGTTTGCGGCCCCATGATTCCATCGATCACGCCGTGGTAATAGCCCATTTCGCCCAGGCGACGTTGCACTTGTGCAACCAGTGACGCGTCATATCCGTACGCCGGCTCACTGTAGTACGAGTAACTGTTTGGATAATAATCCCCATAGTACGAATACGGGGAGTACCCATAATAGGAATACGGCCAATACGAATAATAGCCGTAGTACGGATAACTAAATCCGCCACCATAATTGTAGCGGGTGCCGCCGTAGTAGCGTGTACCGCCGTAACGATATGTCGGTGTCATTTTGGTGCTTCGCGACGACGTCATCCGTTGCGGCGTGGACGAGGAGCGAACCATCGTCTTCTTGTGGGGCTGCTCGCCCAGCGCAGGCGACGCAATCAAGGCCGCTGCTGCAAAGCAGCTTATGAAAACTAAACATTTGGTTTTCATATTTTTACTCCTTTCTCTAGAATCCGTCTCACAAATGCGGTAGCCAGACCCTGCAAAACCCTGAACGGCGCGCAGCGCCGTGGCTACGCTAAAGGTGTATGAGACGTTCTTTATATTAAAACCCTGAAAGCCCCGGAGAGTTTCGCGCCGATTCCATGCTGGTGATGATGCTGTCCTCGTGCTTATCATTTGCTCTTTTATGAAGATGAAGCGCGGTGTGATTTTTCTCTGGTCGATCTTCGCTTGCCAGTCTTTGCACGCCACATTGCCCGAGCGCAGCGTGAGTCCTTCGCACCAATTCATCATTTACGGTGCTGATGTAGTCTTGCGCGGCGTCGTCTCGGATCTAGCAGAGCAAACCAAGACGAATTTGCTCGCGCTACTGCGACAGCGTGACGGATGGAAGATACCTGTAGTGATTAATTTGCAGCCGCAACAGGCACACCTGCCAGAAATTCCTTCGGCCGAGTTGCATTTTAGCCAGACCGGTTTCGGTCCAAAACTGCAACTTGATTTGACCGTCTCCCAAGATCTCGACGCTTCATTGATGGAGCGTGAGCTGCTGCGCGCGATTCTGTTGGAGATGATTTACCGAAAGCAACCGAACATTGCTCCCGGAACAGTCCTTGTGCAGCCGCCGGATTGGTTGCTCGACGGCGTGCTTGCGCTCACCCCCGGGCGCGACCGCGGGTCGCTCGTTGAAGCGCTTTCGACGGCGGACAAGACGCTGCCGCTGGAGGAATTTCTCGGCAAGCGTCCAGAGCTGCTCGATTCCGCTGGTCGCCTCCTTTATCGCGCTTATTCCTTTGCGCTCGTGCAATTGTTGATCGAGGGGCCCGACGGGCACGCGCGGATGTCGCGCTACATCGACAACCTGTCAAATGCGTCCAACGATCCGCTGGCCGATTTGAAAGCGCAGTTTCCAGTATTGGCCAGTTCCCCGGAAAAAGTCTGGCGCTCGGCTGTAGCGCGGTTAAGCAGCGGGGAGGATTACCAGTTACTCACGTTTGCGGAAAGCGAACGACGCCTTGACGAACTGCTGCGCATTAAAGTTCCAGGCATGAGCAAATCAGCGGATCTTAGCGGCTTCGTGCGGCAAAAGCCCTCGGCAGCGGAAAAAGCGGCGCTAAAGCAATTGAGTCAGGCTTTACTCTTGTTTGTTTGGAAGGTGAATCCGGTGTTGCGTCCAGTCGCGCGCGAATACCAGCAAATCGCGACGCTGCTTGCGCGTGGGAAACGAGGAAGGGTCGCGACGCGTCTCGCGCGTTTGCAAGTTACTCGCCAAAAGCTGGCCGCGCGCATGAGCGACATCGACGATTACATGAACTGGTTCGAAGCGACGCAAATGGAGAGCGGCAGCGGCAATTTCACCAACTACCTCAAGGCAGCCGACCAATCGCTGCGCTCCGCTCCAAAGCGACGCGACCCGCTCTCAGTCTATCTCGATTCGTTGGCCGACCAGTTCGAGGATTAGCAGGCAGCGCGAGTCTCGCCCGAAATTCAGCGGAGTTGCTCACGCGGAGCTTGCTGCTTATCGTAGCACGCGCAGATAACCCGTTTACTACCATGCAAAAAATTGGATTTGCTGAAGCTCTTGATTCCATCGTGGCCAGCGATCCGCGTTACCAGCGGGATACATACGTTTTCCTGCGCGACGCGCTCGATTTTACCACCAAACAGCAGAAGAAGGTCAAGGGCGCTACCGTGCGCCATGTGACTGGGCCGGAGCTGCTCGACGGCGTACGGCAGTACGCGCTTAATGAATTCGGGCCGATGGTCATGACGGTGTTCGATAATTGGGGCGTTCATTCCTGCGAGGACATTGGGAACATGGTTTTTAACCTGATCGACGCCGGCATATTCGGGAAAACTGAGGAAGATTCGATTGAGGATTTTAAGAACGTTTATGATTTTGAAGAGGCTTTTGTGAAACCGTTTGCGCCGGCGAAACCAGCGACCGTGAAGTCGTCCACGGAGGTATCGGCGCAAAAATCGGTATGATGCGATTCGCGCCGTGCGTGGCGCTCGTGGTCGCGATTATGTTTAGCACTGCCAATCGGAATACCACTGCAACTGAGAAGTCGGCCGTCATCACTTTTCCGCCGAGCACGGCGCAAAAATGGATTTTGCCAAATGGCCTGACGATCATCGTCCAGGAGGATCACAGCGCGCCCGTGGCAAGTGTGCAGGCCTGGTGCGCCACGGGAAGCATCAACGAGGACCAGCACCTTGGCGCGGGGTTGTCCCATATTCTCGAGCACATGCTCTTCAAGGGAACGAAGACGCGATCGACCAATGAAATCGCGCAGAAGGTCCAGGACGTAGGCGGTTACATCAACGCGTACACCTCATTTGATCGCACGGTTTTTTGGATCGATGTGCCGAAAGATGGCGTCGCGACCGCGCTCGACGTTTTGGCTGATGCGACGATGAATTCGACTTTGCCGCCACAAGAATATCAAAAAGAGCAGGAAGTGATCCGGCGCGAGTTTGCCATGGGAATGGATGATCCCGATCGCATGGCCGGTCTGCTTCTTTTTGCGACCGCCTATCAGCGGCATCCATATCGCTTCCCGGTAATCGGCGAGCTCGAAATCTACAACCAACTTACCCAGGAGCAGGTGATGCAGTATTACAAGACGCGCTACGTCCCGAACAATCTCACGTTCGTTGTGGTGGGAGATGTCGATGCACAAAAAGTGCGACAACAGCTCGCGGATTTGTTCAAGCCATATCCGGAGAAATCGCTTAAGCCGGTCTTCATTCCTGCGGAATCGCCACAACTTGGACGACGCGAGGTGCATCAGGAGTTTGCTACTGAACTGACGCATCTCTCGCTTGCCTGGCATATTCCAGAGGTCACAAATCCCGATGTGCCCGCACTCGATCTTCTGGCGACTATTCTCGGCGACGGGCGCAGCTCGCGCCTCTACCGGCGCGTTCGCGAAGAGGCCGGTTTGGCGTTCCGCATATCGGCATTCTCTTACACGCCCGGCGATCCAGGGCTATTCGGCATTGATGCCACCCTCGATCCGAGAAAACGCGAAGCAGCCGAGCAATTGGCTTTGCGCATCGTTGACGAGGTGAAACACACCGGAGTCACTGCGGAGGAGTTGGCGAAGGCAAAAAAAATCGCGCTCAGTCATCATCTCGGCGCTCTCACCACGATGCAAGGCCAGGCGTCGGACATCGGCTCGAACTGGTTCCTTACGCGCAATCTCAATTTCAGCCGGGATTATCTCGATGTCGTCCAGAAGGTGACGCTCGACGATATCAAGCGCGTTGCCGCAACGTACCTGACTGAGAACAATCTGACCGTCACCTCATTGAATCCAAAGGGATCGCTGGCTGGCAAAGCCGAAGGCCCGAGGGTCTCCGCTGCGGCCGAGGTTCAGAAGTTCGAGTTATCAAATGGACTGCGTCTTCTGGTACGCGAAGATCGGCGATTGCCGCTGGTGGCAGTGGGTGCGGTTTTCCGGGGCGGTCTTCTCGCGGAGACGCCCCAGACAAATGGCATCACGCGTTTAATGACGAAGGTAATGCTCAAGGGAACCAAAACGCGCACGGCGGAACAAATCGCAAACGAGATCGAAGCAGTTGGCGGCTCCATCGCTAGCGATGCGGGCAACAACAGCTTCAACGTGTCGGTCGGTGTTACCAAGCCCGATGTGAAACTGGGCGTCGAGTTACTCGCGGATCTATTGCTCAACGCCACCATGCCGGAGAAGGCGATCGCGCGCGAAAAGGAAATCCAGATCGCTGCGATCCAGCAAGAGGAAGAACAGTTGACGACCGTTGCGCGCAATATCATGCGGCAGGCGCTTTTCCCCCAGCATCCTTACGCTCTGCGTTCAAACGGTTCCGTCGAATCCGTTCAGCGGTTGACACAGAAAGATTTGCTCGAATTTCGCGACCGTTACGTGGTGGCAAAGAACGGGGTGGTCTTCGTCTTTGGCGATGTGAATGCCGCCGAGGTTAAGCAGCTTTTCGAGCAAGCACTCGGCAAGATGAAGCCGGGTGCGCTTGCCCTGACGGATGCAAGGCCTTCTGCGCCGCTGGGCAAACCGGAAATGGTCGAGAGCCGCAAAGACAAGGCTCAAGGGGTGATCATGGTCGGGTTTCGCGGCGCGAGTCTGTCGAGCCCCGATCGCTACCCGCTTGAATTAATTGACGAAGCGAGCAGCGATCTTGGCTCGCGCTTTTTCATTCGCATTCGCGAGCAAATGGGTCTGGCCTATTACGTGGGCGCTAGCCAAATGCAAGGCCTGGTCCCGGGACTTTTCGCATTTTATCTCGGCACCGATCCGCAGAAGATCGAGCCGGTGAAAACCGCGTTGCTCGATGAAATCTACAAGCTCGCCAATGAAGGTCTCACGCCTCAAGAATTAGCGAGAGCAAAAAAGAAGTTGATTGGCCAACAGGAAATCGCCAATCAAAGCAACGACGCTTTCGGTTATCATTGCTCGCTCGACGAGCTTTACGGATTGGGCTTCGATTATTACAAACGACTCGAGCACGACGTGGATGCAGTGACGCTCGATGACATTAAGCAAGTGGCCGCGAAATATTTTCGCGATCAACCGTATGTTTTGGCGACCGTGCGACCGCCGGAAGGTTCCGCAGCCACGAAACAGAAATGAGCCATGCCTGAAGTCCAAAAGACCACACTTAGCGGCGAGCTTTCCCAGCGCTTCATCGAGTTCGTCATGATGCACGCGCAAAACGCCGCGCTCTTCCTTGGGCAAATTCCAAATCCAAAAACCGGCGAAGCCGAAGTGAATCTGGACTTGGCCAAGATGTTCATCGATCAACTGGCCATGATTCAGGAGAAAACTCGCGGAAACCTGACGAACGAAGAGACAACCGTCCTGCGCAACACCCTTTCCAATTTGCAAATGGCATATGTGGAAGCTGCCGGGGAAAAACCGGAAGGCGCTGCGCAGCCCGAGGCGCCAGCCGCCGCGCCGTCACCAAAGCCGGCGGAACAACCGTCGCAAGCGAAGCCCGAACCATCAGCCCCGATCAGTTCCACCGAATCCGAGACGGAGTCGAGAAAGAAATTCACCAAGAGCTACGGCCCGTAGCCGCTGTAGCCAGGGTCGATGACCCCGGCCATCTGCTTTTCGAGATTGGATTTCGACTCAGCTTTTTGCAAAATCATTCTCACCCCGCATAGTGCCGCGATTCTTCAGGTCTATAATGGAATTGGGCGGGAATTCTGCATAAACCTTGGTAGATCTGTGAAGCGACCGCTTTTGATTTTGTCGGCGTTCGGGATCGGCGTTCTGTTCACGGCGCTGACCGCCGCACTTTCCTATTTTGCCTCACGGGCTGGAGCAGAGCTGGTCAGTGAAATGTTGTTTTGGCCAAACACTCTCATGCAGAGCCTAGTTCCGCTTCACAACATCGGCACTACCACGCATCCACTTTATGAAGGCACCGCTCTGAACATCGTGGCCTTCTTCGTGAGTTTTCCTCTGGCGTTTTTGGTGTATGGCACGGCCACATATATTTTTTTTCGTCGATGGCAGCGTTATCATGGCATACAGGCCCGTCTCGTTAGATGAACGGAGACCAGCGGTCCGTTTGCGCGCTCTTATCCGAATCAGATCACGTGAACGCGTTTGCAAAAAAGCGCCACGGGAAGAGACAAATTAGCGATACGAAGATCGCCGCTGATTCGCTCGAGGCGGCAGAGGACGCGGGCTTGCGTTACGTGAGCGATGATCAACCCGGGTCTTCGCGCCAGCGTAATGGCGAGGAGTTCGAATATCTCGATCAAAAGGGAAAGCCGATTCGAGACGAACAACGCTTGTTGCGCATCAAACGACTCGCTATTCCACCGGCATGGAGCGATGTCTGGATTTGTCCATCGCCTAATGGACACATCCAAGCCACCGGTCGGGATGCCCGCAGGCGAAAACAATATCGATATCACGAGCGCTGGCGGGAAATACGCGATGAGAACAAATACGATCGACTCGTCAACTTCGGAAAAGCGCTCCCGAAAATTCGCAGACGGCTCAAGAAGGATTTGGCTCTGAGCAGTCTGCCTCGGGAGAAAGTGCTCGCGACAATCGTGCAGCTTCTCGAACGAAGCCTCATCCGCGTCGGCAATGAAGAATATGCGCGCGAAAACAAATCGTTTGGTCTTACGACCATGCAAGATCGACATGTGGACGTGAAAGGCTCGAAGCTGCGGTTTCGTTTCCGCGGCAAGAGCGGCCGCCAACATGAAGTGGATGTAACTGACCGGCGAATCGCGCGGATTGTAATGAAGCTGCAGGACCTGGCCGGCCAGAGCCTGTTTCAGTATCTCGATGATGAGGGAAATGCACGCGACATCACTTCACAGGATGTAAACGAGTATCTGCGCGAGATCACCGGCGCAGATTTTACCGCAAAAGATTTTCGCACTTGGGCGGGAACCGTGCTGGCCGCGGTCGCGCTAGGCAAGCTGGGCGCGTCTGAAACAAAGCGGCAGGCCAAGACCAACATCAAACACGCAATCGGCGCGGTAGCAGAAGTTCTTGGCAATACCCCGGCGATTTGCCGGCAGTGTTACATTCACCCCGCCGTTCTCGAAGCATATCTGAACGGAAATTCCATCAACGGCTTTAAACCGAACAGGCGGGAAGAGTTCGAAAAACAAGGAACCGATCTCGCCTCGGCGCAAAAAGCGGTTCTGAAATTTTTGCAAAACTACTCGTCGGAAAAATCCGGCTGACGAAACTTCCGCCTGTTAACGGGAAGTGGTTCGCCGCGGTGTGGGACTCGGCCTTGCTCTCGCGCTTTTGCGCACAGTGATTGTTCTCTGGCTAGGGGAGGGAGTTGGTGACGCTTCAGCATACTTCTTTGTGGTCGGCCATATCAAACGCCACGGCTGAGTTTTAATTGTTTCGCTGAATTGTTTGATGTTCTCGCCGGCAGGGCCGAGATCGGTGACCGCGATTTTTAATTTCTCCGACGATGTCCGCAGGTTTCGCAACGTGACCTCGATATTGTCGTTTTCCGTGAGACTGGTGCTGATCTTTTCGATATTGGTAAGCGAATGCGAAAGCGCGCTGTCCGGCGCGGTTAGATCGACAATATGTTCGCCAAATATCTTAAATTGCCCGAGCGCGAGGGTCAGCTCGGAGTTTTCGTCGGTTAGACGATTCAGATTTGAGGCGGTCTGCTGAAGGTCTTTCATGGTGTTGGTGGCCTCAGTGGCGACCGGTTTGATCACTTCCAGCATCTGCGCTGCAGCTTCGCCCAAATCAGGAGTGCGTTCACCGGTGAACATCTCGCCATCTTTTGCGCGGCCAGAGGCTTCGGTCCCCTGTGTGATGTCGATGGCCATATCTCCCAACAATCCAAGCTGCATCAACCGCGCCTTGGCATCGCGATAGACCCTGGCCTTTTTGTCCACCTGAACATCGACGCGCACTTCGAATCTCGCTTTGCCCGGCGTCGGAGTCGGGCTGGCGCTGGCGTTCGGTGGCGGTGGATGAATCGCCGCGTCTGCGTCCTGCGCGCGCTTTTCTTCTTCGGGCGAGACGGGTGAATACAGTTTCTGGACCTGACCAATCTTGCGACCCGCAAGCATCACCGGTGCGCCTTGCTTAATTCCCGCCGCATTATCGAAGTAAATCTTGTAGGTCACAAGCGGACGGAAAAGTCCCGGCGCGCCGAGCAAAACCAGAAGGAACGCGACCACCGCGATCGTCCCGATCACGAGCAGCCCGGTCAAAATTTCATTTCTTTGCAATTGCATCTTGGCTGTCTTCCAGGATCGGGCCTTCAGTGCTCCCGCTCAAGAACTGTGCGACCACGGGATTTTTGGATTGTTTGAATTTTTCAGGTTTAGCTTCTTCAATGATTTTGCCCTGATACAACATAGCCATTCGCGTGCCGACGCGAAAGGCGCTATCCATTTCGTGCGTAACGGTAATCGATGTCACATTCGATCTTTCGCTCAGACTGATAATCAATTCGTCGATTACGGAAGCAATGACCGGGTCGAGTCCGGCCGAAGGCTCATCGAAAAGGACCAGTTCCGGCTCGAGGACAAGCGACCGGGCGATGCTCACGCGTTTTCGCATACCGCCACTTAGCTCCTCCGGCAGCAGGTCTTTGGCGTCTTTCATGCCGACCAGATCGAGTTTTTCATCGACAATCTTATCGATCTCCGCACTCGATTTGTCAGTAAGTTCTTCCAGTGGCAGCGCGACGTTGTCACGGACGTTGCGCGAACTCAGTAGTGCCGAGTATTGATAGACCATCCCGATGTGTCGGCGGACCTGCTGCAATTTTCGCCTGCGAAGCCGCGTGATTTCAAATTGTTTGAAGAAAATCGAACCTGAAGTGGGCTGCAGCGTTCCCAGGATCAGGCGCAGAATCGTACTCTTGCCGCTGCCTGTCTGCCCCATGATCACGAGACGCTCTTCCGGTTCGACGTTGAGCGTGAACCCATCGAGCACTTTCTTTTCCTCGAACTGTATGCAGACATCACGCAGTTCGACCATATGCGTCCGCGGGCTCACGTGGGATAAAAGGTGGTGTAAACAATGTTGTAGAGCGTATCGAACCCGATCACCGCGGTGATCGCAGTCACGACACTGGAAGTTGTCGCGGTACCGACGCCTGCGGCGCCGCCTTTAACGGTAAGCCCCCGATAGCAGGCGATCCCGCCGATCAGCAGACCAAACAGAAAACTCTTCAAAATTCCTGTGATGATGTCGCGAATGAGCAAAGCGTCTTTCACCAGGTCGAGAAAATAGGGGAAGGCGATGCTGAAATACGCTTTGCAAATCAGGCTGCTCGCAAATATGGCGGCGACATTTGAAACTGTGGACAAACAGGGCATCAGAAAAAAAAGTGCCAGCATTCGCGGAGCGACTAGGAAACGCAGCGGTCCGATCCCCATTGCCTCGATGGCCTCGACTTCTTCGGAGACCTGCATCGTGCCGAGTTCGGCGGTGAACGCTGCGCCGATGCGCGCCGCCATCATGATGCCGGTAAGGAGCGGGCCGAGCTCGCGCGTGAAACCGATCGCGACCAGCCCGGGGATCAATCGTTCCGTGCCGAAACGCTGCAATTGATAGCCCGTCAAGAGCGCCATGGTGAGCCCAAGAAAAAATGAAACCAGTCCGACCAGCGGCACCGAATCGACGCCGGCGCGTTCGGTGTGCCGGAAAAAGCTTGCGGCCCGGAAAGGCACGCGCCCCTGCTGAATCCGTTCAAGCGTTTCCTCAAACGTGTGCGCAATGAACCAGAAGAGGCTGCCTACTTCGCGCAAAAAATTGCGTCCGATCTGGCCGACCCCCTGGGCAATCGCTACCGGTTGACGAGCATTTGCCATGTTCACGGAGAAATTGCCTTACTTCGCCATGCGGAAAAGTTCAAAGTTTAACGATTTAACGAATCGGCGGCGAATGTCCTCGCGAAAGCTTTCGACATTGCCGCACTAAATTGTTTACATTCGCTTCCGTGAAACCGCGTGCTGCTTTTTTCGTCGTTATCCTCGTTGTTTTCGTCCTACTGCTGTTTCGCTCTGCTCGCGTTGTTCCCGCCGGACACGTCGGAGTTCTCGATCTTTTCGGCAACGTGCGCCCTGAAGCGCTCCCTTCGGGTCTCCATTTTGTTAATCCGCTGGCGAGCGTTCATCGCATGTCGGTGCAAACCCACGAGGTGAAAGAGACCATGGATACGCCTTCCAGCGAAGGTTTGATCGTGCATCTGGACGTGAGCATTCTTTACCATCTCGATCCTGCAAAGGCGACCGATGTTTACCGCACGATTGGACGCGATTACGAGACGGTGTTGGTCAAGCCCAATGTGCGAAGCGCCGTTCGCGAAGTGACTAGTTCTTACCAGGCGAAAGCACTTTATTCGCCGGAACGCGAGAAGATGAGCTCGGAGATCAATCAGCATATCATTGCTGCTGTAGAGCCGCGGGGGATGGTGATCGAGCGCATGCTGCTGCGCGATGTCGCATTGCCGCTCCGTCTGCAGCAGGCCATTCAGGAAAAATTGAGCGCGGAGCAGGAAGCGGCCCGGATGCAGTTTGTGCTGCTGAAAGAAAAACAGGAGGCCGAACGTAAAAAAATTGAAGCGGAGGGCATC
>Ga0209690_1000049_pt1 | contig 51797 bp, 40 predicted proteins | sample GraSoiAngelo_150_FD_186164 | JGI IMG/M metagenome (GOLD analysis project Ga0209690, IMG submission 186164) | Grasslands soil microbial communities from the Angelo Coastal Reserve, California, USA - 14_1009_09_40cm (SPAdes) (version 2) | ecosystem: Environmental > Terrestrial > Soil > Grasslands ... | reverse complement strand
AAGCGGCGGAAAAAATCGTCGGAGCAATAAAATCAAAAATGTAATATGGCGGTTCTAGTTAACCAAGAAACTCGCGTTTTGACCCAGGGTATCACCGGCGCCACGGGCCAATTCCACACGCGGGCATGCAAAGAATACGGCACGCAAATGGTCGCCGGCGTAACACCCGGGAAAGGCGGCAGCTCGTTTGACGCCATTCCGATCTTCGACACGGTTGGGCGCGCGGTTGCCGAAACCGGCGCGAACGCCACGGTCATTTACGTGCCGCCGCCGTTTGCTGCGGATGCGATCATGGAAGCGGCGGATGCGGGTCTCCCGCTGATCATCTGCATCACGGAGGGAATCCCGGTTCGGGACATGGTTCGCGTGAAGGAGTATCTCGCGGCAAAGAGTTCCCGGCTGCTCGGACCTAACTGTCCGGGCGTGATCACTCCCGGAGAGTGCAAGATCGGCATTATGCCGGGGCACATCCACCGTCCGGGAAGCATCGGCGTTGTTTCCCGCAGCGGAACCTTGACCTACGAGGCGGTGGACCAGTTGACCCGTCTCGGGTTGGGGCAGTCCAGTTGCGTGGGAATCGGCGGCGATCCGGTGCACGGGTTGGAGTTTGTTGATGTGCTGGAGCTGTTCAACCGTGATGCGGCGACTGAAGCTGTGGTGATGATCGGCGAAATCGGCGGCAGCGCTGAAGAGGAAGCGGCAGCCTGGATCAAGGCAAATATGAAAAAACCCGTCGTCGGATTTATCGCCGGCCAGACCGCTCCGCCCGGCAAAAGAATGGGACATGCCGGGGCGATCATATCCGGAGGGAAAGGAACCGCACGCGAAAAGATTGAGGCAATGAAACAGGCCGGAATTCGAATGGCGACCTCGCCAGCGTTGATCGGCCGCACGTTGCAGGAGGCTCTGGGAAAGTCATGAGTGTCGAGAGAACCTTGTCCATTATTAAACCCGACGCGGTTTCACGCGGCCTTATCGGAGAAATTCTCAAACGCTTTGAATCCGCCGGGCTGAAGATTGCGGCAGGCAAACTGCTGCGGCTCACGCGGGAGCGGGCCCAATCGTTCTACGCGGTGCACAAAGAAAGACCTTTCTATGCAAGCTTGTGCGCTTACATGTCCTCCGGCCCCATTTTTGTTTCGGTGTTGGAGGGGCAGGGGGCGATCATGAGAAACCGGGAAATTATGGGAGCCACGGACCCTGCCAAGGCGGCGCCCGGTACGATTCGTCGCGATTGCGGCAAAGACGTTGAACAGAACGCCGTGCATGGATCCGATGGCCCGGAAACCGCGGCCACCGAAATCGCCTTCTTCTTTCGGCCGGACGAGATTTTTCGGTATTGATTGCACACTAGGGTATTTTACCGCGGGACGAATGATGAAGCCCAATATCAAAGATCTGAGTTTGCAGGAATGCGAGGCCCGGCTCGTTGGGCTTCAGCAGCCCGCCTACCGCGCCAGACAGATCTGGCAATGGTTGTTTCACAAGCGTGCCACGGCCTTCGCCGAGATGACTAATTTGTCCGCTTCGTTGCGCGGGCAGCTGGATGAAGAGTTCTCAATCAGCCGTCCCCAAATCGTGCGCAAGGAGGAATCGCTCGACGGGACGGAAAAATTTCTGTTCGGCCTTGCCGACGGCGAAAGTATCGAAAGCGTGCTAATTCCGGAAACAAAACGGCTTACCTTGTGTGTCTCGACCCAAGCGGGCTGTGGATTTGGCTGCGCGTTTTGTGCGACGGCGCTGTTGGGTCTGAAGAGAAACCTCAGCGCCAGCGAGATTCTCGACCAGATCCTGGAGGCGAGTCGAACGTTAGCGGGTGAGCGGCGGATCACGCACATTGTGCTGATGGGGATGGGGGAGCCACTGGCGAATTACACGCAGACTTTGCGGGCGCTGGAAATTATGACCGATACCAGCTGGGGCATGGGCATCTCACCGAGGAGAATCACGCTCTCCACCGTCGGCCTGGTGCCGCAAATCCAAAGACTGATGGAGGAGACGCGGGTCAATCTGGCCATTTCGCTTCACGCCGCCAATGACGAGCTTCGCGGCAAGCTCATGCCGGTCAACCGCAAATACTCTCTACGAGAGCTTATGGATGCTTGCCGCGCGCTGCCCATCCCGCGGCGCAAGCGCGTCACTTTCGAATACGTATTGCTACGCGGCGTCAATGACTCGGTCGAGGATGCGCGGCAGTTGTGCCAACTGCTTCAAGGCATCCGCTGTAAAGTCAACTTGATTCCTTTTAACCCCCATCCCGGGAGCCGCTTTCAAAGACCCACCGACTTGGAAGTCGAACGCTTCCAGCAGGTCTTGCATCAACAAAACATCCAGACCAATATCCGCCGGCCAAGGGGAGACGATATCCAGGCGGCGTGTGGGCAACTACAGGGCGAAGAGTTTCGGAACCCCCAGGTTCAGTCTTTGTTTACAGCCGAGGCGCGTTAGCGGAAGATGGCTCGATCAATCATCGGCGTCATCGGCGGAAGCGGTCTGTACCAGATGGCGGGGCTGGAAAATGTCCGCGAGGTAGAGGTCAAGACCCCTTTCGGCAAGCCTTCGGATAAATTCGTCAGAGGCGTCTTGGATGGAGTGGGATTCCTCTTTTTGCCCCGCCACGGCAAAGGCCATCGTTGGTTGCCCACCGAAGTGAATTCCCGCGCCAACATCTTTGCTATGAAAAAACTCGGCGTCGAGCGGATCATCTCGGTGAGCGCGGTGGGCAGCCTGCGCGAAGAGATTGCGCCCGGCCACGTCGTCGTGCCCGATCAATTTATCGACCGGACCACGCAGCGTCCCAGCACGTTCTTCGGCAAAGGCATCGTGGGGCATGTGAGCTTGGCTGATCCTTTCTGCAAGGATCTCGCGGCGAAGCTTGCCAATGCCGCGACTCAAGAGGGTGCCAAAGTCCATGCTCGGGGCACTTATCTATGCATGGAAGGGCCGCAGTTCTCGACGCGGGCGGAATCTCACCTCTACCGTGGTTGGGGGGCCGCCGTGATCGGCATGACGAATATCCAGGAGGCCAAATTGGCCCGCGAAGCGGAGATTTGCTTCGCTACCTTAGCGTTGTCGACGGATTACGACTGCTGGAACGAAGCGGTCGGAAACGTCGAGATCGAGCAGGTCTTGAAAGTCTTGCAGCAAAACGTCGAGCTGGCGCAGAGGACGATCCGCCGTGTGGTGACGGCGCTGTCGGATGCTCGATCCTGCGGCTGTGAGTCGTCGCTCAAGGATGCTATCATCACGGAGCGGACGCGCATTCCCAAGAACGTTCGTGCTAATCTGAAACCCATTATCGGTAAGTATCTATGAGCGTTTTGGTCGTCGGCACGGTGGCATTCGATTCCATCGAAACTCCCTTCGGCTCCGCAGAGCGGATCCTGGGCGGTTCGGCTTCCTACTTCGCGCTGGCGGCGAGTTTTTTTACTCCGGTTCGTATCGTCGGGGTCATCGGTCAGGATTTTCCCGAGGAGCACCTCGATCTTTTTTCCCAGCGCGGGATCGATCTCGAAGGAATCAAACGCGAACGGGGCGATACTTTTCACTGGCGCGGGCGATATCACGAGGACATCAACGTGCGCGACACCTTGGAGTTGCACCTGAACGTCCTTTCTGGTTTTGTGCCGCAACTGCCGGATCGCTACCGCGATGCGGAGTACGTTTTTTTAGGAAATATCGACCCGGTCATGCAAATGGAGGTGTTGAATCAGATTCGGCGCATGCGGCTGGTGGTTTGCGACACCATGGATCACTGGATTCGCGAAAGTTCGACGGAGCTCAGTAAGGTGCTTCAGCGGATCGAGATGCTGGTGATCAACGATTCGGAGGCGCGCCTGCTCAGTGGGTACAACAATATCGTTCGCGCCGCGAGAGCGATTCTCAAGATGGGGCCCAAGGTCGTGCTCATCAAGCGCGGCGAGTACGGCGTGCTGCAATTCTCAGACTCTTCCGTCTTCGCCACGCCCGCCTATCCGTTGGAAGAAGTCTTTGATCCCACGGGCGCCGGCGATTCCTTCGCCGGGGGATTTTTGGGCCAACTGGCTCGCTCCGGAGACCAGAGCCAACGTGGAATACGCCGCGCCATCGTGTATGGCTGCGTGGTCGCGTCGTTTACCGTGGAAGACTTCGGCGTGAAACGATTGACCACGGCATCGTTGCCGGAGATCGAGGAACGCTACCAGCGCTTTGTCCAGTTGACGGATTTTCACACCTGAGCCGATGGAGCTTTCCGTAGTCATCCCGGTATACAACGAGGAAGAAAACGTCGAACCGTTGATCTGCGAAATCAACGGCGTGCTGCAGCCCCTGCGAAAGAATTACGAAATGGTCGTCGTTGACGATGGCAGCCAAGACGGGACTTTTTTCCAGTTGTCTCGGCTTCACGCTCAGCACACCTGGCTTAAAGTTGTGCGTTTGAAACGAAATTTCGGCCAAACCGCGGCGATCGCCGCCGGACTGGCCTATGCTGAAGGCGATATCGTTGCTATGATGGACGGAGATGCGCAAAACGATCCTCGGGACATCCCTGCCCTGCTGGCGAAACTGGACGAGGGCAACGACTTGGTGGCGGGCTGGCGCTTTAATCGCCAAGACCCGTTCCTGAGCCGCCGTTTGCCTTCGGTGATCGCCAATCGGTTGATCTCCTGGACGACACAAGTGAAGCTGCATGATTACGGCTGCACGTTAAAGGTGATGCGGAAGGACGTCGCGAAGAATCTAAAGCTCTACGGCGAAATGCACCGCTTTATTCCCGCGATTGCCTACGAGCGCGGCGCCCGGGTTGCCGAGCTCAAGGTCAATCATCGGGCGCGCCTGCGCGGTAAGTCGAAATACGGTATGATGCGAACCTTGCGGGTGATATTGGATCTTTTGACGGTGAAATTCTTGATCAGCTATTCCACGCGGCCATCGCACATTTTCGGCCCGATTGGCATTGTCAGCGGCGGCGTGGGATTCTTGTTCGCCGCCTATCTCAGCTTCGAAAAGCTGGTCTACGGCACGGCCATTGGAGGTCGACCGTTGCTCTTGCTGGCGGTGCTGCTTATCTTCAGCGGTTTTCAATTCATCACCATGGGGCTTTTGGGGGAAATGCTGGCCCGAACCTATCACGAATCCCAAGACCGGCCGGTTTTTGTGGTCGGCGAAATTTTGGACGGGGGTGAACGCGCATGAATCTTGCTGTCGTCGGGACAGGGTACGTGGGTTTGGTCGCCGGAACTTGTTTCGCTGAGACCGGCAACGACGTCATCTGCGTCGATATCGATGAGCGGAAGATCGCCATGCTCAAAGAAGGGAAAGTGCCGATTTACGAGCCGGGTTTGGAGGAAATGGTCCAGCGGAACGCCGAGGAGCAGCGACTATCCTTTACGACCGAACTGAACTCCGCTGTCAAAAGGTCCGCCATCGTTTTCATTGCCGTCGGGACGCCGCAAGGAGCCAACGGAAAAGCAAACCTCGAGTACGTGCGGGCGACGGCGAAGGAAATCGCCCGCGTCATGGATTCCCGTAAAATCATCGTGACCAAGAGCACGGTGCCCGTCGGTACAGCCGATCAGATCAAACGGTGGATATCGGAGGAAACGTCCCATCCGTTTGCGGTTATTTCTAATCCGGAGTTTCTCAAAGAAGGCGCGGCCATCGATGACTTCATGAAGCCTGACCGCGTGGTGTTAGGGGGCGACGACGCGGAAGCCATGGAGTCCGTTAAGGAGCTTTATGAGCCTTTCGTGCGCACCGGTAATCCGATTCTCGTGATGGACAGCCGGAGCGCAGAGATGAGTAAATATGCCGCCAACGCCATGCTCGCCACGAAAATTTCTTTCATCAACGAAGTGTCGCGCCTGTGCGAGAAGACCGGGGCCGACATATCGGAAGTGCGGCGAGCCATCGGATTGGATCGTCGCATCGGTGCGCATTTCATCTTTCCCGGTGTCGGCTATGGCGGCTCGTGTTTTCCCAAGGACGTTCGCGCCATGATCAGCATGGGCGGAGACGCGCCCGAGATGCTGTTGCTCAAGGCGGTGGAGCAAGTGAATGAGCGGCAGAAGGGGATATTGGTGGAGAAGGTGCAACGCCATTTTGGCGCGAATCTTTCGGGTTTGACGTTTGCGGTTTGGGGGCTTGCCTTTAAGCCGCGGACGGACGACATGAGAGACGCGCCGTCGATCACGGTCATCGAGGAGCTTCTGAAGGCCGCGACGGAAGAGGCGAGGAAAGTCTTTGGCGATCGAATTCACTACACCGACCGGAATTACGATGCGCTCGCCGGAGCGTCCGCTTTGCTGATTCTCACCGAGTGGAATGAATTTCGCCGGCCGGATTTTCGGCGCATCAAAAAGCTGCTGAAAAATCCTGTCATATTCGATGGGCGCAATATTTATGATTCAGCAGACCTGCAAAAGGTCGGCTTTAAATACTATTCGATAGGACGGAATCATGGCTAGATACTTGATTACCGGCGGCGCGGGCTTTATCGGCTCTCACCTTTGCGAGAGTTTTCTTAAGAAAGGGCACGAGGTTATCTGCATGGATAACTTTTCGACCGGCGCCAAAGAAAACATCGCGAGCTTCGCCAGAAATGCTCGCTTCCGCTTCATGGATCACAACGTGAGCCGCTATATCGAAGTGCGAGAACCTTTGGACTACGTTCTTCATTTTGCCTCGCCGGCCAGTCCGGTGGATTACCTCGAGCTTCCCATTCCCACGCTCAAGGTGGGCTCGCTCGGCACCCACAACGCTCTGGGATTGGCCAAAGCCAAGAACGCGGCTTTTCTCCTCGCGTCGACGTCCGAGGTTTACGGCGATCCGCTGATACGGCCACAGCATGAAGAGTACTGGGGAAACGTGAACCCCGTGGGTCCGCGCGGCGTCTACGATGAAGCCAAGCGTTTCGCCGAGGCCATGACGATGGCCTATCACCGATATCACGACTTGAATACCCGCATCGCCCGAATCTTCAACACCTACGGACCTCGAATGCGTATGCAGGACGGCCGGGTCGTGCCGAATTTCATCACTCAGGCTTTGAAAGGGGAGCCCTTAACGGTATACGGCGAAGGGGAACAAACCCGGAGCTTTCAGTATATCGACGACCTGGTCGAAGGGATCCACCGGCTGCTGGAGTCTGAAGAGCACTTACCGGTCAACATCGGCAACCCCTATGAGATGACCGTCCTGCAATTTGCCAAGAAAATTCTCGATCTCACCGGTTCCCAGAGTTCCATCGTATACAAGCCCCTGCCGCAGGATGATCCGCAGGTTCGGCAGCCCGATATCACCAAAGCAAAAAAAATTCTCGCTTGGGAACCGCAAGTAAAGCTCGAAGACGGGTTGCAAAAGACCATCGAATACTTTCGTGCCCGCCTGAAGGAGTCGAAGGCGTGAAAATCGTTGTTACCGGCGGTGCGGGGTTCATTGCTTCGCATATTGTCGACGCTTACATCAACGAGAGACACGAGGTTCATGTCATTGATGATTTTTCGACGGGTCAGGAAAAGAATCTCAATCATCGGGCCACGGTTCACTCTTTGGATATCGCAGAGCCTAAAACCGCCCGGTTGATCCGGCAGATCAAACCCGACATATTGAACCATCACGGGGCGCAAATGGACGTGCGTCGTTCCGTGGCCGATCCAACGTTTGACGCGCGGGTCAATATTCTCGGCTTCATCAATCTGCTTGAGACCGCGAAAGATGTAGGGGTTCAGAAAGTTATTTTTTCATCGTCCGGTGGAGCCGTGTACGGCGACCGCGAGCCCATCCCGGCCAACGAGGAGCATCCGACGATTCCATTGAGCCCTTACGGGGTCAGCAAGCTAACCGGAGAACTGTATTTGGGCTACTACCATCTGAACTTCGGGTTGCCGTTTGTCGCCCTGCGATACGCGAACGTGTACGGTCCCCGGCAAAACAGTAAAGGCGAAGCAGGGGTGGTGGCGATTTTTATCTCGCAGTTGCTTGCCGGGAAGAGTCCGATCATCAATGGCGACGGTAAACAGACCCGGGATTACGTTTTCGTGGGCGACGTCGTTCGGGCCAATGTCGCCGCGCTTGATGCCTCGTACGTCGGTCCGATCAACATCGGCACCGGCCGGGAGACTGATGTCGTGACGATTTGCGAATTGCTGCGACAAGGCTTGGAATCGAAGATCAAGGCGGTCCATGGGCCGGCGAAGCTCGGTGAGCAGCGACGGAGCTGTTTGGATGTTTCTCTCGCAGGCAAAGTTTTGCGCTGGCGACCGGAAGTTACGCTCCAGTCGGGGTTGAAGAAAACCATCGCCTATTGTCGGGAAGCCGGCGCTTCATGAATCCGGAACAGATCCGAAATTTTTCCATCATCGCCCACATCGATCATGGAAAGTCCACTCTGGCCGATCGACTTTTGGAATTCACGGGAGCGGTGAGCGCGAGAGAGAAAACCGATCAAATTCTCGACAGCATGGACCTGGAGAGGGAGCGGGGAATTACGATCAAAGCGAGCCCGGTCTGTTTGCGCTACCGCGCGAAGAACGGCCAAGAGTACAAGCTCAATCTGATCGACACGCCGGGCCACGTCGACTTTACCTACGAAGTGTCGCGCAGTCTGGGAGCTTGCGAAGGCGCATTACTGGTCGTCGATGCGGCCCAAGGGGTCGAGGCGCAAACGGTGGCCAACGTTCATATGGCGTTGGACCACAACTTGGAAATTCTTCCGGTCATCAACAAGATCGATTTGCCCAGCGCGGAGCCGGAACGGGTCAAGAAGGAGATTGAGGACGTCATTGGACTGGATGCCTCGAATGCCGTTCTTGCCAGCGCCAAGGAAGGGATCGGCACGGAAGCGATTCTCGAAGGGATCGTCAACTGGTTCCCTCCGCCGAAGGGGAACCCGGAAGGGCCGCTGCGGGCGTTGATTATCGATAGTTGGTTCGATCCCTATCATGGCGCCGTAGTCATGATGCGTATCTTTGACGGATCGGTGCGCAAGGGTTCTCGCATCCGCATGATGTTCAGCGGCAACGCATTCGAAGTCACCCGCCTTGGAGTCTTTTCCCCGGGGCCGGTGGAAGTGGCGGAGATGAACGCGGGAGAAGTCGGCTTTCTGATGGCGGGCATCAAAGAAGTCGCGGAAACACGGATCGGCGACACGATTACGGCGGAGGATCGGCCCGCGAATGAGCCGTTGCCCGGCTTCAAGCCGATGAAGCCCATGGTTTTCAGTGGCCTCTATCCGACCGACTCCGGTCAATACCAGAATCTGCGCGACGCTTTGGAAAAGCTCCGTCTCAACGATTCGTCGTTTACTTACGAACCGGAAACCTCCCAGGCGTTGGGCTTCGGATTTCGCTGCGGCTTTTTGGGTCTGCTGCACATGGACATCGTGCGCGAGCGGCTCGAGCGCGAGTTCGCGCTGAGTCTGATCACCACGGCCGCCACGGTGATTTACCGAGTGACCAAAACTACTGGCGAGACAATGCAAATCGATAACCCGGTGAGAATGCCGTCCGAAGGGGACATCGAACAGATCGAAGAACCGGTCATTGAGGCGTCCATTCATCTTCCTCAAGAGTTCCTCGGCAGTGTGCTCAATCTCTGCGAAGAAAAGCGCGGCAGCCAGAAAGAGATTCGCTATCTGGGTCCGACTAGGGTATTGTTAATTTATGAGTTGCCGTTGAACGAGATCGTCGTCGATTTCTACGACCGGCTGAAATCGGTGAGCCGCGGCTATGCTTCCATGGATTACGAGATAGCCGGTTACCGGCCGGCGGATCTCGTGAAATTGGACGTTCGGATCAACGGCGACTTGGTGGATGCGATGTCGATGATCGTGCATCGCGACAAGGCGCATTATCGGGGCCGTGATCTGGTGCAGCGCATGCGCCAATTGATTCCCCGTCAGCTCTTCGAAGTGGTCGTTCAGGCCGCCATCGGTAGCCGAGTGATCGCGCGCGAGTCGGTGAAGCCGCTGCGGAAGAACGTAACCGCGAAGTGCTACGGCGGCGATATAACGCGCAAACGCAAGCTCCTGGAGCGGCAGAAAGAAGGGAAAAAAAGAATGAAGCAGGTCGGCAAAGTGGAAATTCCCCAAGAGGCGTTTCTTGCGGCCTTGAAAGTGTAAACGGAGAGTAGGTATGTCTATAGACAAGGTGTCGAAAGCCAAACAACAGACGACGATGGAAGCCCAAGAAAACGTCAAAAGCAAGTCGACTTTTCGAGAATATGCCGAAGCGATCATCATGGCCCTGGTTTTGGCGCTGTTCATCCGAACCTTTATCGTTCAGGCGTTCAAGATTCCATCCGGCTCGATGATCCCGACCCTCCAGATCGGCGACCATATTCTCGTCAACAAATTGGCCTATGGTGTTCGCATCCCGTTTTTGGAAGATTACGCGGTGGATTTCGCCAAACCTCAGCGGGGCGATGTCGTCGTTTTTATATTTCCGGAAGATCGTTCAAAAGATTTTATCAAGCGGGTGATCGGAGTCGCCGGCGACTCCGTCGAAGTCCGAGGTAAAAAAATCTATATCAACGGCAAACAATTCGAGGACTCTCACGCCTATTTCGCAGGAGACGATCCGCAGACAGCCGGACTTTTAAGTCGTGACGATTACGGTCCTAGAACGGTTCCGGCGAACCATATTTTTGTCATGGGCGACAACCGAGACCGAAGTTACGACAGTCGATTCTGGGGTTTTGTCGATTTGAACGACGTGCGCGGCAAAGCCTTTTTGATCTACTGGTCGTGGGATGGCGGCGATCGGTGGGTGCGCTGGGAGCGGATCGGCAACTTGATCCACTAAGGGATTGTGGATTTACAGTTACGGCCAAGTTTTTAATTCAATGCCTCTCGCAACCTCGAGGCGCGCCCTTTTATTAACGGAAAATCAAAATGATTTACAAAGGAAAAACTGTATTCACCATTTTGGCGGGGTTGACGCTTATCCTAGTAGCGGTGAATATTTTGTTGAGTCTCGGCAACGAATCGCTGCGCGTCGATGTGAGCCAGCGCCAACAGTTCATTGCGCAAAGCATGCAGCTGGAAGGCCTGCATCGGGAGATCGTCACGGCTTTGGCGAGCATCGCCGTGAGAAACAATGACGAGCAACTCAAGAGTCTCCTGGCTTCTCAAGGCATCAATCTTGGCGCCAATCCTGGGCCGGCGGGCAAAGCAAAGTGAAAATCGATGGAAAATGAAGTGCCGGCAGTAGAGGAGACCGAACAGCAAGACGTGACCGCAGCCGAACCCACCGAGAGAAGCGGCTCGGCTCTTCCTCTGATATTGACGATCGTTTCCGTATTTATCTGGTTCGCGTTTCAGACCGTGCAACTGGTTCTCGAACGAAATAATCTCGGTGCGTTGACGGCCAACCTCGAAACACCGATGCAAGAGTCGCGGAAAATGCAAACACAACTTCAGTCGCTGGTAACCAAAACCGCAGAACTGGCAAACCAGGGCAATGCGGGCGCCAAGGCGGTGGTCGAAGAGCTTGAGAGGCGGGGAATTCCAATCCAAGGCGCCGCGCAGCCTTCGAAGTGAGTAAATCTCGATTCGCTTTTGGCCCGTCTGTTGAACCGTTAAAACTTTAACTTTACGCTTAGTCTCTCCGCCCGATTGGAGAAACATCCTTGAAAGTTGAATTCCATCCGTTAGTTTGGCGCTGGTTTGTCGAGCGCTTCCAAAAGCCTACGCCTCCCCAGGAAAGAGGCTGGCAATCGATCGCTGCCGGCAGGTCGACCTTGATCGCCGCGCCCACCGGCTCGGGCAAAACCTTAGCCGCATTTCTTTGGTCCATCGACCGCTTGATTCAGCGGGCGTTGAGCGGGCAGCTCGATGAAACGACGAAGGTCGTCTATATCTCCCCCCTGAAGGCGCTGGGCAATGACATTGCGAAAAATCTTCAAACGCCGCTGGCAGAGATCTATCGGTTGGCCGACTCGGAGGGAATTCTCTTGCCCGGCATCAGAGTCGCCGTGCGTTCCGGGGATACCCCGGCCCATGAGCGGCAATCGATGGTCCGCAACCCGCCTCATATTCTCATCACCACGCCGGAGTCGCTCTATATCCTGCTGACGGCCGAAAGAAGTCGGCGATTCCTGAAAAACGCCGAGACCGTTATTGTCGATGAAATTCACGCCGTAGCCCAAGATAAGCGGGGAGCGCATTTGGCGCTGTCCCTCGAACGCTTGCAGGAGCTCACGGAGCGACCTCTCCAGCGCATCGGTCTCAGCGCAACCCAAAAGCCCGTCGAAGATGTAGCCCGGCTGCTGGTCGGGACGGAACGCGTTCTGCCGAATGGCCAACCCGACTGTGAAATCGTCGATGCGGGCCATCAACGGGATTTGGACCTCCGGATCGAGCTTCCGGAGCAAGAGCTGGGCGCCATCGTCACCCACGACATCTGGGGCGAGGTTTACGACAAGCTCGTGGCGCAGGTAAAGGCCCATCGAACCAGCCTCGTGTTTGTCAACACCCGCCGGTTGGTGGAGCGGGTTGCCCATCAACTCAGCGAGCGGCTCGGCGAAGACAAGGTGGGCGCGCACCACGGCAGCCTCTCGCGCAAGGGCCGCCTCGAGGTCGAGGAGAAGCTCAAATCAGGCGCGCTCCCGGTGGTTGTCGCCACCGCGTCGCTGGAACTCGGTATCGATATCGGCCATGTCGACGTCGTCTGCCACATCGGCTCGCCGCGGACGCTGAACATCCTGCTCCAGCGAGTGGGTCGCTCCGGACACTGGCTCGGAGCGCTACCTAAAGGGATCTTCTATCCGCTGACGCGCGACGATTTAATGCAATGCGCGGCGGGGATTCGTGCGGTGCGAGACGGACAATTGGACCGGCTAACGATTCCGGAAAAGCCGCTGGATATCCTGGCTCAGCAGATGGTGGCCACGGTGGCGAGTGTGGCGTCAAGCAGCGACGCGACGGCAAACCAAAAGCGTTCGACGGATTCAGGAATCAGCGAACAGGCGCTCTGGCGCTCGGTTCGGCGGGCCTATCAGTACCGCAATTTGACTTCGGAGGAGTTTGAACAGGTCTTGCAGATGCTTTCCGAAGGGGTGTCCACCCGCAAGGGACGGCGCAGCGCCTATCTTCATCGGGATCGAATCCATGGCGTGTTGCGCGCGCGGCGCGGCGCCCGTCTCACTGCCATCACCAACGGCGGCGCGATTCCCGACACGGCCGACTACGACGTGATTGAGTTTCCCGACGAAACCCTGGTCGGGAAAGTCAATGAGGATTTCGCCATCGAGAGTTTAGCGGGGGATATTTTTCTCCTGGGCAATCGTTCTTGGCGCATCCGCCGGGTGGCGTCGGGTAAAGTGTGGGTGGAAGACGCCAAAGGCTTGCCGCCGAGCATTCCTTTTTGGCTCGCCGAAGCGCCCGCCCGCACCCGCGAATTATCAGCCGCGGTTTCCGATTTGCGAAAAGAGGTGGCGGCTCGTCGCGACGGCGCTGACGCCATCGCTTGGTTGACGCGGGAGGTCGGCCTGCCCGACGCCGGCGCCGATCAGATCGTCCAGTATGTGAACCAGACCCACGCGCTCTTGGGCTGTGTGCCGACCCAGGATCGGATTGTCGCGGAGCGATTTTTCGATGAAGCCGGAGGGATGCAGCTGGTGATTCACTCTCCGTGGGGCGGGAGGATTAACCGGGCCTGGGGCTTGGCCCTCAGGAAACGCTTTTGCGTGAGCTTCGACCGGGAGTTGCAGGCGGCTGCCACCGACGATGGTATCGTGCTTTCACTCGTCGAGCAGCATTCATTTCCGATCGACGACGTTTTCCAGATGCTGCGACCCGCTATCGTAGAGCGCGAGTTGACCCAAGCCGTGCTGGCCTCGCCGTTTTTCACCAACCGATGGCGGTGGAATGCCACGCGGGCATTGGCGGTCATGCGCCACAGCGGCGGCAAGAAGGTTCCGGTGGTGCTGCAGCGCATGCGGGCCGAGGACTTGTTGGCTGCGGTTTTTCCCGAACAGGTCATGTGTCAGGACAATCGCCCGGGGCCGGTCGAGATTCCGGACCATCCGCTGGTGAATGAAACCTTGCGCGATTGTCTGCACGAGGCGATGGACTTGGGAGGATTATTGGAAATCCTCACGATGATCGACTCTGGCAAGATCCGAACGGTGGCGATTGATACCCCAGTGCCGTCGCCAATGGCGCACGAGATTCTCAATGCCAATCCCTACGCCTTCCTCGATGACGCGCCGCTGGAGGAGAGGCGCGCGCGGGCGGTGTCGTTGCGACGGTTGGATCCGTCCATGGACCGCGAATGGGGTGCTTTGGACCCGGCGGCGATCCAAGAGGTCTGTAACCAGGCATGGCCCGATGTGCGCGACCCGGAGGAGCTGCACGACTTGCTCCTGGGGATCTACATTTTGCCGGTGGAAGAGCAGCAGGACTGGCGTGATTGGGCCGATCAATTGATCGATCGTGGCCGCGCAACGGTTTTAGTTTGGCGTCCCGACGAGAGTCAGCGGATTCGGCGGGCTTATGTCGCTGCCGAGCGTTGGGACGTCGTCCGAACGGCGATTCCGGGAGGAAAAGCGGAACCGCCTGTGGCATTGCCATTGGGGTTCAAGCCGGAAACGCTTCCGGAAGAAGAGGCGTTGCGCAGAATCGTGGGCGGTTGGCTCGATGTTTTAGGCCCGACGACGGTCAACGCCTTGTCGAAAAAGCTCGGCCTCGCGCCGAATAAAATCGAGACTGCGCTCATCGGGCTTGAGGCAAGCGGCGCCGTGCTGCGCGGCGAGTTCACCGCGCGAGCGATCGGCGCTGAAATAGAATGGTGTGAGCGCGGTCTGCTGGCGCGCATCCATCGGCTGACACTCGGGCGCAGGCGTAAAGAGATCGAGCCGGTTTCGCCGGCGGACTTCATGAGGTTCCTGTTTGCCTGGCAACATGTATCGCCCGACAGCCGGATGCGGGGCCGTGACGGCGTTCTCGCAGTGATCCGGCAATTGCAGGGATTAGAGCTGCCGGCGCCGGCGTGGGAACAACACGTTTTGCCTGCGCGAGTTAAGGATTACGATCCGTCGGATCTCGAGCATCTCTGCCTTGGGGGGGTGATCGCCTGGGGCCGGTTACGCTTGAATGCCGAGCTGCCGGAAACGGATGACGAAAACGTAAAGTCCAAACGACGGCGGCGGGTGCTTGCGCCGACGCGAACCGCGCCGATTGCCTTCCTGCTTCGCGATGAGCTGGAGTTTTTTCTTGAAGGCGGGCTTCCTTCATGGGAAGAGGCGGAGAATTTGTCCGAGATGGCGCGAGAAGTCGGTCGTTATTTGGATCAGCGCGGAGCTTCTTTTCTCGCGGATATCGCCCGCGGCACCGGTCTACTCAAGGTCAAGGCGGAAGAGGCTTTGTGGCAACTGGTGGCGCACGGCTTTGCCACGGGCGATGGCATTGCGGGGCTGCGCGTGCTGCTGACCCCTGAAACAAAAAGGGGCGGACGGCGGCGCGGCCTTCGAGTCATCAGCGGCGGCCGAGCGGCGGAGCGATTGATGCCCGTCGGAAGGTGGTCTCTGTGGCGGGAGAAAGTCGAAACGCCGCCGGCAAGCGAAAAGGTGGCTGAGCACCGGGCGTGGCAACTCTTGCGGCGCTACGGCGTTGTATTCCGGGACGTGCTCGCCCGTGAATCCTGCGCGCCATCGTGGAGAAATTTGCTGGCCATTTACCGCCGGCTGGAAGCCAGAGGCGAGATTCGCGGCGGCCGCTTCATCAATGGCTTTGTCGGGGAGCAGTTTGCGTTAGCGGAAGCGGTGGACCTGCTACGAGCGGTGCGCCGAAGCCAAGATAGACAAGAGCCCATTTTGGTTGCCAGTGGAGATCCGCTTAACCTGGTGGGTATCTTGACTCCGGGCCCTCGCCTATCTCCCTACTCGAACCAGGTGGTGGCGTTTAATAATGGGATGCCCGTGGATAGCGGTCTGTTGGGCGCGGTCTTGAGCCGGACCCAGCAACTGCAAAAATGGAGTGATGGAGTGGTGGAGTGATGGGATCGGAGTGTTGGCACTCGTAGTACTACAGTACTCCAATATCCTGTTTTTGGAGGGAACTTTGACGATGGAAATTTGTTTTCTCGGCACCGGCGCACCGTGGCCGGATCCGTTGCGCGGCAGTTCAGCTATCCTCGTCGATGTCGGCTCTGCGCGAATATTGTTGGATTGCGGCCGCGCATGCGTGCAGCAGATGGCCCGGCTCCAGATTGAGCCCGCCACCATCACTCACTGCTTTCTTACGCACGGTCATTACGACCATGTGGCTGACTACGCCTTGTTGGTTCTCACATCGTGGCGCTTCGGCCGGCACCACTGTTTACAAGTGTATGGCCCGCCGGGCACCAAAGCGATGTCCGACGCTTTATTTCAGGAGGCTTATAAGATCGATATCGCGGCGCGCAAGAGTTTGAAAAAGTCGGACGCCGAGGCGGACATCAATATCAACGTGACTGAAATGCGCGGCGGCGCCGTCGCCGAGGGCGAGGGTTGGCGTCTTCGCGCCGTGGAAGTGGCGCACTGGCCGATCCCATTGTCTCTCGGCTTTCTCATCGAAGGGGATGGCAAGCGGCTGTTTTTTACCGGCGATACTTCACCCTGTGATGCCGTGCGAGAAAGCGCCGCAGGCGTGGATCTCTTAATTCATGAAGCGATGTATTTTCCGGCGGACTCCGGGCATTACCGGAGCCATAGCCACCCGGAACAGGTGGGCGAGGTCGCGCATCAGACGGGAGCGCTCCAATTGGTTTTGACTCACCTCCAGCCCGAGACCCGGAAGGAAAGGTTGTTAAACGACGCGAGCAAGAAATTTACCCGACGGATCGTGATGGCTACAGATCAGATGCGTCTTGTGCTATAAAAGGTCCGCGACCGTGGTCGGTGATCTTTTCGTCGAGCTGTTTTGTTGATAGAGGCGGGTTGCACCTTCCATTTGGCTTTCAACGTCGTCCAAAGCTGTCCTCCTTCACCTTTTCTCTTGCCGTAGGTGACATGTTTAGTGTAACTACCCGAGCCATGGTTGAGATAAGAAAACACGCAGAGTATGCGCGCTTTTTTGGAGCGTGAATAATTTCAAATACTTCTAACTTAAATTTTCATCCGTTGCTTGCGCGCAGATGAAATATTAGAGGTGAGCTCATGGCGGAAAACCGAGTCTTAGGCGTTCCAAGTCCCCGAGTCGAAGGTGAACAAAAGGTCGGTGGTAAAGCCGTCTATGCCGTGGATGTGCTTTTGCCTGATATGCTTTGGGTCAAGGTCCTGCGCAGTGCCATCCCGCACGGCAGGATAAAACGGATCGACGTGACCAAGGCGCTTTCCGTTTCCGGCGTAAAAGTAGTGATGACCGGACAGGATGTTGCCGGCGCAAGGATCGGCAAGAGGATCATCGATATGCCGCTTTTGGCGGATGGCGTGGTGCGCTACATCGGTGAAAAAGTTGCCGCTGTGGCGGCGGAGACGGAAGCAGCAGCCGAACGAGCGGTTGACCAGATCGAAGTGGAATATGAGGAACTGGCCGCGGTGACGGATTCGCTGGCGGGGCTGGAACCGGACGCGCCGTTGCTCCATCCCAACGTGGCGGAGTACAAAGGGCTGCTGCACAGGATCGAGACTCCGAGCAATGTATTCGTTCACTTGACCTGGAACAAAGGAGACGTGGAGGAGGGATTTCGACAGTCCGACGTCGTGGTTGAAAATACTTTTCATGTGCCGGCGGTTCATCAGGCTTATATCGAGCCACATTCCTGCCTGGTGCAAGTAAAACCCGATGGCGGAGCGGAGGTCTGGGCTTCGACCAAAAGCCCGTTCGCCATGCGCGAGCAAGTGGGAAGCGCGCTGCAGGTTTCACCCGCCGACCTGGTCATTCACCCATGCTACGTTGGCGGCGATTTCGGAGGCAAGGGAGACGCGAACGAAGTCGCGCTTTGTTATGCCCTGTCCAAGAAGAGCGGCGGCCGGCCGGTGAAGTTTCTCGTCGACTATACCGAGGAATTGATCGCTGGGAATCCGCGCCACGCCGCCACGATCAAGGTCAAAACCGGCGTAAAAAAAAACGGCGTACTGATCGCTCATCAGATGGAATATATTTTTGACAGCGGTGCTTACGGCGCTTACCGCCCGCAGGGTTTTCTCGTCGGCGCTCACGAAGCTTCGGGGCCGTACCGGATTCCCAACACCCACATCGAAGAAAAATACGTCTACACCAATAAATTCCCCTGCGGCTACATGCGCGCGCCGGGTCACCCTCAAGGTTCGTTTGCGAGCGAAAGCCAAGCGGACATCGTAGCCAAAAAATTGGGTATCGACCCGGCGGAATACCGGCGCATGAACTTTATGCAAGACGGCGATCATTTCCCTGTCGGAGAAAGCATTGCCCACGTCAAGGCGGCGGAAACGTTGAAGAAGGCATTGGAAGAGTCCGGCTATCGTGTCACGAAACCGAAGAACGTGGGACGCGGCTGCGGCGTGGGCAATTGGGTTTCGAAGGGCGGCGAATCCTACGCCTTCGTGAAAATTGACGACGCGGGCGAGGTGACGCTCTCCACTGCGGTCACGGATACCGGCCCGGGCGCGTATACGATCATGCGCCAGATCGTCGGCGAAGAACTAAAAGTCTCGCTGGATTCGATCAAAGTCGAGATCCTCGATACGACTAAAGTGCTCAAGGACACGGGGGTGCGCGGCAGCAGCAGTACCCGAGTCCACGGGGGATCGGCCTATGAAGCGGTGAAGAAGGCGCGCGAAGAGATTTTGCGCGTCGCCGCGCAAGCGATGAATGCTTTGCCGGATGAGTTGATATTGTATGACGGGGGCGTGACTCATGGCCGCGCCGAAAGGCGGATGAGTTTCGCTGAAATCGCGCGAGCGAACGGCGGGCCAATCATCGGGGAAGGTCATTACCTCAACATGAAAGAAGGACCCGAGACCTCCACGGTAGCCCAAGTTGCTGAAGTAGAAGTGGACAGGGAAACAGGGAAGGTAACCGTCAGACGGCTGACCACGGCTCATAACACTGGAACCATATTGAATCCTCTGACGCACCAGGGGCAGATCGACGGAGCTGTGATGATGGGGATGGGCTACGGAACGATCGAAGAGCTTGCAACGGATGACGGCGGCAAAGTGATGACCGCCAATCTGGGCGACTACAAAATTCCGAATATTAAAGATATCCCAAACTTGAAAACCGCGATCGTTCAATCCAAGACCGGCAGTGGCCCATACAATAGTATGAGCATCGGTGAGACGGCTATCATTCCCACGGCCGCCGCGATCGCCAATGCCGTCGAGGATGCCGTGGGCGTGCGGATCAAGTCGTTGCCGATTACGGCCGAGAAAGTGCTGATCGCGCTTAAAGACCGCTAACTGTTCCGTGAAAAATTCACAAACTTTGACAGGGAGGCGAACGGCATTATGAGCTCCGAACGCGTCGCAGTTCCAGCACGTATCGTGCGAGCATTAGGCATCTCCATCAACGGGCTGCGCACTGCGGTTCGCTTAGAAGAGGCATTTCGACTGGAGCTTCTGGTGCTGATTTTCGTCATACCTGCAGCTTGGATATTGACGAGCGTCGGCATCCAGCGCGCTTTGCTGATCGGCAGCTGGCTGCTTGTGATGATTGTGGAAATTATCAATTCAGCAATTGAAACGGTGGTAGATCGGATCGGCACGGAACGGCACGAGCTTTCCGGTCGCGCCAAAGATCTCGGTTCGGCCGCGGTGTTTTGCTCGATCTTATTGGCGGCAACCGTGTGGCTGGTCATTTTTTTCTCCGCGTAGTTGGTTATCTGTAGAAGAGGATGGGCATATGAAACGCGTTCGATATTTCAGAACCGCATCTTGTCTTTTCGTAGCACTCTGTCTCAGCTTTGCCGTATATGCGAAGGCCGGCGACCCCCTTGATGTGGTGAAAACAGCGATCGACAAGGCCATTCAGATCCTCAAAGATCCCAAGCTGCAAACCAAGGATAAGAAGCAGGAACGGATTGATCGCCTGAAAGAGGCGATCAATCCGATTTTTGATTACGAAGAGATGGCAAAACGGTCGCTCGGTTCCCACTGGCGGCGGCGCTCGCCGGCTGAGCAGGAAGAATTTGTCAAGCTGTTTCGTGATTTCCTGGAAAAGGTTTATTCGGATAAGGTGGATCTTTACAACGGCGAAAAGGTCATTTTCGGCCGGGAGATAGTCGATCAAGACTTTGCCCAGATAGAATCCAGCGTCGTTAATGCCAAAGGTGAAGAAACCGCTGTGGTTTACCGGCTGCGACGCGTGGACGGAAAATGGAAAGTCTATGACGCGGTTGTTGAAAACATCAGCATCGTCAACAACTACCGGTCCCAGTTTGATCGAGTGATTTCCAAGTCGTCCTACGATGAACTGAAGAGGATGCTAAAAGAGAAGGCCGGATGAACTCTCGTTGCTCCCCAGCCCACCTTGAAACGCCAGAGATCTCGCGGCTGGCGTTAGAATATAGCGCGGATCAGACCGCCGACGGCGCGGAACGGTAGCGAGATAACCTCGCCGATTACATTTACGGTTCCGCTCAGGACCCCGGTGTCTTCGGTAGAGCTGCTCGTCGTGGTGGTTGTTTCTCTTTCCACTCGTACAGGTTCGCCGGTGCGCTGATCGTATTGCACATCACGTGTAACCGTTCTTTGTGTTGAGCACGCCGCCAAGTTCGCTGCCAAGAATACACACAGAAACAAATTTGAAGTCCCACGCATGACTTTTCTCCTTTCGTTGAAAGGCTCCAAAGGAAGTAAGATAGCCAAACTCGTGCCACGGCTGTAGCCGCGATGTGCCAGGTACTGCGAGTCCCACAAGTGAGACATGATCTGACCGGTTATTTGTTAAAAACCGGCGGATAATTCGACAGTTATATTATTTTGATTCGAAAACGAGACACTACGGCATTTTGGTTTCGCGGCCGTATCCGTCTGGATTTCCAATGGTAAAATAGTAGTTGTTCCAGTAGGTTTTTCCTATCACCGTGGTTAGTTTTACTATCCTCGCATTAATATCCGATTTGATCTTGTATTACGAAACTCGTCGATGAAGTTCGGAATTTTACCAAACAGAAACGGTCGTTCGGTTGAGTTGGAAACGATCAGGGAAATAGCGTTACTCGGCCGCGAACGCGAACAGCGTCACGGTAACCGCTAAGAGCGCCATGGCGCTGATCGCCAACGACCAGTGTATCCCAATCAGCCCGCCCACTACGCCTACCGTCACTCCGCTGAAGGCGGGCAGCCCGAAGGCCGACATCGTAAAGAGACCAATAAGCCTAAGCCGTCCGCGGAGGTGACTAGGGGCGAGAATTTGCACGATGGCTTGGGCCGTCGAATAGAACGAGAGATTCAAAATCCCCGCGAAAAACAGGAGCGCCAATGACAGTAGGTAGTTGTTCGAGAAAGCAAACGCCGCAATCGCCATGCACCAAAGGATGGCGCAGGTAATCGCAGTCCGGGCATCCGCCTTCAGCCAGCCTTTTCCTTCAAGGACGAACCCGCCAAAAACGGCGCCTGCCGCACTGGCGGTGAGCAATGAGCCATAGGCGAAATCGGCATTCGCGCCGAGGTCATGAGCGAATTCAGGCATCTGAGTGTGCACCGCGTTGCCGATGAGCAGCGACGCGCTGCCGCCTAAAAGCACCATCGTAATGATCGCCCGGTTGTGAGCGACCTCTCGGATAACATCTAGAGCATCGTTCCAGCCGATGGCTCGTTTCGGCGGCATCCCCTCCCGGAGATGTCCCGTGTAAGGAACGAAGAGCAACCAAAGGGTTAACGGCAGGTAGATGAGAACGTTGGCGAGCAGTCCCAGTGACGGGCCCAGTAACATCATCAATCCAGCGCCGACCGCCGGGCCGAAAAGTATTCCTAATTGACGGCTGGTGGCGTTGAGCCGTACGGCGCTCTGAATTTGCTCGATGCCGACAATATCGTGGATAAAGAGCTGTTCCGCGGGCGCCCATAAAACACCGGCAACGCCGTGAATGATCAGCAAAACCGACGCCTGCCACACTTGAATCGTATTGGTATAGAAGAGCACCGCCCAAGCGGCCGACACGCCCATGTACATCACTTGCGCCACTTGAATGACCTTCCGGCAGTCGTAGCGATCAGCGATGCCACCAAAATAAACGGACAAGAGCAGAAACGGAGTCCAATGACTGATATCGGCAAACCCGGCCAATACCGGCGAGTGAAACTTCTGAAACAGCAGCCAATAACTGATGACGTGCTCGATATTGTCCGCCATCATGGCGAGCATGGTGGTGACGAAGAAGAAGCGGAAATCGCGGTCATGCAGAGCCGCGAAGGCAGGCTTTTTTGTCGAACTCGCGGAGCTGTTACTTTGAAGGGCCGGAGTGTTGGAAGCCAATGCTGTGGTCCCCAGGGAAGAAGTCTCGTATTAGACCGCGAAAGTAACGGATCTTGAGAGGCTATGCAAATAGATGATGAAAGAAGGCGAAGATATACACGCCTCGTCGAGTAAAGAAAAGACTGCCGAACCGCAATCAGCCTCTTGAGAAAAGTTTAAGGCTGCTTTCCCAGAACTTTTCCAGGACGGCCGCGGCCTTGTTTGCTCGCGGGATCTAAGTCGAGATGAATTTTCCTGATCCAACGGGCCGTTCCTACTCGGCGACGCCGCGTCAGTTCTGGTCAATCCTTACCGCTGCGTCTTGCCGTACGAAACCGGGCGGCCGGCCGTGCTTAGAACGAATTTCCAACCAGCCGCCGCGGGAGTCGACGACGTTGATTTTCATTCCCGGCGCGACGCTGGCGATCAGCGCTGAGTTTTCGCTTGGGCTACTGTAAATTTGGGTTGGACGAGTAATCCTAAATGTACCCTGGCGCTGTGGGGGAGGTTTTGCCTCCGCCGTTTGTTTGGAAAATTCTTTAGGGGCTTTTGCGGCGGTCTCCGTCGGAGTCGACGGTTCGCCGAAGTCGGTTTCGGACCCGACGGCAGGTTCTTTCGACCCGGACATTTTATCGGCGCTCTTGCCTAAGAATCCGACGGCGAGGGCGCCTGCGATGGCAAGGACGATGATGGCTGGAATGATTGCGACGCGCGACCTTCGCTTGGCTGAAGTCGTGACGGCCGGTTTAGTTTCTTGATCGGTTGCTGCAGCGGTTGCCACCGGGTTGTTCGAAGTTAGATCCGTATGATTGCCTGTGTTTTCGCCTGAACCGTTGCCCGGAAAATTTGCTTCGGAAGGTACGATGCCGAACGGAATCCGCTCAACCCGATGCTTGATTACAGACTCAGCCGATTGTGGACGTGCTTCGGCGGCAGTATTTGTCGGGCTTTGAAGGGCGTGTGAGATATCCGAATTGGGCGTCCCCGGCGACGATCCGTCGATGAGATCACCGGCGGCAGCGGTTTCCGTTTGAAATTGGTGGTTTCTATCAAGGGGGGGTGGTTGCGTCGTTGGTAATTCATGGGCCTGCTGTAGCAGTGCGCTGAAGTGCTTTTGAGTCGCCTCACTATCTGCAAGGCGTTGCTGCCATCGCGCAATTTCTCCTTCGAGTTGATGTTTTTCCTCGCGCAGCTCCTGACAGACGCGCTCCGTTTCCGCTAAGCGTTTGTCGGTCGTGGCCAGTTCTTGAACTCTTTCCTTTTCCGCCGAGTGCTCTCGTTGTAATTCGACCATTTGCGCTTCCAGCTTCTGTTGCCGGTCTCTAAAGATCATCTCGCGAGATTCAGCGTTGGCTAGTTGTTGTTGTACGGCCTCTAATTCTCGAACCTTCGGCTGGCTTGCTTCCAGTTGCCGGTTGAGATCAGTGACTTCCATTTGCAGTCGCGCATAACGGTCGGCGGCCTCTTGGTTCTGCCTGGCCGATTCGCTGAGCCGGGCTTCGCTCGCGTGAAGTTGTCTTCGAAGACTGGCAATTTCCTTTTGCAGCTGTTGGTTTTCGGATTGAGCGTTCTCGAAGCGACGTAGTTCGGTATGAAGCTCCTCTATGGTTTCATGGCTCGCTTGCAGTTCCTGTTTCAACTGGGCGACTTCGGTTTGCAGCTTCGAATCGCGCTCGGCGGCGTCCTGATTCTGTCTCGTCGATTCGCTGAGTTTGGCTCCGTTCCATTGAAGCTCATGGCGCAGATTGGCGATCTCCTGTTGCAATTCCTGATTTTCGGCACGGAGCTGCTGATTCTCGGATTCTTTATCACTCAGGCGACGTTGTATTATCTGAAGCTCCCCTAAGGTGTTATGGTTTGCCGCCACCTTGTTTGAAAGCGAGGCGGTTTCCTCGAGCAGCTCTTTGTTCTTGATCGTCACCGTATTTACTTGCTGTGTGGATTCGGCGAGATCGGATTTTAGTTGCGCATGGCGATCCGCGACCTCTTTTTGCTGACTGGCGGATGTAGCGAGCAGCGCCTGGCTCTTTTGCAGCTGGTTTTGGAGATTCTCGAGCTGCTGCTGTAGATGCCGGTTTTCAGCGTGCAGCTTTTGGTTTTCGGATTGAGCATCCAGCAAACGCCGCTGCCCCGTCTGCAGCTCGTCGATTGTTGTGTGAGTTGCTTCCAGTTGCTGTTTCAGTTCGCCGACTTGGCTGTGCAATTTTGCATTAAGATCGTTCGCTTCCTGATTCTGGCCGGCAGATTCGCTGAGCTGAGCTTCTTGGCTGACCAATCGACCTTGCTCGGTCTGCAGCTCGGCTATCGTTCTTTGACTTTCTTCCAGCTGACTTGAAAGGGAGGAGATCTTTTCCGCGAGCTCCTTGTTTCTGGCTAGCAGATCCGCCGATGAATGCGTTTCGGAGTGCTGCGCCTCGGCAGATCGATCGATGGTCTTGTCGGTTTGATTGCGTCTGACGCCTTCGAACTCGCGTTGTTTGTTCCTAAGCTCCCGCTCTGAGGCGAGAAGAAACGTCGCCAAGAGGCCGATGGTTCCACCGGCGAAAAGAAACAACCACACATGCAGATTTTCCATAATATTCTCCTATGACAATTGCAGCAACACGTTTTTAATACTCCCTGGGCCGTTCCTTGAGCAGATGAGTTTCTGTCTCCGTCGTTCGAAGGGCCGGCTTTCACCGAGTGCAGCGTTCTGGGTAAATTTATAGATGTCGACGCCAAAGCTATGCCAACGGGCCTAAGTAGGCCTTGGATGACCTGAGTCATTAGCTAATAAGGAAGTTTTTGTGGCGAGGAAGAATTTATGGCAAGCGTTTGGCACAAGGAATTTTGCACAAAACCGTGAATCTTGGCAAAAATTGTAAGCCTTCGATTAATCGTAATTTTGTTGAGTTTTGCGGCGCCGATGGGCGGACCGTGGCGATTGGCGAAAAAGTCAGACTTTTCTTTCGTGGGCACACGAGCGGCTTTGCTAATGGCATGCTGGGTTGCTGACCTTCGGCGTTACCTGAAGGCGGCGTCGAGGAAAACGAAGAGAAAACTTGATCACGACGTGCCATTGGATATAGGTTAAATGGAGCAGAGACAAAGTCATGGATGCGGCTACGAAGAAAAAGGTCTCTATCAGGATCAATGGCGTCGAGCACTCCCACGAGGTGGAGCCGCGGCTGCTGCTGGTTCATTTTCTTCGGGACGTCATAGGGCTAACGGGCACTCACATCGGCTGCGAGACCAGTATCTGCGGGGCATGCACTATCATGCTCGACAACGCTGCGGTGAAATCCTGCACGGTGCTTGCGGTTCAGGCTGACGGCGCCGATCTTTTGACGATCGAGGGACTGGCTCAGGGGGAGAAACTCCATCCGCTCCAGGAGGCCTTTTGGGAATGTCACGGGCTTCAGTGCGGTTACTGCACTCCAGGGATGATTCTTTGCGCCCACCAGCTCCTGCTACGGAATCCGCAGCCGGCAGAGGACGAGATTCGTCACGCGCTTGACGGAAACCTCTGCCGCTGCACCGGCTATCAGCACATCGTGGACGCAGTCCAGCAGGCGGCAAAGAGAATGGGACAGAAGACGAAAAAATAAGTCTGGAGTTTCGACCGAGTTGAAAGCCCAAGACCCGAAAAACCCGAAAATGGAGAACCCCCCATGCCGGTAAGTAAGCTCGTTGGCGCTAAGGTGAAGCGGCGTGAAGATCCGAGATTGATTCGTGGGCTTGGCCAGTACGTGGACGATATCAATCTTCCGAATACGCTCCATGTCGCGATTCTGAGAAGTCCCCACGCGCACGCGAGGATTAAAAGCATCGAGACGGACGCTGCCCGCCGACATCCGGGTGTCGTCGCCGTCGTCACGGGAGCGGAGATCAAAGATCAGATCGGCACCCTGCCGACCAGCGGCGGCAATGAGACGCTCAGGGTTCCCAAACACTACGTGCTCGCAGCCGATAAAGTCTGTCACGTCGGCGAGGGAATCGCAGCCGTAGTCGCCGAGGAGCGCTATACGGCTCCGGACGCGCTCGATCTGATTCGCGTGGAATATGAGCTTCTGCCGGTAGTCTCGGATCCGGAGAAGGCGCTGGCCCCAGGCTCTCCGGTGATTCATTCCGAGTGGCCCGACAACGTCGCCTTTCGCTCGGACCTCAAACATGGAAATTTAGCCAAGGCCTTTAAAGAAGCGGACAAAATCATCACGCAACGCCTCGTCCATCAGCGCCTGGCGCCCATCGCCATCGAACCGCGCGGGGTTTTGGCCCACTATCTCTCCTCTGACAAGGAGCTTACGGTATGGTCGTCGACCCAGATCCCACACATGCTCAAGAGCCATCTTTCTCAGATGCTCAAGCTGTCGGAGAAGCAGGTGCGAGTGATCGCGCCGGAAGTGGGCGGAGGATTCGGCAGCAAGCTCAACGTCTACGCCGAGGAAGGGCTGCTCGGTTACCTCGCTCTCAAGCTCAACTGTCCGGTAAAATGGACCGAGGGACGTAGAGAAAACATCCAAGCGACTATTCATGGCAGGGGCCAAGTGGGTGACGTCGAGGCGGCGGTGAAAAAGGATGGGACGATCTTAGGATTGCGATACAAGGTCATCGCCGATATCGGCGCCTATCATCAGCTTTTCACGCCAGCCATTCCGCCCTTCACCGGCCTGATGCTTTCCGGCTGCTACAAGATCCCCGCGATCAGCATCGACTTGACGGCGGCTTTCACCAACAAGATGTCCACGGACGCTTATCGGGGCGCGGGCAGGCCCGAGGCCACCTATGTGATCGAGCGAATGGTGGATCGCATTGCTCAAGAGCTGAGGATCGATCCCGTGAAGGTGCGAAAGAAAAACTTTCCAAAACCTGCGGAGTTTCCGTTCAAGACCGCAACCGGCGTAGCTTATGACAGCGGCAATTATCAGCTCGCGCTGAATAAGGCGCTTAAAATTGTCGGCTATGAAAAGTTGCGCCGCGATCAGAAGAGACTCCGAAGTCAGCGCAGATACTTGGGCATCGGCCTATCGACCTATGTCGAGATCTGCGCCATGGGACCCAAGGGAATGTGGGAGTACGGCAAGGTTGAGGTGGAACCCACCGGGAAAGTGAGGGTCTTGTCGGGCGCGTCGCCGCACGGGCAAGGACAGGAGACCTCCTTTGCGCAAATCGTCGCCGATCAACTGGGCGTCGAGATGGACGATATCACGGTCATTCATGGAGACACCGCTGCGGTAGCCAAAGGTATCGGCACTTTCGGCAGCCGGGCCACCGCGGTGGGCGGCATCGCCATCTATCAAGCGGCGGAGAAGGTTAAAGAGAAGGCGCGAGAGTTGGCCTCTCATTTCTTGGAAGTGGATGCGGACGATTTGGTATTTTCCGACGGGAGATTCAGCGTTAAGGGCGTGCCCAAAAAGGGGCTCACGGTTCAGCAAATCGCGCAGGAGGCGCACCGGGCTAAAAACTTACCCAAAAAGATGGAGCCCCGGCTTTCAGCGGAATCCACGTTTGAGCCGTCCAACTTCACCTTTCCCTTCGGCACCCACATCTGTGTGGTGGAAGTCGAGCCGCAAACTGGGAAAATCGGAATTAAAAAATACGTCGCGGTGGATGACTGCGGCAAAGTCATCAATCCACTGCTCGTCGATGGACAGATCCAAGGAGGAATCGTCCAGGGCCTGGGACAGGCGCTTTACGAGGAAGTAGTTTACGACGAGAACGGCCAGCTCCTCACCGGCAGCTTGATGAATTATGCTTTGCCCAGAGCCGCGGATCTGCCGCGTTTGAATCTGACCCGCACGGAAACGCCGACCCCGGTCAATCCGCTGGGGATCAAAGGAATCGGCGAGGCGGGAACCATCGGCTCGACACCGGCCGTTGTGAACGCGGTGGTGGATGCGCTAGCTCCCTTTGGCGTCACGCATATCGACATGCCGCTCACGCCTCAAAAGATCTGGAGCTTGTGTCAAGAAACGAAGGCAGCGGGTTCAGGAGGGCGACGATGATCCCGGCTTCTTTTGATTACATCGCGCCGCAGAGTTTAGAGGAGGCCGTGCGCGCCTTGGCCGATCATGGAGAAGAGGCGAAGCTTCTGGCCGGCGGCCACAGCCTGTTGCCTCTAATGAAGCTCAGGCTCGCCAATCCAAAGTTGCTTATCGATCTCAGTAGAATTCCCGGGCTTCGCGGGATCAGGCATGAGACGATAAAATCATCGTCGGCGCGCTCACCACACATTATCAGATAGAAAGCTCGGAGCTGGTGAAGGAAAAGTGTCCCCTGCTGTCGCAGACAGCCGGCGCGATCGGCGATGTCCAGGTGCGCAATCGCGGAACCATCGGCGGCAGCCTGACCCACGCCGATCCCTCTGCCGATTGGCCGGCGGCGATCCTCGCGCTCGGAGGAGAGCTAAAACTCAGCGGGCCGAAAGGAGAGCGCCGGTCTGCGCCCGAGGATTTTTTTCTCGCTCCCATGACCACTGCGATCGAACCAACCGAGATCTTGACGGAGATCCGCGTGCCGGTGTTGTCCCAGCGGTGCGGAAGCGCATACCTCAAGATGGCTCAGCAGGCCTCCGGTTTCGCCCTGGTGGCCATCGCCGTGTGGCTGAGACTCGGCCGGAGCCGGCTCGTTGAGGAGATTGGCATCGGCGTGACCGGGTTAGGTGAGAAGCCTTTTCGCGCTCAGGCAGTCGAGCAATTCGTGCGAGGAAATAAGTTGACTCCCAAATTGGTTGAGGCGAGCGCTTCTCAAGTCGCTGAGGGTATCGAGCCGCTGGAAGACCTTCACGCCGCCGCTAAATTTCGTGCTCACCTGGCGCGAGTCTATACATCCCGGGCCATTCAGGAAGCGGCGAAGAAAATTAAAAATTAAAAGTTAGAAAGTAAAAATAGACCCGTTGGCTCCTACGCCTCCGCTGCGTGTGAATATGCCGTATAGCCTTTGGGAATGAGGCGGATCACTTCGTCTTTTGCCGGGTCCCTGTTGATGCCTATAGGATCATCGCCGGTTTGGACTGCGTGGATCTGATCGCGGAGCAGTTTTCGAAACATGATAATGCCGCGGTCCGATTCGCCGAGATGCTCCCTGGCGCGATCGGCTATCGGGCCTTGGGTTTCCCAGGCCATGTGGTCCTGGCTGGCAAAATTGTCCAGATGAAACTCGCCGCCGGCGTTTTTGGTGCCGACAAACTCAACCGGCACGTCTTCGGGTTGCGGCGCCACGCTGCCATCTTTGGTTGGAGCGAAGCGGAACTGGAGAACCTGCGTATTAAAATCGTCGATGGGCGTGCGAAAATGCATGGCATACCCCATTCGCACAGGGACGAAAAGAATATTGGGGAAGATGAGCGGGTGGGGCGCCTCGACCGGGACGTCATCGCCGGCAAAGACCCGTTGCTTCTGGATTCCCGCCCAGGTGGGCTCAACCACCAACTCGAACTCGATCTTGCTCAGCTGCTGATAGTGAAAGGGCACGTGGTCGGGGTTTCCCTTTAGCTTCAAGGTATGAGAGTGGAGATAATAAGTGTGAGTCGGATCGACGGAGTTCTCCATCGCTTGCAGCCAGTTGCACCGCAAGACCTCGCAGATATCCACTTTCTTCACTCCATCCTGCCGCACGAGAACATCCCATTTGGGGAGAAGAGGCTTTTTCTCCGGCGGTCCCATGTAGGCGAACAGGAGCCCGCTTAACTTTGCGACTGGATAGGCTGGATGTGAGATTTTTGCTTTGAAGCCGGTCTCCGGGCTCTCAAAGGGCTGTTCCAGGCATTTGCCGCAAAGATCGTACTTCCATCCATGATAGGCGCAGCGGATGCCGTCCTCCTCGACGAATCCATAGTAGAGGGATGCCCCGCGGTGGGAGCAGTGCTCCCCGACGAGACCGTACGTTTCCCTGCGATCGCGGAACAGCACCAAATCTTCGCCCAGGACCTTCACTCTCTTTTTTGGCTTTTCGTTGCTCAGCTCTGATGCTGCCCCGACAACGTGCCAGTAGCGCCTGAGGAGTTGGCCTGCCGGAGTCCCAGGACCTACGCGCGCGAGCCATTCGTTCTCTTCTTGACTGAGCATGGAGATAAGCTCCTTTCTCTCGATCGCTGCCGGTTTGAATGTCGGTATTATCCTTGACCTGTCGAAGTGATGCTATTAGAAGTCCCGGCAGGGTGTCAACGGAAAGCGGGAGGCGAGACGACAATAGAGGAAAAGCCACGTGGAAGGAGCGCCGAGGTCACGGCGAAGGAGCAAAACACCCAAGTATGACAACCGAATATAGAAAACTCCAGGAGAAGAAAGACTGACCTGATCGAAGCGCGAGCGGGCAATTGCGTTGTCGAATCAAGCGTTACAGTTCAGTCGTGAGACGGCTCCAAGGTTGACGAAGCGTTCGGCGACGCCGGAGGGAACGTCAGTTGTACGTCGGCATCTCGCAGGACACGTTACTCTTACTCAATTCCTCTTCGTAGTGCCTGCGGATCGCGGGGTCTTCGTCTTCATACTGGATCAGGGTGCCGCCTTGCTTCACGTCGATGTAGACGCCATCTTCACTCCGCTTATCGGCAGTCTTAAAGCCGATGGGGTAAAGCCGGCTGCCGTAGCGGATCGCCAGATGACGCGCCGGTGTCGGTCCGGTATTAAAATGCTGATGAAACCAGCCGCCGGGAGGGCAATAGATGCTTCCCTTTTTCCATTTAATCTTTATTACCTCATCGCCGCGGCCACTCTCATAGGGCCGGGTGCCGAGCTCTTTGTTCCACAGCAAAACATATCCCGATGATTGCAATCCGCAAAGGATCGCCCCTGCGCCGTGATAATGGGCTTTGTGATAGCGTCCCGCCGGCCACTGGGCCAAATGGCCGATCAGAGAATTGCCCGACAGCTCGAATTGTGTGATGCGCACTCCGGAGCCCTTGACGTCTCTGGCGTCCAGATTCGCCGATTGAATGTCCGAGATGAAATTGGTTTCCCAAATATGTTGCATGCCGTTCTCGTAACGCTTCTGTCCCACCTTAAAGAAATCCTCCGCTCCCGAGTAGCGCTCTGAAAACACATACGGGCAGTTGAAGACGAACTTCTCGTCGTGAACGACATCCATCACCACGGGAGCGTTGGTTACGGCCAAAAACTTGATGGGCTCCCGACCGCCGTTGATCAGCCGGTGCCACGCGTTGAGCGGCGGAGCAAACAAGCTCCACGGGCCCCATTCGAAGGCCTGCTTTCGCGCCCCTTCCTGCCAGACTTCGGTAGCGCCGTGTCCATTGAGAATGCAGATGACTTCTTCGTAAAAATGTTTTTCCGGCTCTAAAGCGCCGCCGGCCGGGATCTCCGCCACGTACATTCCGGTGACGCCTTCCATGCCGTAAAGATTGATGAACGCTGCTTGGCCTCCCAACTTGGGCCAGCGCGCCAGCTCCACGTCTCGCACGTCTTCCAGTCCATATCCGCCTACCACCGGTATGCCTTGACGCTTCATCCACTGGAAGTAGGGCGTTTTCTGAAACGCCGCCATCAGAGCTTTTACGCGATCATCGGGTGCCATAGGAAAGTCTCCTTTTGGTTCGGCAATCAAAAGTGCGGCAGAAATTTGCCGATCAGGTATTCGTAGACGGCAAATCCTAAAGGAGGTTCAAGCCAATTTGTTGCTTTGCGAAAACCCTTTGGGCCGCGTTGTACGAGTTGCGAGCAACTTTGGGACCGGGACACACAAGGAATTACGCGCGATAAGAGAGAGCGCGGAAGCTTACTCCGTTCAGTTTACTGTAAGCGTTTCCCATCGCCGCCGTAGATTTCTATGCTGCCAAATTTTTCCAGAATCGATTTGATCTTCTCGCCGTCGCCGACCGCAACGATCTGCATCGCTTCCGGGTTGAGGTATTTACGCGCCACGCGCTGTACGTCTTCGGCGGTCACCGCGGCGATCTTGGCAGGATAGTTGTCCCAGTAGTCATCCGGTAAATTGTAGAGCTTGCGCGTGATCGCGAAGCCGACCAGTTGGGCCGGCTGTTCGAGGGCGAGAGCAAAGCGCGCAACCACCGACCGTTTTGTTGCGGCCAATTCCGCTTCGCTCACTTGGGTGTCGCGGATGCGCCGAATCTCGTTGAAAAACTCCGTGAGAGCCCCGTCGGTGACTTCGGTACGCACATCGGCGCCGGCGCTCCATGGTCCGGGATATTCGACGGCAGTAAAGTTGCTGTAGGCGCCATAGGTATATCCTTTCTCTTCGCGCAAATTCAGGAACAGTCGAGCGGCCGGGCCGCCGCCGAGCAAATGATTCATGACGACCATCGGGACGAAGTCTTCACTGCGGCGGTCGATGGCGATATTGCCTAACGCCAAAGTTGTCTGAACCGAGTTTGGACGATCGACGAGATAAACCTTGCGAGCTGACGCCGGAACCGGATTGGGAGGCATTTGTTCGTTGTCGGGTGTACCGTTCCAGTTCGCCAGCGACTTTTTCAACTTGGGAAGCAACTCGGACGGATAGACATCGCCGGCGAAGGCCAGCACGGAGTCCCGCGGTGAATACCGTTGCCTGTGCCATTGGGTAAGCAGCTCCGGCGTTAGCGCGTCAATGGAGTCTATCGTTGCAGTTACCACGGCCGCCGGATGACTGCCGAAGACGGCACGATTAAATCTCTCGCCGGCGAGGAACCCTGGCCTTGATCGCTGCTGGCGCAGTTGCACTTTAGCCCGCTCTTTGAGCTGATTCAGCTCCGCCACGGGAAAGCTAGGATGGAGCAGGATATCTAGCGCGACGGTAAACCAGTCGTCAAAATTCTCGCTTAGACCCGAGGCGGTGAACACGGTCTCGACCGAACCGAAATTTGCTCCGGCTCCCACCGAGGCCCCGAGGCGATCGAGCTCCTCGGCGATTTGCCTGCTGGTGCGCTTGTGGGTGCCTTCGCGCAGCATCTGCGCCGTGGCGGAAGCCAAGCCGGACAAGTTGGCCGGCTCAAAGAGAGCCCCGGCGTCGCGAATATGTAACTGGGCGAATACGCTGGGTAGACGGTGGTCTTCCAAGATCAAGACCGTAAGTCCGTTCGCGAGTTTGACCTCGACCGGTTTCGGCAGATGGACCCGAAGTGTTTCACTCGACACCGGCGCTTTGTTCTTGCGCTCGACTTGACTTGAAGGAACGGCCGAAGAATCCTGTCCGGAAACAGTTCCAGGTCGCGCGATCAGAACGGCCGTTGTCAATGCCAGCAGCGAAATCAACCCCATGAGGCACGCGCTGGAAGCTTTTACACAAATCTTCATCTTTTATGAGTCATGAATCAGCCGTCCGCGGGCGCGGCAGATGCCGCTTTGGACTTCGGCAAGGTTGTAACCACGGTTCTGCTGTCAGCTTTTAGATACGTGCGGGCAACTCGCTGCAAGTCGGCTTTGTTCACCTGCGCGATCTTGTCGAGGACCGTGTTAATCAGCTCCGGTTCGTTATAATAGACGGCATAATGGCCAAGCGCGTTGGCGCGCGCCCGCGTGCTGTAGAGGTTTTGCGCTTGTTGTAGCCGGAGCTTCATACGAACTTTGTCGAGCTCCCAATCGCTCACCGGTTGGTTCTTCAGGCTTTCGATCTCTTCATAGACGAGCCTTTCGACCTCGTGGAGATTTCGGTCAGGACGGACAACCAATGATACCGAGAACAAGGATCTCCCGCGGCGTTCATCCGGCCCGGCCGAAACCCGAACAACCATCTCCAGCTCTTTTACGAGCTTTTGATAGAGACGGGACGATAGGTCGCCGCCCATAATATGGCCCAGCGCCAGGAGCGCATACCAATCCGGTGTATTTCCCGGCGCGGTCTTGTAGACGAGGTCGAGGCGGGGCGCTTGGGCGAAGGCGTCTTCCATAGTCTTGCGCCGCTCGCCGCTCTGTTCCGGCTCGGTCATGTCGAGCGCTGGAGGAGATGTCTGGGACGGGATGCTTTCAAAGTATTTCTTCACCAGCGTTAAAGCCGTGTCGCCCTGAAAATCGCCGACCAGTGACAGCACCGCGTTGTTAGGCGCATAGTAAGTCTTAAAAAACGCGCTTGCGTCTTCGATGCCGGCGGCGTTCAAATCTTTCATTGAGCCGATTGTCGAGTGTTTGTAGGCAAAATTGTCGTAGGCCGTTTCAATGATCGTTTCGAAGGTTCTGCCGTAGGGCCGGTTATCATAGTTTAGTCGGCGCTCTTCCTGTACCGCGTGGCGCTGGTTGGTGAAATTGGCTTCTGTGACGTTGAGCGCGCGCATCCGGTCCGCCTCCAGAAATATCCCCAGCTCCAGCTGATTCGCAGGCAACGTTTCGAAGTAGTTGGTCCGGTCGGCATTGGTGGTGCCGTTGGCGCTCCCGCCGTTATTCAAAATCAGAATGAAGTGTTCCCCTTTGCCGACGTTCGCCGACCCCTGAAACATCATATGCTCGAAAAGATGAGCGAACCCCGTCCGCCCTGGACGCTCATCCCGGGAGCCGACATTGTAAGTGACGCAGATCGAGTAGGTTGGAGCGGCGTGATCCTCCGAAAGAATGACTCTTAGCCCGTTCTTTAACGTGAATTCCCGGAACGGAACGTATGGTTTGGCGGGTTGGCTCACCGGAACCTCGCCGGGCTCGCCGATCCGCGCCGGGGCAACCGCGCAGGCAAAAAGGAAGCTTAATAGGCACAATAACGACGCGCGCGCTCTTGGCAAAAAATTTCCTCCGCTGTCGGCGAATTATTTGAACTCTTTGTTGCTCACCGGACTTACTGTGTCTCTGAATCCCGCTGCCGTCCAGATCATTAGTGTAAACTACGAGAGAGGAAACAGGAAGGCAATAGGCGGCCGGCATACAGCGGAGAGGCGGGATCAAAAGAGTGAGCCGCGCTCGTGATCGCGGATCGTATCCGTGATATGAAGTGAGAAATTCCAAAGGAGCTTTAAGTCATGCTGTTACCTTTTCGCGAACATCTTGATTTCGGACCGACGCCTTATGACCAGTTGCAAGCCAGGGAAGGGATTCCCGTCGTCAAAGGCAACGTCGTGAGTGACGTGCTCGCGCAGGAGCTTGCTCCGTGGAAAAGAATGGGCGCCCTGGGTTGCTATCTCAATCTTGCCGGTCAACAGCAAACGGATGCGTATGTTTGTGAGATCCCGCCCGGCGGCCAAACCCTGCCGCAGCGCCATCTATTTGAGGAGATCATTTATATTGTCAGAGGCCACGGCGCCACCTCGGTATGGCAAGACGGAACTTCCAAGCTGACCTTCGAGTGGGGGCCGGGGGCGATCTTTGCCATTCCTCTAAACGCTTCATATCAGCACTTCAACGGCTCCAACGCCGAGCCTGTCCGTATCTTTGCCGGTACGACCTGTCCCCGCATGGTCAATATTTTTCACAATGACGATTTCATTTTCCGTAACCCTTTTAACTTTCGCGATCGCTTTCATGATAGCCAGGACTATTTGCGCTTCAATAAACACATGACGGATCGATATTGGGAAACCAATCTGGTCCCGGACGTGAATCAGTTCGTCCTGGACGATTTTCCAATGAAGGGCAAAGGGGTCAAGCACATGCGCTTCACCTTGGCGGACACCACCTATGGCTGTCATGTCTCGGAGTTTCCGCCGGGATGCCGCAGCACCTTCCACCGCCACGGCCCCGGAGCGGTCATTATCATCACTCAGGGCGAAGGCTATGTGATGCTTTGGAAAGACGGCGAGGAAAGGAAGCGCTACGATTTCCGCGAGGGAACGGTCTATTCGCCGGATGATCTCATGTGGCACGGTCACTTCAATACCGGCAGGGGAAGCATGCGCCACTTCGCCGTCCGGGGCGACAGTCCCAAGTACAGTCACGATCGTTTTCGTAATCCGCTATGGACGATGATCCCTATGGACGAAGAGCCTCCCGAGATTCACCGCGAATACTTACAGGATCTCGCGAGAAAAGGAGTCAAAGCGGACGTGTCGGTGGTGGAGGATTAGGCAATTAAAAAATGAAGTGCCCCGCAGCAAGCTGCGAGGTATAAAGTTCGCTACCGGCCACTGTCGATCCCGAGTTCTTGCTGGGCGCGGCGCAGATAGGTCATGTCCAGGTATTTCTCCGGCGCCGGGTATGGGCGCTGTTTGAAGACTCTCTCGCCCATGAGATCAATGAGCCGTTGAAATCCTTCTCGATTCACCGAGCCGTCGCGGCTGATGATTCCTTGCGCGAGATACTCCTCGACCGTTGGGCGAGTATACTTGAGGGGAATGCCCGTTCGTTTCGTGGCCAATTCCGCGGCTTCTTCTTTGTGCGCATGCACCCATTGCATAGCGCGCAGCATCGCCTTGAGATAGCGGACGGTGAGCTGGCTGTTCGTCTCGGCCCAGTGGCCGTCAACGATAAGGCTGTGAAACTGTAAATTTGGGATGTAGTCCTGCAGGCGAGCGATCTCAGTGAAACCGAGCTCACGCGCTCTTGGTAAATCTCCGCCCAAGATCATCGTCGCCGACGTATTGCAGCCCTTCAGGCTCAGGAGACGTTGCGTGGTCGGGCCGTTCTGGACGATCGAATAGTCGCGATTCGGTTCCAATCCGTTAGCTTTGAGCATCTCTCTCAGAAAAATCGTGCTGCCGGAAACCAGACTCACAACGCCGATGGTTGTTCCTTTCAGTTCTTTGATGGTTTTGTATTTCGGACAGCCGACGAGCGTGTAGGCGGCGATGGGCACAGTGCCGCCGATGATCTTGAGCGCCGCACCTCGCTCGATGGCGTTGATCGCGGCGGACGGGTCGACGATGGCCACATTGACCTGGCCGGCGATGAGAGCTTGCACCAAGGTATCTGTAGAACCGATGAGCACGACGTCGCCCTGAATGCCTTCCTGGGGAAAGAAACCTTTATCGGTTGCGGCATAGTTCGGTAGTTGCTCGATCGTGCGTGAAACATTGCCGATGATCACGCGGTCCGCTGCTCTGGCGGCCGGAAAACACCAAATCAATAGAGCCGCCGTCAACAACAACCCGTTCGCAGTTAGACGCGAAAGCTCGGGTTTCATAATTTTCCTCCGGTTTCACGGTTTTCGGTAATAATTTTTATAGAAATAATCCGCGATCTCTGAGCCCGTTGTCTTCCATACCCCTTCATGAGAGCAGATATAGTCGAGCGCCTTGTCGAGATATTTGACGCGAAAGGGCAGACCTATAACGAAGGGGTGCAGCGGCAGCGTCATGACCCTGCCGTTTGTCGCGCCTTCCGCGTAAAGCGTGTCGAACTGGTCGCAGACCATTTGGCACCAATCTTTTGGCGTATGACCGCCCTGGAAGATCACTCGAATATCGTTGAGTCCTTGTTGATACGGGACGGCGATCATGCGCCCCGACTCAACCCGCATCGGAACCGGTTGGTCGTCGCAGCCCCAGTCGCAGAGATAATCAAACCCCTCGGCCGCCAGGTGATCCGGAGTGTTCGGACTCTCATCCCCTCCGCCCGGACCGAGCCAACCGCGAGGAGCCTTCCCCGTGCCTCTCGTGATGGTCTCTCGGACCTGCCGAACGATCGCGCGCTCTTCGTCTAAAGCGTATTGATTCATTCGAATGTTATTGGTGATCCCATGCCCTAGCCATTCCCACTGGCGCTTGTTGCCTTCCTCGATAATGGCGGGATGATGCTGGCATACGTCGGCGTTGAGGAGCACGGTGGCCCGGATCCGGTGGTTGTCCAGAACCTCCATCATGCGAAAGACGCCGACCCTTGAACCATAATCTCTCAGCGCGTAGCCCGTTACGTCGGGCAACTGAGAGCTCGCGGCGCCCGGGATCGCTTTATCGATGTGGAAAAACTCGATGTTGGGCGCGACCATCAATGCGATTCGCGCATCATTCAGCCACTTCAGCAGCGCGCGTCTGATCATCGGTGAGTAGTCGTAGCGATCGGTTTGCATGCGGACACTCCTTTATGTTGGATGAGCAATGATTGAAACGGAAACTATGTCAGGAAAATGAAAGGGTCAAGCGTTAACAAGGCCGGGTGAGGGCAGAGATACCCCCGCCGCGGAGATTCGGGTGGATTAGTCCGCTGACTTCATCCTGGGCCTCGTATCTGATTCTTTCGCGCGGTCATGAAGGATCTATTGAAGATCTGACCGGAAGGACGAGCTACTAAAATTTGTTACGCGTAAATAGGGCAAACCGAAGAGGGGAGTCGGAGAAAGCGTAAATGGTCAAGCACATGGTGCGGGATATTATGGAAATCGCGATTAATACATTGATATCTGCCTGATTCGAGTGGAGTGAAACACTCAAAAATAAGTTCCTGCTGGACTCATATAATAGGTTGACTTCAGGCCGGATAACACCTAGAGTCGTAACTGCCTTCTTCAGTATATGGCCTTCTGAAAGAGGAAGACACAAAGGTTGAAGGCCTTTAATCTGTCTCGCCTTGCGAACGAACCTAAAGGACAATCCGACCAGAGCGTGGTTTCAGTATTCAAGTGCCCCATGTTCTGCCATTGCCAGTCAAATTCACAGGGTCAAAGACGTTAAACATTCTCTCATAGGAGGAGAACATGGGTAGTAAATTGTACGTTGGCGGTCTCCCTTACTCAGTAACCGAGGGGCGACTGCAGGAAATCTTTGCGGTGCACGGGACCGTGGAATCGGCCAATGTGATCTCGGACAAGTTTACGGGACAGTCACGGGGTTTCGGCTTCGTCGAGATGAGTTCGGGAGCTGAGGCTCAAAAAGCCATCGAGGCCTTGAACGGCACACAGCTGGATGGGCGCACCCTGACCGTTAATGAAGCCAAGCCTATGGCGAGGCGCGATAACAGAGGTGGAGGTGACCGAGGTGACCGAGGCGACCGAGGCGGCGGACGTAATCGCTGGTAGTTTTTCTTAAATAACCACATGAGGGGCGACGGGTCGGGTCGCCCCTCTTTTTTGCGTTTCTTAGGCGCCTGCGATTTTTCTCCACGGCTGACCGGTCAGCACCGAGATCAAACCGGTGGAGCGAGGCGAAACCCGCGTGCTTTTTCTTCAGGCGCTCGCCCAACGATAAACAGCTATTTGGTTCGCTAGCAAGTTGGTGAAAAACTCTGTTGGCAGGCTGCTCAAAAAGATCTCAGAGACGAGACGATTGAGCGCACCCTTCGACATGCTCAGGGCAATCGGCTAAGCCTATGAGGCTTTTTCGGCAGCCTGCTACAGTGGAAGGCGATCCGGAGAAAACATCAAAGAGATGAAAAAAGGATCTCTCACACTTGCGGCATCAATCATCGCAATCCTGGTGATAGGCGCCACTTTGAGCCGCTTTTTTGTCGACCTATTATGGTTTGGTGCGCTGGGATTTAGAGCCGTCTTTATGACCACATGGCTCACCGAGCTCACCGTCTTTGTCGTCGCGACCGGATTCTCGTGCGCAATACTACTACTGAACGGGTTGATGGCTGCGAGAACCACTTCAACGGGAGCGCGCCGACCTGGATTCAGGGTTGTTGGTCGTGGCAGAGAAGGGCTACCCGAGGTCATTGAATTTTCCTTGGACAAGCTGCCGTTGCGGCTTATCATCTCGGCGATCGCTTTGTTGCTCGGCCTGTTCATCGGCTTCGCACAGACTGGTAACTGGGAGGCCGTGCTCAAGTGGCTCTATGCCGCCCCTTTCGGACGACCCGATCCTCTATTCGGACATGACCTGGGGTTTTATGTTTTTTCGCTTCCCGTTTATAACCTGACGCGGGATTGGGGACTTTTAATTGTCTTTTTGGCCGCCTTAATGGCAGTGATCATCTACTGGGTGCGCGGCGACATCAATTATCAGCCGGGAGAGTTTCCTACGCTGAGGCCCGCGGCAATCAGGCACCTTTCTGCTTTGCTTGCGATTTTTTTTCTCCTGAAAGCCGGTGGTTATGTTCTGCAGCGCTATGGCTTGATGACCAGCAATAATGGGGTCGTTTTTGGCGCGGCCTATACCGACGTCTATCTCCGCCTGCCGCTTCTAGTGGCGCTGGCTGGCGCATCACTTGTGGCGGCGGCTTTGTCTGCTGCCAATATTTGGCTTAGGGGTATCCGGTTGCCCGTTGCAGCTGTGGCTCTTGTTTTTGTCGTGTCCTTGGTGGAAACCGCCGTGCCGGGTCTGTTTCAAAGCTATTGGGTAAAACCGGACGAGTTGCGATTGGAGTCGCGCTACATTGCCAATAACATCGCGTTTACCCGCTACGGTTTCGCTCTCGAGAACATCAGTGACGCGCCGTTTCCCGCAAAAGGCAAGCTTACTCCGCAAGTGACAGCGGCCAACGACGTTACCATCCAGAATATTCGCTGGTGGGATCCACGTCCGCTGCTCGATACTTACCGCCAACTGCAGGAGATTCGTCTTTACTACGATTTTCACGACATCGATATTGATCGTTACGTTATTGATGGGAGTTATCGGCAGGTTATGCTTTCCGGGCGGGAATTGAATCAATCCAAGATTCCGACCGACGCGCAAACCTGGATCAATCAGCGCTTCAAGTTCACCCACGGCAACGGTATCGCCATGAACCCGGTGAATCGCTTCGATGAGGAAGGGCTACCCGTTTTTTACGTCAAAGATATTCCCCCGGTGACGCCGCCGGGGCTGCGGCTTGACCGTCCCGAGATCTACTTCGGCGAACTGACCACCAATTACGTCGTCGTCGGCGGTGATACCAAAGAATTCGATTATGCCAAGGGCCAGGAAAATGTGTACAATACTTATGAAGGCCGCGACGGCGTCTCTTTAAGCAGTCTTTGGCGCCGTGCTTTATTTGCCTGGTACTTCGGCGACCTCAAGTTGCTGATCAGCGACAACGTGACTAGATCCAGCCGGATTTTGTTTCGACGTCTGATTCAAGACCGCATCCAACGTATCGCGCCGTTCCTCCTCCTCGATCATGATCCATACCTGGTCGTCAGTGACGGGCGCCTGATCTGGATGCAGGATGCTTATACCGTGAGCGACTCGCTCCCTTATTCCCAACGAAATCAGCCTGGCGGCATCAACTATATTCGCAACTCGGTGAAAGTGGCGGTTGATGCCTACGATGGAAATCCGATCTTCTACGTCGCTGATCCGAAAGATCCCATCGTGCTAACCTACCAGCGCATCTTTCCCTCTTTGTTTCAGTCCATCGATTCCATGCCGGTTTCGCTGCGCCAGCACACGCGTTACCCGGAGGATTTTTTTATCCTTCAAGCGAGCATGTACGGGACCTATCACATGAAGGATCCGGAGGTGTTCTACAACAAAGAAGATCTGTGGAGCTTCCCTAAGGAGAAATACGCCGGGCAAACCGTTACCATGCAGCCCTACTACACCATTATGCGCTTGCCGGGCGAGTCCCGCGAGGAGTTCATTTTGATGCTGCCGATGGTGCCACGGAACCGCGACAATATGATCGCCTGGCTGGCCGCGCGCTGCGACGGTTCGAACTACGGCAAAGTGATCGAGTTTGCCTTTTCCAAGGAGAAGCTCATTTATGGCCCGGCACAAGTCGAAGCGCGGATCGATCAGGATACCACGATCTCACAGCAGCTCTCCTTGTGGAACCAGACCGGGTCGCGGGTCATCCGCGGTAACCTGCTGGTCATTCCGATCGAGGACACCTTGCTCTATGTCGAGCCCCTCTACCTCAGCGCCGAGAGCCGCCAGTTGCCGGAGCTGAAGCGCCTGATCGCTTCCACCGGCGATCGCGTCGTCATGGCCACCGATGTTCAGAGCCTGCTGGCTGCCTTGTTCACCCCGGAGGGAAGACAACCGGCGGTTGTCACATCAACATCTGCGCCGCCGCCCGGAGCGCGCGCAAGCGAATCGTCTCCTTCGGGCTCCAATTCGGAGGCCCTTAACCATTATCGTCGTGCGCTCGATTCCTTGAGCAAAGGCGATTGGCGAACGTTTGGTACGGAAATGGAAGCGATGCAAAAGGCGTTGCAGGGCGCCCCAGCGAAGCCGCCATCATAGAGACAGTTTCAAAGGCACGCCAAAGGAGATCGAGGAGATCGCGCTCTCCCTTCCAACGCCGAACGCCACCATGGTCAATCGCCCCGGCCCCCAACCAACCGCGCCGCCACACTCGGCAGCGGCCAGTACGTCATGGCGGTCAGGCTCTCAGAAGCAAGATCGATTCGGCTTCTTTGACTGCCCGGCTAGCACTCTCAGAGGCAATTTTTTTCATGATGTAACCGGCGACTGCGAGTTCGCTTGTTGGAAAGATCGCTACCTTGAATCCCTGAGGAGTCGTGGGCTATAAAAGATCGAATCGCCGGGAACTGACGAATTTCGAATTAATCTCCGGAGGTGCATCGCTCATGGGCACGGAAACAACTGCAGGCTACGATCTGCTTTACGATGTCATCAGGCGCCGGTCGAGTATTCGAAAGCTAAAACCGGATCCGATTCCCGATGAATACATCAACAAAATTCTCGAAGCCGGCCGCTGGGCGATGTCCGGCGCCAATTCGCAACCCTGGGAATACATTGTCGTTAAAGATCCGCAAGTGAAGAAGGATCTCTTCCGCTGCTACACGGAGGTCAATGCCGATTTCATCTACTGGATGGAACAGCAGCGCGTCTTCGAGCTGAGGCATCCCGCGTATCAGATGACCGCTGACAAAGCAGTGGAGCAGCAGCGGCGCGGCGCCGGTTGGTCCGCGGCACCGGCGCTGATCGTCGTCGTCGGCGATGGGCGGCGCCAGTGGGGCACGGTGCAAGGCGCCCATACTTTCGGGCGCGACCAGTCGCACCTCACGGACGGTCTGGCGAACACCTGTACGTTGATGCATCTAGCCGCGGTATCTCTCGGTCTTGGCACGCAGTGGGTCACGATTCATATTCAGGAGCCATTCAAGAAAGTCTTGGGCGTGCCGGATTTGATGATGTTGTACCTCATTATTCCAATTGGCTATCCAGCGGTGGAGCCCTCGGAGGGCGTGCGGCGCCCCTTGGAGGAAATCGTTCACCATGATCACTATGACGAGTCCAAGTTTATGAGTAATGAACGAGTGATTCAGTTTCTTTTTGAGCTGCGCGGGAAAACGTTGCAAACTTACCGGCAGTCATATGTCGGCAAAGAAGAACCGAAGGGCGGCTGATCCCGGAGGGAGCGTCAATATGTCGAGTGACATCCAACCCACGGTCTATGACCAGCTGATTGCGTTAAGAAATCGTCAGCGCACGCTTCAGGCCGAGAGCCCCTTTGTAATTCGCGGCGCGGACGTCCCTTGGGAGACGAATCCGCAGGGAATCATAAAATGGTATCTGCATCCCGCAATGGAGCGGAGCTGTCACAAGGCGCTGATTTTTTCAGTCCAGAAAATTCCGCCAGAAAGTCATAGCGGTAAACAGCATTGCCAGGGCGGCGTCGTGCAATACGTTGTCCAAGGGAAGGGCAGAACCGTCATGAACGAAATCTCGCATCCCTGGGAGGCGGGCGATGTCGTGCAATTGCCGCTGCTTCCTGAAGGCGTGACCTTTCAGCACTTCAACGAAGATCGCTCCAAAGAAGCGGTGCTTACCGCCTGCATGCCAAACCTGTCGGAGCCGCTGGGAATCGATCGCGGAGCGGGCCTTTTCCAGCTGGAAGCCGCGCCGGAGTTTAAGGCCGCCTTTCGTTCCGAGCTGCCCGATCTCAAAACGCTCCAGGCCAAACTCAGCTCAGACTCAGGCAAAGCGATTCCAGTAAAAATCGATTCGCCGCGATCGACGTATGACCACAATTACGCGCGCACGCAGGAAATCCAGCAGCGCTCTCGAACGGCAAAGATCGTCGTGCGCCGCGATGAGCGCCGAGAGGAAATGACTCGTCAGGGGCGGTTGCGCTACTATCTTAACCGGACCGTCTTGCACGATACCGTGTTGAAAGATTGGAACGTGTTCACGCATGAGCTGCGCACCCGTTCGGGCAAACATCGCCACCAGGGCGGGCTCGCGATTTACGTTGTCGAGGGAAAAGGTTACACAATCGTGGAAGGCCAGCGCCAGGATTGGGAAAGCGGCGATTTGATTCTTCTTCCCATTCAGCCGGGTGGCGTGGAACACCAACATTTCAATCTCAATGGCGAAACGCCCTCGCGCTGGATGGCGTACATCTACAAGCCGTTTCATGATGAAGTCGCCCACGGCATGGAGCAGCGAGAAGAAGCGCCGGAGTTCAAGGGATCGGATTGCTGACTAATATAGCTCGTATTTCTATCACCCTGGGTCATGACCCGTAGTTTCTTTTCGATGTCATTCTGAGGAGCCGAAGGCGACGAAGAATGACACCTCAAAATTTAAATGATATTAAAACGCTGGAAAAGGGACCAGACGTAACCATGTCCGTCGATCCGATCGCCGTAGAAATTATTCGCTGCGCGCTTCGGGCGGCCGCCAACGAAATGTCGGTGGTGTTAAAGAAAACCGCCTACAACATGATGATTTATGAAGTGCAGGATTACTGCGTCAGCATCGTCGATCACGAAGGGCGGACGATGTCGCAGAACGAAGGCGCCTTGCCGATTTTTCTCGCCGACCTCGGCGTGGCGGTGCAGGATGGCGTGGAGGTCTACGGTCTCGAGAATATCCATCCAGGCGATGTCTTCCTGGTCAATCATCCGGAGATCTGCGGGCAGCATCTCAACAACATGGTCGTCTACACGCCGTTTTTCTGGGAGTCCAAGTTGCTATGTTTTTTGGCGGTGCGGGCGCACTGGATCGACGTCGGCGGGGGGAGCACCGGGTTTGGCTCCAGCATGACGCGCGATGTCTATGAAGAGGGGCTGCAGATTCGCTCCGTGAAGATTTACGCCGACGGCAAGCCAAATACCGAGGTGTTGCGTTTGATCGAGGACAATATTCGATTCCCGGAGTCGTCGCTGGGAGATCTCCGCGCGCAGATTGCATCCTGCCGCACGGGAGAAGAGCGGTTGGAGCAAATCTGCCGCAAGTATGGCGGCGCTGTATTTCAGGATTCGGTCGAAGTCATCTGGGATCAAACGGACAAAGTCGTGCGCGAGTCGGTGCGGGCGATTCCGGACGGCGTGTACGAGGCGTCTTCGTTTTTGGACGACGACGGAAGAGATTTAACCAAGACACTTCCCATCAAAGTGCGAGTCATCGTCCGTGACGACGAACTCACGATTGACTTTTCGGACATGTGCGACCAGGTGCCGGGCTTCATCAACTGCGGCTCGTCCGGCGGGATGGCCGCTGCTCGCGTGGCTTTCAAAGCGCTCACGCTACCCCATCGGGAAGTAAACGAAGGTTCATTTCGTGCGCTCAAGGTCATACTTCCGCCGGGAAAATTGCTAAGCGCGCGACGCCCCGCGCCCATCGGCGGCTGGAGTTTGTCCTTACCGACGGTTCTCGACACGATTTTTCGCGCGCTGGCGCCGGCCTTGCCTGACCGCATTCCCGCGGCGCATAAGGGAGACATGGGCGGCTACGCGATCTTTGGAACGCATCCAAAGAGCGGCCGGCGCTATGTCTGTCAGAACATCATCGGCGGAGGTTGGGGTGGCCGTCCATTCGAAGACGGTGCATCGGCCGCAGTGTCCATGTGCCAGGGCGACGTGAAAAATACACCGATCGAACTTCAAGAATTGTATTACCCTTTGCTTTACGAGTGCCACGCTTTGCGCCCCGACAGCGGCGGCGCCGGCAGATTCCGCGGCGGTATCGGCGTCGAAGTCAAAGTGAAACCGTTGCACGACCTTTACGTCAGCCGCAACACGGACCGAATCCAGTGTCCGCCATGGGGGTTGTTGGGCGGAGAAGAGGGGAAGACGAATCAGACGCTGATTCGGCGTAACGGCAAGGAAGAAACTCTTCCTGGGAAGTTCAGCCATCTCTTGGTCCGGCCGGGCGACACTGTGACGTTCCTTACCGCCGGCGGCGGCGGGTATGGCAACCCTGCCGAGCGTGATGCTACCGCCCTAAAGCGCGATTTCGTCTTGGGGTACGTTTCGAAGGCTGATGGAAGCCCAGGCTAAGCCGCAGTTTTCCGATCGAACTATTGATCCGCAGCCGTTGCTCGGATCCTGTTCACTCGTAATCTGATGGTTGCTTAAGCGAATGGCCCGATTGAGAGTGCCTTGCCCCTTCGTATTCATGCCGTTGCGCAATAAAAATTAAGGTTTAAACTAGAAGTATCTTTCTCGCATGGCGATATCATTAGAAAGGAGGCCCTCCATGTTAGCCAGAGACATCATGACCAAACACGTTGTTGCCGTTTCTCCTCTGACTCCTGTTAAACAGGTGGCAAAAATCCTCAACAGGAATCACATCAGCGGAGTACCGGTGGTGGACAAGAGCGGCAAGCTCGTCGGTATTGTTTCCGAACGGGATTTGCTTGCGAGGAGAGGCGCCCAAGTCAAATCCATCATGAGCAAGAGCGTCATCCGGGTGAAGGAAGATACGCCCGTAGAAGACATTGCATCCCTGATGGCCACCCGGAAAGTGAAGCGGGTACCGGTGATACGTGGCCAACACTTGGCTGGCATCGTAAGCAGGGCTGATATCATACGGGCCATTGCCCTGGGCGAACATATCGCCATGCTCACGCCCGTCTATGATCTCTAGCAGTTTAGCGAACCCCCTGACCTAAGTCCGGGGCGTATGGCGAGGGCGAGGGACTTCGCCTATCATCGTCCCAGATAAATTTTTCGGGCGGCGCGTAGATGGGCGATCGCTTTCGCTTTGTTGCCCATAGCTTCGAACAGCAGACCCAGATTACAATGCGCATCGGCAAATGACGGATCATTTCTGATCGCCTGAGTGTACGCGCGAATCGCTTTCGGGAAACTTTTAAGATCTTCCATCAAAACGCCCAGGTTAAAGTAGGGCGTCGGATCATGGGCGGCGTATTCGGCGGCGAAACGGTAATGCGCCTCGGCTTTCTCCCATTCTTTCGAATCATGATAGAGCCTGCCCAAGTTGAGGTGCGCGTCCGCCATTTTCGGGTCGAGTTCCAACGCCTGTCGATAAGCCTGCTTGGCGTCCTCTTCTGAACTCGTTTCTAGCTCGAGCGCGAGGCTGAACCAGTACTCCGCTGTGAGCTTTTGCTCGGAAGGCTTCGGAGCGGGGCGAGAGATATTGAGCTTTTGCGCAATATCATGGGCCTCGAAATTGAAGACAAACTGTCCTGAATCCGGTTGCCAGCGGGCTCTTCCGTCCCACGCGACAACGCGACGCCCGTCGGCATAGATCTTGATTGTCGCAAGGTGGCGGTCATCCGGCAGCTGGCGCTTCAGAGAAGAAAGCATGCGGAGCACATTTTTGGCCGGGACGCGCGAGCTGAGCAAGCCCTTGGCGGTTTTCAAAAGGAGTAGATCTTGGAAGGTGAACTCGAGTTGCTTTCGTCGGCCCCGGCTTGGCGCAAGAAAACCGGCGCGTACGAACGAGCGCACGCGAGCACCCGGCAGGTCCAGGATCTTCGCCACCTCGCCGGTGGTGAAAAACTTCATCTCTTTGTGGAGCGGGCTTTCCTTTGGGGTTTATCGGCATCCGCGGCCTTGGCGCGAACCGCGGGTTTCTTTTCCTTTACGGTTTTCTTTCCCAAGCTTTCCTTGAGCGCCGACATCAGGTCAATCACCTGAGCGCGCGGCGCTTGAGGCGCAGCCACCGTGATTTGCTTGCCCTGAGCTTTTTGCTCCACCAGCTCCAGCACGCGCTGGCGGTACTCGTCTTCGAATTGTTCGGGACGGAACTCCTCGTTGGAAAGCTCGTCGATCAGGCGAATCGCGAGATTGGTTTCCGCTTCGTTGATCTTGGCTGATTCGCCTTTGGAAATCTCGTCGAAGTTCCGCACTTCGTCGGCGAAATACATGGTGTGCAGCATCAATCCGGCCATCGCCGGCCGGATGAGGACTAGATTTTCTTTGCCGCGCATTACGAACTTCGCCAGGGCGACTTTGCCGGCTTTGTTCATGGCTTCGGCAAGCAAACGATAAGGCTTCTCGCCTCCCTTGTCGGGTCCGAGATAGTAGCCTTTCTCGAAGTAAATGGGGTCCACCGTTGAAAGCGGCACGAATTCCGAAATTTCGATCGCCTGCGAGGCCTCGCCTTCGAGAGCCTCGAGTTCTTCATCTTTGAACCGGACGTATTGGTCTTTCGCGAACTCGTATCCCCTGACCAAGCCATCCCGTTCCACCACCTCGTTGCATACCGGGCAAAAGCGCTGCTGTCTAATGCGGTTGCCGCATTTGGCATGAAGCAGATGAAAGCTGATAGACTGCGAAGAGGCCGCGGTATACAGATTCACGGGTATCGAAACCAAGCCAAAAGAAATCGTACCTGAGGCCACCGGCCGTGCAGCCATAGAACCCTCCCAAAGAAATTATCATATATCAATCCGAAGATCGTTCTTCAACACAATTCTATTCACCCGTTCAGGAGATCGGCGCTCGGTGTCGGCCGTACGCCGTAGCTCTTCTCCGCCTGCGACCCACCACGGTTTTGCGCGCAACTTTTAAATGCCGCAAGCGGTTTCGTACATCAGATGTGCGCCAATTCCTACAGTTTGAGTGGGCTCTAAATATCTACCTAATGCGGAACTATCAGTAAAACCGAGCCAATTGCGAATTGGCCTCAGGCTTGCTCCAACCAACTTGTCAGTCTGTGTTCAGCCAACTTCACGATCATGGGGACCGGAAATGGCTCGAATTACAAATAAGAAGACTCGTTCTTTTCGCAGCGGCAAGCAGACGTGTAAAGTATGCGGCTGTACGGACAAGTTCGATTTCAAGGTTCCTAACAGACTGTGGAAAAAAGTGGTGCCGGTCAAATGTCAGAACAAGGTCGTCTGCTTAGAATGTTTTGACGAGCTGGCTTTTGAAAAGGGCGTGGACTATTGCGATTTCATCGACGTTCTCTATTTCGCCGGGGATCAGGCGACGTTTAAGTTTCAAGCCGTTGAAGCGCACCGTGTCTAGTAGGTTGCTGGAAAACACTTTGTTGGCAGGCTGCTCAAAAAGATCTCAGAGGCGAGATGATTGAGCGCACCCTTCGACATGCTCAGGGCAATCGGCTAAGCCTATGAGGCTTTTTCAGCAGCCTGTTAATCGCACTTTCCTTGACGCCGCTTACATGTGCACTCGTTGCACATTTCCCGGTACTCGGAGGCAGCCGCTGCTCGACAAAATCTGTTGTTGGCCAATTAGAACAGTTAGAGCAAAAGTGCCAGGTGTCGCCATCGCGTGTTCGTCTGTACGCAGATGCCATAGGAAGCTTTCCAAGGCGAAAGTCTGACCATCATCCTACTTCAGACGAAAGAATGATCAAGGGCGTTGACTAAAAGATATTTGGCTGTCCGGAGCTAACGGCTGCTGCTTTTCCGGATGGCGCATACGGACAGTTTGCGGATCTTCGTCAACCTGCCGCGAAGTTTTGTGACCGCGGTTACCCCCGGCCTGAGCGTCGAACCCGCCGCTTATTATTCCCGTGAGCGCGCTGATCGTTCGCTCGGGAGCACCGCGCGTCGGCACAGTCGGAGCCGACAGTGCGGTTCCAAGTCGCCCAGCTCGGAAGAACTACGGAACCACCGTCGAGGTTATGGATGGCTTGAGCGAAAGGGAGCGACTTCGGACGCCGTCGGACGGCTTGCAAGACGATCAGGTGATCCGAACCGTTGCGCCCGCGCCTGTTCCATGACTATTTGGCTTGGCCAAGTGTCCAAGGAATGGTGCCGTCAAATTGAACCTAGTTGAGTCAATAATCACGGGCAGTTTTCTTTCGGAGTGTCGCGTGCAGGAAGTCGCCGTAGCCCGAACCATCGATTATTAGAAAACACGGCTTCAACACCCGTCGAATGAATTTGCTCTGGTCCCAACGAATCCGACGCAACCAGTTGGGCCAGTGTTTTCCCCTCTCCTCAAAAAAATATCTCACGCTTCTGACAAAGTTGAAGGGACCGGAAGCGAAAGTGAGGCGAGCGATTTCGAAGCCGGTCGCCCGGCAAAGCGCCTCTAGCGTCCTGGGGCAATAGGAAATCACGTGACGCGGTGTTTCGAGGGCATACCAGTTTTCCTGAAACAGCCAAAAGACCAAACTACGCGTATTGGGGACGGTGAGATAAACGAGCCCATCGGATTTCAGAATTCGCTGGATCTCTTGGAAGGTAGGTATGGGATCACGGATATGTTCAAGAACGTTGCTGAGTCGCACGACATCGAAGAATTCACTTTCGAAACGGGCGTCCGCAAGCATTCCGTGGCGGACTGTCAGCCCTAAACTTTGTGCCTGCTTCGTACCTATCTGGCTGGGTTCCACTCCACAGGCGTCCCAGCCCCATTGTTTCAGCCGGTGAAGATATGAGCCCCCGCCGCATCCGACATCGAGGATCCTTCCCGTTCCGCGGTAAGGAATGACAGCTTTGGCGGTGATAAACGACAAGAGATGCGCCACTACTTTTTTGAGACTCGACGAATGATGATCAGTGGGTGCGGGATAACCATAGTAGTTTTCCAACACAAAGCGTTGCCAACCCGTGTAGGTTTTTTCGTTTAATGATCGGGAATGACGAAACCTGCCATACTGTTCCGGGTAGTATCGCGCCAACTCCGCCTCGCTGAGCCAAGGTTGAATAAAAATCGCGTCGCAGCCACCGCAACGATAGAGTCCGAAGATTCCGGGCAGACGGTGCACGCGATCGTAATTCAAGAAGAGTTGCGATGCTCCACTACGTCCGCACAGCGGGCAGGTAGCGGTGCGTGGCAACAGAGGCTTGCCGACTGACGATTGGGAGTCGTCGTCCCTTTCGCTTTTCATCAATGGCCGGCGTTTCGATCCTGATTCGCGACCGGTCGTTTTTTCGACTGTCTGCCGGCGGGAAGCGCCATCGATAATGCTGCCCAAAGGGAGATTCGTGTTAGGTTCGCGGGATTCCATTTGCAACTCTCTTCCTCTTATTTTCAAAGTCTAACCATGAACTATACTTGTCCTCTGAAGCGGGTGCGGTTGCAATGGAAAATCCGACCCATCAAGATGCAGCACGTCGAACAAAATGTAGGAAAAAACAAGAACGGTGCAGATGAGGTAAGTCGCCCCGCCAGAAAGTGGAGCAATGATCGGATCGAAAATGGGGCAGCATCTGACCATAAAAGTATAGCCGTGTAAGACAGAAGTCAACGAACGTGGTGAGGAACTAGCTCATAAGGATTATCGCTCGGCTCTTTTTTCGGGTTACCTAGCCAGCTCTCAATCTGCGGCAAATTATCAAGCAAAGATAACGATGAGGAAGTTTATGAATGCCATCAGGTCAAAGACAACTAAGTTTTTGACGATCTTCTTCTTAGTGCTTCTCCAACTCGAAACCATTGGCTGGGCGCAAGCCCAGAAGCCAACCGCTCTCGCGGAGCTGGCTGCCTATACCGGTCTGGACCGCGAGCAGCGCTTGATCGCGGGCGCCAAAGCCGAAGGCAAAGTCGTCTGGTACACGTCTCTGGCCGGAAGCTCTTACAAAGAGCTCGCTAAAGGGTTCGAGGCGAAGTATCCCGGCGTCAGGATAGAGCCCTACCGCGGCACCAGCGTCGATCTCATGACCAGGATCATCGC
>Ga0209690_1000047_pt1 | contig 53390 bp, 49 predicted proteins | sample GraSoiAngelo_150_FD_186164 | JGI IMG/M metagenome (GOLD analysis project Ga0209690, IMG submission 186164) | Grasslands soil microbial communities from the Angelo Coastal Reserve, California, USA - 14_1009_09_40cm (SPAdes) (version 2) | ecosystem: Environmental > Terrestrial > Soil > Grasslands ... | reverse complement strand
GGCTCGCAATGCGCCGGCGCGCCGATCCTCGCCCTGGAAGTCTAAGGCAGCGATGGCTGCGCCTCTATGACCATCTGCGCGACAAGCCTTCGGAAGTGTTCGCCGCGTTGCTCGAAGCTGTCGTAAGCGTCATAACTCGTGCAGGCAGGCGACAGCAGCACCACGTCTCCGGGGTGTGCCAGCCTTCGTGCGGCCTCAACGGCCTCACTAAGGCCTTCCACCAGGCGGACGCCGGCCCCAGGGGCGCCTGTCTTTTGGAAAGCCTGCTCGAATTTGGTCCCCGATTCCCCGAACAGGACCACGGCCCGGCAGCGTTGCATGGCTTCTGTCGCGAGGTCTTCCAAAGGCAGGTTCTTGTCGCGGCCGCCCAGCAGCAGGACGGCTGGCTCGCTGAAGGAACGTATGCCGGCCAGCGCTCGCTCTGGGGTCGTGGCGATGCTATCGTTGTAGTAAGAGACGCCGTCGATTTCGGCGACTAGCTCGAGCCGGTGAGGCACTCCGCGGAAAGTCTGCACGGCGCAGGCGATTGCTTCAGGCGAAATACCGCAGGCCGTCGCGATTGCTGCTGCGGCAACGGCGTTTGCCTGATTATGCCGCCCGCGCAGCCGCACGCTCTCCAGTGGGAAGAGACGTTCGTTCAGCTTGCCGCAGCGGACTACCGCCCAACCCTCGCGCACGAAGACACCGTCACCGGGCAGGAGGTCTCCCAGCGTGAACCAAAGTAATTGCGCGTTGACCTCGGGCCCCAAACTGCGCGACTCGGCGTCGTCGAAGCCCAGTACCGCGATGTCGGATGCCTGCTGAAAGCGAATGATGCGCGCCTTTAGCCGCCGGTATTCGTCCCACGAGAAGTGGTCCAGGTGGTTGGGTGTGATGTTGAGGACAGCCGCGACGTGAGGGCTGCTGTCTACGAGCTGAAGCTGCGTGTGGCTCATCTCCAGCACCGCCCAGGTATAGGCGCGCACCGACGACAGGTGCTCCAGTAGGCCGACTCCGATATTGCCGCCGACGAACACCGGCCGCTCGTCCGCCTCGAACATCTCGCCCACGAGGGCGGTGGTCGTCGTCTTTCCGCTGGAACCCGTAATGCCGGCGATCGGCCCGGGGCAAAGCTCCATGAATAGGCCCATCATCGAGTGCATGGGCACGCCGCGCTCCCTTGCGCGCGCCATGCCGGGCAGGTCCAGCGGCACCCCCTGCGATATAAACACTGCCTCCGCTTCAGCGATGTCGTCGGGCCGGTTCGAGCCGAGCGCCAGCTTCAGGCCCAGGTTGTCCACCTGCCGCAGGCGCTCGCTCAGCTTCAGCCGTGGCTTCGAGTCGGAGACTGTGACCATGGCCCCTTGCCGCGCAAGGTAGCGCGCGATGTCTACGCCTTCGATTCCAAGCCCAACGACAGTTACGCGCTTGTCAGAGAAGTCCAGGTCGCGTGGGTGATGACGGATCTCCATCTACACCTCCATCGCCAATGCGATTCCGATAATCGCGCCGAGGGCGCCGACAATCCAGAACCTCTGCACCACTTGCACCTCGCTCCAGCCTAGCTCCTCGAAATGATGGTGCAGCGGCGCCATGCGGAAGATGCGCTTTCCGCCTGTTAACTTGAAATAGCCGATCTGCACGTAGCTGGATGCGCCCTCAGCGAGAAAGACGATTCCGATGAGGGGCAGAACCAACCAGTGCCCTGTCATGAACGCCGCCACCGCGAGCCCGCCGCCGAGCGCGAGAGCGCCGATATCACCCATGAACACCGCGGCGGGGTGCGAGTTGTGCCAGAGAAACCCCAGCGAGGCGCCGGTGACCGTAAAGCAAAACGCCCCGAGATATGTCTGCTCCTGAAGCAACGCTATCGCTCCGTAGGCCGCAAAGGCGATCGCTGAAGTGCCTGCGACGAGCCCGTCAAGCCCATCGGTGACAGCCACGCCGCCGGCGGTAACGACGATCACGCCAAGCGCGACCAGCAAATAAAGGCCTCCGATGTCGTGCGATCCCTCGAACGGTATGTGCACACGTCGCAAGTCGAGGAGGTCGTACAGCGCGTACGCCGTGGCAGCACCAATGGCGATAAACGCCACAAGTTTCACGCGCTTGTTCAGGGCCGACTGCTCACGCCCGCGAAGGGAACCGAAATCGTCGATTCCGCCCAGCAGCGCCAGCGAGCCCATCACCACCAGCGGCAACCCGACGGAGTACCGGCCAAAGAGATTGCCGGCCAGTGTCGTCGCCAGGACGCCGGCAAGCAGGAAGATGCCGCCCATCGTCGGCCTTCCCGCCTTGGCGGCATGGCGCTCGGGGGCTAGGGTCGGCGCATCACCCGCGGAGCCCTCGACGGGAGCCCGGAGGTACTCATAGATCTCCTTGCTCACATTTCGCTGTCGTAGGAACCAGATCGTCGGCCAGCCGGCCACCACGGTAACTATCAAGCTGATTGCTCCCAGCACCAATGCATGTGTCATGTCTCTGTCAGCGCCGAGACCACTTCTTCGAAAACCATCGCGCGCGAGGCCTTGACCAGCAAGTGGTCGCCCTCGCGCAGCTCCTCGCGGAGCGTTTCGATCGCCTCTTCGGCCGAGTCCAGATGCCTTACCTCTGTCGCGCAAGCGCGGCGCGCTGCCTCGGCGATGGACGACGCCCGGGGGCCGACGGTGAGTAACAAATCGCACGCCGTGGCGGCGCGCTGACCGACGCTCCGGTGCCCTTCTTCTTCGGCCGCGCCGAGCTCCAGCATGTCGCCCAGCAGGGCGATCCGGCGGCCCGCAAGATCCGCCAGCAGGTCGAGCGCCGCGAGCATCGAAGCCGGGCTGGCGTTATAGCTGTCGTCCAGAATCGTCGAGCCGTTTGGCCCCGGCAAGATTCGGCTCCTCAGGTCGAGCCGCGCTTCCGCGAGGGCATCCGCTACTTGGCTCAGCGTAAGCCCTTCGTCCAGTGCGGCAGCGGCCGCAGCCAGGGCCGGGTAAACGTGATGCTTTCCGGGCAGCTGTAAACGAACGTCCACACTATTGCCAGCATGGGTAAGTCGAAACTCGATCCCGGCGAGTCCCCTGCCGACGACGTCGCTCGCACGGATGTTGGACTGCTCGGAGAAACCGTAGTACGTGACTCGCGCTTGCGTGCGCTCTGCCATGGCGGCAGTCCGGGCGTCGTCGCCGTTAAGCACCGCCAGCCCGTCAGGCGGCAGCGCCTCTACCAGTTCCGCTTTAGCTGCCGTGATAGCGCCCATTGAGCCGAGCCGCTCGAGGTGCACGGGCCCCACGTTGGTCACCACGCCGGTCGCCGGTCTCGCGATCTGTGACAGCGTGGCGATGTCGCCTCGCGCGTACATCCCGAACTCCAGGACAGCGCGTTCATGCTCCCTCGTTAGCTGTAGAAGGGTGAGTGGAATGCCGATCTCAGTGTTGAGGTTGGCTTCGCTCTTCAGCACGCGGTATTTGCGGCCGAGCACCGATGCGATTAGTTCCTTGCAGGTCGTCTTCCCCACGCTGCCCGTGACAGCGATGACCTTGACGTCATGCTGATGTCGCCACCATTCGGCCAAGCGCTGGAGCGCGTGCAGAGAGTCGCTCACATGGAACAGGGTGGCCGCGTCCGGCGTCTCGATGGGCCTCTCGATTACCGCCCCAAACGCACCCGCCTCGATCGCTTGCGCGACGAAGTCGTGCCCGTCCTCTCGCTCGCCACGGACGGCGAAGAAGAGATCGCCTTTCTGGACGTCCCGCGAATCAATTGCCGCGCGCTCGAATCTGGGATCGGTGGGGCCGCGGCTTGCCACAAGAACCCCCTTCAGCCCTTCCCAGACCGCCGTTACTTTGATGCTTCCCATCACAGCTCTACCGCTGGCCGGAGACCAACGCCGTCTCTGTCGGCGGAATCTTCAGATATGGTAGTGCGCCCTCAACGATGTGCTCGAACGCGGGCGCGGCGACCACTGTGCCCCACGGCGTCCCTTGCGGCTCGTCGATCTTCACGAGGACAGCCAGGACGGGGTTGTCCAGCGGCGCGATGCCTAGGAACGAAGAGATATAGGCGTCTGGCTTGTATCCTCCGCCGTCCACCGTCAGGTTGGCTGTTCCCGTCTTTCCTCCGACCTTGTAGCCCTGCACATCGAGAAGTGTGGGCGATATCCCGTCAACTACAACGCCCATCATCTCGCGCAGGGTGCGTGCTGTCTCCGGCTTGATGACTTGCCCGGCCGCTTCTGGCGCCACCGTCTGGATGTGGCCGGGATAAGCGATCTCTTTGACGATCTTTGGTTTCATCATCACGCCGTCATTGGCGATCGCCGCCGCCGACATCAATACCTGTAGAGGAGTTGCGCTCAGTCCCTGGCCGAAGCTGTTCGTGGCCATATCCACGGACCGCCAGCTGCCCGGGTCACTGGCCGGCGTTCGCACCTGCCCGGTCACCTCGCCGCCCAGCCCGGAGCCGGTGGATTTGCCGAACCCGAAGCGGTCGACATAAGAATAAAACTGTTCCGGACCGGCGAGGGTCGAAAGCCAGGCTGCTCCTGTATTGAGGCTCTTCGACAGAATCTGCGTGACGCTCTGGTCTCCATTTGCCGAGTAGTCCCAATTGCGAATCGTCCAGTTGTCTACCTTGAACACGCCCAAGTCGTGCCATGGCGTGTAGGGGCCCACAAGCCCGAGGTCCAGCGCGCACGCCATCGTCACGAGCTTGAAGACGGACCCCGGCTCGTATGTGTCCGTGACCGCTTTGTTCCGGAAGAGGGCAAGCTTTGAATCGTCACTCAGGTCCGGCTTCGTTACGTCCGCCGTCGGGCTATTCGCCATCGCAAGTATCTCGCCCGTCTTGGGTTGAACGACGATCACGCTGCCACCTGTCGCCTTGGTCTTTTCGATTGTCTTTTCCAGTTCGGTCTCCGCGAGGCGCTGGATGTAGCGGTCGATCGTCAGGACCACGTTGGCTCCGGGCTGCGCCGCTACCTCCTGCCTTTCGCCGACCGCAATCTGATTGCCGAGACCGTCCCTCTCGTACGTCAGCGTGCCCTTCGCGCCACCCAGCACGTCATTCAAGTCGGACTCCAGGCCGGTCAAGCCGGAATTGTCCTGCCCCACGAAGCCGAGCAGTTGAGCGGCGAGGTTGCCTTCCGGATACACACGCCGGCTGCTCGCCATTAGGCGGACTCCACGCAGGCTGAGTTTACGAATTGCCTGCGCTTGCTCATAACCTAGACCGCGCGCGACGGGAACTTCGTAGATGGAGCTGGCCGAAACGCTGGCTACCATCTGCTCTGCCGGCACGCCCGCGATTGGGCTTAGCGCCGCAGCGGACTCCGTCGCGTTTTTCGAGTCCGACCAGGCCTTGGTCTCGACCATGAGGTCGAATGAGTCCTGGCTCCCGGCAAGAGGGTACCCATTTCGATCGAGGAGGGCGCCGCGCCGGCCTGAGATGGTGTCCTCGCTCACATGACTCAACCGGGCTTCAGTCGCGTACTCCTGATGATCCAGGATCTGAAGCTGTCCCAACCTGGCGATCAGCACTCCGGCGACGGCCACGATGGCCGCCACCACCATCCACACCCGCCACTTCGTGCTCCACTTCTGCCCTCTCATAGTCGACTCTTACGGCGTCAGCCAGTCCAGGATGTCTTCGAAAAGAGATGGACTATCTGAATCCTTGTCTGCCTGTGCCGCCAGGTAGCGGCTCGGAATTTTGCGCGCCTCCGGCGCCGGCGCATCGACCGCGATGTAGTTCTGCGCCTTTGGCGGCCCCATCTTGAACCGCGCAGCCGCCTCCTGCTCGATCCGGCTGAGGCTCCCCAGCTGGGCGATCTCCAGTTCGAGCGCCCGTAGACGCGCGCGCTGGTCCGTCCTTTCGGCCTCCAGCGCTCGAACATCGCCCGCGGTACTCGTTGCGCTGCTCGATTGGATCAGCGGCAGCAACGCTGTAACTCCGATCGCGAGCGCGGCAAAGATCAAGACGACGGGAAGCGCGGGCGAGCGCAACACGCCCGGTCCGGCCGCCGGCTGTCTGCGCGCCGCGGCCATCAGCTCTTTTCCGCCAGCCTGGCGGCCGCGCGTAGCCTCGCGCTGCGGCTGCGTGGATTGGCGGCCACCTCTTCCCCTGTTGGACTGACCACCTTTTTGGTTACCGGCTTTAGGCGCGCTGTATGGCCGCACGTGCACACCGGTCTCTCCGGCGGGCAGATGCAGTCGCGCGATTCCAGCGCGATGAATTGCTTTACGATTCGGTCTTCCAGCGAGTGGAACGAAATGACTAGGAGCCTGCCTTCGCCGCCGAGAACGTCAACCGCCTGGTCCAGCGCTTCCGTGAGGGCCCCCAGCTCGTCGTTCACGGCGATGCGCAGCGCCTGGAACGTCCGCGTCGCTGGGTGTATGCGTCGACCGTGCTGCCCGCCCGTTGTTCGAGAAATAACAGTCGCCAGTTCTGTAGTCGTCCCAATCGGCCGCGAACGAGCTATCGCCCGCGCGATCCGCCGGCTGGCCGGCTCCTCGCCGAACCGCCATATCACGTCTGCCAATTTTTCCTCTTCATACTGATTCACGATTTCGGCCGCTGTCAGCGTCTGACCGGGACTGAACCGCATGTCCAGCGGTGCTTCGACCTGAAACCCGAACCCTCGCAATTCGTCGGCCAGCTGCATCGAGGAGACGCCCAGGTCGAAAAGCACCCCGTGCACCGGCACGAAGTCGTACTCTTCGCACACGCTCGACAGTTCGCGGAAGTTCGACGTCACCAGCCGGACATCTTCGCCAAAACGCGCGAGCGCCGGCGTTGCGACTTCGAGAGCCCGTGGGTCGGCATCCATGCCGAGAAGCAGCCCGCCCGGCGAAGCGGCCTCGAGAATGGTGGCGGCATGACCGCCCGCGCCGACGGTACAGTCGACGTAACGACCGCCGGGCCGGACCGCCAGGTACCGGACAACTTCCTCCGTCAGGACGGGCGCGTGAGTCAGGGTTTTCCTGGGGGACAAATTTGCAACCACCTGTCCTAATCCTCAGGCGCCTGTTCTGTAGAGGAAGCCGCACGCGCAGCCTGCAATACTTGCTCCAGTCTCCGGGGATTCCATATCTCCAGACACTCCTTGCGCCCGGCGATTATTACCCCCCCGTCGACCGCCGCCTGCTGCCGAAGCAGCGGCGGGATCAGGATGCGACCCTGGCGGTCCAGCTCGGTGTCGTAAGAGTCTGAGTAGAATCCTCGCCGCGCGCGTCGACCGTCGCGCGTGGTGGGAGGCTCCACTGCCGTATGACTCGCCACATCATTAAAGCCGCCCTCCGTGTAGACCTCTATGCAGCCGTCTTCGCTCATCAGGAGGACGATCTTGTCCGCAAACTCATTCCGGTACCGCGCAGGCAGGGAGACACGGCCCCTGTCGTCTATCGTGTGTTCGTATTTCCCCCGAAAGTCGACCACCTAGTGCCAACTCCTTCTTGCCTGGCGATAGGAGAGTGCTATACTTTGGGCTGTCCTGCCCGCCGGTGGTTGGACCGAAGGGCCGGTCAGGCGGGTCATGGGTGGATTCCCCACTCCATCCCATTTCGTGGGCAATAATAACACTCATTCCCCTACTGTCAAGTGCTTATGCAATATTTTTCGTCTGAATTTTCCCACTGCTTCCACGAATGAGCCCGCGCGCCGGCATCCTCACGATCTCGGACAAGGGCGCCGCCGGCGAACGCGAAGACACCTCAGGCGCCGCTATCCGCGAGCTTCTCGGGAGCATCCACGCCACCGTCGAGCGCTACGAAGTTATTCCCGATGAGCAGCCGAAGATCTGCGAGCGCTTAAGACAGTGGGCAGACGGTGGGCAGCTCGACCTGATCGTGACGACAGGCGGCACCGGCCTCGGCCCTCGCGACGTGACACCCGAGGCCACATGGGCAGTCATCGACTACGAAGTCCCCGGCCTCGCGGAAGCCATGCGCGCCGAGGGGCTTAAGCACACGCCGATGTCGATGCTCAGCCGCGCGGTCGCGGGTGTGCGGGGGCGGACGCTTATCATCAACCTGCCGGGTAGCCCCAAAGGCGTCGGCGAGAACCTGTCGCTAATCCTGCCGGTGCTTCCCCACGCGCTCGCACTCTTGCGAGGTGAAGCATCCGAGCATTCACCCTAGTCCTAGGTTTGCGCTCCTGACTCCTGGCTCCTTGCTCCTACCTCGATGTGGGGCAAAATGGGATGAGCATGCGCATCGATATCCTCACTCTCTTTCCAGCCATGTTTCGCGGCCCCTTCGATGAGTCCATCATCAAGCGGGCCGTCGAGTCCGGCGTCGTTTCCATTCACACCCACGATATCCGCGAGTGGGCCAAGGGACGCCACAAGGTCGCTGACGACTACCCCTACGGCGGGGGCCCGGGCATGGTCCTCAAACCCGAGCCCGTCTTCGAGGCGACCGAGGCGGTCGTCGAGATGGCGCCGGAGCGCGGCCCAATCGTTCTGTTGACCCCTCTCGGGCGCGTTCTCGACCACGACCTCACGTTGGAGCTGGCATCCGAACTGCGCCTCGTGCTCATCTGCGGCCACTACGAGGGCGTTGACGCCCGCGTCCACGAACGCCTCGCGACCAGCGAGATCAGCATCGGCGACTACGTGCTCTCCGGCGGCGAGCTGCCGGCGATGGTCCTCGTCGATGCCGTCGTCCGCCATCTCCCCGGTGCGCTTGGCTCGCCGGATTCCGCCGGCGACGAGTCGTTCGCCGGTGGGTTGCTCGAAGCGCCGCCCTACACGCGCCCGCCGGAATTCCGCGGCTGGGAGGTGCCGGACGTGCTGCTCTCAGGCAACCACCCGGAGGTGGCACGTTGGCGCCGCCGCCGCAACCTGCTCTGGACTGCGCAGCGCCGTCCCGACCTACTCGAAACGGCCCGCCTGACCGATGAGGACCGCGAATGGCTGGCCGCCAACCAAGTTGCCGCCAAAGAGGGCGACCTTTAGACTGAAGGCGTTGTGCCATGGACGCCAAATCCTTTGTAGACCTCAAGCGCAACCCAAAGATCCCGGACTTTCGTCCCGGGGATTCCGTCCGTGTTCACGCCCGGGTCGTCGAGGGCGACCGTGAGCGCATCCAGGTCTTCGAGGGCGTAGTCATCCGCATACGCACCCGCGGCGCCGGCTCCAGCTTCACCGTCCGTCGCGTGAGTCACGGCGTCGGCGTAGAGCGCGTCTTCCCGTACCACTCGCCGCTGGTCGAGAAGGTCGAGGTGGCGCGGGTTGGTCGGGTACGCCGGGCGCGCCTCTACTATTTGCGCGACCGCGTAGGCAAGGCTGCGCGCATCAAGCCCGGTTCCCGTGCCCGCTTCGAGGCGCTAACAGCGCCGGGTGCCGTGCCGGAGCCCGAACCGGAAGAAGAGTATATAGAGGAAGAGGCGGACATCGGCGAGGACGGCGCGACACCTGAAGCCGAGCTTACGGAAGAGACGGCTGCAGGTGAAGGGGAGGAGCCTGCCGCAGAAATAGGGGAAGTGCCTTCCGTAGAAGCATCCGAGGAGGCGCCAGTCGGACCAGCCGAGGAGCCCGAAGCGGAGGCGGCTGAAGAAGCGCCCGCCGAAGAGGGCGAGACCGAAGAACCGCCGGGCGAGCCCGAGGAAGCCGAAGAGCCCACGAAGGCGTAAGCGGTTGCCTTACCTTGCGTCTTCGTGAGGAACGAAGGACGTTTCCCTGCCAGTCGCTGGGGAGCTATACAGAAGCCGGGCACCCACGGAGGTGCGCTCGCCCTTCTCCCGCGCATCCCCCGTCTGCGCCGGATTCTCCCTTCGACAGAATGACAACGCGAACCGATCTGCGCGCGCGTCCCTTGTGACATCCTGCCGTTCGAGATAGCCGCGCCGCTCGCTATACTGGCGCCACAATGCGCTTCGCCGAAGTAGCGGTCAACGCCGCCGCTCCCCTCCGCCAGACGTTCACTTATCGCGTTCCCGACGGCCTCCCGATTGAGCCCGGTCAAGCGGTGTACGTCCCCTTCGGCTCGCGTACACTCCAGGGCATCGTTGTTGAGACGAGCGAGACTGCTTCGGTCGCGCAGACCCGCGACATCGCCGACGTGATTGACGTGCGGCCTCACCTCTCTCCGGCGCATATCCAGCTGGCCCGCTGGCTCAGCGACTACTACCTCGCCCCGCTCTTCGACTGCATCTCGTTGATGTTGCCGCCCGGCTTCAAGCGCCGCCCGCTCGTCATGCTCCGCCCTCTCGCCTCCGTCGAAGAGCTGCCGCACCTCAAGCTCACGGACCTCCAGGCGACGGTCCTCCGCCGCGCGATCGAGCTGGGTGAGACCGAGGCGGAGCAACTGCGGCGCGAGCTCAAGATCAAGGGGGCGCCGTCCGCCATCTCCGCGCTGATCAAGCGCGGCTTCCTCCAGCGCTCGTACCGGCTTGCCCGCCCGCAGATTGCTCCCAAGGTCGTGCGACAGTTGCGGCTCGACGCGCCCGAGGGAGAGGTGCTCGCCCGCATAGAGGCCCTCCGCGAAGACGGCACACCACGCGCGCTCCGCCGCGGCCTCGTCCTCGAAGCGCTCGTCGACGAGGGCGTCCTGCCGCTGCCCCGTGCTCGTGACCTGGGCCTGACTCCTGCTTTCCTTCGCGATTTGGAGACGGAAGGCATTGCCCGTATCGAGGAAGTGAACGTGGTCCGGGATCCGCTGGCGGGACGTATTTTCCCTTACCGTGAGCCGCCCCAGCTTACCGCTGACCAGCAGCGGGCCTACGAAGCGATTGCCGAGGCGCTCGGCCCAGACCCGCTGAGGCGAGACCCGAAGACCTTCCTTCTTCACGGTGTGACCGGCAGCGGGAAGACCGAGGTGTATCTCGCAGCTCTCGACCGTGCCGTCGCGCTCGGCAAACGGGGCATCGTCCTCGTGCCGGAAATCTCGCTTACACCTCAGACGGTCCGCCGTTTTGCTGAGCGCCTTCCGGGACAGGTCGCGGTTATGCATAGCCGCCTGTCATTGGGCGAGCACTTCGACATGTGGCATGAGATCCGCGATGGTCGTTACACGGTCGTCATCGGCCCGCGTAGCGCGCTCTTCGCGCCGCAGCCTGACCTGGCCCTCGTAATCATCGACGAGGAGCACGAGTGGACGTACAAGCAGCAGGAAGGCTCGCCCCGCTACTATGCTCGCCGCGCCGCTGAGGAGCTGTGCCGTCTTACTGGCGCCGTGCTCGTTCTCGGCTCAGCTACGCCGGATGTCGAGAGCCGCTTGCGCGCGGACGACGGCGCCTACCGCTTGCTCGAGCTGCCCGAACGCCTGCTGCGGGCAGACGACGGCTCCGTCGAAGCCGGCCCGCTTCCGGAAGTCGATGTCGTCGACCTGCGGGAGGAGTTGAAAGCGGGCAACCGAAGCATCTTCAGCCGCCCGCTAGCGGCCGCAATGCACCGCGCTCTCGACGCCCGCGAACAGGTAATCCTGTTCCTCAACCGCCGTGGGACGGCGTCGTTCGTACAGTGCCGGGACTGCGGCTACGTGCCCGAATGCCGCTCATGCGCCGTCGCGCTGACGTACCACGAGAGCGAGGACGCTCTCATCTGCCACTATTGCCGGCGCAAGCAGGCTCTACCCACCCGATGTCCCGAGTGCGAGGGCGACCGCATACGACAGGTCGGTCTAGGGACGCAGCGCGTCGAGGAGGAGGTGCGCCGCGCCTTTCCGGAGGCGCGCACCCTCCGCTGGGACCGCGACGTCACCCGCGGGCGCGATTCCCACGAAGCGATCCTCGCCCGCTTCCTCGCACACGAGGCGGATGTGCTGATCGGCACGCAGATGATCGCGAAGGGGCTCGACATGCCGCTCGTCACACTCGTCGGCGTGGTCACGGCGGACACCGGGCTCCACCTCCCGGACTTCCGCGCCGCCGAGCGCACATTCCAGCTGCTGGAGCAGGTGGCCGGTCGCGCCGGGCGGGGTCCCCGGGGCGGCCGCGTGATCGTCCAGACGTACACGCCGGAGAACCACGCGATCCAGTCCGTGCGCAAGCACGACTACGCGTCGATGTATGAGCGAGAGATCGAGTTCCGGCGCAACCTTGGCTACCCACCGTTCGGGCGGCTCGTCAGGTTGAGCTTCGCGCATACGGGCGCAGCCTACTCGCAGGAGCAGGCGGCCGCGATGGCGCGCCGCCTGACGCAGGAAAGAGACCGCCAGGGCCTGCCGAACCTTGACATTCTCGGCCCGGCCCCCGCCTTCGTCCCCCGCGTGCGCGGGCGCTGGCGCTGGAACGTCGTCCTGCGCGGCGCCGACCCAGTCGCGTTGATCCGCGAAATGCAGTTCCCGCGCGGCTGGACCGTAGACGTCGACCCAGCGTCTTTGCTCTGACCGCTGGCGCGGGCCGACCATAGGTTAAAATCGAGCCTGCGATGACCGTGCACACCATCCGCCTCCTTCCAGATCCGGTGCTCCGCCAGAAGGCGAAGCGCGTGCCCCAAATTGACGGGTCTGTCCACAAGCTGATTGAGGACATGATCGAAAGTATGTACGAGGCCCGCGGCGTCGGACTGGCGGCGCCGCAGATCGGCGTGTCGCTGCGGGTCATCGTCCTCGGCATGCCCGAGGAGGAGCCGTTCGCGCTCATCAACCCGGAGATCGTAAAGCGTGCCGGCGAGCGGACGGTCGACGAGGGCTGCCTGTCGCTGCCCGGTTACCGGGGCGAGCTGACCCGCTCGACGCTTGTCATTGCCAAGGGCCTGGACACGTCCGGCAAGCAGGTGCGCATCAAGGCGAAGGACGACCTGCTGGCCCAGGCGCTCGAGCACGAGATCGACCATATCAACGGAACGCTGTATATCGACCACCTGCCGAGCCTGGATATGCTGCGCAAGATCGAGCCCGAGGAACCGGACGAGGAGCCCGAGCCCGCGACGAGCGCCGAGTAGGCGCGCGCTGTAAGCTAATCTCCTGTGCAAGTCCAGGATTATCGCCTCGAAGCGCCGTTCCGGGCTATCCTCTCAGAGCTGGCGGCTGTACTCGCGGTCCAGAGGGTGGAGGCGTGGGCGACGGGCGGCTTCCTGCGCGACGTCCTGCTAGGACAGGAGGTAAAGGACCTCGACATCACGGTCGCCGCCAACCCGCTAGAGCTGGGCCCCCGCATCGCGGATACCTTCGGCGGTGATTACTTTCCCCTCGACGCCGAACGCCGCCGCGTCCGTATTCTCCTGCCCGACCACGAAATGCATCTCGACCTGATGCCGCTGGCCAGCTCCATGGAGGACGATCTGTGGTCGCGCGACTTCACGATCGACGCGATGGCGGCCCCACTCAACGAGCTGGCTTCGGGCAGCATGCGGCTGATCGATCCCACCGCTGGCTTACCGGATTTGGGTGATCGCATCGTGCGTCATGTCTCCGAGCAAGCGCTGCTGGAGGACCCGCTCCGGCTCCTGCGCGGGGTGCGGCTCGCCGTTCTTCTCGACTTTGCGATCGAACCGAAGACCAGAGAAGCCATCCACCGTCATTCGGGGCTCGTCAGCGAGGTCGCCACGGAGAGGCAGCGGGACGAGGTTGTACAGATTCTGAGGACTTCTCGCGCCGCGCGGGGTCTCCGCCTGATGGACGACCTTGACCTCCTCGACCGGGTCCTGCCAGAGTTCGCCGTGACTCGCGGCGTCGAGCAGCCGAAGGAGCATTATTGGGACGTGTTCAACCACTGCCTCGCCGTCGTCGAGGCGCTGGACATGATCCTCAGCGAGGACGAGCCGCAGGCTGACCTCGCGAAGTCGCTCTGGAATGAGCTTTGGACCCGGCTGGAATGGTGGGCAGGCGGGCGAACATACTTCAGCGAGGAATTCGTCCCAAATACGCACCGCTGCTCTCTGACGAAGCTGGCCGGACTGCTGCACGACATCGGCAAGCCGCAGACCAAGGCCGTCGATGACACGGGCCGCATGCGATTCTTCGGCCACGCCAATGCCGGAGCGCAGATCGCGGCGGGGCTGATGCATCGCCTTCGCTTCTCTTCCCGCGAGACCGCCCTCGTGGGCGAGATGATCGACGCTCACATGCGGCCCGTGCAGATGGCGCAACAGGGGGCGCCCTCTCGGAAGGCAATTTACCGCTTCTTCCGCGACACAGGGGAAGCGGGCATCGACACTCTTTTTCTTTCGCTCGCGGACCACCTGGGAACGGCCGGTCCGCGGGTGGACATGGAGAATTGGCGGCGGCACGTCGCGGTCATCGACTACGTGCTGCGGATGCGGCTAGAGGAACGCGTCGTGGTCGAGCCGCCGAAGCTCGTCGACGGCGACGACCTGATGTCCGCACTGGGCATACCGCCCGGGCCGCGCCTGGGCGAGCTCCTCGAACTCGTCCGCGAGGCTCAGGCCGCCGGCGACGTGATCACGCGTGACGACGCGATCGCGCTCGCACGCCGAGAACTCTAAGTCTGCGGCTTGAAACCCGAGCTTCGTGCCACAGATGGCGGCGCGTAGTCGCGGTTCCTTGCTCCTTGCCGCACTCTACACTACGCTAAATCGCGGATGATTCTCCTTCTCGCAATGGCGTATCCCGCGACGATAGCGGTACTCTTCTATCTCGCTTTCCTGCGACCTGTGCAGCAGCAACAGAAGAAGCAGCGCGAACAGCTCCTCAGTCTCCGCGTCGGCGACGAGGTACTCACTCAGGCAGGCTTTCTCGCCGTGATCAAGGAAGTGCTTGTGCCCGAAGAGCCCGGCCCGACGATCCTCATACTCGACCTTGGTGGCATTGAGGTGAGGGCTGTCGCGTCCGCCATCATTCAGCGGCTTTCACCTGAGAAGGCAAGACAAGTGGCGGCAACTTCAGAACGACAAGAGATGAGGGAACAGGTCTCGCCATGATCATGGTGATTCTCTCTCCTAGCTCCCGGCTTCTCCTCTAATGCGCAATCGCTGGAACCAGCTGCTGCTGGGCGGGATCCTGACGCTGACGGTGTTCTCGATATTGGTCGTCTGGCCGGGCTGGCCAAAGCGCTACCTTCCAGACTTCATCGACTATCCTGAAGGGCCGCTGCTCGACGTCGGGCCGAACGCCATGAAGCTGGGCCTCGACCTCAAGGGCGGCGCCTACGTCCTCACAGAGGCCGATACGTCCGCTCTCCCCGCGGGCACCAGCGTGGACGATGCGATGGATGTCGCCCGGAGTATCATCGAGAACCGCGTAAACAAGTTCGGCGTCTCCGAGACCGAAGTGACGCGCGAAGGCAAGAACCGGCTGGCCGTCCAGCTCCCGGGCATTGCACCTGAGGAGGCCGCCAGCCTTATCGGCAAAACAGCTCTCCTCGAGTTCCGCGAACCGACCCGCGATGACGCAGGGAAGATAGTCTGCGTGAAGAACGACGGATCGGGCGCCGAATTCGCAGTCGAGCCGAACCAGACGGCTGAATCCACGGGGGACAAGGGCGTAAAGCGCTCTGTTTGCAATAGTCCCTCGGGAGAAACCGGCGAGGTGAAATGGAAACCGGCCGTCGGGGTGATCCAGGGTCAGGCACGAGTCCTCACCGGTCGCTTTCTGAAAGCAGGCGGGGCGAACGTCGCGGTGCCACCGAGCGGCTGCCAGAATGGACCGGCATGTGTGACGCTTGCCTTCAACGGCGAGGGCGGGACGCTGTTCGAGCAGATCACGACAAGGCTTGTGAACTATCCGCTCGCAATCTTCCTGGACGACGAGTTAGTAAGCGCCCCCAAGGTAAACGGGCCGATTAGCGGTGGTAACGGCGTTATCGAAGGCGTTCCTCTCGACGAAGCAAAGACGCTCAAGGTGCAGCTGAACGCCGGCGCGCTGCCGGTCCCTCTACACACGATCCAGACGAGTGAGGTCGATGCCACGCTCGGGGAAACGACCCTCGTACGCAGCGTTCAGGCGGGCATGATCGGCATCCTGGCGGTCATGGTGTTCATGATCCTGTACTACCGTCTGCCGGGCGTCCTCGCTTCGCTTGCGCTTGTCACGTATATCTCGACCCTGATGATGATCTTCAAGCTGGGTCCCCTCATCGGCCCTGTCACAATAACCCTCGCCGGCATAGCGGGCTTCGTCCTATCAGTGGGCATGGCGGTGGATGCCAACATTCTCGTCTTCGAACGCATGAAGGAGGAGTTGCGCGCCGGCCGCGCCCTGCCGCAGGCGATCGAGCACGGCTTCGACCGCGCGTGGTCGTCCATCCGCGACAGCAACGTCTCGACGCTCATTACCTGCGGCATACTCTGGTGGTTCGGGGACCAATTCGGCGCCAACCTGGTAAAGGGCTTCGCCCTCACCCTTGGTCTCGGAGTGCTCATCAGCATGTTCTCGGCGATAGTCATTACTCGCACCCTGTTGCGCCTGCTCGTCGGGACTCCTCTCGCGCGGAACATGGCGCTTTTCGCGCCGGACCTCGCGGTACGGAGGGTGGCTGCGGGGACGCCATTCATTTTCGATTTCGTACGGCGACGGGGGTTCTATTTTCTTCTCTCGAGCGCGTTCTTAGTGCCGGGCGTCATCTCGCTGATCGTCCCGCCCGCCCTCAAAGCGGGGATCGAGTTCAGCAGCGGCGCCACGATGACGATTGCGTTCGACAATGCGAATATCAGCGACAACGCCCTGCACGACGCATTCACCGCGCTCGGCCACAGCGAGGCGCGTGTGCAGAAGACTTCCGGCGGCGCCTTCATCGTTCGCCTCGGCGAGCTGAAGGGCCCGACAGGGCCGCCGGTCGGCGCCGCGCCGCCGTCTGAACGAGACACGCTCGAGCAAGGGCTCGAACAGCGGCTGGGGCCGTTCCGCGTGACCAACTTCAACCAGGTCTCAGAAATCGTCTCGCGGGAGATTGCGCGCAACGCCGCGATCGCCGTGGGCGTCGCCGCGATCGCCATCTTGTTGTATATCTCGTGGTCGTTCCGTCATCTCTCTAAACCGTACCGTTACGGCATCGCTGCCGTCGTCGCTGCTCTGCACGACGGCATGTTTGTCCTCGGCGCCTTCTCTATCTTCGGAAAGCTGTTCGGCACCGAGATCAACAGCATGTTCATCACAGGCGTCCTCACCGTCATCGGCTTCAGCGTCCACGATACGATCGTCGTCTTCGACCGCATTCGCGAGAACGTGGCCGCCAACCCTGGTGTGCCCTTCGATGAGGTCGTGAACACGAGCCTGACAGAAACCGTCGCCCGCTCCATCAACACCTCGACAACCGTGGTCCTCACGATCCTCTCCCTGCTGCTCCTCGCTGGCGGCAGCATCGACGTGCTGCTGCTGACGCTGCTCCTGGGCATCATCGCCGGCACCTACAGCTCGATCTTCATTGCCAGCCAGATCCTGGTCGCCTGGGAAGACGGCGACTTCGAGCGAATATGGCGCCGCTTCGCGCCGCGCCGCCTCCAGCCGGCCCCGGAGCCGTCCTGAAGCTGCGGCAGCGGCGCCAGGAGTGCCGGGGTGCCGACTGCCGAGTGCTTACCGCCGAGTGCCCGGTTGGCTTGAGGCGCCAGGTGTGGATGTGGGGGGCGCCCTGAGGGATCGACTCGGGAAAGAGCACCGGGCGTGAATTTTGGGTGTGAGGCCGGCAGCGCCCGTGGTTCGAGAACCTCACCACGAACGGGACGGAGCGACGTTGCCGGTGGGTATTGCGGGGACGTACAGCTCTATCTTCATCGCCAGCCACATCGCGGTCGCCCGGGAAGACGGCGGCTTCGAGCGCATCTGGCGCTGCTCGCCGCGTTGCGCCCCGAGACGCGCTGCGGGCTAAAGCCGACTCGCTGAAGCTGCTACGGCAGCTTCGAGAGATAGGCGTCGATGCTGACGCTCGTTAGCACAGCACCCGGGTGGCGCGCTTGAGTCCAACCGAAGCGTGTTTCGCCCACTGCCCGGCGTCAACTGCCCGTTTCACCGAAACCTGACCGCTCACCAAAAGGCAACTCCCCGGGTCTTACCCCGGGGAGCTCAATTTGCTAAGCCTTATTCCCGCGTCCGGCCTCTGCTTTCCTTCGGCGCTTTACGCGCCCATGGGCTCTTGAGCCTCTTTGCTGCTAGCCGCTCCGCGGTTTCGCCGTTCCCCTGCGCTGCTACACAGGGGACCTTGCGTTGTCCACCTCCAGTACTTCGATGAGCGCATGGAGTCTTGTCATACGCTACTTCCTCCAGTCTGTAGGTTTCACCAACAAAATAGCACAGCGGAAGAAGATGTCAACCCCGGAGGACGCCGATTTCTTGACCTTAACGCGATCTATTCGAAGCGGTCTCCATCTTCCTCCCACGACCCGCTCAAAACCTCCCGAGATTGGCCGCTTTCCGCTTCGGCGACCACGCCGTTCTCCTCAAGCATATCGATTAGCCGCGCCGCTCTCGGATAGCCTATGTGCAGACGCCTCTGGAGAAGCGATGTCGAGACCCGCGAATGCTGGCCCGCCAGCTCGCGTGCGGCATCGTACAATGGGTCCTCCTCGTCGCGCGCAGCCGGACGTTCCCCGTCCGGCTCCTCGAGCGCCTCATCCAGAAGGTGGTCCATCTTGTCGGGCACGAGGTGGCGAAAGCGGTCGCTCGTCCACCAGACGACGATCCTATCCAGCTCCTGGTCCGAGACGAACGATCCCTGCAGGCGCTTCGGCTTCGAGGCGTCCGTCGGCATGAAGAGCATGTCGCCGCGCCCCAGCAACTTCTCGGCGCCCGCACCGTCGATAATCGTCCGCGAGTCCACTTGCGACGAGACGGCGAACGCGATGCGGGTGGGGAAGTTCGCCTTGATCAGCCCCGTGACGACATCGACTGAGGGCCGCTGGGTGGCGATGATCAAGTGGATGCCCGTCGCCCGGGCCAGCTGCGCGAGCCGGCATATCTGGCGCTCGACCTCATAGGGCGCGGCCATCATGAGGTCCGCCAGCTCATCGATCACGACTACCCAGTTGGGGAGCGTGTGTGTGGCTCGCGGGCTCTTGTTGTAGGCCTCGATGTTGCGCACACCCACCGAGGCAAACCGCCTGTAGCGGCTGTCCATCTCGTGAATAATTGCTTGCAGCGTGCCGACGACTTCTTCCGTATCAGTGATGATTTTGGAGAACGCGAGGTGCGGGATACTGCCGAAGTTCGCCAGCTCCACCCGTTTCGGGTCGATGAGGACCAATCGCAGCTCCTCAGGCGTGTTATGCAGCAGGAAGCCGGCGATGACTGAGTTGATGCAGACGCTCTTGCCGCTCCCCGTCGCTCCGGCGATGAGGAGGTGCGGCATCCTCGCGAGGTCAGCAGCGACAGGCTCGCCGGAAACGCCCTTCCCCAGGGCGATCGCGAGCTTCGACCGCATGTTGGCTTTCTGGAAGGCCGTGCTCTCGATCACGCTGCGAATGGCGACCAGCGAGGTAGTGGTGTTGGGGACCTCGATGCCGACTACCGGCTTGCCCGGGACCGGCGCCTCGATGCGGATTGTCGGCGCAGCCAGGGCCAGGGCGAGATCGTTCGCCAGATTCGTTATGCGGTTCACTCGGACGCGCGTCCGCGAAACGACCTCGGAGCGCATCTGGGCACGCCCGTCCCGGTCGTATACCTGCCGGCCCTTGTCGTCGCGCACCGCCACCGTTCGTGTCTTGGTCTCCCATCCGGGCTCTACGCCGAATTGAGTGACGGTAGGTCCCTGGTTGATCGATGCGACCCGGGCATCGACGCCGAACGATCCTAGCGTTTCGACGATGAGCTGAGCGCGCGCTTCGTTGTCGATTGGACGCAGCTCCACCTCGGCCGCTTCGGTGAGCAGATCGAGCGGCGGGAGTTCCCAGCCGTGCCCGGCCGGGCGGCCCATCGGCAGGGGCCGCTGATAGGCCTCAAGGTCTTCCTCTTCGGGGTCGCCTGTTACGACAATTTCTTCTTCCTCTGTCGGTGTCTCTTCAACCGGAGCGGGCTTTTCTTCAGGCTCAGTGTCGAGCCAGTCCTCATCGAACTGCGGCATGTATGGCTGATCGAGGAGCTTCTCGCTCTCTTCCTCCTCAGCCCGCGGAAGGAGGCTGGCGAAGAAGGACTGGACGCCCCGCCAGATGCTGACGTGCAGCTCCAGGCTCAGCAGCTGCCGGCCGAGGTTGAGCCCACCCAGCGCTGCAAGCTGGGCGCCTTGCGGCCAGAGCAGCCCCACGCCGGTCAGCGCGAGAGCGACCCAAGTGACTATGCCGAACACGCTCCCGGTCAGCGCCTGACCTACGTCGCCGCCGGCCGTCGCATCTCGGAAAGAAACATCTCCAAAATTCCAGTCCGGCGCCCATAAGCTGAGCGCACCGACTGCGAACGCCAGGATTACATGCGCGCCGGCCCATCGCCTCAGAAGACGATCGTCCAGCTCGGGGTGCCGCAGGACGAGTGCTACATCGATGCCGATCGCCGCGATCAGCAGCACAAGCGAGAGCCCGAACAAACTGACGACGTACTCGACGCCGTCTATTATGTACGCGGCGAGCAGAAACGCCGCGACAGCCAAGACGGCGGCAGCGCCGATTCCAAGCCAGTAGTGCTGTGAATTCTGTATTGCGGCGCCGAAGTGAGCCTGCCGCCGCGAAGCACGGCGGCGAACGCCGCTCTGTCTGGGACGGTAGCTTGTAGTCCTTGTAGTCGTACGCGATTTTGTTTTGACGGGCACGTTGCGGGCTAGACCTCAACGCTTACTGGAAGCACCATCGGCCTGCGCCGCGTCTCCTCAAACAGAAAGCGAGATAGGGCGTCGTGCACGCGCGTGTTGAAGTCTGCCTTATTAGCCACGTGCGCGCCTCCGCCTAATGCCTGCACCACGACGTCCTTGGCCCTTTCCATAAGTCCGTCCGACATTTCGCTTTCGATAAATCCCCTTGATACAACGTCAGGGCGTCCGATAGGTTTACCCGTCTGCCTGTCTATAGCCACGATGGCGACTATCACGCCATCGCCCGCCAGGTGGGCTCTGTCGCGAAGCACAATGCGGTCGATACCGACCGCCAGACCGTCGACATAAACCCAGTCGGCCGACGTTCGGCCGGCTACGCGGGCGCCCTTCGCATCGAGCTCCAGGATGTCGCCGTCTTCAAGCGTGAAGACGTTTTCCGCCGGCAAGCCCATCGAGCGCGCGATCATCGAGTGCATCCAGAGATGCCGGTATTCGCCGTGCACCGGCACGAAGTACCGCGGCTTCACCAGGCCGATCATGAGCTTCAACTCCTCCTGAGCCGCATGGCCGCGGACGTGGACGCTCGCGATGCGGCTAAAGAGCACCTCTGCGCCCTGACGGTAGAGGTTGTCGATCGTGCGGTTGATGAGCAGCTCGTTGCCGGGGATCGGCGAAGAGGACAGCACGACGGTGTCGCCCGGCTGAATCTCGATGTGCCGGTGATCGCGGTTCGCCATCCGCACGAGTGCGGACGTAGGCTCGCCCTGTGCGCCTGTGGTGATAATGGCGATTTTCTCCGGCGCGAGCTTCTTCATCTTGTCCAGCGACGCGAGCACATCTCCGGTCGCGGAGAGGTAACCCTGATCGATCGCCATCTTCACGTTGTCGAGCATGCTGCGGCCCGTTATGAACACTCTTCTGTCGTGTTTGGTCGCGGCATCAATGACCTGCTGAATGCGGGAGATCAGGCTCGCGAACGTGGCTACGATCACCCGGCCCGACGCGTTCGCCATGATCCTGTCAAGCGTTTCCGAAACGCTTCGCTCGGACGGCGTATAGCCGGTCGTATCCGCGTATGTCGAATCCGAGAAGAGAAGAGCAACGCCTTGGCGACCGATCTCCGCAATGCGGGTCAGATCGGGTGGCTCTCCCATGACCGGCGTGTGGTCAAACTTGAAGTCGCCGGTATGGAAGACCGTCCCCGCCGGAGTCTGAATGGCAAGCGCTGCCGAGTCCGGAATACTGTGAGTGATATGTATGAACTCGGCGTTGAACCTGCCCAGCTTGACTCGCTCGCCCGGCCGAACGACGCGCAGATCTGCTTGTTTGTCGAGACGATGCTCCTCTAGCTTCACCGCGATCAGACCGCGGGTAAGCCGGGTACAGTAGATCGGCGGCATTTTGCCGTTTGGCAGGCGAAGGCGGGGAAGGACATAAGGCAGCGCTCCAGTGTGGTCCTCGTGACCGTGGGTAATGAGCACTCCCCGTAGCTTGCTGATCCGCTCCGTGACATAAGAGACATCGGGGATGACGAGGTCCACGCCAAGCATCTCTTCATCCGGAAACATGAGCCCGGCGTCGACCAGGATCAGGTCGTCGGCAAGCTCCAGAACCATCATGTTCTTGCCGATCTCCCCCAGCCCGCCGAGGGGGATGACCCTAAGGTTATCGGCCATGTCTATCTAGAATAGGCGCATCTGGTCCGGCGCGGGTTCGGCCACAGCGACCAGCTGCTCCGCCTGGCGAACCTTCTCCAGCGCCTGAGGTATTCTTCGGAAATCGTCCTCGATTGTCTTGCGAAGATTACCCGCGTGCAGCGCCGCGGCGGGATGGTACATGTGAAGGTAATGCATCCCGTTCTGCCGGCGCAGGTGTCCGTGCACTTTGCTTATCGAGTCGCGCGGAAAGAACCAGGCCAGCGAATATCTCCCCAGCGTCACGATCAGTTTCGGGTCAATCGTCTGTATCTGCAGGCTCAAGTACTTGCGACAAGCTTCTATTTCAGCAGGCAAGGGATCACGATTGTTCGGCGGCCGGCACTTGACGACGTTCGTGATATAGACGTCGCTGCGTCGCAGCCCAGCCGATGCGAGCAACTCCTCTAGGAGTTTTCCTGCGGGACCGACAAATGGGCGCGCCTGCTGGTCTTCATGAAAGCCGGGGCCTTCTCCCACGAACATAACGTCCGCGTCTGGTGGGCCCTCTCCGGGGACAGCTTGAATGCGCGTGCCGCAGAGTCCGCAGTCTGTGCAATTGGCTACGCGGCGGTAAAGCTGCTCAAGCTCAATCACTTTGGTTGATGATAATGTCCGTCTTGCGGCGGGTCAACAAGCTTATCGAGCTGTTGGAGGCCCGCGGGGCTGTACCGCGACGGCGAGCGCCACCCCAAGAAAATAAAGCCCGATCAGCGGCAACGCGACAATCGTGCAAGTCACTGGGTCAGGCGTCGGCGTGACCACTGCCGCGACGACGAATGCGCCCACTATCGCGAACCGCCACCAACCGATCAGCCGGCGCGCGGTTACGATGCGTAGACGCGCGAGAAACATGACGATCAAAGGCGTCTGGAAGGCAACGCCGGTCCAGAACAATAACCGCAGCACGAAGTCGAAGTAGCTTCCGAGCCGGATCTGTGGCTCGGCGATGTCGTTCTGGAAATTGAGCAGGAAGCCCAGGGCCGGCGGCAGCGCGACATAATAGGCGAAGGCAACCCCTGCGAGAAACAGCCCCACCGAACCAGCGACGGTGCCGTATAACCAGCGCTTTTCGTTCGCTTTCAGGCCCGGTGCTACGAAGGCGAGAATCTGGTACATGATCACGGGCATCGCGAGGACAATGCTGCTCATCAGAGCGATCTTGAAATAAGTGACGAAGCTCTCGAACGGCTCGAGGAAGACCAGACGGAAGTCTTGGCTACGCTCCTCGGCTGGATGCTTCAAGAATCGCAACAGGTCGCCGGTGAAGTAGGCGGAGATGGCGAGGCCAACCACCACGGCGACGGAACAGATGATCAGCCTTCGCCGCAGTTCCTGGAGGTGTTCCACGAGTGTTAGATAACGCTCGCTCCTCTCCGTTTCCGGCCTGTCTTGGGGCGGTCCGGGTGGCGCGACGCTCGTCATGGAGAGTCAGTAGTCGGAAACTGCCACTAGGGACGGGTCGAAGGACCGCTCGATTTCGGCGGTGGTTCGCCGCCCGGTTCGATTATCGGCGCCTCGCTGCTGGACCTGACCGCCGGCTTTTCTTGACTGGCGCGGAGAGTCCGGTCCACTTCGTCGGCGATATTGGAGAACCCGCCGCCGATGCTGGACCTGAACTCGTTCAGCTCCTTGCGGACCTCATCGTACTCTTTCGTCAACTCCTGAAGCTCTTTGCGGATGTCGGCGGTCGCGTCGGTGGCGTAACCGCGCATGTAACGCACGGCCCGGGCAAGTTGGACCGCAACGCCGGGTATTCGTTCGGGCCCAAGGACAATAACGGCGACGATCGCCACGAGTGCGACTTCGAGAGGTCCGACGCCGAGAAAGTTCATCGCGCAGGCTCATTATAAGCTACGTTCTCGCAACAGACGGGGAGTTGTCCTTAGTCGCTCATTGGTTCGTCCCTTGCGGTGGGCAGGTAGGTATCAAGTATTGCGGACATGTAGTAGAATACTACATCATGAGTGATCAGCTTCTAACGGTCCGCGAAGTGGCCCACCAATGTCGCCGTTCAGAGGAGACGGTCCGTCGTTGGATATGGAGCGGCAAGCTTCCAGCAAGAAAACTGGGAAACCAGCTTTTCATCTCAGTTGATGACGTGAGCCGGCTCGGCCATCAGGATACAGAGCCGACGCGGGAGTCGCGGAGGCGGTACACCAGAGATGAGCTGCTCCACCTGTTGGAAGAAGACCAAGAGTTGAGCCTTGAAACGTTGGCTACGTATGGGCCCATCGACGTGGCGGGACTCGTGCGGCAAGTCCGTGAGGGAGCCTAGACTTGGCAGGCAGCGTCTGCATTGACGCGAGCCTCGCGATTTCCTGGGTCATCGGTGAGCGGTTTACTCCGTCCGCGCTGGCCATCCGTCGGCAGTGGATCGCGGATGATGTAGAGATGATTGTTCCGCCCATCTTTCGGCCGGAGGTAACCTCGGCTATACGACTCGCCGTGTACCGCCGGGATGTAACGCCGGACCACGGACGTCGCGCGCTCGACCACTACCTCAGGTGGCCCGTGTTCCTCGTCGACGACAGCGACGATCTTCAGCGCCGCGCATATGACATAGCAACTGCTTTCGACCGGCCGCGCGCATACGATGCCCAGTATCTCGCGGTCGCTCAGTCGGGAGGTTGCGAGTTCTGGACCGGCGATGAACGGCTAATCGACTCGCTTCGTGGGCGGTTGCCGTGGGCGCACTGGATCGGCGATTACCAGTCGCGCTGAGACTTCGCTTTTCGATATCGCGAAGGCGGTCTTCCGGTCAGCTTTGGCCGAGCCTGCGCCTGTTCGCCACCTGTCTGCGCTAGGCGTGGGCAGGGTCAGGCGTCGTCGTCGGTAATGCCGTGCTCCTGGATGTAGTTGACCGCGTCCTGAACGGTGATGATCTTTTCGGCGTCTTCGTCAGAAACCTCGATCGTCTTACCCGCCTTGCTGAACTCCTCTTCGAGCGACATGATCAACTCCACCAGGTCGAGCGAGTCGGCGTTAAGGTCGTCAACGAAGGAGGTCTGCGGTGTAATTTCGCCTTCTTCAACGCCCAGTTGTTCCGCTATTATCTTTCGTACTCGCTCGAAGACCGTGGCCACCTAGTACCTCCTTGGCCTTTAACGCGTGGTTAGCACACTAACGGAGCCCAGTACTCCGTTGATGAACCTCGGGGATTTCTCGCCGCCGAAATCCTTGGCCAATTCCACGGCCTCGTTTATCGCGGCTCGCATTGGCACCCTATTATCGATGAGGACTTCATATATCGCAAGCCTGAGTATATTGCGGTCAATGACGGGCAACTGATCAATCGGAAAAGCGGGGGCGGTATTCTCGATGGTCTTGTCTATCTGCTCCTTATGAGCCAGAACTCCGGTTACAAGCTCTTGGGCGAACTCCTTCACTTCTGTGGAGGGGGGGAACCTTCCGAACTGCCGGGCGATGGTCTGTTCCGGTTGATGTCCCACGCTATCCAGCTCGAATAGAGCTTGCAAGGCGGCTATCCTCGCCTTCCTTCTTTTGCCGCTCATCCCTAAAGGCCCAGTCCGCCGTCGACAGCGAGCACTTGCCCGGTTATATACGACCCGCCGTCGGAGGCTAGGAACACGACAGTCGCGGCGATATCCTCAGGCGTGCCAAAGCGGTCGATCAACAAGCGCTGCTTTACACCTTCAACTATTTCCTTGCGTATGTCTTTCGTCAGCTCGGTGATGACCAGTCCCGGCATAATGAGGTTGGCCGTGATGTTGCGGGAGCCCATCTCCCTGGCCACGGCCCGCGTGAATCCGATCAGCCCGGACTTAGCTGCGGCATAGTTTGCCTGCCCGGCGTTGCCGGCAAGACCGGAGACGCTGCCGATGTTGATGATGCGGCCCCAGCGCTCACGCATCATCGGCCGCAAGGCGGCCTTGGTGCATAGGAAGACCGCTCTTAGATTCAAGTCCATCACCTGGTCCCAGTCCTGGAGGGACATTCGCAGCAACAGCGTGTCTCGATTGAAGCCGGCGTTGTTCACGAGCACATCCAGGCGCCCTAGGCCATCGATTGTCTCCTGGACCATGCGTTCGGTGTCTTCCGGCACGCGAACGTCTCCGCGGACAGCCAGCGCGCGCCCGCCGGCATCTTCGATCTCCTTACGCAAACTGTGCGCCTGCTCTTCGCTCTTGTGGTAGTTTACCGCCACCGCAGCACCATGGCGTGCCAGATGACGGCAGATGGAGCTGCCGATCCCGCGCGAGCCGCCGGTCACCAAGGCCACATGGCCGTTCAGATCAAACATGAGATGCGGCGGCGGGAACGGAGGGCCGATCGAGTGATATTAGCGTCAATTCTGGGAAGTCTCTTTTGAGCATTGTAATGAGCGTCTGTCCTGGGCCTGCTTCCACGAACGTACCGACGCCCGAGTCAATCATGTACAGGATGGACTGGTACCAGCGGACGGGCGTCGCCATCTGCCGGCCGAGTTCAGAGGTCAGGTCGGCCGCCGACGCGATAGGCTTGGCCGCCACATTACCCACGACCGGTATCGCAGGTTCCTGGGCGTTGACTCTCTGTAGTACGCTCTCGAAATTTCGCGCCGCGCTTCCCATAAGGGATGTATGAAAAGCGCCCGCCACCTTCATCGGCAGGCCCCTGCCTCCACGCTCTTTGGCCAGCCGGCAGGCAGTATCGACGACTTCGGGCGCTCCCCCGATTACCGTTTGGGTGCGGGCGTTGAAGTTGCATTGCTCTGCTCCGGAGAGCCGACATACGTCGCTCACGGTCTCTTCGGATAGTCCAACAATGGCCGCCATCGTCCCAGCGTTCTCGGTGCCCGCTTCTTCCATCAGCCGTCCGCGCTCTCGTACCAGCCGCAGGACATCAGCGAAGAGGAGCGAACCCGCTGCCACAAGAGCGGTGTACTCTCCCAGGCTGTGCCCGGCTACGAACGCGGGTCTCTTATGGAGGGTACGGGAGTCCAAAGCGGCAGCAAGAATCGCAAGAGAAGCGGTCAACATGGCGGGCTGGGCGTTGACAGTTCGAGTGAGTTCCTCTTCGGGGCCTTCGAAGCAAAGGCGGCTAAGCTTGGTCCTCAGCACCTCGTCTGCTGTCTGAAACACGGCCTTCGCGCTCGGGGACGACTGCGACGCCTCGAACCCCATGCCGAGCTTCTGTGCGCCTTGGCCTGGAAATAGCAGCGCCAGCTGAGAATCAATCGGGAGCTGGTGAAGGGCCTTGATCGAAACGGAAATATCGCTCTGCGCTTGCGTCATGCTGAGGTCTAATCAGACGCGAGCGGCATCCTGCTCTCGAGTCAGCCGGCCGAGATGGCAGTCCGGGTTCTGGCAACGCCCGAACTCATCCAGGCGCATGCGGCAGAAGGTGCAATGAGTCGCGTCCCACCAAACAAAGTAGGTTATCGCGGCCGCGGCTGCCAGGATGAGACTGACCGGAACCAATAACAGAAGGAGTCCACGTCGCATGGTCAGGCGAAGTATAGCATGCGCTCATCGAGAGCGAGACGTGATCTAGGTGCGTGGTGGCCGTCGCCGCGCCTCCCCGACAGCGAGCACGTCACGCCCTCGATATGTGCCGCAGACGGGGCAGGCGTGATGGGACGGCCGCGGACTGCGGCACTGGGGGCAGGTGACGAGCTGCGGCAAGGAGACGCTGAGGTGCGACCGGCGCCGCCTCTTACGGGACGTAGAAGTCTTCTTCTTCGGCAGTGGCGGCATCGGTCAAGACCCTTCCTTTATGTTGGCGTCGAGCCCAGCCAAGACACCCCATCGCTCGTCAAACGTTGGGGTGCACCCGCAGGACAGGACGTTTAGATCTGCGCCACACGATGGGCACAGGCCGACGCAGTCGGGCCGGCAGAGCGGCTTTTGCGGCTCTAACATTAGCATGTACTGGCGTAGGGATTCACCCAGGTCCAGCATGAAGTCGGGCCCAATGCGGAAGCCGTCGTCGCTGTTGCTCACGCGGATCCGTCTGGCCGTGCTCGCATCCAAAACGGGAATAAATTCCTCTTCGAACTCGATCGGGACGGCGCAGTCGGTGGGAATTAGGCAGCGCGCGCAGTTTTCAGAAGCTATCGCTGAGGCCTTCAGAGTTGCAAGGAGGCCTCGATTCGTGCGGACGAGCGTCAAGGCACCGGACAGGCTGCTTATATCGATGTCTTCGAGACGAATCGCCGGTTCAGCCAAGTCGAAACCGGTAGCGGTTCCGACCGGCTGACGCAGTTCGTTGAGGACATTGATTCGCATTGGAGTACCGGCAAGAATCGTGACTTGGATCGCTCTCGATAAGTTCGGGAAGTAGTCAAGTCTTATTGCAAAAGGCTCCAGCCTAAGTCTATAATCCGCCTCCGGAAGTTGTCCATTCCATGCTCCTTAGGCCGTATGTCTTTGCCTTTGCTTAAATGACGACCGCTCCTGATGTCCTTGCCCTGCAAGAGACTGATCAGGCCCTAGACAGGGCCCGGGCGAGGCTGACGGATGTCGAGGCTCAAATGGGAGAAAGTGAAGAATTGATTGCTATTAGACAAGACGTGGCAGTGAGAGAAGAGGTACTGACGCAGCTTCGCTCCCGGCTCCACGACGCTGAGTGGTCTGTCGACGACGCAAGGGGAAAGGCGACCGAAGTCGAGGGCAAGTTGTACGGAGGAAGCATTCGCAATCCCAAGGAACTGACCGATCTCAATGCCGATTTATCCTCTCTGAAGGCGCAGGTCGCCAAGCGGGAAGACACGCTTCTGGGCCTGCTTGTTGAGATCGAAGAGGCGGAAGCGCTTCTGGGTAGTGAGCAGACGGGGTTGGCGGAAAAGGAAGCTGTCTGGCGGCGCGACCAGGCGGCGCTGCTCGGGGAGAAATCACAGCTTGAGCGGGAGATCGCCGATCTCGAGACAAGACGCCGGGACCAGTTGCCGGCGGTTGATGCTTCGAGTCTGAGGCTCTACCAGCTCTTGCGAGACCGTCATAGAGGACAAGCTGTGGCGAGGGTTGAACGGGGCATGTGCCAGGGGTGCAGGATTACGTTACCGATGTCCTTGCTACAGAAGGCCCGCAGCGGTATCGGGCTTGTCCAGTGCGTAAGCTGCGAACGAATTCTGCTTGTGAGTTAGCATGCGAGCGGTCGGATATTTTCGGGAGACGGAGAGCCGCAGTCTGGCTGAACAGAGCGAGTCGTTCCTCGAGTTCTGCAAAAGCAACGGTTTTGAGGCGGCTGCCACTTTCCTGGACCCCGGCTCGCGACCGGAAGCGCGCGGCTTCAGGCAGATGCTGGAGTTTGTTCGCCTACAGAGCCCGCAGGGTTTTCTACTCGTCGCAGTGTCTGATCTGATGAGCCTCGGAAGCGGGCCAACTGAGGCCGTCAGACGCTACTTCCAATTGGCGAGTCTCGGCGTGCCGATTATTAGCTTGAACGATGAGGCCGATCTGGCCACGGACCTGCTTCGGATTTGGTCGCGCAACCGAAGCAATGGCAGCGTTGGAGAGCGTGTAAAGGCGGCCATGCGTCAAAAGGCCGTAAGAGGCGAGGTGCTTGGCCGGCCACCTTACGGATATCGCGTGGGGATGCGCAGGCGCCTGGTGATCGTCCCCATCGAAGGGTCGGTTGTCAGATATATCTTTCGCCTTTACCTGAAAGATGGCCTCGGCATCCGACGCATTGCCCGCCGTCTCAATGACGAGCAATTCCGCACTCGGAAAGGCGGGCTCTGGAGCATGGTGACGGTGCGGGACATTCTAAGAAACAGAGCCTACGTTGGCACTTATTCGCGGTTCGGAGTGCGGGTTCCGGCGAGCCACTCGGCGATCATAGGCCAGGAGGACTTCCAGCGCGTACAAGAGCGGTTGGACCAACGGCGCCCAGTCTCGGAAGGTCGAAGGATGTCGCCCTTTTTGCTCTCGGGCATTACCTACTGCGGCTACTGCGGTAACAAAATGATCGGGGTCACCCGCAAGCAACGCTGGCAGCGGCGAAGCGACGGCATGACCCGTACGGCGCAATACCGATACTACCAATGCGAATCACGTACGAATAGAAGTCTATGCGATTATCACACCAGAAGGGCGCACGAACTCGAGGAGGAAGTGCGTCGCGGCCTGAAGCCGGGCGGTTCCCGGACGACGAAAACGGCCGGCAATGGTGCGCTGGCGGTGGGGGAGGCGGAGGCGCAAATCCGCCGATTGCGGGACAAGGCGAAGCGCCTGGACAAGCGGCTGGAGGAGTATCTGGAATCGGCCGTCTCCGGGCGGATGAACCAAGAGAAGTTGCGCTCTCTAGGACTAAATCTGGCGAGCGAGCAGCTGCAGTTGGAGGAGCGGCTCATGGAGTCGCACAAGCTGGCGGAGCTTCAGGCGTCCGAGGCCGAGAGGCGGCGGCAGCATGATAATGTGCTTCGGCGGCTAGGGGAGGACTGGGGTACCCTGGCATTTGGCGAACGGCGCGACTTGATCCGCACCGTGCTTGACCGCGTTGTTGTCAAGGACGATCGGATCGAGATGGTGCTCAAGCCCTGACTCAAAATGTCCAGAATCGAGTAGTCGTCTATACGGACGGCGCTTCCAGAGGGAATCCCGGCCCCGCTTCTATTGGCGCGGTCATCTATGACACCGCGGGTCGCGAAATCCATACGATTTCGCGGCGTGTTGGCCGGGCCACCAACAACGAGGCCGAGTATCAAGCGGCCATCGCCGGTCTGGAAGCAGCGCTGGCGCTCGGCGTCTCTCAGGTCAGCCTCCGTATGGATTCCGAACTAGTCGTTCGGCAGCTCGAACATCGGTATAAGGTGCGTAACCCGCGCCTGCAGCCGATGTTCGCGCGAGTAATGGAGTTGCGCCGCCGCTTCAAAGAGTTCGACGTGGACTCGATACCAAGGGCGATGAATAAGCGGGCGGACGAGCTAGCGAACCAGGCGCTCGACCGGTCGAACTGATGCAGAATGATATGATGGATAAAGTCCAGCAGGCCGGGCGACCGCTTCGATCCTATCGGAGAGGAAGGTCCGAGCTCCTCCGGGCAGCGCACTGGGTAACACCCAGGCCCCGGCTGCGCAAGCAACTGGGGACGGAAAGTGGCACAGAAACATACCCCCCGACGCGTCGGGGAAGGGTGAAATGGTGGGGTAAGAGCCCACCGGCGGCGGCGCGAACCGCGGGCCGGCCAAACCCTGCGCGGAGCAAGGCCAAATAGGAGGGTGCTAAGGGCGCCCGGCCCAAACCCTCGGGTTGGCCGCTTGAGGCCCTGAGCAATTAGGGTCCTAGATTGATGATCGCCCCCCGACATGTCGGGGACAGAACTCGGCCTACAGGTCTGCTGGGCTTGTTACGCTTATGGGCGGAGCAAGCCAACGCCCGTACGCCGCAACCCAGACCACTTGCGCGCCGTTTCCCTTGTGAGATCATGCGACTCGCCGAACTGGTGACCAATCTCCCGGACACAGTATTCCAGAGCGAGATAAGCGATCCGGAGATTACTTCGGCCTCGTACGACTCTCGATCGGCCACGCCCGGGTCGATCTTCGTGGCAATAGTCGGCTTCAAATCCGACGGCCACGATTATCTGAAGCAGGCGCTCGCGGCGGGAGCTTCTGCCGTTGCACTTCAGGTGGATCGCGAGCAGAAGTGGTCATCGTTTCTCGGCGAATCGCGGGCACCCGCCCTCATCGTGCCGGACACGCGCCAGGCACTTGCCCGGATCGCGGCAGCACTCGCCGGGTACCCGGCTCGGCGCTTGCGCACGGTCGGTGTGACGGGCACCGATGGCAAGACCAGCGTCTCGCATCTGCTCCACCACATGCTCTCTTCGGTCGATGAACCAGCCGGCCTCATCAGTACCGCCCAGTGCCGAGTCGCCGATCGGCTCCTCCCCGACACGGGACGATTCACCACCCCGGAATCGCCCGAGGTCCAGCAGATGCTGAGCGAAATGGTCGAGGCCGGCTGTCGCTGGGGCGTGATCGAAGCGACCTCGCACGGCCTTGCCCTTCACCGTGTCGATGAATGCGACTTCGATGTTGCCGTCTTCACGAACCTCTATGCCGACCACCTGGACTTCCATCAGACACTAGAAGCGTACATCTCGGCGAAGGGCCGCCTGTTCTCGATGCTTGTCTCCGCCCAAAAGGACATCGAGAAAACCGCCGTCTTGAATGCTGACGATCCGGCTTCGGAGTCGTTCCGGAGCCTTACCAGTGCGCGCATTATTACGTACGGCCTGCTCTCATCCGCCGATGTTACCGCTGAGCAAATCACGCCCGATGGATGGGGCTCGCGCTTTCTCGTCCGCGCATTTGGAATCGAACGCGAGATCCGCATGCAAGTGCCTGGAGACTTCAACGTCTACGGCGGTCTCGCCGCATACTCCGTCGCCCACGGTGGGCAACTAGATCTCGACGCCGCCAGCATTGCGATCCAGACCTGGCAGGGAGCGCCCGGGCGAATGGAACTCATTGAGGAGGGGCAGCCGTTTACGGTCCTCGTCGACTTTGCCCATGCGCCGGACGCTCTGAAGCGCGTGCTGACATTCCTCCGCGATCGATCGACCGGTCGCATCGTCACGGTGTTCGGCTGCATAGGCGAGCGGGATAAGGACCGGCGCTTCGCGATGGGGCGGGTCGCCGCAGAAAGCGCTGACTATACAATCGTCACCGACGACAATCCTTACTCCGAGGACCGCAATGCCATCATCGCAGAGATCGCCCGCGGCCTTCGTAACGGAGGCAGGCGCGAAGGCCACGATTTCATAACTATCCCCGATCGCCGGGAGGCAATCGCCCATGCGCTGGGCATGGCGGTCGATGGGGACGCAGTCTTGCTCGCCGGTAAAGGTCACGAGCGAGAAGTGCATCTACCGGAGTTGGTCTACCCATGCCATGACCCGACCGTTGCCTTGGAGGTGTTGCGCGATCTCGGCTACCGTCGTTGAGTGCTGAATGCCGAGTGCCAACGGCTGATCGCTCCATAAAATTTTCCAATCATCCGCTGTTTCTATTGTGAGATTGGAGACCATCTGCTACGATGCGACGCAGGAAAGGAGGTGATGTGAATGGACGACAATACTAGCTCTGGCCATAGGCCTGTCCGTTCACACCATCACCTCTCTGAGGTGTTGGTGTAATAGCTGAAAGGCGCGTGGACAGGTCTACGTGCCGAAGCGCAAGAGGCCGGCCCTTCCGGGCCGGCCTCTTGTTTACTAGCTCCTAGAGCATTGCCGACTCTGGCTGTTGGCCTCTTCCGCCCCATATCCTATCGCCATGTGGCTCAACCTCGCCCGAGTCGAAGAGCGCCTCGCGACTCGCTTGGTCGGCCGGCGCATCGTTTATCTGACGAGCACGACTTCTACCATGGACGTCGCTCGCCAAGAGGCGGAAGCCGGCGCCCCGGACGGAACCGTCGTCTTCGCCGAAGAGCAGACGAAGGGCCGCGGCCGCTTCGACCGCGCCTGGGTCTCGCCTTCGGGGAAGAACCTCTATCTCACGCTGGTCATGCGACCGCCGCTCGACCGGCTGCGCTCGCTGGGCATCATCGCGCCCCTCGCCGTTGCGCTCGCCCTCGAGGACTCGACCGGCCTCAGACCGCGCATCAAGTGGCCGAACGATGTCCTGATCGACGGCCGCAAGCTTTCAGGGATACTGATCGAGAGTGAAATCTCGGGGTCCGCAGTCGAGTACGCTCTCGTCGGCCCCGGCATCAACGTGAATTTCGATATCAAACAGTCGCCCGAAATCGCCGCGATCGCCACGAGTATCAAGCGCGAGCTTGGCCGCGAGGCGTCTCGCGAGGAGTTGCTCGCCGCTTTCCTCAACCACTTCGAAGCGCTCTACGAAGACGCCCAGACGGGCGACGCCGTGTTCCAGGAGTGGCGCTCCCGGCTCGACACGTTGGGCCGCGAAGTACGCGTGACGTTCGGCGACCAGGTTTACGAAGGAACGGCCGAAGACGTCGACCGCGACGGCAATCTCATCCTCGTCCAACCGGACGGCACCAGGCGGATAGTCGAGGCGGGCGAGGTCACGTTGCGAGCTTAATCGCCCCAAGAGAGCGATCAGGCGGCAGGCTCTTGCCCTTCCGGCGGAGTTTCACGTGTAGTGCCTGCCGGGGGCACCTCCCGCCGCTGCCCGCGGCCTGCCGCAGACCCACCGTTTGCCTGAACGCGCCCGACGAACATGCTGATGAGGTCTATGGGGATGGGGAAGACCACAGTGCTATTCTTTTCGGAGGCGATCTCGGTTAGCGTCTGCAGGTAGCGCAACTGAAGAGTGGCCGGCTGCGCCGCCATCACATCGCCCGCCTCCCTGAGACGCGCCGCCGCTTCGAACTCTCCCTCGGCATGTATGACCTTGGCGCGCCGCTCACGCTCTGCCTGTGCCTGACGGCTCATGGCGTTGATCATGTCCGCGGGTAGACTCACGTCCCGCACTTCCACCAGTGTCACCTTGATTCCCCACGGCTCTGTCGTCTCATCGATTATCTGTTGGAGCCGCTGATTTACCTCCTCTCGCCTGCTCAGGAGTTCATCCATGTCTGACTGCCCCAGGACGCTCCGCAGTGTCGTCTGAGCTACCAGCGATGTGGCTCGGAAGTAATCCATGATCTTCACCACCGCGTCTTCCGGATTGACAACTCGGAAGTAAACGACTGCGTCGACCTTTACGGTTACGTTGTCCTTGGTTATCACGTCCTGGCGCGGGACATCCATCGTGACGACTCGGAGGTCCACTTTCACCATTCGCTCGACGAAGGGCAGGATAAAGAACAGCCCCGGGCCGCGGGCCCCGACGAGACGACCAAGCCGGAAGATGACGCCGCGTTCGTATTCCTGGACGATCTTGATCGCGATGAAGAAAAGGGGGACAGCAAAGATGTAGCCAAAGCCAGTGAGAATCCGTGCCAGGAAGTTCGGGCTGGTCTTGTCGGGCGGGCGTTCGCTTGTCATGTCTGCTCTCCTTCCGGTTTATGCTTGCGCACTCTGAGCTTGAGTCCTTTGACGGCAGTGATGATAACGCCTTCTCCGGGTTTCACCGCGCCATCCTCCGCCTCTGCTGACCAGTACTCTCCATTCAAAAACACGAAGCCGCTGGGCTCCAATGCCGAGCGCGCAACGGCCCTCTTGCCGACCATCGTCTCGATACCCACGCGCGGAGGCATGCGCCGTATACGGATGATATTCGCAACTATAACAAGACAGAAACTCGCCAGCGCGGCGGCCAGCCCGAACACGAGCCAGCGCGAGACCTGGAACTCAGGCGGGTTGTCGCTGGTCAGGATCAGGCCGCCGAACACCAGCGCCACCGCTCCGCCGATCCCTAATATGCCGTGACTGGTGATGAACATCTCAAGGCCGAACAAAAGAAATGCGAACAGAATCAACGCCACACCCACCCAGTTGAACGGCAGCACGCTCAGAGCGAAGAACCCGAGTAACAGCGAGATCACACCGAACACGCCGGCGAAGATACTCCCTGGGTGCAATAGCTCGATGAAAATTCCGAGCGACCCAAGTGACAGCAGCAGGAACGCGATATTCGGCTCGGCGATGATGTTCAGAAAGTCCTCAATGAAATTGGTGTCGTTGTAGACAACCGGCGCGTTGGCGGTAGCCAGCGTCGCCTCGCCGTTATCCAGCGAGACCTTGCGCCCGTCGATGGCTTTTAGCAGGCCATCCAGGTCGTCGGCCTCGAGATCGACGATGTGCTGCTGGACGGCCTCATCCGTGTGCGCCGAAATGCCTTCTCGCACGGCGCGTTCTCCCCAGTCACCGTTGCGGCCGCGCAGCTGAGCGAGGCCGCGGATCTTGGCGACTGCATCGCCTTTGACCTTGTTGCCGAGGTCGCCGCCGATGTCACCGCCGCTGGCATCGATCGGCGTGGCGGAACCGATGCTGGTGGCAGGCGCCATCGCCGCGATGTGGCTCGCGTAGGCGATGTACGTGCCCGCGGACGCTGCCCGTCCTCCCGAGGGCCAGACGTACACCACCACGGGCACCTTTGAGGCAAGTATGCGCTCGATGATCTTGTCCATAGAGCTGGAAAGGCCCCCGGGCGTATCCATTCGGATCACCACCGCGCCGGCGTTCTTGTCCTCAGCGGCGCCGATCCCGCGATCGATATAGCGCTGCATAACCGGGTTCACTTCGCCGTTCGCGGTGAGCACGTGCGTCGCGCCTCGCGGCGCATCCGGTCCGCCCGCGCAGGCGAAGATCGAGACAGAGGCAAAGAGAAGCAGCGCGGCGAGCCCAAAACGTGTCCTCCGGCTCGAGCGGAGGAACTCGGTGGTGTTCATCTTTGTGGCGACTCGCGCAATCCCTATTATACGCGATTCGTGCCGGTCCAATTCGCCCGAAATTGAACGCCCGTTCGCACCGATGCTAGAATTGCCACATCCCACAGGAGCACTCACCGTATGGAAGACTCGATGCGACCCCCCGGCATGCGCGACATGCTGCCCGCGGACATGGAGCGCTTTCGCCTTATTGAGAGCGCCTTCCGAAACGCTTGCCTCGGCTGGGGCTATGGCGAAGTCCGTACGCCTACGATCGAGCGGCTCCATTTGTTTACAGCAGCGGGCATGCTGTCGCCTCAGATGCTCGATCGGGTCTATTCGTTCCTCGACTGGGACGGCTGGAGCGGCGAGCGCGTCGTCCTCCGCCCCGATTCGACGATTCCAGTCGCCCGCCTCTACGTAGAGAAGCTTAAGGACGTCCGCGTCGCCAAGCTCTTCTATGTCCAGAGCGTCCTCCGCTTCTCGCAGGGTGACGACTCGCGGGAGGACTGGCAGTGCGGCGCCGAACTCATCGGCGATACGTATCCGCTGGGTGACCTCGAGCTTATTCTCATCGCCTGTGAGGTCCTCCAACGCCTCGGCTTTGCGCCGGAAATCAAGCTCTCCGATCCGGGTATTCTCCGGGCGGTCCTTTGGAAGGCAGGCTACGAGCAGGTCGCGCAGCTGTCGCTCTACGATCGCTTGCTCGACGGCGACTCGAACGCGCTCTCCGAGGTGCAACAACGGTTGCCCCAAGGAGCGGTGGCCGGCCTTGACATGCTCTCGATGGAAGGCGAAGGCTCCGCATTTTTGAAGAATCTCCGCAGCGTTCTCGAACCCGGTATCCCCGAAGTAGGTGCCCCTATCGACGAGCTGGCGACGATCGCTGACGTCCTGACCGGCATCGGGCACTCGCCGAGAATCGCGCCTGCACTGGTTCGCAACTTCGAGTACTACACCGGTCCGGTATTTCATGTCTTCATTGGAGGCACGAAGATCGCCGGCGGCGGGCGCTATGACGCGCTAATCTCGCAGGTAGGGCAACAATCGATTCCGGCGTCCGGCTTCGCGCTCGAAATGGAACCTCTCGCTTCTCTGCTATCAGGAGCCGAATCGGCAGCACGACCGCAGGTTTCAATCCGCTCCGCGGGAAAAAACGGCGCCGATATCGGTGCCGTCTTCGCGCTCGCTCGCGCACTTAGAAACGCAGGCGTAAGTGTTCAGCTCGTAGGTCCAACTAATGGTTCCGGCCGAGAAATAGTCGCGTCAGCGGACGGATTTTCGCTGGCGTCCCAAGATGGGAAGGCCCGGCGTCTGACCCGCGTGGAAGAGGTGGTCCGGGCGGTGGCAGATGCCGGCCATGATTAAGCTCGCGCTGCCGGCAGGAGACCTCCGAAGCGCAGTCGCAGTACTGCTCGACTCGGCAGGCCTTGCGATCGAGGGCTACGGGGAAGGGTCTCGTGCCTACCGGCTGCCTGGACGCAGCCGAGATGTCCTCACCGCCCGTGTGTTCCGAGAAAAAGATATCCCCATCCAGGTCGCTCTCGGAAACTACGATCTCGGGATCTGCAGCATCGCTTGGGTCAAGGAAATGCGCGCGCGCTTCCCGGGCCAGCCAATCGTGCCGCTCTCAGACCTCGGCGTTGCGCAGGCTGCTGTCTGGGCAGCCGGCGCGCCGGGTCACTGCGATCGCCTCGAATACCTACCCAGGCTGCGCCTCGTGCGGATCGCAAGTGAATACGCGAACATCGCTGAAGCATTCGCGCGGTCCGCGCGGCTAGCCAGATATCGCGTGCAGCCGGTCTGGGGAGCGGCAGAGGCCTACCCTCCGGAAGATGCGGATTGCGTCATTGTGACAGCCGCAGGCGAAAGCCAATTGCGCGAATCCGGCGCGCAGCCACTCTTCAAGCTTTTCGACAGTTCCGCCTGGCTTGTCGCGAATGCCACCGCCCTTAAGACCAAAAACCTCAGCAGCGTCACAGGGCCACTGAAATCCAGTGCTACCAGCACAGCCGCCGGAAACGGCCTTCGCTTGCCCGGGCCGCTGCCGCGTAACGCTGCGGAGCGGATGCCAATGAGCCGCGACACGCTCCGCCTCGCTGTCCCCGACGGCCACCAGCAGCGCCACGTGGTCGAAGGCCTCCGCGCAGCAGACCTCGCTTTCGACGGCTACGGCGACGGAGGGACCGTCCGCCGTCCTCCTTCCGGCGTCGACGGGCTCGATGTAAAGGTCATACGGCCACACGATATGCCGGCTCTTGTGGCGACCGGCGAAATGGACCTCGCCATCACAGGGCGTGATTGCCTCCTCGAGCATCGCTACGCTTTTCCGTCCAGCCCGGCCATCGAGCTGGTCGACCTCGAACGCGGTCAGTACAACCTATCCGCCGTGGTCAGCGAAGACCTATCGGCGACGACTATTGATGAAGCCCTCGGGCAGTGGCGTGGCGAAAACAAGCGCCTCATCCGTGTCGCCGCCGAATTTCCCGCCACTGCCGACCATTACGCCCGGAGCCGCCACTTCTGGCGCTACCAGGTGATCCCCATCGCCGGCGCTTCCGAAGGTTTCGTCCCCGAAGACGCCGACCTCCTCATCGAAGGCACCGAGACCGGCAAGACGATCGCCGAGAACCGCCTCAAAGTCATCGACCTCCTCTACCGTTCCACTACGTGCGTCATCGCCAACCGCAATGCGGAGCTGAGCGGGAACCGTCGGCGCGTCTATGACGAGTTTGTAGCGGCCCTGCGAAAGCTCTGACCCAACTCCTCGTGGGCAAGAACCGATCGGCCAAGAAAGGGTGGGAGGTGGGGCCTCTGCTACAATTGCCCAGAGGATACGTATATGCCGCCGCTGGCCCTCCACACGGCCATTGCCAAGGACATCGCCGACCGCCTGAACCTCTCCGCCCTCAACGATGAGCGCGGCAGTCTTTACTTGGGCTCGACCGCGCCCGATATTCGCGTGATCACCAAATGGGAGCGATCCCGCACGCACTTCTTCGATCTAGACTGCTTCGATGAGCAAAGCGGCGTCTCGGCGCTCTTCGTCGAGTATCCGGCCTTGGCGAATCCTGCTGAGCTTAGCCCTCAGACACGGGCCTTCATTGCTGGGTACCTCACGCACTTGGTAACGGATGAAACCTGGATTACTACTGTCTACCGTCCCCACTTTGGCGAACGCTCCCCGCTCGGCGGAGACATCCGCGCGAATATCATGGACCGCGCCCTCCAGTTCTCCCTCGACTCTGAGCGCCGCCGCGATCGTCACCTCATGCTGCACGTGCTCGACGCCGTCAGCCGCACCGACATCGGCCTCAACATCGATCTGATCGACGCCGAGACCCTCCGGCGCTGGCGCGACGTGATCGCCGATATCGTCCAGAACGAGCCCAACTGGGACCGCTTCCGCCAGGCCGCCAAGCGTCATCTGAAGATCGATGCCGACGGCGACGGCGTCGACGACCTCATGGCGTCGCTCCCCGAACTCGTTGACCAGACTCTGACCTACCTCACACCCGAGCGCGTCGAGGCCTTTATGGACGACTCCCGCATCAAGAGTCTCGACGCTGTCCGGGACTACCTCCAGTGCGCATAATCAAGGGCGCCCAGAAGGCGCGGTCGACCATACTCCACCGAGCGCCGCTCGATGATCGTGAGCTCCCGCCCGCGGTTCAAGATCTGATCCGCCGCGTCTTCGGCGCCGAGCTCGGCCCGGCCCAGGTCGTCGATCGCATCCTGTGCGACGTCCGCGAGAACGGCGACGCCGCTGTCCGGCGCTACAACGAAGAGATCGACGGCGTATCGTCGGAAGCCGCCAAGCTGCCCCTCGAGGTCTCGCCCGATGAGATCAGACGGGCGAAGTCCGAGGTCGACCAAGGGCTTGTTGCGGCGCTTACGGTTGCGGCTGAGAGAATCCGCGCCTTTCACGAACAGCAGCTGGCGCACTCGGTGAAGTCTTTTCAGATTGGCGGCGTCGGGCAGGTGGTCCGCCCGCTCGCGCGCGCCGGCTTCTACGTCCCGGGCACAGGCGCCATCTACCCCTCCACTGTCCTCATGTCAGTGATACCCGCCCGCGTCGCCGGCGTCTCCGAAGTCATCATGGCTACCCCTGTAGCCCCCAACGGCGTCGTCGCCGCGCTCAAGCTCGTCGCCGCCGAAATCGCCGGCGTCGACCGCATCTTTCGCGCCGGCGGAGTGCAGGGTACCGCCGCGATGGCGTACGGCACCGAGACCGTCCCGCGAGTCGACAAAGTCTGCGGTCCCGGGAACATCTTTGTAACGCTCGCCAAGAAGAAGCTTTTCGGCGAAGTCGGCATCGACGGAATCTTCGGCCCCTCGGAGACTCTTGTAGTCGCCGACGCCCACGCCGATCCCGCCCTCGTCGCCGCCGACCTCCTCGCCGCCGCCGAGCACGACGAGCTCGCCACGGCCGTCCTGCTGGCCGACTCCGCCGAGCTCGCTGAAGCTGTCTCCGCAGCCGTCGAGGCCGGTCTATCAACACTCGACCGCGCCGCCGTCGCCCGCGAGAGCCTCGAGGCGAGAGGCGGAATTATCGTCGTCGATTCCATTGCCGAAGCCCTCTACCTCGCGAATGAATTCGCGCCCGAGCACCTCTGCCTCCACGTGTCGATTGCCGCCCACGCGGTGCAACACGTTAGGAACGCCGGTTGCGTCTTCGTTGGAGAGCATTCGGTCGAGTCGATCGGCGACTACACCGCCGGGCCCAGCCACGTTATGCCCACGGGCGGCAGCGCTGCCTACGCCTCGCCTCTGGGTGTACAGGACTTTTTGAAGGTGATGAGCGTCGTCCGCCTGGACCAGCAGACCGTCGACAAGATCGGTCCACCGGCTGCCGCCATCGCGCGGGCCGAGGGGCTGACCGCGCACGCCCTCGCCATCGAAAGCCGCCTCCGCCGGGAGCACTCGTGATGGGTCCGAAGCGAAACGCGCTGCACCTCGTCAGAAGGCACTTGGCGGCGATGCCGGGATACAAGCCGATGGACTCGATCGACGTCGTCGCCCGCGATTTAGGCGTTGCCGAAGAAGACATCGTCAAGCTTGACGGGAACGAGAACCAGTACGGGCCGTCGCCGAAGGTGGCTGAGGCGCTCGGCGGATTTGGCTTTTATCACCTCTACCCTGATCCCGAGCAACGTCGCGTGCGGGAGGCGGTCGCGTCGTATGTCGGTGCGGACGCGTCCCAGATCGTAATGGGTAACGGCTCAGATGAGCTGCTGAGCATCGCCGCGATGCTGTTCCTCTCGCCGGGCGACACTATGGCGAACGCGCCGCCCACATTCGGCGTGTACACATTCCTGGGGCACGTCTACGATGCCAATATCGTGCAGGTGGAGCGGAACGAGGATTTCGGGCTCGACCTGCCGGCGCTCGAGCGGGCGCTGGATGACGGAGCGAAGATGCTGTACATCGCTTCACCGAACAACCCGTCCGGAAACTGCTTTCCCCGCGATCAGCTGGAGCGTCTTCTGGCACACAACGCGATGATCGTCGTGGACGAGGCCTACGCGGAATTCAGCGGCGAAAGCTTCGTGGACATGGTCACGGAGCACGATAACCTCATCGTGGCGCGCACGTTTAGTAAGTGGGCCGGACTGGCCGGCCTGCGCGCGGGATATGCGGTGTTTCCGGCCGCGCTCGCGGAGATCGTCTGGAACGTAAAGGTGCCGTTCAACCTCACAGTAGCCGCTCAGCAGGCGATCCTGGCGTCGCTCGAAGACCGCGAGTGGCTAAACAAGAACATCGCGCTGATCGTGGCCGAACGGGAACGCCTATTCTCGCGCCTGATGGGCCTGCCGTGGCTGCGTCCGTATCCGTCGCAGGCGAACTTCATTCTCTGTGAGGTGAGGGGCCCCGCCGCAAAGGACGTTTGTGACCGCCTGGCGGAGCAGGGCATCATGGTCCGTTATTTCGACTCCCCCGGCCTCCGCAACTGCATCCGCATTAGCGTCGGCAAGCCTGACCACTCTGACCGCGTTCTCGACGCGCTCAAGGGAATGGGAGCCGGCGTTGGGAAGTGAACGTCGGGCCGACGTCGAGCGCCGCACGCGCGAGACGAGTGTCTCGCTTGCCCTCGACCTCGACGGCTCGGGCCGCTACGAGGTGTCGACCGGTATCGGCATGTTCGACCACATGCTCGAGCAGCTTGCTCGCCATGCGCTCTTCGACCTCCGTATCGCCGCGACCGGCGATATCGAGCGCGACCCGCACCACCTCATCGAGGACGTCGGGCTCGTGCTCGGTCAGGCGCTGAACGAGGCGCTCGGCGAGCGGCGCGGCATCTCGCGTTTCGGCCACGCGTTCGCTCCGATGGACGAAGCGCTGGCGCTTGTCGCGATCGACCTCGGCGGACGCCCCTACGCCGCGATCGACGTCACCTTCGATCGCGAGGACATTGGGCAGCTACCGGTTGAGAACATCAAGCACTTCCTGGACGCGTTTGCTCAAGAGGGTCGCCTCAACCTGCACGCCCGCCTCCTCTCCGGCGAGAACGATCACCACCGCGTCGAGGCGCTCTTCAAGGCCCTCGCCCGCGCCCTCCGCGCCGCCGTCACGATCGACGAGCGGAACGCGGACCAGGTGCCGAGCACCAAAGAAGTGCCGTAGGCTGGTGCGGGTCGTTGTTGGTTGAAAACCCTCTGCAGGTTGAAACCCGCAGCTAATTAATCCGCCGCCGCTATCTCGAAACGGTACTCCTCGATTACCGGGTTAGCGAGCAGTTTGTCGCACATCTCGTTGACCTGCTTCTCCGCCGCCTTCTTGTTTTTGGCGTCGAGGCGGAGCTCCATGTACTTCCCCGCACGGACTGAGTCCACTTCAGCAAAGCCCAGCGAGTGCAGCGCTCCCTTGATGGTGAGTCCCTGCGGATCGTTTACCGTGGGCTTCAGCGTCACGTAGACGCGAGCGAGGAAGCCCAACGGTCAGGCGCTCGGGTACTTCGTGTCGGCTTTGATCTTGTCGATCTGCTGGATGTGGTCCATCGAGTGGATCCGATGGAAAGCCAGCCACTCCTTCAGGTTCAGAGGCCCGAAGATCGGATGCGGGAAGGACGTCTCCAGCTTGTCGCTCTGTTCGAGGGATGCAGCCAGCTTCCGGTTCTCCGCGAACGTACCGACGATCCTTTCGCGCAGTTCACTGATCGGCAACGATTCTTCGTCGCCGGACTGGACCCCCATCGCCCTTACCTCAGCAACCCTCGCGGCGGCAGGCGGATCTATGCCCGCCAGGCTCGCGATGTCCTGGTTGATGCTGCGCTCGGTCACGATGACGTGGCCCAGCACCTCCTTCGCGCACCACTCGCCCTCCGGTCGGAACGTCGCCTGCTCGTCCGTCATAGAGCCGAGGCACTGGTTCCAGTCGCCTGCCGTCCGCTCAAGCATCGCGTCGATCTCTCCGAAGCTCTTCGCGCCTTGATGGCGCATGTACGAAAGCCCTTGCTGCACCGGGTCTGCCTGCTGCTGAGTCATGGCATCACCTCGCTATCACCTTCATCGCCGTTTGGCGGGCGCCAGATCCTTCGGGCTCCCACCCCCTCCTCTACCCCGCTCCCCTTAGGTTGACAAGTGGTGGCACTCATCCGAGTGTAAATCCCTGAGTCCACCATTTTAGAGGCCGGACGTGGAGCGCGACGACATCCCAGTCACCGCTCTCGCGCACGTACGCCTTGCCGGCGGCCTCGCCCATGTACCGCACCGCGACACGTTCTCGCCAGACGTTATCGATTGGGCTTCCCGCCCGCGCCGTTCCTTCGACGATGACGTGCCGGTAGGGCAATGACTGCGTGTGGACCGAGAGGGCGGCGAACCCCTTTCGGCTCACGTTTGCCAGCTTCTGGGTCCCGCGCGGCGTGCTTATGATGAACTCCTTACCGTCGTATTCATACCACACGGGCGTGACGTGCGGACGGCCGTCCGGCCGCCACCGTCGAGAGTGCCGCCACGTTTGGCTCCCGGAGAAACTCCTCGACATCAGGTGCGAGGACCGTCATCCGCGAATGAGTTCGCGGCCGGTGAGGAGCTGGAAGGCCTCGCGGTACTTTCCGGCGGTGCGCTCGACGACCTCGGGCGGCAGCTCCGGCGCAGGCGGCGCCTTGTTCCACGCGATGTCCTCGAGGTAGTCGCGGACGTACTGCTTGTCGAAGCTGGGCTGAGGGCCGCCAGACTTGTACTTGTCAGCGGGCCAGAAGCGGCTGGAGTCCGGCGTCAGGCACTCGTCGATGAGGATCACCTCGTCGTCGCGCCATCCGAATTCGAACTTCGTGTCTGCGATGATTATGCCGCGCTCGCGCGCGTAGTCCCGCCCGTAGCGATAGATCGCGAGGCTGCGCAGTCGTACAGCATTGGCGCCTCGCTCACCGGCCAGTTCGGCGACTTGCTCGTAGGTAATGGGCAGGTCGTGCCCTTCCTCCGCCTTCGTTGTGGGCGTGAAGATGGGCTCGAACAGCTCCTGACTCTCCTTCAAGTTGGGTGGCAGGGCGATGCCTGAGACCTCGCCGTCGCGCTGATAGTCCTTCCATCCCGAACCGGTGATGTATCCGCGCACGACACACTCCACGTCTATCCGCTCGGCTTTGCGCACGACCATTGCCCGCCCGATCATCTCACGCGGCAGCTCGGCGTCGATCCCGGGAACCCGTGTGCTATCGACGACCTGGATGAAGTGATTCGGTACGATAGCTCCCGTGAGCTCGAACCAGAACGCGGAGAGCTGGGTGAGCACCAGCCCCTTGTCCGGAATCCCCGTCGGCAGCACGACATCGAAGGCGGAGATCCGGTCAGTCGCCACGATGAGCAGGTTTTCGCCGAGGTCGTAGACGTCGCGCACCTTCCCGCGCGCCAGCAGCGGCAGGTCAAGCGTCGATTGGATGAGGGTAGCGGTCATAGTCCCAGCCTGTGGAAGCTCTCATCCACGTGCTGAAGGTAGAACTCGTAGTCGAACAGCGACTCGAGTTCCTCGCGCGACAGGCGCGACGTCACCGCCGGGTCCTCCGCGAGAAGCTCGAGGTACGGCGTGCGCTGCTCCCACGAGCGCATGGCGTTCGACTGGACGATCTTGTAGGCCTCCTGGCGGTTCATGCCCTTTTCGATGAGGGCAAGGAGCACGCGCTGGGAGAAAGGGAGGCCGTAGCTCGCTTCAAGGTTTTCGCGCATGCGCTCCGGGTAGACGTGGAGCCCGCGGATGATGAAGGCGAAGAGGTCGAGCATGTAGTCGAGGAGGATGCAGGCGTCCGGGAGGATGACGCGCTCTACCGAGGAGTGCGAGATGTCGCGCTCGTGCCAGAGGGCGATGTTCTCGAGGGCCGAGACGGAGTAGCCGCGGAAGAGGCGCGCGAGGCCGGAAATGCGCTCGCACTTCTCGGGGTTGCGCTTGTGGGGCATCGACGAGGAGCCGGTCTGTCCTTCGGAGAACGGTTCTTCGACCTCGAGGACCTCTGTGCGCTGGAGATGGCGGATCTCCGTCGCGAACTTATCGAGGCCGGCGGCGATTAAAGCGAGCGTCGAGATGTAGTTGGCGTGACGGTCGCGGTGGACCACCTGCGTGGAAATTGGTTCGACGAGGAGCCCCAGGCGGCCGCAGACCTCCTCCTCGAGATCGGGCGGCACGGTTGCGTGGGATCCGACGGGGCCGGAGATCTTGCCGACGGCAATCTGCTCCTTGGCCTGCGTCAGGCGGTGGGTGTTGCGACGCATCTCGTCGTACCAGGCGGCGAGCTTGAGGCCGAAGGACGTGGGCTCGGCGTGGACGCCGTGGCTGCGGCCCATGCAGACGGTATTCGTGTGCTCCTTCGCGCGGACGGCGAGTGCCTCCATGAGCGCGTGGATGTCCTGCTCGAGCAGCTCGGTGGCCTCGATTAAGCAGAGGGCGAGGGCGGTGTCCTCGATGTCGTTGGAGGTGAGGCCAAGGTGCACGAAGCGGGATTCGTCGCCCAGGCTGTCGGCGACGGAGCGGAGGAAGGCGTTGAAGTCGTGGTGCATCTCGCGCTCGTACTCGGCGGCGCGCTCGGCGTCGTAGCGGGCGCGCCGGATCTTCTCCATCGCCTCTTTGGGGATGACGCCGCGCTCGGCCCAGGCCTCGCAGACGGCGATCTCAACCGTGAGCCAGGAGTCAAGCTTGTTAGCGTCGGACCAGACGCGGGCCATCTCGGGGCGGGTGTAGCGAGGGATCATCGCGTAAGAGCCAGGAGGGAGGAGCCAGGAGATGGTCTTGATTGATGCCTGGTTAAGACTTGATTCTTTCGAGAAAAAAACTCTGTGTTTGCGGCTTTGGAAACGTAAGCGGCGGCAAATTTCTTGATTGTTATGTGCTTGTTCGTTCTTTGATTGTTTGCTGTCTGGTCCGGCTTCCGCGCGGGCCGCGCTTCGGTTGGGACGGCGGAAATGCGGGCGACGCCTGCCACGAGGCTATCTTAAGCGATTGCGGGTAGAGGTGGAAGGGGGAAATGGCACGAGGAGGATGGTGGCGGAGTCCCCGACACCAGGCGGATTGTGTTGGAAGCCGCTTGACAGGCGGAGTATACTTGACGCGCCTGCGGCGGGAGGGGTACGAGAGATATGCACGAAGGCCTGCCGGAAGGAACGCTGACCCTCCTCTTCACGGACGTCGAGGGTTCGACTGACCTGACGACTCGCCTGGGCGACGAGGCGGCACAGAGGATCCTCCGTTCGCACCGCCAGCTTGTCCAGCGCCAGGTGGAACAGTTCGGCGGGCAGCAGATCAAGGGGACGGGCGACGGCTCGATGGTCGCCTTCTCGTCGGCGCGACGGGCGGTCGAGTGCGCCATCGCGATTCAGCGTGCGGTGCGGACGCGCAACGAGGGCTACCCGCACGAGGCGATTCCTGTCCGCATTGGCATCAACTCCGGCGAGGTGATCAGAGAAGAGGGCCCGGATGGGCGCGGCGATCTGTTCGGTGCGACGGTCACAGCGGCGGCGCGGATCGCGGCCAAGGCGTCGGGCGACGAAATACTCGTCGCGGAGACAGTGAAAGGCCTGCTCGGCGCGGTCAAGGACCTCCAGTTCGCCGATCGCGGCCGCTTCCGGCTTAAGGGTTTCGCGGACCGCTGGCATCTGTACCAGGTGCTGTGGGAGCGGGAAGGGGACGTTTCGGGGCCGGTATTGCTCAGGCGGACGCCGTTCGTCGGGCGGCAGAGCGAGCGAGAGCAGCTCAGGCGCTGCCTCGAGCAGGCGGTGCGAGGCCAGGGGAGCCTGGTGCTGCTCAGCGGCGAGCCGGGAGTGGGCAAGAGCAGGCTCGCTGAGCAGGTAGCGGTCGAGGCGCGCGACCAGGAGGTGCTGGTCCTGAGCGGGCACTGCTACGAGATGGAGATGCTGCCTTATGCGCCGTTCGTCGAGATACTCGACACAGCGACGCGAAGCATGGACCGGGCGGCGCTGCAGGTGGCGCTGGGTGAGGGCGCGGGCGAGGTAGCGCGCATGCTGCCCTCGCTGCGGAAGCTGTTTCCGGACGCGCCTGCTCCGCTCGACTTGCCGCCGGAGCAGGAGAGGCACTACTTGTTCAGCAACGTGCTGGAATTCCTCGAGCGCGGCGGCCGGGAGAGGCCACTCCTGCTCGTCATCGAGGACCTGCACTGGGCAGACGACTCCACTCTGCTGTTGCTCCAGCACCTCGCGCAGCGTGCGAACGGGATGCGCGTCCTGGTCATCGGCACGTACCGGGATATCGAGCTAGAGGGCCACTATCCGCTGCAGCGCGCTCTCGAAGTCCTCGTTTCACAGCGGCTTGCCGAGCAGATATCGCTCGACTGTCTGGCGCCGGCGGCGGTAGAAGCGATGCTTCGCGCGCTGGCCGGCCGGCCGCTACCGCAACAGCTATTCCAGCTCATTATGAGCGAGACCGAGGGTAATCCGTTCTTCATCGAGGAGGTGTTCAAGTATCTGCTCGAGGAGAAGAAGCTGGTGGACGACAGCGGTCAATGGCGGTCGGAGGTCATCGCGAGCGAGCTGGATGTTCCGGAAGGAGTGCGGCTGGTAATTGCCCGGAGGCTGCAGCGCTTGAGCGACGACTGTCACCGACTGTTGACGGGCGCAGCGGTCATCGGCTACAACTTCACGTTCGACCTCCTGACGTCCGTGAGCGAGATGGACACGAATACGGTGCTCGACTGCATGGACGAAGCGGAGAGAGCGCACCTGATTGTCTCGGGCGAGATCGATTCGCGCTTCATCTTCAGCCATGAGCTAATCAGGCAGACGCTGCTCGCCGACGTTTCGGCGGCCCGGCGCCAGCGCCTTCATCTACAGATAGCGGAGGTGATGGAAAGGGCTCAGTCGTCGGCGCAGCAAGAGATCGCGACGGACCTCTCCTACCACCTCTCGCAGGCGGGCGATTCGGCCGATCCCCGGAAGCGGTCTCGCTATCTCTTGCTGGCCGGCGATCGGGCTCTGTCGGCGGCTGCGTTCGAGGACGCCCTGCGCCAGTACGAGGACGCCCTTTCGCTGCAACCGAAGGATGACGCGCGGATGCACGCGGAGCTGCGTTACAAGCGCGGGCTCGCGCTGAGGAGCCTCGCCCGGTGGGAGGAGGCGCTCGAGGACTGGCGGGACGCGCTGGCGAAGTACGAGGGGCTGCGCGACCTAGAAGCTGTTGGGCAGGTGTCATCGGACGCGGCGAGGCAGTTACTTTGGGGCGGGCGCTACCTGGAGGCGCTCGAGCTTGCGCTCAGAGGGCTAAGCCGCCTCGGTAAAGTCGTCAGCCCGCATCGCTGTCTGCTGCTTGGGAACGCCGGTCTCACGCTGAGCGTCGCGGGCTATTACCGGGCGGGCGCCGGCATGATCCGGGAGGCGGTGAGACTGGCTGAGGAACTGGGCGACGACCAGCTATTGGCGCGGGCACTAGTCGCGAAGGCTGTGCATCACTTCAGCTACGGCCAGACCGTGGAGCAGGCGGAGGCGGGCCGGCGGGCGATCGAGCTATGTAAGGCCACGGGCGATCTCTGGGACCTGACCAACGCACTCTGGGTGACACTGGCGACTGCAGACTCGCTCGACGAGAGCGCCGCGCTCAACGAGGAGCTTGAGTCGCTTGCCGCCCGCCTCGGCAACCAGGGCGCGTTCTTTTTCAGCTCGCGAGCGATGGCGCATCGAGACCTTATGCTTACCGGCAATATCAGCGCGTTCGAAGAGTTCGCGAAGCAAGACGTGGAGACCTGCCGGAAGATCGGTCTCGTCGGCCTCTCACAGTCCTACGCCTATTGCGGACTTGCGCATTTCTGGCTCGGCCGCTGGGATGAGGCAGCAGAGGAGCTGACGACAGCGGCGGAGGTGGAGGAAGCGGGCGTCTGGGAGAGCCTGGACTCGTCTTGTCTGCTCAGGATGAAGGCGTACGAGGGCGACAGGTTCGGGGCGCTGCGGGTCTTGCGCGCATCGCCGCGCCGTCCTCCGCAACTGCCGCTGAGGCGCAGGCTCTCGCTGGCAAAGGCTTTCCTGCGCGCCGCACGTGCGGCGGGTCTGAAGAGCGGGGCGATCTGGCAGGTGCTGTCGCCGCTGAGGGAGCGCTCAATCGAACGCCGCGTCTTCCGGGAGGGCGCCGTAAGGACGATCGGCACATGGCAGATGACGGTGGAGGCGACCGAAGGTCTCGCTCTGGTGGACATGGGCCGCGAGGCGTTCAAGTTGTACCCGCGACTCGAAGAGATGATAAACAGCGGCGGCGCAATGATGCCCTTTCATTGCGACCGGCTATTGCAGACAGCAGCCGGTATCGCGGCAACCGCGGGCGGGCAATGGGACAAGGCGGAGGGCCACTATCGGAAAGCGATGGAGCAGGCGCGGGACCTGCCGCACCGACTGGAACAGCCGGAGGTCCGGCGCTTCTACGCGGAAATGCTGCTGGAGCGCGGCGCACCTGGAGACCGGGAGACGGCGCGAGCGCTGCTGAGCGAGGCCTTAGCGATTTACCGTGAGCTGGGGATGCCGAAGCATATCGAGATGGCGGAGGCGCTGCTGACGGGGACATAGTCGCAGCGCTGGCCGCCCACCCCCGCGCCGCCCGGCTCGCTCGGAATGACAGAGGGTGGGACGCTGCCGTCTAAATTCTGAGATGGCGGGCGTTTTCCGCGACGCTCATTAGCGGTACTCGTCTCGGGGCGGCGAGAACACATCCACGAATACGCACTCCTCCAGCGCGGTGGCCTCGTGCTCGGCGCCACCGGGGACCATCCAGGTGTCGCCCGCGGAGAGCTCGCGGACTTCGTCGCCCAGCTTGAAGCGGCAGCGGCCGGAGACAAGGTAGCCGGTCTGCTCGTGAGGGTGGGTGTGAAGAGGGACGACGGCGCCGGCCTCCATGCGTATTTCGCAGAGCATCATCTTGTCGCCATCGGTCAGAGTGCGGCGGACGACGCCTGGGAGCATCTCGACCGGGTTGGCTGCGGAGTTGAGGACGATGGGCATCGGGGGCCTCCTTAGCGAACAGTGAGTAGCGAACAGTGAGTAGTGAACAGTGATCAGCGGGAAATTTTGGGAGCGACCACACTAGGCGGATGCCTGTTCGTGCCGAAGGCGTTCAAGGGCAAGCCGAATATCGTCATGCTTGAGTGCGAGGATTGCGGCGGCGAGGAGCGCGGCGTTCTTCGCGCCGTTGATCGCGACGCAGGCGACGGGAACGCCCGGCGGCATCTGCGCGATCGACAGGAGCGCATCGAGGCCGGAGGCTGCGTGGCTCCCAGAGGAGATGGGAACACCTATCACCGGCAGCGTAGTCATGGAGGCGACGACGCCAGGGAGGTGCGCAGCCATTCCGGCGGCGGCGATGATGACCTCGAAGCCGTTGCCGGCGGCTGATGCAGCGAATTGCTGGACCTTTGCGGGCGAGCGGTGCGCCGACATAACGTGGAGCTCATAGTCGATGCCGAGGTCGGTCAGGGTCTCGACGCATGGTTCTAGGACCGGCAGGTCTGATTTGGAGCCGGTGAGGATCGCTACGCCTGGCATCGCAGACGGGAACCGCGAATTGAGGTCATGGCGTGATTCTTGCTCCGTCGGGAACGGGCGTCAACCTACCGCGAATCGCAACCCCTTGAAAGACGGCTGCTTGCGAGCTTGAAGAACATCGGCGCGCTGGCGTGAGTGTGGAAAGGAAGGTGTGGAGGTATGGAAACGCACGTTTCGCTGGAATGCGGGGCCGAATTCGCGACTCACGCGGCTGTGGACGAGCATGTCAGAGGCGAGCATATGGGGTTTTCGACAACGAACGCGCCGGCTGGGCAGGCCTGAAAATGTCAGTCGTACACTATGGAGTTTCCGACAACGGAGAGCCTGAAGAGCACGAGCGGACGCATCGCTTGGGTGTAGCCACAGACTAATCGACACGCGCGTCCTGCGCCGGCGCGGCGATGTCTCTGCGGTACTGGGCGCGGCTAAAGTGGATGCGCTGGACATTGCGGTAGGCGATGGCACGCGCCTCCTGCAGCGTGGCAGCCGAGGCTACGACCGTAAGGACGCGACCGCCGCTCGTGCGGACTGTGTCGTCCTCGTCGCGAGTTGTGCCGGCGTGAAATACGAAGACTCCAGGCTCGACGGAGTTGAGGCCGGCAATGGGGAAGCCGGTTTCGTATTGGCCGGGGTAGCCGCCAGAGGCAATGACGACACCGACGCAGGCGTCGGTCGACCACTCGATCTCGGCTTCGGAAAGACGGTTGTTGGCGACGGCCCAGCAGATTTCGAGGAGGTCTGACTTGAGGCGCGGCAGAAGAACCTGAGTTTCCGGGTCGCCGAAGCGGCAGTTGAACTCGAGAACGCGCGGGCCTTCAGGAGTAATCATCAGGCCCGGGTAGAGGACGCCACGATAGGGTGCGCCTTCCTCGCGCATCGCTTGGACGGCGGCTTCGGTAATCGTCTCGTGGATGAGCGGCTCGAGGGGTTCATCGAGCCAGAGGGGTGGGCTATAGGCCCCCATACCGCCGGTGTTCGGGCCGTCATCGCCGTCGTAAGCGCGCTTGTAGTCGCAGGAGAAGGGCATCGGCGCCACGGCAAGGCCGTCGGTAAAGGCGTGCGCCGAGACCTCGCGGCCGGAGAGACGCTCCTCGACGATGACAGTCGAGCCGGCGGGGCCGAAGATGCGCTCGTCTCCGAGCATGAGGTCGACGGCGCGAAGCGCTTCGTCGGTGGTATCGCACACGAAGACGCCCTTGCCCGCCGCGAGCCCATCGGCCTTGACGACGAGTGGGGCTGTTCGAGATTCGACATAATCGCGAGCGGCTGAGCGGCCCGTAAACGTCTCGGAGTGGGCCGTCGGGATTCCGTGACGGCGCATTAAGTCTTTGGCAAAAGCCTTGGACGATTCGATGCGAGCGGCGTTGCGCGAAGGGCCGAAAGCGGCAATGCCGCGCACGGTGAGCTGGTCCACGAGGCCCGCCGCGATAGGGCCCTCTTGCCCGACGATGACCAGATCGATCCGATGATGAGTCGCGGCGGTGCAGATCGCTTCCAGGTCGGCCAGGTCGGCCGGCAAGTTGGTGGCGATTGCGGCAGTGCCTCCGTTTCCCGGTGCGATGAAGAGATCAGTGAGCTTCGGCGATTGGCGGAGCTTCCATGCGAGCGCGTGCTCGCGGGCGCCTGACCCGACGATGAGCAGGTTCACAGCCGGGGTGCCCGGTAACGCATCGACGCGGTCAAGGCGCGCTGGACAGTCGCTTTGGACATAGAGCCAGGTGCCTCGAAGCCAAATGGATGGAAGGGAGCCACCACGCGGTATTTTACGGCAAGCACCTAAGCCGCGGAATCGGATATGCCGGTTTACCGGTTTACGTCGACGTAAACCAAAGTCATATACCTTATTCCGCAAAGAACTGGCCGTTTGGTGATTGTGGCCTCCGGATAGATAGGCTTGAATAAGGTCACTAGACGAGAATACCCATCCCCCTCAACGGCTTCGGACCGGCGAATGCGGCCCCCATTCGCCGGTCTAG